>Ga0256826_1000288_pt1 | contig 29249 bp, 30 predicted proteins | sample CV79metaG_FD_185975 | JGI IMG/M metagenome (GOLD analysis project Ga0256826, IMG submission 185975) | Hydrothermal vent microbial communities from East Pacific Rise, Pacific Ocean - CV79 | ecosystem: Environmental > Aquatic > Marine > Hydrothermal vents | place: Pacific Ocean: East Pacific Rise...
TTGACTTCGCAGCAGAGAGTGCAAACTTCGCTAAACACAATATTTTAGCACAGTCTGGATCTTATGCAATGAGTCAAGCAAATTCTGTTCAACAGAATGTTCTTAGATTACTTCAGTAATCTTTGATGCTAAATACAAGTAGTAGTTAATCTACTTCTTGTATTAAACTTTTACTCCCTTTTCATACACTTCCCTAATTCTCTCTAACTCATTGCATAACAACTTATTTATACTATTAGCATCTTTCACTTCTGTTGAGCTCTCTGTATTAAAGTAATTAAATATAAAAGTATCAATAAAGTGAAAGTATTCTTGATAGATGAGGGATAAGTCATAAGCTTTTGTTGATGAATCTTTAGAAAGTGTAAGGTATAAAGAAGAAAGGGATTTTAAAAATTGCTTCGAGGAAGAAAATTTTATATTAGAATATTTTTTAAGAGTTTTTTTAACTCTTAATGTATAGTTATATCTTTGCAATATCTTTTCAGACTCCTTATTTAAGAGTTCAGATGAAGAATTCTTGTTAAACTCAATTTTTATATTTTTCTTTATGTCATTTTTATTCATATCTTCTAGATGAGTATTTACATCTGAAAAAGGTAAGGGAATAGTGTTGTGAAATTTTACTCCATCACCTAGATTAAATATATTTTGCCACTTTTTTTTGAAACCTTTTGATGAAGAATTAATAGAGTCTATTGAAAGTAAGAAATTTGGATTTGTAAGTGCTGTATGTCCAAAATTTGACTCAATACTTATAAGAGAGTCACGAAAGGAGAGAAAATCTTCATCTAAATCAACTCTAGAAAGGTCTGTTTTTTTTGTATCTACATGTGTTTTTGCATGTGTATATCCACTTTGTGAATCAATTGCCAAATCTAGACCTAGAAGATAGAGGTTTTTGACTCCAAATGCTAATAGTAATAAATATGTAGTTGAGCCAACACAAGGTGCAGAGATATTACCTAAACTATCTCTATAGTTTGTTCCATTTTCAAAAAAGAAGATATTCTCTTTACTTAAAAGTTCAATAATTTTTGTAGGTGTTCTCGCAGAGAGTAAAAAAACTATATTATCAAAATAATCTTTTTTATCTATAGGAATGAATAGTTGAGCTGATATGTCAAAACCATCTAAATGTGTCACTATATCTGGTTTTATGTTATGTTTATAGAGTTCAATAAGGGTTGCAGAGACAGCAACTATTATAAATTTATTTTGATTCTCTTTTATCCATTGAATATTTTTGAGCATAGATGGTCCTGCAGCTAAATATAAGACAGGTTTATGTGCTAAAAGAGAGTTTGAGTAATCATGTAAGATATTTAGAAATTTATATTTTCCTTGTATATACTGAAGAGGTTTTAGGTATTGTTTCAAAATATTGTTGTAAAAGAATAGATTGTGAGATTGTGATGTAATTTTAATGTGGAATTCTTTGAGTTTCTCTTCACTGTGGTTAAGCATTTCAAAATATTTTAGATAATGATTATATTCAAATTGAGTTTGTAAAAAGGATGAAGCAGTTGTTGAAAACTCTTCCTTATCTTCCATTATACTAAAAATAAGAGTTGATGTTTTAGCTAGTTGGCTATAGGGTGTGACAAAAAGTGATAGTTTGAAAAGCTCTAAATCGTCTTCTACAATAAGGTAAACGCTAGCTTTAATTTTTATATCAACCTGTTCTATATGCTGACCGAGTCCGACTCCAAAAAAGATAAACTTTTCTATTCTTTTCATATCTCTATTTTGTTTTTGATGAGAATTAATGTAGTGAAAGATAGAAGCAGTGCCATTAAGTGGGTTTAGGGTTATGTCCAATTCACAATAGTTAAGTAAGTTCTGAGTCTTAACATTTATCTCTTTATAGGTTTTAAAAAGATTGTGTTCTTTTGTAAAATCTATACTGTTTCTAACCATTCTTGCATATTCATCACTACTTGAATCGTATAGGTACTTTTGAGTAGTGAACTCTTTAACATCAAAATAGCCTTTCTCATAGATTAAGTCATATTTACTAGTATAGACACCCTGCTCAATTGCTGAATTAAAGGCTTGTAATTTAGAAAAAAGGTTTGGTTGTTTCTTCTCAAAATAACTTAAATTGTTAAGGTAAGTCTGTTCGACAAGAGTCTGTAGATCTTCTGTATTCATGGATATTTCCCAGTTATTAAGTTATAATAAGTCAGCTTTAGTGTTATAAATAGATAGTATCAAAATAAAGATAAATATTTGGAGTTTTGAGTGCCTGATAAAATCAATATAGCTATAGTAATTACACTAGAAGGTGAAGCATTAGCCGATACCTTTGAGCTTTTGGACTATTTGAGTGATAAACACAAAATAAGTTTTATAAAAGAGTCCCAGCATCTACCTCACATAACATTATGCATGGGTGTAATTCCAAGAGTTATGATTAATGATATTAAAAATGAACTAGCTAAGTGTTGTCAAGAGTATAAAACTTTTACAATCCAGACAAATGGTTTAGGAATATTTTTGAAAGAGGATATTAATATCCATATACGATGGAGTAGACTTCAAAAACTCTATGAATTAAAGAAGTTGATAGAAATACGATTCATAAAACATTGGTCTGCAAATAATAATTTTAATAATAAAGACTCATGGTTGGCAAAAACATCAATAGCATATAAAGATGTAAGTTATAGAACACTGAATAGATTAGATTTTAATACAATAAAAATGAAAAATGTCGATATGAAAGTTAAAGAAATATCAATTATAAAATTTGAAATAGGTAAAAAAGAGGTAGAATTAGCAAAATTCACTCTTAATGAGGAAAAATTAAACCATGCATAATAATAAAATATTTTGGTGTAAAAACTGTTTAAATATGTCTACTAGACCAAGAATCACCTTTGATGAGAAGGGTTTTTGTAATGCCTGTCAATGGCAAGATGAGAAAAAGTCTATGGATTGGACACCTCGCAAAAACGAACTAGAAACTTTACTAAATGCCAATAGATCACAGAGTGGGAACTTTGACTGTATAGTACCAGTAAGTGGTGGTAAAGATGGTTCCTATGTTGCACATATGTTAAAAAATAAGTATGGGATGAATCCTTTGACTATTACAGTTAAACCAGCTCTTTCACTTGCTATTGGCGATCAAAATCTTTCTAACTTTATCAGTTCTGGATATAACCATATTCATATCTCATGTAATCCAATTGTTTTAGATAGACTCAATAAATATGGCTTTATTGAAAAAGGTTTTCCTTATTATGGTTGGTTAATAGCTATTATGACTGCTGTAATTAAATCTGCTGTAAACTTTAAAATACCACTCATTTTTTATGGTGAAGATGGAGAAATAGAGTATGGTGGTTCAACAGAAAGTAAAAATAGGGCACTTTATAATATAGAGTATATGAAAAGAGTTTATCTAGAAGGTGGACATGAAAAAGTCTTTGATAGAATTAAAGAAGATGGTGATATTAGTGATGCAGATTTATCATTTTTTCAGTTTCCTAAAGATGATGAAGTCTCAGAGGTAGGACTCTCTTTCGCTCACTGGTCATATTTTGAACCATGGGATTCATATAGAAACTATGTTGTAGCAAAAGAGCATTGTAGACTTATGGAAAAAGAGGAAGGAAATCAAGATACATTTACAAACTTTTCTCAAAATGATCAAGCCCTATATTCTCTTCATGCATATCTAATGTATTTGAAGTTTGGTTTTGGCCGAGCTACACAAGATGCAGGGATAGAGATACGTAGAGGATCTATGACAAGAAACCAAGCCTTGAATTTAGTGAAAATGTATGACAATGCATACCCTTATGATTTAATAGATACATATTTAGAGTACTACTCAATGAGTAAAGAAGAGTTTGACTCAATACTTGATAAGTATGCTAATAGAGACCTATTTGAAAAAATAGATGGTATTTGGGAACCAAAGTTTGAAGTTGGAGAAGATTTTAGTATATGAAAATTGTAATTGTTGACTATGGAATGGGTAATATAAAGTCAATAGAGAGTGCTTTAAAGTATTTAGGTGTTGAGGAGATTGTTGTTTCGCATGAGTTTGAAGAGATTTCAAGTGGAGACAAGCTTATATTACCTGGAGTAGGATCATTTTTTAAAGCGATGCAAAATATAAAAAAATTAGACTTAGATGTAATGCTTAATAAGCTAGTAGTAGAAGAAAAAAAACCAATTTTAGGTATTTGTCTAGGGATGCAGTTGATGTGTAGGAATAGTGAAGAAAATGGTTTTCATGAAGGACTAGGATTTATCTCAGGTGAGGTGAAGAAGTTTCAAGAAGGACTTTTAAAAGTACCCCATGTTGGATTTAATCAGGTAAGTACTTGTAGCGGTTCTAAACTATATGATAGCTTGGATAATTTGAGTGATTTTTACTTTACACATAGTTATAGACTTAAAAGTGATGAAGATATTAATCAATCGACATGTACATATATAGATGAGTTTATTGTTAGTTATGAATTTGAAAATATTGCCGGTGTACAGTTTCATCCAGAACTCAGTCAAACTAAAGGTCTCAAACTTTTAGATAATTTTATAAAGAATTTTTAATGCTTAGACAAAGACTTATATTCACTCTTATCTATAAAGATGGTTTTTTTTATCAAAGTAGAAATTTTAGACTCCAAAGAGTAGGGAATCTTAAATGGCTAGAAAGAAACTATAAGTTTAAAGAGATAGCTTTTTCTTTGGATGAAATAGTTGTTTTAAATACTTCTGCTACTCAAGAGAGTTTAAAAGAGTTCGCAAGTACTTTAAGCTCTTTAGTAGATGGTGTATTTATTCCTATAGCTGCTGGTGGCTATATTCGTAAGATGGAAGATGCTAAATTGCTTTTTGAAAATGGAATGGATAAAATTGTTATAAATACAATTTTGCATAGTAATAAAGAGCTTGTAAAAGAGTTAGTAGAATACTATGGTTCGCAGAGCGTTCTGGCTAGCATCGATTATAGGTTAGTTGATGGAGTTGCTACTGTTTATGTTGAAAACTCTAAAAGTAATACATTTAAAACATTAGAAAGTTATGTAAAAGAAGTTGAAAAATTAGGTGTTGGTGAGATATATTTAAACTCTATCGACCAAGACGGTACAGGTTTTGGGTATGACTTAGAGAGTGTTAGAATAATTGCTAAAGAAGTGAGTATCCCTCTAATTATTGCAGGTGGAGCAGGAAATGAAAAACACTTTGAAGAGGGACTCTCTTTAATTGGTATTAATGCAGTTGCAACAGCTAACTTATTTAACTTTATAGGAGATGGACTCCCCAATGCAAGAAAAGCCATACTAAATAAAGGATTTAATATAGCTTCTTGGAGTTAGCATCTATTTTTTATAAACTTCTCTAATTCACCAATATACAAGTCACAGATAGAATTCATTTCATCGATAAGAAGTTTATTTAACTTTTTAATATGTCTCTTCTCATTTTTTAAACCTTTGGTATTGAGTAAATCGGTACAGACAGCTAAAGAGTATTGAAAATATTCAAAGAACACCTGTGTTAAATTATCTGATTCTCTTCCTGATTTTTTTAGTATACTAGAAACGAGACCGAGTAAATCGTACATAAATGTACTTGCTTGGGAAGATGTTGGCATATTTGTAAATTTTAAAATAAGATTTTTCACTTCAAGAGAGTTTGATAACCTTCTTTTTAGAGAGAGTATATCATCTTTATCAAGTGTTAATTTAGAGTACGATGTAAATAGTTTTTTATTGATTTCAAAGATAGAGAATTTATCTAGTTCTTTAAAGGTGTTTAATTGAAGTTCTTCAATATGTTTTGCTTGTGAACTAGGTATCTTTGCACCATCTGAAAGGTTATAAATCTTCTGTGGGGCACTTTTTATGTGTGGAATAGTATTAAATAAAACTTGAACGGATGCATGGAGTAGACCATTTGTATATACAGTTTCTCTAAAGTTACCTTGTACTTCAAATAGATTATTTCTGTAATCCATAGTTTTACTAAGTTCTTCTTTTTCACTCATATCTAGGAGTGTAGATTCAACATGATCGCTAGAGTGTGTAGCCCCTGTTTCTTGATCTATGGCAAAATCTAGACCTAGAGTATAGACTTCTTGGGACTGTATTTGCAAGGCAAGTAGTAGTGAAAAAGAGCCAACACAAGGTGTCGATAATGAAGAGAAATTTTTAAAATAGAATGTTTTTTCTTCATAATAAAAGATATTTGATTTTTCAAACTTTGTTCTTACATACTCTGAAACATGTGCACCTAACAAGATAACAGTATCCTTGAGATAACTCCGAGTATCAATTCCATCATAATGTTCATGAGAAAGTTCTTGACCATCAAGGTGGGTTATAATATCTGGTTTAATATCTAGGGGATAGAGAGTTTGTAATGTTGCTGAAGCAGCAATAATAATAAACTTTTTGTGATTTTCCTGTATCCATTTTATATGTTTTTTAAATGATGGACCTGCTCCTAGAATAAGAACCGGTTTATCTGTCATGGGAACATTACGAAAATTATTAGCAAGGTTGACCATTTTATAGCCATCATTTATATACTCAAGGGGTTTTACAAACTTATCAAGAGATATCTTATATGGAAAAAATATAAATGATTGAGTAGTAATGGCATTTTGTAGCTGTTTTAGTTTATCATTTGAGTAGCCCGGGAACTTCATATATTTTAAATATCTATTCTCAAAGAAAGTATTATGTAGGAATAGTTTTGTTGTATTTACAAAGAGATTTTCGTCATCGGCGACAGAGAAATAGAGTGTTGCATCTTTAGCAAGTTCATAATATGGAGTTGTAAATAGTGAGAGTTTAAATATCTCTAAATCATCTTCAATGATTAGGTACTCTTGGGCATGTATCTTTTCATGAATTATTGATATATGGAGACCGAGTCGTACACCAAGAAAGATAAACTTTTTAATCTCTTTCATCTCATCTGTAATTTCAGAGTTTTCACGATAGTATCGCATTATAGGAAGTATTCCTGCTATAAGCCGTGAGACTGTATCATTCTTATCAAGAGTATCAGCATCAAAATTGTAAATAGGAAAGCCTTCAAAGGCAAGAAAATTCTTTTTGAAGTTAACAAGTCTCGCCATCTCTCTAGAAGATTGTAACGATCCCTTGTTATAAAGATAATAATCACTCGGTATCTCTTTAATATCAAAAGAGTCATTAACATACTCAAGGTCATATCGTGGAACATAGTCCCCTTTGTTTATTGCTAAGTCTAATGTCGTTAGTAACTTCATTAACTCTGGATGCTTCTTGGAGATGTACTCTATATTTTTAGAGTATGTCTCCATCGCTAAATTTTCTATATCTTGCATAATTTCTCCCATTTATAAAGTAAAGCCATCGTCGACTACTATATTTTGTCCATTTACATACTTACTCATATCACTAATAAGATACAGTAGCGTTCCTGCTAAATCATCTCTCTCTAGCATTCCTTTACTCAAGCAGTTCTCTTTGTATTGTTTTAAAAATAGTTCATTCTGATTGTCAAGTATTCCTCCGGGACTAATAGTATTTACCCTGATATTCATGCCTTTAAAATATTTTGCCATATATTTTGTTAAATGAATCAATCCTGATTTGATAGCTGCATATTCAACTGGCATAGTCATATTTGTTCCATTATAAACTTCAAATCTTGGTGCTATAACTCCATATATTGAAGAGATATTGATGATATTTCCATACCCCTGAGTTTGAAAGTATTTAGCGAACTGCTGTGAAGTTGTAAAGTAACCACCAAGATTAAGACCAAGGTTCTCTTTGAAGTCTTCATACTCAACATCAAAAAAACTTTTAGCATAGTTTTTATTTCTAGGATAAGCATTGTTAACAAGTACATCAATTTTTTTATACTTATCCTGAAGTTGTTCAATGGCATTCGAGATAGACTCTTTAGAAGTAATGTCTAGGTGAATAAAGTCAATTTTATCACTCCCTAAAGAGTTAGATAGTTCATTTTTTACTTTTAAACCCAACTCTTCATTTATATCTGCAATAATTGCAATAGCACCATTTTGTACGACTGCTTTTACAAAGGCTTGTCCTATTAATCCTGCACCACCTGTGATGACTACGACTTTATTATTTAGCATTTTTTTCCTTCATCAAGAATTCTACAAATTTATAGTCCAGTTGTGTATCTATATCTATTGATCTCTCTTCTGGCATTACATACAGACCTGTACTCTCTAAAAAAAGAGAGTTTTCTTTTAAAAGAGTTTCTCTTTTCCAAATGTATATGGATGCATTCATATCATAACTTTTTGGTGCATCTTGGCGTCTTTTAATTGAAGTGTCTAAGGTTTTTGAGAGTGAAACTTTTTTGTCCTTAGAGACTTCGACTAGGTTAAAGTAAGGACTCCGTCTACTTGGCATAGCAGTAATAAGGTTACTATTATTATCACTTAAGAACTGTTCGAATGAGTCAAGTATATCTTGTGTATCTCTCAGTGGAGCTGTAGCATCAAGGTCAATAAGATAGTCAAACTTCATAGTATAGAACTTTTCACTTCTTACAAAAGCATCTCTAATTACATCTAGTTTTCCAGCTGTATCGTTAGAGAGTTTATCATCTCGTTTAAAGAAAGATTCTGCACCGTATTTTTTAGATACGTCTATAATCTCTTGTGAATCACTACTAATAACGATGTGTTCAAAAAGTTTTGATTCCTTTGCTTGTTCTATGGTATATGCGATCAGTGGTTTAGAGTTAATCTCTTTGATGTTTTTATTTTTAACACCTTTAGAACCACCTCTAGCACAGATGGTACATAATATTTTATAATTTTTCACTCAAACCTCCATGAACTGTATACTGCTAATAAGTGACACAATTTTAAGTCCATCTTCAAAACTAGATAAAGTTTTTGTATTCTTCTTTATGATAGCCTTGTGCATCTCTTGATAAGAATGATTTCTATGAAGATCTAACTTATCTATGAGAGTGATTTTTTTACCATTAACATCATATTTAAGAAGAGTATTTTCTATAAGATTTGCTTCGATGGTATGCTCTTTAGTATGAATAATCAATCTTCGAATAGGTGTCTTACTGATGTAGTCAAGGGAAATGTTTAGGATAGTCTTCTTATCTGTAGTCATAATAGCCGTGAATATATCATCAGATGTGATTTCTAAGTTACTTATTTTAGTGCTAATAGAATCAACCTTGAGGATATTTCCAAATAACCAACTAGCATAATCGAGTTCATGACTCAAATCTCTGAGTACTCCACCACCAAGATTCTTATCTGCACTATATGATTTTGTATAGTCTTGGTCTGGTCTCCAAGTTGGTAGATATTGACCACATACAATATTTGCATAGTAAATTTCTTCTTTGTGTAATATCTCTTTAAGCGCACTGAGAATAGGATGAAATCTTAGGTTATACGCAGTGAAAATCGTATTTTTATTACGCTCAATAGTAGTACACTCTTTGTCATATAGAGGTTTTTCCACAAGGATAGACTTATTTGAGACTCTTTGAGTAAGATATTTTAACTGTTCATAGTGTTTGAGTGTTTCACTTGAAATAATAAAATAGTCGTATATAGCAAGGTCATCTATATTATCTATACTGCTGTAAGTGTTGATATTTTTGATGTTTTGTTTTGTAACAACTTCTATGGAACTTACACTCTGCATACTTTGTAGTATCTCGAAATGTCTTTTTCCTATTGAACCAAAACCTATGATTAGTACATTCACTTAAAACACCTCAAGATACTCTTTGTTTGCTCTTTCATACTCTTCAATTCTTCCGATGTCGAGCCAGTACTCATCAATAGGAAAGGGTAAAATTCCTTTTTCTTTTATGATGAGTTCATCAAAGAGTGTGGGCATATCATAAAAGTCATCTTTTGGAATTAAGTCTATACACGCAGGTTCTAGCATATAGATACCAGCACTAACAGAAAATTTTTGGATAGGTTTTTCGACAATAGAACTTATTCTATTCTCAACACTATTTACTACACCATAAGGAATCTGAATTTCATATTCTCTTGTACACATAGTTGCAGCTGTAGTAGCATTTAGATGTGCATTATGAAGATGTTCAAAGTTTATGTTTGTAAGGATATCTCCATTCATAACGAAAAATGCTTCATTTGGCTTTTTATCTAGAAGGCTTAATGCACCAGCCGTACCCATTCGTTTATCTTCTAAAATATACTCTATATTTACACCAAACTTATGTCCATCACCAAAATAGTCCTGAATAATTTTTGACTTGTAGTTTACACACATAACTATATTTGAGTAACCATAGCTTGCAAACGTTTCAACTATTGTTTCTAAAATCGGTTTACCACCAACATGGAGCATCGGTTTTGGTGTAGTGTTGGTGAGAGGTTTAAGCCTAGTTCCCAGCCCTCCGACCATAAGTATTACCTTGTTTGGTTTTGTACTTTTTTTGATAAGTTCATTAATACTTTCCAATCCAATTACAATACCGTTGTTGTCTACAATAGGAATTTGATGGATTTTTTTAGATGTACAGAGATTAAGTATTTTTTCTTTTGTATCGTTGATATTTGCTACGGTGGGGTTAGAGAAGTATATATCTATTATGGAACTATCAAGAGCTTTTCCATCTAAAAGAGCACGTCGGATGTCCCCATCACTGATAGTGCCGAGAAGTTTTTTATCTTCATCTACAACAAGCACGACTTGTTTAGATGTAGTATTTAAAATTTGAAGCACGTCGAGTATAAGAGAGTTTTTATTTACAATAATATTATCTATACTTTTCATCTGTTAATCTTTATATTGGAATGTCGTGAAACTTCTTATCTAGTATCTTAGTTAAATCGACTTTTTTAATGATTTTCTTTATCTTTTTACTAGCACCTGCCGTACCAAAAGGACTTTTCACATTTAGAAGGATTTTTGAAAAAGATTTAGTATAAATTTTTTGTATATTTTGATAGATTTTATCGGCCTCACATCTTGAGCTTAAAACACTCTCAGCTTTAATACGACCTTTTTGTCTCTCACCAATATCTATAGTTGCTTTTTTGAAAGATGGAACTTCAAGTAGACCACTAGAGCTGTTTCCAACAATAGCATCTATATGTAAAAGTGCACTTAAATATCTTAGCTGACCGAGTGATGTAAAAGCTACCGAATTTGGATTGTTTTTTACATATTTATCTATCATTTTATTGATTATTTTTCCACCTGCATCACTATTTGTTTTAGTAAAAATAAGGCTAGTGTCTTTTAATCTACTTAGAGCATTTAGCAGTTCTCTAAATTGCTCTTTTGGAGTAGATAGTGATAAGGTCTGTGGATGGTAAGTGACAAGTAAGCTTCTCTTAGAGAGCTTAAAGTCGATAGAGTTTTCAAACTCTTTTTTAGAGAGAAGTTTTAGCTGTTTAATCCCATCAAGACCAAGTGCTCCAACATTGTAAACTTTTCTTTTATCTTCACCCAGTTGGATGATTCTATTTTTATATGTTTTACTTGCACAAAAATGAAGATGGCTCATCTTAGTCAAAGAGTGGCGAATGACTTCATCGACAGCACCTTGAGTTGTTTCCCCTCCGTGAATATGAGCAATGGGAATATTTGCGATAACACAAGGGATGGCAGCACTTAAAATCTCATATCTATCACCCAGTATTACAAGTAAGTCTGGTTTGATTTTTGCATATGTTTTTGCAAAAGAGATTTGTGCCTTAGCCATCTCTATAGATATAGACTTAGCTGTATCAGTACTTAGATTCATAGGAATTTTTTTGGCTATTTTAAACTCTTTTTCTATGATTTTATAAGTTAGACCAAACTCTTTACTTAGATGCATTCCTGTGACAATAAGTTGAAGTTCTAAATCTTTATCATTTTGAATCTCTTTGAGAAGATAATAGAGAAGACCATAGTCAGCACGAGACCCTGTTACAATACAAATTTTTCTCATATTAAATCATCTAAGCTGTAGTTTTGTTTGGCTTTAGTTCCGATAATATCATGCCACTTCATAGGGCTCAGACCCTTAGCAGGTCTTTTTGTAGTTAAATTTTCTTCACTAAAAACATCACCAATTTTTATATTTTTAGCAGCGACGATTGATTTTCTTGCTATTTCTATGTTGGGTGTTTCACTTTGACTTGGTTTTTTTTGAGAACTTCCAAGTGCGATTTCAATATTTCTGATGGCTTTAACCATAGCTATTAATTCATCTGGTTGAAGTGAAGCTTTATGATCTGGACCACTCATCGTGTTGTCAAGAGTGAAATGCTTCTCAATGACACTAGCACCAAGTGCTACTGCTGCAATGTCCACTTCAATACCTAATGTATGGTCGCTATATCCAAACGCTAGGTTGAACTCATTTGCTATGCTTAACATGGCGTTTAGGTTTACATCTTTCATTGGAGTTGGGTACATTGTATTTGCATGTAATATAGTGATGTTGTCTTTATCTGTCCCTGCTGAGGTTAAAATATTTAAAGCATCTGAAATCTCACTCATATTTGCCATACCTGTTGAGAGGACAATCTCTTTGTTTAAAGAACCAATTTTTTCTAAATATGGAAGATTTGTAATCTCTCCACTTGGGATTTTAAATATTTTGAGTCCAAGTTCATCTAGCAGGTCAACACTCTCTAAATCAAAAGGAGTTGAGAGGAACATGATGTTCTTACTTTTTGAGTAGGCTATGAGTTCTTGATGTGTCTTAGTGTCTAGTTCTAGTTTTTTAAGCATATCGAGTTGTGACTCATCTGCCTCACCATTCTCTTTTTGGTACTGAGCTTTTTGAGCAGAGGCAGCGACAAGATTCTCCGACTTAAATGTTTGAAACTTGACTGCATCAGCACCTGCAAGGCTTGCTACATCTATGAGCTTTTTAGCAAGTTCAACAGAACCGTTATGATTTACTCCAGCTTCTGCGATGATAAAAACACTCATTTTACAAGACTTCCAGCGTTTACAAAACCTTCAGATGATGCATACTCTTTGATAATAGAACCACTCCCAAAAAAACTATTTTCTTTAATGATTGAACCACCATTAATTATCGCTCCTGTACTAATATGTACATTGTCTTGGATGACTGCATCATGTTCAATAAGTGCTTTAGAGTTAATAATGCAGTTTTTACCAATTTTTGCATTGGCATTTATAAGAGCATGGTGCATTACAACAGTACCTTTTTCTAAGCAAGCATATTTTGAAACATAAGCAAGAGGTGAGATTACAGTTGCTAAAGAAAAGTTTAGTTCTTGAAGCTTATTAAAAATACTTACTCTTATGGAGTTAGATTTTATATGACCAACACAAACTATGGCAGTTGAATAACTCTCTCTTAGTTTTGCAAGTTCATCATCACAAGCAATTATTTTATGCCCTAAAACAGAGTTTCCAATTAACTCCTTTTTATCAACTATCCCGACTATATTATACTTGCCTTCTAGTTCTATAACATCTATAACAGACTTAGCATGTCCACCGCCACCGATGAGAAGTATGTCTTCTTTTTTCATCTTACACTACTTGGTATATTTACAATTCTTGTCTGTAAATATTTGGAATTTTTTAGAGAGTCACACTGTGCATCTTTGTACATATCTAGAGTGTTTACAAGTCTCCAGATAGGTCTACACATGATTCCTTTCTTGTTCATATAGCTTAAAAAATCTTCTCTTTTTTCTTTAGATGAGAGAAGAAGAGCTTGTAACCAGTAGTTGGACTCTGCATTATCAGGCTCTTGTATAAACTCTATATCGTCAATTTTACTAAAAAACTCACTGTAAATTTCTGCTAACTGGCGTTTAGAGTCTCTAAAATCAGCTAATTGTTCTAGTTGTGCGACAAGTAGAGCGGCATTTAGGTTAGGCATACGATAGTTATATCCTACTTCGTCATGTTCATACTCGTATGGATGAGGTATCTTTGCTGTTGTGCTGAGATGTTTTGCTCTTTTTGCTAGAACTTCATCGTCAGTGACTAAAACACCACCACCACCACTAGTTATGATTTTATTACCATTAAATGAAAATATTCCAAGATTTGAAAAAGTTCCAGTATGTCTCTTTTTATAGTAAGAACCCAAACTTTCGGCTGCATCTTCAATAAGTTCTATTTTCCATTTATCACAGATTATTTTTAGCTCATCAACTCTTGCACTATGTCCAAAAGTATGCATTACTATGCTTGCTTTTATTATTTTATTTGTTGTTTTGTTTATGCAGGAGTTATTTTTGATCTCACAGTTAGCATTTAAAAAATTCTCTAATGCAATAGGCGAGAGACTCATAGTGTCTAAATCAACATCTAGAAAAATAGGCATACCATTGCAGTACTTAATGGCATTTGGTGTTGCTACAAATGTAAGTGCTTGAGTTATGACTTCATCATTTTGTGTCACTCCTGCGAGTAAAAGGGCGATGTGTAGAGCAGAAGTTCCATTTGACATTGCAATGGCATGTTTTACTCCAACAAGCGAAGCAAACTCTTGCTCAAACCTATCTACAAAAGAACCAACACTTGAGACAAATGTAGAGTCAATACACTCGTTTAGATACAGTTTTTCCTTACCACGAAATTTTGGTTCATGCAGAGGGATAAACTCTTTAGTTTTAAAGGTTTCTTGTATAAATGAAGCTATGTTTTCATACATTACATTTTTCCATCAAGATATTTTCCAGTCTCTTTATGTCCAAAATCTGGAAGAAGTTTGAAAAATTCTGTCACTATTTCATCTTTGCTCCAAGAGACTCTCTTTTTTAAAAGATCTATTTGTAAAGAGAATTCATTAAGAAGTCTGTCATCATAAATAGGTTCATTTTTAATGATACCTAAGTTCTTATATTTTTGCATATCAAGTGTTTCATTTTCTGTGTAGAACTCTTCAAAGTCTTTCTCTCCAGTTGTATCACTTGATGTAAAAAGACAGGGATATTTTCCTTCTTGGGGAAGTGTTTTAACAAGTTCTCTTGCCTCATCTTCACTCTTACATAGAAATGGTTCGTATCCTAAGCCTTTAAGGTACTTAACGGCTATATCTGCAAAAGAGATAAGATGTAGATCTTCACTAAGTTTAGGAAAAAAAATGTCACGATTTTCGCCAAATATACAAGACATAAGACATAACTCACCACTCTCTTTTGGTGTAACAAAGTAGCGTTTTATGTCATTTGGTGCAACGATAGGCTGTTTTTTTGCAACGCGCTGGTTAAAACTATGAAGAAGTGAACCATCACTAAACGCCACATTGGCAAATCTTGCAGTTGAGATGTTTATCCCTCTTGAGCGCCTCATTAAAAACATTTCCATGATTCGCTTACTAGCACCCATCATATTTACGGGGTTTGCAGCCTTATCCGTACTAACACAGAAGTATTTTTTTGTCTTTTTTTGGATAGCTTGGGCTATGGTTTTGTCTGTATTGAAAATATTGACATTTATCATACGCATAAGAGTGTATGCATCTTCTTCGCTTCGTACATGTTTGAGGGCAGAGAGGTTTAAAACATAGTCATAGTGACCATCATTTTGTATAAAAGCATCGTATTCTACAGAGCCGATATCTAAGGCAAAAGTTTTAAAGTCACCATCTATGTAAGCTAAAGAACTGCGTATATCACGAACAAGTTCAGCGAGATTGTTTTCACTAATATCTACAACATGAAGTTTTTTAGCTTGGCGTTTAAATATCTCTTTTACAACAGCACTACCAATACTTCCTGCACCACCAATGACTAAAAAAGATGAGTTAGATACGATGGTAGTCAGCTCTTTGTTATGCTCTGAAATATCATCTACTAGCAGCTCTTTGGATCTGCCTATTAGAGAGAGAGTATTCATTTTTTATTTGATTTGTCTATGTAGTAACTATAGATAATATGATCAAGAATCATATGCATGTCTTCAACAATTCCATACTCGCTATCAGCTGTTGATATATGAAAGTTTATATCTGATTTTTTCATAAGTTTTCCACCATCAAAACCAGTAAGACCGATGATTTTAGCACCTCTTTTTTTAGAGTAATTAACTGCTTTTATGATGTTTTTTGAGTTTCCACTACAAGAGATGGCTATGAGAATATCATCTGAAGTTATTTTGTCTTTGAGTTGCATGTAAAATATATTCTTATATCCGATGTCATTCGCTAAAGCGGAGCAGACAGGAGTGTTGTCACTCAGGCTTTCAACATCAAAACTTTTGATTTTTCGGCGTTTAAGACCAGCACCTAAGTCATTTACCATATGAGAAGCAGTAGCAGCACTTCCACCATTTCCGATGATATAAATACGACCTTTTACATTGTCAAGTGCTTTAACGATTTGACTTACTGCATCAATATCTGTTTCTTTTAAAGTGGATATGAGTTTATTGATATATTTTTTAACAAATTTTTTCATTTTTCAATAACCTTAAAGAGAATATATTGTATCTTATCTAAAATTTTTTAATATAAAGATTAATCATGAATGAATATCTAGACACATACTTCTTTAGCGGGGCGCAAGCTCATAAAATAGCATCTGAGCAAAACAGATATGAAAATGATTACATGCTGCAAGCCTGTTATTATGATGGTGAAAAAATCGATTCAGATTTAGTAAACTTAATACATCTTCCTGTAGATAATATGCTAGAGGATTTAGCAAAAGGTATCTATAGGATTCCTGATAAGGTTAGTTTAGATGGACTAGAATTATCCGAATCTATAAAGATGGAAATAGAGGCTAATTTTAATATGTCTTTGATTCAAGTAAGAGAATATAGAAAAGAGTACAACAAGCATTACATTAAGAACCTCAAGTATGCAAGTCTTAATTTTGATGAACCATTAAGATTTTACTTGATTGCAAACTCAGAGACTCAAGTTATGCAGTATGTTTCTAAGTCAATAGCAGGTGTTTTAAAAAATGCTGGTTACGAAGTCTATTATGATCTGTACTACGGAATAGAAGATGTTGGAAGTACTCAAAATATTAGTAAGTTTAATCCACATGTGGTCATCAATCTAAACCATATGAATAATGCACATATAAATAATGACTGTTTTAATTTTGTTTGGTTTCAAGACCCCATGCCAATTTTAATGGATGCAAGAGAGATTATGGTGAGAGATAGAGATTATATATTTTCCTATCAAACTATATATACGAACTTACTGCTGAAAAAACATGTGCCTAGTACTAAAATATTTAAACAAGAAGTACTGCCTGTGAACCCAGAAGAGTTTTTTTATGATAAATCTATAAAAAGGGAAGATAAAATTATTTTTGTTGGTTCATTTTATGATTCACATAATAAAGAAGATTTTTTAGATAAAAAAATTGCAAAGCAGATTAAAGAGTTTATGTCAGCTGGTAATGTTTTGAGTTATGAGAACCTTGATGCAATCTTTGAAAAAAATAGTGTAGAGATAACTCAAAGCAGTAGAGATGTCTATTTCAATGAAATTCAACAGTCTTATGCACGTAATTTATGTGTAGAATGGATGTGTAATAGTGATAAAAAGGTGGATTTATATGGTTACAAGTGGGAACTTGCTAAAAATAACCACATAATGCAGCATTTTAGAGGAATAGCAACTAAAAGCGAGTTAAATCTTCTTTATAATAGTGCTAAGTATGTTTTAGCAGCATCGGGACAACTTATTAATACTCAGCGGTTAGGTGAAATAGTTCATGCAGGTGCAATACCTGTAATATATGATTCAAGAGATATTACTGATGAAGTAAATACATGGGATGATGAGTGTTTATACTTTAAAACACAAGAAGAGCTACATGCAATTTTAGATAATAATTTAGAACCAAAAAAATATAGAACAAAAGAGATGTTAGATTTCTTCACATATACAAATTTTTTAAATACTATGTTTGAACAGATAAATAAAAAACTAAATAGAGAGACATAAATGAAAGTGATAGTAACAGGGGGAGCAGGTTTTATAGGCTCCCATATGGTAGATTTACTAGTAAAAAATAATTACGATGTAACTATTATAGACAATTTGGCAAATGGAAGACTTGAAAATATCGAGCACCATAAAGGTAAGGTAAAATTTCTTAATATTGATATTGGTGATTATGAAGTTACACTAGACGAGTACTTTTCGGATGTTGATTATGTTTTTCATTATGCAGCATTAGCAGACATAGTTCCATCTATAAACAACCCTATTCGTTATCATAGATCAAATGTTGATGGAACTGTGCGAGTTCTTGAAGCAAGTAAAAAAAGTAAAAATCTTAAAAAGTTTGTGTATGCAGCATCAAGCTCTTGTTACGGTATTCCTAATATTTATCCAACACCTGAAAATACTACGATAGCTCCTGAATATCCCTATGCACATACAAAAACAGTAGCAGAACAGTATGTCATGCACTGGGGACAACTATATGATATGCCTGTAGTTTCTATGCGATTTTTTAATGTTTATGGTGTTAGACATAGAACAAGTGGAACATATGGAGCTGTTTTTGGTGTTTTTTTAGCACAGTTATTAAACAAAAAGCCTTTGACAATAGTAGGTGATGGAGAACAGACTCGAGATTTTACCTATGTTACTGATATAGTTGATGCGTGTTATCTAGCAAGTCAAAGTGAAATAACACAAGAGATTTTTAATGTTGGAAGTGATAATACTTATAGTATTAACTATTTAGTCGATTTACTTGGCGGAGAAAGAATTTATATTCCAAAAAGACCTGGCGAACCTGACTGTACTTATGCAGATATAAGTAAGATAAAAGAGGTTTTAGGTTGGAAGCCAAAAGTTAGTTTTGAGGATGGTGTAAAAGTAATGCTAGAAAATATTGAGCAGTGGAGAGAAGCACCTGTGTGGGATAAAAAAAGTATTGATGAAGCCACAAAAGATTGGTTTGAGTGTTTAGGAGATAAGAGTGAATAGTTTACTAGATGGGCATAAAATTAATTACCATACTCGTGAGATTGCAGATATGTTTGATGGAAAATTAGCTGCGCCAATATATGTGGAGATATCTCCAACTGGTATTTGTAACCATAAATGTCTTTTCTGTCATTATAATTATCTTGGACATGAGGGTAAGTTTAAAAAAGGGAAAATTCTAGAACTTGTGAGTGAACTCTCTTCTATGGGTGTGAAGTCTGTTGTATTTGCTGGAAATGGAGAACCAACTCTTCATGTCGATACAATTGAAGCGATAGTATTAGCTAAAAGCCTTGGTATGGATGTCGCTATGAGTACGAATGGAGCACTCTTAAAAGATGAGCATTTTGATATTTTAGCGAAATGTTTGACATGGATACGTTTTTCATTCAATGCAGGAAGTAAAGAAAACTATGCGTATGTTCATCAAACTTCAAGTGGTGATTGGGATAAGGTAATTGCAAATATTACAAAACTAAAGGAAGCAAAAATCAGGTTAAAAAGTGAAATCACTATAGGAACACAGTTTGTTCTTATTCCTGAGAACAAGGACTATGCACTAGAGCATGGACAACGATTAAAAAAACTTGGGGTTGATTACTTTAGTGTAAAACATTTTTACGACCATTCGCATAATGAATTTGAAGTTAAAGAAAGTATATCCCAGGAATTCATTGAGAATCTCGATATAGAGGCTCAAAAGTTAAGTAGTGATGATTTTACATTTTTAGTTCGTAGTACAAAAAACCTCTCTTCACAAAGAGTTTATACAAAGTGTTATGGTCTAGAATTTATAGTTTTTATAGATGAAAATGGAGATGTTTATAGCTGTTTTTCTCATCAATACGATAAAAAAACTATCATGGGGAATATCTTTGAAAATTCTTTTAAAGAGATTTGGGAATCTGCAAAGAAAAAAGATAGTCTAAGTCATATTAATGATTGTATTGACAAAAATAATTGTCAGCCAAACTGTAGACATCATCAGATAAATAACTATTTATGGGAACTAAAAAACCCATCTATTGAACATGTGAATTTTATATAAGGATTGTTTTTGAAACAAATCGCAACAAATATTAGAAAAAATATACTGCATATTGCAAATTTAGCATTATCTCCTCATATTGGTTCAGCACTCAGCTGTACAGATATTATGACAACTCTCTATTTTGATGTGTTGAGATTAGATGATTATGAAAATAGAGATCTTTTTTTACTCTCTAAAGCACACTCCGCGATGGCTCTATATGCGACACTTCATGAAAAAGGTCTTTTAAGTAAAGAAGATATGGAAGGTTACTATCAAAATGGAGGGACTCTTCCCGCCCATACTGATAGACTGACAAACCCATATATTGAGATTAGTGCAGGTAGTTTAGGACATGGGTTACCAATAGCAACCGGTATGGCACATGCATTAAAAATGAAAAAAAGTGATAGAAATGTTTATGTACTCATGGGCGATGGTGAATCTCAAGAGGGAAGTGTATGGGAAGCTGCAATGCTAGCTCCCAAATTAGAGTTAAATAACTTGACCGTTTTTATAGATAGAAATGATCTACAAGGTTATGGAAGAGCCTCAGAGTTACTCTCTTATGAACCAATAGACAAAAAATTTGAGGCCTTTAACTGGGAAGTATTTAGAGTTAATGGGCATAATTATCAGCAGATTAAAGATGCAATAAGTGCTAAAAGTGATAAGCCTAAGATGATTATCTGTGACACTATAAAAGGTAAGGGTGTTGGCTTTATGGAAGATGAACTGATTTGGCACTATTATTTAGTTACCGACGAGGTTAAAGATAAAGCACTTAGAGCGATAGAGGAATCTTCAAATGAGAAATAGTGTATCAAATGAAATCAAAAAAATAGCTAAAATAGATGAGTCTCTTTTTGTTATTGCAGGTGATGCAGGACTTGGTGTTTGGGATGATTTTAAAGACTCTAATCAGTTCTTAAATCCTGGTGTAAATGAACAGTTAGATATCGGTTTTGGAGCGGGTCTCTCTTTACTGGGGCATAAAGTTATTTACTATAACATTGCACCATTTGTAATAATGAGACCTTATGAATTTGTAAGAAATGATATATGTTATCAAGAGTTACCGATGATTTTAATAGGTACAGGAAGTGGTATAACTTATGCTCCTGCAGGTGTTACACACTATGTTGTTGAAGATATTACACTGGCTTCAACTATGCCAAATCTAGATATATTTTCTCCTGCTGATCCTATTGAAGCTGTTGCATGTTTTAAGTATGCATATAAAAGCAATCAACCAAGTTATATTAGAATCGCAAAAAATGGCGAAGATATTATCCACACAAAAGAGATAGATATTACAAAACCAATATTTATTAATAAATCTAATTCAAAAAACATTTTAATTCTTCATGGCTCAATAGCTGATGAAGTACCAGAGATACTTAAGGTTGTAGATATAAATATAGTGAGTGTACCAATGCTTACTAGTGATTTTAACTGGGATGAGTTTCTAGAAAAGTTTAATAAAGTTTTTACTCTTGAAGAGCACTTTGTTAATGGTGGTTTTGGAACAATGCTTCGAGATAGATGTGAGAAAAAAATACATAAATTTGGTCTGAAAAATGAGTATATTCATAAAATAGGTAATCGTGATTATTTAAGAAAATATTATGCTATTGACGGAAATAGTATTGGAAATAAGATTAAAGAATTGGATTTATAGATGGGAAAACTTTTAAACATTATCACTAAGCTGCATACTGCAACTTCAAGAAAATATATTGACAGAATGGTTGATGATAAAATCAACTGTATGGTGAAGTCTAAAGAGTATGGTTTTGACTACTGGGATGGTGATAGAAAATATGGCTATGGTGGTTATAAGTACGACGGTAGACATAAAATCGTTGCAGAGGATCTTATAAAAGAATACAGCTTAAAAGATGGCTGTAAGATTTTAGATGTTGGTTGCGGAAAAGCTTTTTTACTTTACGAACTACAACTCTTACTCCCTAATGCAACTATTATTGGGTTTGATTATTCTCAGTATGCGATTGATAATGCAAAAGAAGAGATAAAAGCAAACTTATTTAAACATAATGCTCAAGATATTTATCCATATGACGATAATGAGTTTGATTTAGTTATATCTTTTACAACACTACATAACTTGAAAATCTATGATTTAAAAGTTGGAGTACAAGAAATACAAAGAGTTGGTAAAAATAAATTTATTATGGTTGAAGCATATAGAAATGAAGCTGAACTCTTTAATTTAGAGTGTTGGGCACTAACTTGTGAAAGTTTTTTCAGACCTGATGAGTGGATGTGGATGTATGACGAGTGGGGTTATACCGGTGATTATGAGTTTATATATTTTGAGTAAAAAGGTAAAAAATGTCTAGTAAGTACTCCAGTTTAAAAATCTTCCATTATCAAGATAAGTTAGATAGTTTAGTACAGGAGGGAGGAATTGTTACTCCTCCTATTCATATACGAATCAAGCCTACAAATGTGTGTAATCATAACTGTTGGTACTGTGCATATAAAGTAGATAATTTACAACTTGGGCAAGATATGGTTGAAAGAGACTATATTCCTGAAGATAAGATGATGGAAATTCTTGAAGATTGTAAAGAGATGGGTGTTAAAGCTATCACTTTTAGTGGTGGTGGTGAGCCCTTTACATATAGATTTTTTCTTCAAACTATTAAAAAACTAGTTGTAGATAATATGGCATTTGCAAGTTTGACGAATGGTAGTAAACTTAAAGGTGAAATTGCACAACTTTTTGCAAAAAATGCTACATGGCTTAGAGTTTCAATGGATGGTTGGGATGATGAGAGTTATGCTAAAGCTAGAGATGTAAAGATTGGTGAGTTTAGTAAAATTGTAGAAAATATGAATGCTTTTACAAAGATAGAAGATAGAAAATGTAACTTGGGTGTTAGTTTTATTGTTGATAAAACTAACCATACAAAAATATATGAATTTTCAAAACTGATGAAGAGCATAGGTGTAGATAGTATTAAAATTTCTCCTTGTGTAGTTGAAAATGATGGTGCCCTTAACAATGCATATCATAAACCTTTTTATGATGAAGCAAAAGCACTATCTCAAAGTGTAAAAGATGAGTTAGAAGATGATAGTTTTGAAGTTTTTGATAGCTACCATCTTTTAGAAGAGACTTTTGTAAAAGAGTATGATTGGTGTCCATATTCACAAATACTTCCTGTTATTGGGGCGGATTTAAACGTTTATCCATGTCAAGATAAAGCATACAACTTAGATAATGGTCTAATCGGTAGTATAAAAGAAAAAAGTTTTAAAGACTTTTGGCTTAATGATAAAGATAAATTCTTTAAAGTGAATCCATCGAAGCACTGTAATAACCACTGTGTAGCAGATGCAAAAAATAAAATGATTTTAGACTATTTAGATGTTGAGCATTTAGGGTTTGTATAGATGAATGCAAAGTATGTGTTAATAACTGGTTCAAGTAGAGGATTAGGTTTACAAATAGCGATAGATCTCTCTTATGCTGGATATAGCATCATACTAACTGGTCGTGATAAGAAGAGCTTAAAGTCAGCATTTTCTAAGTTAAATCCAAAATTAGCCCACCTTATAATTAGAGTAGATTTTATTAAAAAAGAGTTTTTAAAAAAAATAGTTAAAAAAATAAAAAACCAAAAATTATATGGTGTCGTACATAACTATGGTTTAAACATAGCTCATGATACCCATCCAATTAATATAGACATCCTCAATCAAAGTATTTATAATAACTTTATACTCTCTTTAAAAATTAATGAGCATTTTTTAAGGGATGAAAGTCTACAAAAGATTATTTATATAGGTTCTACAGCTTCTTTACATGCTAAGGCATCTCCTTCATATGTAATTAGCAAAGGAATGATTAACTCTTATGTTAAAAATGTTTCACACGAGTATGTCAAGAAGGGTATCTTAATCTGTGCAGTACTTCCAGGAATATTAGCACATGAAGGTAGTGTATGGGATACAAAAAAGAGGCTTGAACCTCAAAAGTATAATGAAACTAAAAAAAGACAAGCCCTTCAAAGATTTGCACAGCCGTCAGATATATCGCCGTATATAGTGGATATTATGAATCAAAAAAGTTTAATGCTTAGTGGTTCTATTTTAAAACTCGATGCAAACGAATACTAAATATAACTTATAAAATGGAATAAAAATGACTTCAACAAAAGAGATACAATATAATGATTTACTTGATGATAATCAACTTAATGGTGAAGTGAAGCTAGGATTAACATCTGGACATACCTATAGACACGATCCGCGAAGATTGACCTTTCTACTTTCACGATATAAATTTGTATCTAAAATGTTTGATGGATATAAGAATGTTTTAGAAGTAGGCTGTGGTGATGGGTTCGGTGGTACACTAGTTGCCGATACTGTAAATCATCTAACTGGTATGGATTTTGATCCCTTATTTATAGATAATGCAACTATGCTAAGAACAGAGGTGGATAACAGAAGCTTTATCGTTCATGATATTTTAGAAGCATCTTTAATTCAGAAGTATGATGGGGCATATAGTTTGGATGTATTAGAACATATTTCAAAGAGAGATGAAAATACTTATATGAAAAATATTTTAGACTCTTTAGAAAGTAATGGAACTCTAATTATTGGAATGCCAAGTTTAGAAAGCCAAAGGTATGCTTCTCCCCAAAGTAGAATAGGACATATTAACTGTAAATCAGGAGATGAATTGAAAGCTTTTTGTAAGAACTATTTTCATAATGTCTTTATATTTAGTATGAATGATGAGGTTGTTCACACCGGATTTTCACCGATGGCACACTACCTCTTAGCTCTTTGTACAAATCCAAAGAGGAGCTAGTATTCTTATGCGAAAAGTATTTGTAAGTGGAGATTTTAACATATTACATCCAGGTCACTTAAGACTTCTGAAATTTGCAAAAGAGAGTGGTCACTACCTCATCGTGGGTGTAAATAGCGATGCTATAAGTGATAAAGGCATAAGTCAAGATATCCGTCTAGAGTCTATAGAGGCTACTAGTTATGTTGATGAAGCTTTTATTTTAGATATTCCTGCTGTTAAGTATATAAAAAAGAGTAAACCTGATATTGTGGTTAAGGGAAAAGAACATGAACTTAAAGAAAATCCAGAGTTAGATATTTTAGCTGAGTATGGTGGGAAACTTCTTTTTAGTTCGGGAGAGATAGGTTTTTCATCTATGGATCTTTTAAAAAAAGAGTTTTTATCTCTTAGTAACAATGTAAACCATAGTTCAAACTTCATTAAGCGCCACGATATGAATCTAGAGACTTTAAAAAATATTATTGAGAAATTTAGTAGTTTAAAAGTCTTAGTTATTGGTGATACTATAGTTGACGAATACATAACATGTGAACCTCTTGGTATGAGTCAAGAAGACCCAACAATAGTGGTTTCACCTCTAGCTACAAACAAGTTTATAGGTGGGGCAGCTATTGTAGCTTCTCATGCGAGAACTTTAGGTGCTGAGGTGAAGTTTATCTCTGTTGTTGGTGCTGATGAAAATAAAAATTATGTACAAAATGGTTTAGAAGATTTAGGTATTGAGACTACTCTATTTAGTGATAGCACAAGACCGACAACCCTTAAACAGAGGTTTCGTGCAAATAATAAAACATTATTACGAGTAAACCATCTAAAACAGCACTCTATTTCACGTGATATAGAAAGTGCAGTTTTAAAAAAAGTGCAAGATAATATTAAAGATATGGATTTAATTATATTTTCTGATTTTAGTTATGGTCTACTTACTGATACTATCATTAAAAATATTACTGCTATGGGTTTAGAGAAGAATATTTTCATGTCAGCTGACTCACAAAGTTCTTCACAAACTGGAGATATTACAAAGTTTAAGGCTATGAACCTCGTAACTCCTACAGAGAGAGAAATTCGTCTTTCACTTAATGATTTTACTTCTGGACTTGTAGTGCTCTCAGAAAAACTTTCTAAAAAATCTTATGCAAAGTATATTTTTACAACACTCGGAGCAGAGGGCATTATGATTTACAACACTACACAGGGTGGATTTTTAACTGATAACATAGATGCTTTAGGAAGTTTAGTAAAAGATGTAAGTGGTGCGGGTGACTCTCTACTTACATGTAGTTCTATGGCACTTGCCGTTGGTGGGGATATTTGGCAGAGTTCTTATCTTGGTTCACTTGCTGCAGCAGTTCAAGTGAGTAGACTAGGGAATGTTCCTATAAAAAAAGAAGAAATACTTCAAGAGTTAAACTAATGAAAGCCTTACTACTAAGTGCAGGTATTGGCTCCCGTCTGCAACCTATTACTAGTTTTTTACCAAAATGTTTAGTACCGATTAATGGAAAGGTCCTTTTAGAGTACTGGTTTGAAAATTTACTCCAAGCAGGAGTGAAAGAGTTTATAGTAAATACTCACTATAAACATGAGTTAGTCCAAGAGTACATCGACACTTCACCATATAAAGAGATGACTACTGTCGTTTATGAAGAGAATCTTTTAAATACAGGTGGGACACTTCTTAAGTGTAAAGAGTTACTAGGAAGTGAACCTTTTATGTTAATTCATGCGGACAACTTAAGCTTTTGTGATTTTAAAGGCTTTATTAAATCTCATCTAAACGCCAGTTGTAGTTTGAGTATGATGCTTTTTAAAACAGATACACCTTCTTCGTGTGGAATAGTAGAAGTTGACATAAACGGTGTAGTTAAAGAGTTTTTCGAGAAAGTACAAAACCCTCCATCAAACCTTGCAAACGGTGCAGTATATATTTGTGAAAACTCAATATTTATGCTACTTGAGAATCTTCAAAAGATAGAAATAGATTTTAGTTTAGATGTTCTTCCTCTATTGATGGGGGATATAAATACTTATCTTAATGATGTTTATCATAGAGATATAGGAACAGTAGAAAGTTTTGCATTAGCACAGATAGAGATAAGAGCACTAAAATTAAAAAATAAATAGATTTTGCCGATTTAATAGTTAATAAATATTATAATAATGAAAGATTATTGAACAAAAGGATTTGTTATGGGAATATCTTCACTCGGTGTTGGTTCTGGAATTTTAACACAAGATGTATTAGATCAGTTAAGAAAAGCTGATGAATCACAAAGAATCACACCAATTACACTCAACTTAGCAAATGAAAATGATAAAAAAGATAGTTTAGAAGTTATAGATGCTTCTATGACAAACTTTAGAGATGCAGTTAATGAACTTAAAAATGCAACAGTGTTTGATGCTAGAAAAACAACGGTCACAGGGAGTTCTGTTTCAGTTTCAGCGTCTAATAATAGTGATTTACAAGATTTTACTTTGAATGTAACACAACTTGCTACAAAAAGAATAGAAGAATCTGGAACATTTAGTAATGCATCTGGTACAGCATATGATCCTAAAGTAGATACTATTGTTACAGCAGGAAAATCTGGAAATATTCAGTTCAATGTTACAGGTATGGCAACTCCTCTTAATATAGCTGTTGATGATACAACTACATTAGATGATTTAAAAAAAGCTATAAATGACCAAGCAGGTGACTATGCACAAGCTACAATTGTTCAGACAGCTAGTGGAGAATTTAATCTTTTTATTAGTTCGACAGAGACGGGGGCATCTCAAGAAATATCGATAACTGATGGGGATAGTCTATTAAAAGGAACAGAATTGACTTCTGGTCTAGATGTAATAGTGGGTGCTGAAGGAAAAAATGCAACATTTGAGTTCAATGGTCAAGAAATTATTCGTAGTTCAAACAATATTACAGACCTAATTACAGGTTATGATATTACTCTTGAAGAACTAGGCTCATCAACTGTAAAAGTAGAGCAAGATAGAGAGTCAATAGAAGGCAAAATAGATAGCTTTGTTGAAAAATATAATTCTATTATTACAGAACTTGGAAAACAGACATTATCAAGTACAGATAGTGATGCCAGAGGTATTTTCTCCGGTGAAAGTAGTATTAAAAGTATGAAACGTGCTATTGAAGATATGATTTCTACAGTTTCTGGTGATGGTGGGACTATGGCAGACTATGGTTTTGAAGTAGATAGAGATGGAAAAATGAGTATAGATAAATCAATTTTTAATACAAAACTTGATGAAAATCCAGGGAATGTTGAAGCATTTTTTAGAGGTGGTGATTTCCAAAAAGATGCTTCTACTACAGTTACAATTACAGGTGCTTTTAGTGGTTTTTACGATATCGTTAATGGATATGCAAAAACTAATGGTGGATTAGATCAAGTAAAAGACAGTATTAGCCAAAGTATTAGTGCTTATGAAGAGAGAAAACTATCTGCAACTGAAAGACTTGATGCTAAGTATGAAATTATGAAAAAACAGTACACAGCTTATAACAGTTTAATAAATAGATTTAATTCATCTTCTGATATATTTACACAATTAGCAAATGCAAATAATAATTAATTCTATTTATACGGCTAAATAGCTACGTAAATATTGCTTCATGCCGATGTAATTAGTATGAAAGAAAACAATAAAGATACAGGAAAAGGATTTCAAATGTATGGTAATAATGCACATAATATTTATGCTCAAAACAATATAGGGATTGAGTCGCCAGCTAAACTTATAGAAATGTTATATGAGGGAATTCTTCGTTTTAATGCACAAGCAAAAAAATCAATTAAAGATGGAAATGTTGAAAAAAGAGTTTACTGGATGAACCGTTCAACTGCTATTATTACAGAATTAATATCTACGTTAGATATGAAGCAGGGCGATATCTCTCAGTATCTTGAAGGTTTATACAATTATCAGATTCAATTGATATCTGAAGCTGGAAATGAGAATAATTTTGCAAAACTAGATGAATGTAGTAATGTTTTTAAGGTTCTTTTAGAAGCTTGGAGAGAGACTACAAATGTGGCTCAATAAGCTTAAAATTGCTATTATTGAAAAAGATCTGAATTCATTAAATTCTCTTATGGATGAACTTCCTCAGCTTGAAAGACGAGAAGATATTGATAGTGCACTCTGTCTTTTAAAAGAAGCGACATCGCTAGTTGAGTCTTTAAAAGATGAAACTCAGATATCAATGGTTCAAATGAAAAAAAATATAAACTTTTTAAAATCTACTCAAGCTCCTTCAACAGGAAAATTTGATATAACATCTTAAATACTACTTCTTTTTAGCTATTCCAAATTTTAAACTTCTGATAGTGTATTCGCTCACAACCGCACCTTTTCTCATAGTTAATATATGCTCGACTGCATCGGCTATGTCGCTTGCTAAGAGTTTTTCATCCTCTTTTTTACTTGTCT
>Ga0256826_1000289_pt1 | contig 29245 bp, 27 predicted proteins | sample CV79metaG_FD_185975 | JGI IMG/M metagenome (GOLD analysis project Ga0256826, IMG submission 185975) | Hydrothermal vent microbial communities from East Pacific Rise, Pacific Ocean - CV79 | ecosystem: Environmental > Aquatic > Marine > Hydrothermal vents | place: Pacific Ocean: East Pacific Rise...
TTCAACTGATACAAGACGTTTAGCTGTTGTAAATGTTGTAAATGAGAGTTCTAGTGAATTATCTATTATTATTCCAAGAAAAGCTATTGTAGAGATTCAAAAACTTTTCTTTGATGATATAGAGCTTTATTATGATGAAACAAATTTAATCATTCACTCAGATCAATATACATTTTTTACTAAACTAATCAATGGTAAGTTTCCAGAGTACTCTCGTATTATTCCAAAAGAGATAGCAAACAATCTTATCTTACCAAAAGCGATTATGATTGACTCTATAAAACAGATAACTACAATTTCAACAGATGTAAAAATTACTTTTTTAAATGATGTTATAACTTTTGAGTCTTTAAGTGATGATAATATAGAAGCAAAAACAGAGATAGGTCATAATACTGGTTTTTCAGAACCTTTTTCTATCGCTATAAACTCTAGATATCTATTGGATTTTTTAAACTCTATAAATAATTCAGAATTTAATATAGGACTTAATGAGGGAAATTTACCTTTCATACTAAGTGATGAAAATTTTAAAACGGTGGTTATGCCAATTGTTATTTAACTCTTTACCCTTAGAGATAAGGGTAAAAAACTTCTACCAAGCAACAGCCTTATCACTTCCGCGTTTTCCTATAACTGTTTCACCTTCCCATGTTGCAAAACCATTTTCAAGATTTGTAAGTGTTAACATAAAGTAGTACTCTATCTGCTGTTTTCCATTTCCCATGTTTATATTTTTTTGTAAGATTTTACCAGATAGGGAGAGATCTGGTGCTTGAAGAGTTCCTTTTTTAAGAGTAGTGCTCTGTTTAAACTCATCATTATCACGAAGCTCTCTTGCTTGTTTATTCATCTTATCTTCTGCACCACCAATAGCAGTAGTTACATAAACTTTACCACTATTTAAAAGCTCTATACGAATCTTTTTTATAAGTTGATCAGTGTCGATATGCTGCATAGTATCATTTTTAACATCTGATATAGCAAGTATATATCTACCTCCACCTGGTTTTGTGATTGCAGGAGAGCGAAGCATAGATTGAACTGCTTCAGTAGCAGCTTGATTAAAATCTCTATAGTCTAAACCAGCTACTTGATCTCCTGTGTCATTATGTATATCTATTTTTTGAATCTTATCAGCACAACCACTCAAAAGTAGTGTAGAGATAGTTACAGTTGAGAGAAGTGTTACTATTTTTTTCATAATTATTTTCCTTATTTATTGAGGTAAATTTTATAATCAGTTGCTTTTATACTTGGAGCAATATTATTTATGTGAAACTCGGCATTTTTATGTGCAGGAAAGTCTTGCCAGTTTGAAGAGATAGTTGGAATATCAAAACCATCTTTATCTTGCCATGTAACACGGTATCTAAAGAGAGCATACTCATCAGTTGTATTTTCTCCAACTATTTGTACTTCTAAAAATCCATCATCACGAATACGTTTTTTTACCTCTTTTACTTCAATAACATCACTCACTTTGTTATCTACTATTTTGACATAAGATTTATCAGCACATCCACTAATAAATAGGCTTATAGCTAAAATAATTCCAAAATATTTCATCTGTTCTCTCCTTAAAATGGTATAACTCTTACTGAAGCAAGAGCACTAGATGTAGCTATTTTAACATAAATTAGTATATTGTCACCTTCTGGTAAAGTTATGTTTTTGATTAAAGAGTTATGAGGTGTTAGTATCTCTATAGTGTTAGTTTTTGGACGAGAAAATCTTGCTAATTGAAACTCTTTAGGAAGGGTAGACCATATACGTGTATCAGCCTGTGTTGAAGCTATCTGGTAGATTGCTGAAGCTATACTGATGATAGCGGCTACTCCAGAGCTATTTTGATTAGTATTCTCTTGTATGACATAGTTTATAGCTGCTTTAGTTGCTGTTGAGAGAATGGCACGTTTAACAACTCCATCATAATTTTTTTCAAACTCTGTTTTAATCACTCTATCCATACTAGATAAAAATTTTGTTTGAAGTGTTTGGTTCTCATCTGTTTTAATATTAAGATATTTATAGGCAAGCTTGCGTTCAACAAGTTTGGGAAGAGCTACCGAAATATAAGAGAGCCTTCTTGTAAAAATCCATATAGGAAAGTCTATTCTCCATTCTCTAAGAAGAGGTGCTTGACCATTTTCAAAAAGAACCCATACCATCTGTTGTGAGCGTTCATTTTCATAGTCTGCTTTAACATCAAGATTGTTTGGCATCATCGCTAAAGACTCTTTAAAAAGAGTTTGAGCCTTGCTTGTATCACTATTAGCTTGTGCAAAAATAGCAGCTAAATAAGTAGTTGCTGGATTTATAAAGTCCGGATATGGTTTATAAGCTTTTAGTGAAGGGTAGTGTTGGTTTAGAGTTCTATCTATAACTGAGTCTGATACATTTAGGTTTTTACCATCTTTTAAACTCTCTTTTTCTTTTTCTTTTATAGCGAGTTGCTCTTTTTTAATCATCTCTTTAAAGTATATTTTTGCTCTTCGTTGACGATCAATTGCTCTATTAAACTCAACTCTTGCAGCTGAAGTATCTCCTAATGACATGTACTCTATCGCCTTATAAGTATTGACCATTACTCCATCATATTCTGTTCCCATGTAGGGACGAGTTGTATCATTTAAAAGGGTTGATTTAAAAGAGTCAGTTATATCTTTTGCAAGTATCTGTTCTCTATAGTGTTTGATTAAAAATTCACTCTCATCAAAGCGTTTTATCGTTCTATTTTCATCTTTTGCAAAGAAATTTGCAGAGCCATTTTGCAGAGACCAGAGTAGATTGTCTTTAGCAAATTTATTATCAGTATCGATTCTCTCTTGGGTAAAATTTGAAGCTTCTTTATAGTAACCTTTTGCCACCAAATAGTCAGCTTTTATCATTGCTTGTTTAGGGGCACAAGCAGTGAAAGATAGAGATAGTATTATAGTGATGATTGAGAGATAATAGTTCATTTTTGTACTCTCTTACTTAGTTAAAATTTTTATAAACTTTAACACCAAGAGAGTTAATAAAAGCTTATTTAGAGCTTTAAATCTTAATTTTAGTAAAACTTCGATAGAATAACTCCAATTATGTCAAATGGAGATATGAATGGAAAATTACGGTGCTAGTAATATTAAAGTCCTTAAGGGATTAGAAGCTGTTAGAAAACGCCCGGGTATGTATATTGGTGATACTGGTCATCGTGGACTGCATCATCTTGTTTATGAGGTTATTGATAACTCTATAGATGAAGCGATGGCTGGTCACTGTGATACTATTACTGTAACACTCACTAAAGAGGGGACTTGTAAGGTTTCTGATAATGGTCGTGGTATTCCAACAGATATGCACCCAACTGAAGGTATGTCAGCAGCTACAGTAGTTCTTACAGTTTTACATGCTGGTGGTAAGTTTGATAAAGATACATATAAAGTTTCTGGTGGTCTTCATGGAGTTGGTGTTTCTGTTGTAAATGCACTCTCTGCTGACCTTAAAATGACTATTTACCGTGAAGGTCAAATTCATGAGCAAAACTTTAAAGAGGGTATTCCCCAAGAAGCTTTAGCTGTAATTGGAACAACTCGAAAAACAGGTACAACTATTGAGTTTGTTGCAGATCCATCTATCTTTACAGATACAATCACATTTGAGTATGAGTATCTAGCACGCCGTTTCAAAGAACTAGCATATTTAAATCCATTTATTACTATCAAGTTTAATGATGAAAGATCAGGGACTAAAGAAGTTTACCACTTTGAGGGTGGTATAGCTCAGTATGTAACTGATATGAATAAAAAAGTTATTGTGGCAGATGTTTTTAGTTTTGCTGCAAAAGTAGAAGATATCGAGTTTGATGTAGCACTTATGTATAACGATGCTTATGATGAGAAACTTGCCTCTTTTGTAAATAACATTAGAACACCAAATGGTGGTACACATGAGGCTGGTTTTCGTGCAGGTCTAACACGTGTTATCTCTAACTATAACTCTAAAAATGGTGCAGCCAAAGAGAAAGATGTAAAAATTACAGGTGATGATGTTAGAGAGGGTCTAATAGCTATTGTTTCTGCTCGTGTTCCTGAGCCTCAGTTTGAGGGTCAAACAAAAGGAAAACTAGGAAACACTTATGTTCGACCTCTTGTTCAAAAGCAGACTTACGAACTTCTTTCAAAGTATTTTGAAGAGAATCCTATTCAAGCAAAAGCGATAGTTTCTAAGGCTCTTATGGCAGCTCGTGGTCGTGATGCTGCGAAAAAAGCTCGTGAACTTACTCGTCGTAAAGATAATATGTCAGTGGGAACACTTCCAGGTAAGTTAGCAGATTGTCAATCTAAAGATGCAAGTATCTGTGAACTTTATCTAGTGGAAGGGGACTCTGCGGGAGGTTCAGCTAAAATGGGACGTGACCGCGTTTTCCAAGCGATACTACCACTAAAGGGTAAAATTTTAAATGTTGAAAAAGCACGTTTAGAAAAAATCCTAAAATCAGATGAAATTACAAATATGATTACGGCTATGGGTTGTGGTATTGGTGAAGAGTATAAGGAAGAGAAACTTCGTTATCATAAACTTATCATCATGACCGATGCCGATGTTGATGGTAGCCACATTCAGACACTTCTTCTTACTTTCTTCTTTAGACATTTTCGTGATGTAGTTGAAAAAGGGTATCTTTACCTTGCACAACCACCACTCTACCGTTATAAAAAAGGAAAAAAAGAGATATACTTTAAAGATGATAGAGAGATGAATGACTTTTTAATTGATAATGGTATAGAGTCTCTAGAGAACCAAACACTCGGTCATAATGACCTTGTCTCTTACTTTAAGATGGTAGATCACTATGCTGGAAGTTTAGCTGCACTTGAACGCCGTTATGCATTAGTAGATCTTATCCGTCATTTTATTGAGAATCCAGATTTAATCTCTTTGGGTGCAAAAGATTTATATATTAAAGTTGAAGAGTTTTTAACTTCTATCAACAATAATATTCTCACTAAAACTATCAATGAAGAGACAAATGAGATTCATATTTTCGTTCAAACACAAGGTGGTATGGAAGAGTTACTTATAAATGATGATTTATTCACAGCTCCTCACTTTACAGAAGCAAATTTTGTTTACAAGAAAATTGGTGAGTGGGATTTAAATTTTGAAAATGATATAATCTCTGAACTTGAAAATATTAAAAATTATGCGAAAAAAGGCTCTTACATTCAGCGCTATAAAGGTCTTGGTGAGATGAATCCTGAACAACTTTGGGAGACTACTATGACTCCTGAAAATCGTGTTTTACTTCAAGTAACTATTGAAGATGCAGAAGTGGCTAGTGATGCCTTTACTCTCTTTATGGGTGATGAAGTTGAGCCTCGTCGTAACTATATTGAAACTCACGCAAAAGATGTGAAACATTTAGACGTATAAACGCGGACAATGTTACTTCCACAAACAAAAGAGAGAGAGTACCGTTTTAAATTAGCCCTTAGAATGGGACTCCCTATCTTTGCTCTTGTTTTAGCTCTTCTTTTAAATACTCTTATCGACGATAAAGAGATAACAGCAATATTTTTTGCTGAATCACTTCTAATTTTAGCCTTTAGCATCTACTTTATACTCTATATAATTTACAGTGGTTTTGATGTTAGAGTAACTGAGATAGTCTCTAAAACATTTACACGTGAATATCTCTATGATTATTTAAAAAAAGAACTTAAAAGAAAAAAAGAGTACTCTCTTATACTAATTTCCATTGAAAACTTACATGATATCAACAATATGTACGGAATAAAGAATGGAGATAAAGTCCTTTATGAGGTAGCAAAATTTATAGGTGAGTATCTACAAGAAAAAGATATACAGAACTTTCCAATGGGCCATATAAAAGGTGGTGATTTTGTTATTGGCTTGGAGGGACAAAAAAATGAGCATACAATTCTAATAGATATGATGTGCTTAAAAATGAGCGAGTTTAAAGTAAATAATATTGAGGTAAAAATAGCTGGAGGTATAACTGACACCTCCTTTTCAAATGAACTTGATTATATGATAGAAAACCTTTTCGAAATTCAAGAGTTAAATAAAAACCAGAGACTTCTCTATAAAAATGAAGATATGAATCCAAATGAACTTGAATCACTAGTTATAGATGCTATTAAAAATAGAAAATTTATACTACTTTCTCAAGATATATATGAAGAGAAAAAAGTTGTGGCTAAAGAGTGTTTTGTAAAATTAAAAAGAGAAGACTCAAAACTTATACATCAAAAAAGTTTTATGAAAGTTATCTCAAAACTTGGATTAAATGTTGAGTATGACTTAATGATATTAGAGCAAAATATTCTGCATTGTAACCCAAGTGAAGAGATGGTACATGCTATAAATATTTCACCATCTTCATTAAGAAACCCTTTGTTTATAACTAAAGCAAAAGAGTTACTAAGAGATAACAGTACAAAAAATAGAATTATGTTTATTTTAAGTGAAAACGAGTACTTCTCGTATATAGAAAAGTACAATAGTATATTAAAATCTTTCAAATCACTGGGAGTTTTAATAGCTATAGATAGATTAGGTTCTATACACACAAGTTTTTTATATTTACGAGAACTCGATATTGATGTAGTTAGGTTTGATAGTTTTTATGCAAAACATCTACAAAAGAGTGAGTATGAGAGTATTATAGATGGTTTTAATTTAATGGCACACTCTTTAGGTGTAAAAACATGGATGAAACTTATTGAAAATCAAGAGATGAACGAAAAAGTACAAAAAATAAAAATAGATTATACTCAGGGTAAATATTTCTCTGATTTAGAAAAAACATATGATAGTTGAAGGATAAAATGATGAGAAATAAAGTTCAATACAGTGAGGCACTAAATGCAGAATCGTAAGTACGGCGAAAAAGAGATTAGAGATTTTGATGTTAACAAAGATTTAGAAATATGGCCAAATGAGCATGAGAAAGATTACCTTATAAAGGTGACTCTTCCAGAGTTTATGGGGCTCTGTCCAAGAAGTGGTTATCCTGATTTTGCAACTATTTATATAGAATACACACCTGATAAGTTTGTGGTTGAACTAAAGGCCTTAAAACTCTATATAAACTCATTTATGTTTAGATATATCTCTCATGAAAACTCAGCAAATGAGATATATGATGTAATTAAAGCAAAAATAAACCCAAAGTACATTAAACTAGTTGCAGATTTCAAGCCTAGAGGTAATGTCCATACAGTTATTGAGATTGACAGTTCGAAGCAGTAATCTTTAAAAAGGAGTAGTTCTAATGTTTGGAAATATACTTGGAAGAAAGAAAGATGATACATCACATGAAGATAAAGCAGATCAAGAGGTTGAAGCAAAAATTTCTAAAATGAATCTAACAGATATGAGAGCTTACCTAAAAAATGGAATAAAGGGTTTTGAGCCTTGTGAAGATGGTCTTATTAGCATTATGAATAAACTTCTTACAAAAAATGAAGATACTTTAAAAAGATATATTGAAATAGATGATATGGATAGTAAGAAAAAGAAGGGTTTTGAACTCGTTATTACCATTTCTGAACATAAAAAAATCACAGTGAGAACGATTGAACAGATTCAAGAGTTTATAGAGTTTTATAAAGATATAATAGAAAAATTTGATACAGATAATAAACAGATATATGCTTCAAAACTTAAAGATGCAATTCAAAAAGGTGTTATGACAGTTGAGATGATGACAGAAGTAAATAGAAAAGCAAAAGTTTTAGCTGAGTAATCTCTTCAACCACTCTATAGCTTCATCTCGACTTTTAAACTCCTCGTTCATCTGTGCTTTGTAGGCGAGAGAGAGAATTGTTGAGAACTCCTTTGATGGAGAGAGTGAGAGTTTAAGTAAGTCTCGTCCCTGTAGAAGAGGCTCTAATTTTTTATTTAAAACTCCTAGTTTTATAGCTTTTACTTTAATAGTCTCATAAAATTTTCTATTATTTTCATAGAGAGCACTATAAAAAATAAGACTCTCCTCAATACTAAGATATTGTGCGAGAGTGTAGAGTTCGCTACTAGAGAGTATGGTTTTGAGTCTATTTTGTATGAGTGCCAAAACTTTAGAGAGTATCTCTTTATCTATAGTTAGTCTAGATAAAAAAGTACTGATTTGAGATTCGCTTAATTTATAACAGAGTATAGCTAACATAAGAACTATGTTAGTTTTACTATTTTGAGTCTTTGTTTCACTCATATTGTCAAGAGCTTTTAAAGTGAAGTTCCAATCATCCTCGCTAAGAGTTCCTAATTCATAAAAATATTTTAGTCCTCCTAAATCTTTTAAGAGTTTAAATCCAAGAGATGGTTTGTCAGATTTTAGAAGTAGTTTTTTTATTTCATCAAAAATTCTCTCTTTAGAGAGCTCCTTTAGCATCTCTTGTTTGAGCATGTTTTGACATAGTAAAAAAGTATCTTTACTCAACTTAAAATTAAATCTTGCAGCAAACTGAACAGCTCTTAAAACTCTAAGAGGATCTTCTATAAAACTACTATTATCAACTGCATTGAGAGTCCTATTTTTTAAATCTTTTATACCACTATATGGATCTAATAATTTTTTATTTTTAACATCATAACCAATTGCATTAATTGTAAAGTCACGTCTAAACGCAGCCTCTTTAAAACTAATATTTGAAGTTGTTGTAATTTCAAAACCTTTGTGACCAGAGGAGATTTTACTATCATGTCTTGGGAGTGAAAAATCTAAATCTAAATCATCTATTGTGAGTTTACAGACACCAAAACTTTTTCCAACACTATTTACAGATCCAAATTCTTTTAGAGACTCTTCAAGTAAGTTTAGCGAACTTACACCATAAACCTCTATATCTATATCTTTACTAAAAATATGATTTATAGACTTTTTTTCTTGATAAAGATGAGTTTCTATTAATATATCTCGAATATAACCGCCAACAATTATAGGTTTTATCTTTAAAAACTCTAATTTTTCAAATATTTTATTTAATTTATTTGGATAATCAATCATTTATAGTTTTTCCATAAGATTTATTATTTAGAATATAGAAACACAATAACTCTTCTATTCTTTGGTTTATAAAATAAAACAATATTATTCCTATATCTATTTTAAAATAATTAACAAAAATAATACACAAGCTAATATTATTTTTACAAGTATAACACTTATTTCACCAAGATATGATATTTATTTGGGTATAATCGCGAAAATATTTACCCTAAGCCTCTAAATTTAAGATGCTTATATAAGGAAATGCTCAATGCAAAAAATTAGAAACATTGCCGTTATCGCACACGTTGACCACGGTAAAACTACACTAGTAGATGGTTTACTAGAACAATCTGGTACATTTGGAGACCATGAACAACATGATGAAAGAGCGATGGACTCTAATGATTTAGAGCGTGAACGTGGTATTACGATTCTCTCTAAAAATACAGCTATCCGCTATAAAGATTACAAGATTAACATTATTGATACTCCGGGACATGCCGATTTTGGTGGTGAAGTTGAACGTGTTCTTAAGATGGTTGATGGTGTTTTAGTTCTTGTTGATGCTTATGAGGGTGTTATGCCTCAAACTAAGTTTGTTGTTAAAAAGATGCTTGCACTTGGTAAAAAACCAATTGTTGTAATTAATAAAATTGATAAACCGTCTGCTGAGCCAGATCGTGTTGTTGATGAGATGTTTGACTTGTTTGCTGATATGGGTGCTACTGATGAGCAGCAAGATTTTCCAATTATTTATGCAGCTGCACGTGATGGTATAGCTAAAATGGATATGGATGAAGAGGATGGAGATTTTCAATGTATCTTTGAATCAATCATAAATGATGTTCCAGAGCCAGAAGGTTCTTCTGAAAACCCACTTCAAGCACAAGTATTTACACTTGATTATGATAATTATGTTGGTAAAATCGGAATTAGCCGTATTTTTAACGGTACGGTAAATAAGGGTGATAACATTATGCTTGCAAAAGCAGATGGGGAGATGGTTAAAGGTAAAATCTCTAAACTTATAGGTTTCCATGGTCTTAACCGCATGGAAATTGATCAAGCTGAAGCTGGTGATATCGTTGCTTTTGCTGGTATGGAAACTGTTGATGTTGGCGATACTGTTGCTGATGCTACTAATCCTGTTGCTTTAGATCCTATGCATATTGAAGAGCCTACACTTACAGTTGTATTTGCAGTAAATGACTCTCCACTTGCTGGTCAAGAGGGTAAACATGTAACTTCAAATAAACTTCGTGAGCGTTTAGAGTCTGAAATGGTAACAAATGTTGCTATGAAACTAGAGACTGTTGGTGAGGGTAAATTTAAAGTTTCAGGTCGTGGTGAGCTTCAAATTACAATTCTTGCTGAGAATATGCGTCGTGAAGATTATGAGTTCTCTATATCACGTCCAGAGGTTATTGTTAAAGAGATTGAAGGTGTCAAGTGTGAGCCATTTGAACATTTAGTTATTGATGTTCCAGAAGATCTTTCTGGTACAGTTATTGAGCGTCTTGGTAAAAGAAAAGCTGAAATGAAATCAATGCTTCCAATGGGTCAAGGTTTCCAACGTATTGAGTTTGAAATTCCAGCTCGTGCACTTATTGGTTTCCGTGGTCAATTCTTAACTGATACTAAGGGTGAAGGTATTATGAATCACTCTTTCTTAGAGTTCCGTCCATTTAGTGGTGGTGTTGAGTCTCGTTCTTATGGTGCTCTTATCTCTATGACTCCAGGTTCAACTTTAGCATTCTCACTCTTTGGTATTCAAGATCGTGGTGTTCTTTTCATCGGTGTTCAGACTGAGGTTTACGAGGGTATGATTATTGGTGAGCACTCACGTTCAAATGATTTAGTTGTTAACCCTATTAAAGGTAAGGCACAATCAAATGTACGTAGTTCAGGAGCTGATGAGGCTATTAAACTTGTACCATTTAGAAATATGTCGTTAGAGCGTGCTTTAGAGTGGATCGAAGATGATGAGTTACTAGAAGTGACTCCTAAGTCTATTCGTATTCGTAAAAAACATTTAACTGAAAATGAGCGTAAACGTTACTCTCGTGGAAGTGGAAAAAAAGATTAATTAACTCTCTATATAACTAACGCGAGCTCTTCGCGTTAGTAGTTTTATAAAACACTTCTACATCTTTCATTTACTTTTTTGAGTGATAGTTCTAAACCTTTTATTTTGTGTTCATTATTTGTATCTACTGCTTTTTTTATCTGACTCTCTATTGAATATATCTGTTTTTCACAAGCTGTAAAATTTTCACTACTACTATTATGAGTACTCATTGTAAAGAAAAATAGTGTTGATATAAGAATACTGCTAAGCACAATAGGGATTATATATACTCTTTTCATAATTTACTCCTCTGTTTTAATAAGAAATGATATTAAAACAAAGTGTAGATAAAGTGTTATATATCAGAATGGCTTTTAATAAAAAATTTCATAAGTGCTCCAGTTAGGGTTAGGTTGGTAATCATTGCTACTATAACTGTAACTCCTGTAATAAGACCAAAGTTAAAGAGGTTAGTCATACTTGCAAACATAAAAACTAAAAATCCTGAACTTAAAACTATTGATGTTATGAAAATGGCACGACCTGAAGAGTGAAGGGTGAGTCTAATCGCTTCATCAACATCATTGTGCAGAATATAGTAGCGTTTGAAATTATGCATATAGTGAATAGTATCATCAACTACCATACCTATGGCAATAGCACCAATGAGAATAGTAAACATATCTAAAGGTAAGTCAAAAACAACCATAAACGCGATACCAAACATAATAGGTGTTAGGTTTGGTATCATACTTAAAAGCCCAAGTTTAAAGTTACCAATGAGTAGAACCATTAGAATAGCTATAACAATAAATGCGATGATATAAGACTCTATAGAACTCTCAATCGATTTAGTTATTGTGGTGGAGAGTATGGGAAGAGTTCCCGTTACATTAACCGTAGCCATATCTTTAAACTCTGAGTCTAAAAGAGTATGAAGAGAGTCTATCATCTCTACATACTCAACTGAATCAACCCAAGGCGCTTTAATAGAGAGCCGCGTTTTACTAAATTGTGAATCTACAATCTCTTCTAAATCATCACTTCCACTATTCTCAAAAAGTAGAAACTCTTGAGCTATTAAATCTTGATTTTGAGGTATAACATAGAACTCTTTACGGTTTTCATTCAGAGCCATATGAATCTCTTTTAAAACATCGTTTATACTTACTATTTTACCAATGAAATAGTTCTCACCCTTATAGGTATAAATCTCTTTTGTAACCTTCTCTATGGCATTAAGAAATTTAGGATTGTAAACACCATTCTCTTTATGAGTATCTAAAATAACTTCGATACTTATAGAACCTCTTAGCTCTCTATCAATAGTCTCAGTATTTATTCTTACAATATTATCTTCTTTAAACCAGTGTAGGGGATTATGTGAAAATTGCATCTGAGATGCTAAAACAAGGGAGATTACTATAACAGCTACGGCAGAACTTATGATGCTCTTATAATAGTTAATGGAGAAGTTTGCAATCTTAATTGTAAAGGTATCAAGAAAACTATCTTCATCGTGAGCCTTATGTTTCATAGGTATGAGAGAGAGAAGTAAGGGAATAAAGACGAGAGTTAAGATGAGGGCCAATGTAACCCCAATTGCTGAGAATATACCAAGTGCTGCAACTGGTGCAATGTCAGAGATAGAAAAAGAGAGCAGAGAGGCTGCTGTTGTAAAAGATGTCATAACAACAGCAAGACCAGAGTGACCAATCGCATAAGCTATAGAGGAGTTTTTTTCTCCTGTCTCATCATACTTGTGGTAAAAAATGGAGAGAATATGAATAGAGTCCCCTATGGCCACGGCTAAGAGTAGAGAGGGGAGAATCTGTGTCATTGAGGTGATAGGATAGCCAAGAAGAGCCATTGAACCGATGGTAGCAAGAAGGGTTAATATAACAACTATAAGAGGTATAAAAATACCACTTACTCTTCTAAATGTCAAAAAGAGTAAAATGGATATAGTTAGAACAACATAAAGAATAAATTTTGACATATCAGCCATAAGGGTTGTCTGTAGATTCTTAGTCACTATAGGTGAGCCAGCATCGTAGATTTTAAAATTTTCTGTTTTGTAGTTTTTTAAGATATCTTCTAAAGCTATAATGAGCTCATTTGTCTCAGCTGCAGTTATAAACCCAAGTTTCTCATCGTTAGAACTCTCATCATCACTAAAACCATCTTCTAAGGCATCAAAATCATTAACACCAACAGAGGTGTAGGTATTTGTTGTTATCATAATAGTCGTGAAAGTGGAGTCTGCATTTAGATAGAGGTCTCTATATATTGAGTTGGTTTTTGCAAACTCTGCAATAGCATTGAGTTTTTTTGTATTATCTGGAATGCCATCCAAAAAGAGATCTTCAACTATAAGTTCAGATTTGTTACCGATAGTTTTTCTAGCATTTTTAAGGGAATCAACAGCTTTAATATGAGGAACATTCTCCTCAATTTCACTGTGAAGTCTAAAGAGTTTTTCTAAAAACTTTTTATCAAAAATATCTTTAGTTTTTATAGCGACTATAATCTTTTCATCACGTCCAAACTGGTTTCTAAAGTCATTGTACATAAGGATTTGTGGATCATCTTTGTAGAGAAATCCTTCTGTAGAAGTATCAAAGGTGATTTTTGGAAGGTTTGATGCAAGTCCTAGGACTAGAGCGAGCATTAAAAAAAGAGCTATAAATCTATGATTAATTATAAGATAGGTGAACTCTTCAAACTTTTTTTCTATTTTTAAACGCCAGTCAGATGCCATGTAGAGCCTTTAGGAATATATTTACTTATAACATCATATTATAGCAGTGTTAGAGAATCGTTAAAACTCACTAGTTTCTCACTCAAATTTGTTAATATTTTAACAATAAAAGATATTTATAGTTATTATAAAGGCAAGAGATGAAACATGCAGGTTTTGAAAATACACAAATTGAATTAGTAAAGTTTACAAAAAATATTCAAAACTCTAAGACTAACATAGCTAAGAACAGTGTGCTTGAAAACTTAGTAACCTCTGTCGTAGGATCAGAGTTTTGTTCAATCTGGATATATGATGAAAGCCGATCAATTTTAGTAAGAAAAAGAGATAGCACCCATCTAAGAGAGCTCTCAACAAATATACATAAGGGTGTAATATATAACTCCTTTATGACTAAAGAGTCTCGGGTGTATAATAATCTTACTACCGAAATAGAGTATGTTGATACTATAGACAATCCTGATGGTATTAAAATTAAATCAAAGATAATCTTACCCCTTATAGATGAAAATAGATTGATTGGAATTGCAACTGCATACTCATCAGTAGAGAGTATGAAAAATTTTACGAGATACGACTTTAATCTATTTAAGACGATTTCTCCCTATATTATTAACACTCTTTATGAGATGAAAGAGTATAAAGGGTATGAGAGACGTAAAAGAGTTCGTCAAAATGGAGAGGAGGTTATTTCCAAGGTTCAAGAACTTGAGGCTAAAGAGCAGAGCAGAGAGGAGCCTAGCGAGCTTATGAGTTATGTCTCAAATATAGTCCATGATATTCGAACTCCAGCAAACTCTCTTTACGGTTTTTTAGACTTGCTTGAAGAAAAAATTGAAGATCCACGCCTTAGAGAGTATGTAAGTAATGCTAAAGAGAGTGCAAGTTTTATAAATGACTTAACAACTTCAATTTTAGATAAAGCCTCAAATAAGGTTGTTGAGACAAAATCTGATACTCAAATTGTAAACTCTGCTGTTTTCTTCTCAAAAATATCGGAGCTTTTTGTTTCAAATATGTATAAGAAAAAGATTAGTTTTAATGTCTTTATAGACCCTTTGATGCCAAGAGAGATAAAAGTAGAACCACTAAAGTTAAAAAGAATTATTATGAACCTTATTGGTAATGCATACAAGTTTACACCTACAAATGAGTGTATAGAGTTCTCTGTAAGATATAAAAAGAAAGATAAAAAGATTCATATTTTTGTAAAAGATAGTGGTATAGGTATAGCAAAAGAGAAGCAAGTGGAGATTTTTGAAGCTTTTAAACAAGCTGAAGATGATACAAATACAAAATATGGTGGTCATGGGCTAGGTCTCGCAATCTGTGCTGGATATGTAAAAGAGTTGGGTGGAAAACTAAATATAGAGAGTGCCTTAGATGAGGGAAGTACATTTTACTTTGATATACCAATAGATGCAGAGCTAGAGGAGAGTATATTTAAACCTCTTAAAGCAGAAGATATCAAAATTGCTATTTTTATGGAGAGTGCACATAGCTGTAGTTCAAATAATATTGCAAGATATTTAGTTAGAATGGGTGTCGATAAAACAGATATACAGGCAGTGAAAAATCTTCATAAAATAGATAAAGAGACAACACACTTAATCACTTTTCAAAGTAAGCTAAACGCGGAGACTGACTCTTTTTGTAAAGAGAATAAGATACCTATACTTGTAGTGGAAGAGGAGCTTTTTTCTATAGATACCGACAGAGGTATAAACTCCACTCTTGTAATCTCACAGTATGGGTATTTTGCAGATACTCTCTACTCCTTTATTGAGCTGAAGAGTATACCTAGAGTTTTAGTCGTGGATGATAACTATATTAGTATCTCGCTTCTTAAAAATATTTTAAGTGGTGAGCATTGTGAAATCGATACAGCGAGTAGCGGAGAGGTGGCCTTAGAACTCTTGACAAACTCAATAAAGAGTCAAAGACCATACTCTGTTGTTTATTTAGATAATTATATGTATATGATGTCTGGGGATGAGCTTGTAAATAGACTGCGCTATATGGAAAAAGTGAGTGCTGTAAAGAGTGCTTATGTAGTCTCTATATCGGGTGATGTAAATGAGAAAAATAGTAATTATGATGTTTACTCAGGAAAACCATTTGAAAAAGATGAGATAAGAGATATTTTTTACACGGCTATAGATAGGTTTTAAAAAAACTAACAACTCTTTTTTCAAGCCAGTAGTCGGGATTGAAAAAAGTTCCTCCAATAAATCCAACATGGCCTCCGTTTGCTGAAAGCTCAAGTGTTACTGTTTTTGAGAGCTCCTCTTTTGAGGGTAAAATCTCTTGAGTCATAAAGGGATCATCTTTAGAGTGAATAATAAGTGTTGGAGTCTCTATACTCTTTAAAAACTGTTTTGAGCTAGATCTTGTATAGTAGTCTTGAGCAGATTTAAAGCCGTGAACAGGTGCCGTATAGGCTCCATCAAACTCCCAAAATGTTTTTAAGTTTTTAACATCCTCTTTTTTAATCTCTATAAATTTGCTCATATCGTGCCTATCAAATTTTTTCTCTAAAGAGAGATTCAAATCTTTAAGAAGTATATGCTGGTAGAACTTTGAAAACCCTCTATTCATAGCATCTGCACAGATATCAAGTTGTAGGGGAGCTGAGACTGATACTGCCGCGTTTAGCGGAGAATCTTTCCCTTTCTCACCTAGAAGTTTTAGCAGCATATTTCCTCCAAGTGAGTAACCAACCCCAAAGAGTTTAGAGTTAGGGTATCTTCTAGAGAGCTCTTTTATCCATGAGAGTGCATCGCCACTATCACCGCTGTGGTAAGAACGCGGTAGGGTGTTTTCTTTACCAGAGCATCCACGAAAATGCATTAAAACAGTGGCAAAATTGTTTCTTTTAGCTTCGCTCATAAGACCTTGAATATAGGGTGATTTGTAAGAACCAGCAAGACCATGGAAAAGAGTTATTATAGGGGTGTTAGAGTCTTTTTGAGGCTTGTTATGCCAGTGACACTCTAAAAAATCACCATCACTTAAAGGAAAACTCTCTATCTCAATTTCAAGTAGAGGGAGTTTTCTAAAAAGAGAGGAGTAGAGTGTTTGTATATGTCTATTTTTTAATCCAAAACCGGGCATAAATTTCTTATTCATAAAGAGATTGTACCAAATTTAATTTGATTTAAACACCACAAGCTATAATCATAAACTAATAAAAAATATGGAGCCCCAAAAATGAATAGAAAACAGATATATAATCCAGACTCAACAGAGAGTGTAAATGATAGAAAGATTTTTGGTGGTAATCCAACGGGTATTTTTGAACTTAACAACATTAAGTATCAGTGGGCATACAATCTTTGGGAAGTGATGTTAAATAACACATGGTTCCCTAAAGAGGTCGATATGACTCGTGATGTCAATGACTATAAAAACCTTACACAGGCTGAAAAAACAGCTTATGATAAGGCTCTATCTCAACTTATCTTTATGGACTCACTTCAGACTAATAATCTTATTGACAATGTGAATCCTTATGTTACAAGCCCAGAAGTTAACCTTATTTTAGTTCGTCAAAGTTTTGAAGAGGCTCTTCACTCACAATCTTATGCAGTTATGGTTGATAGTATTTCAACTAATTCAGAAGAGATTTATGAGCTATGGCGTCGCGATATGATGCTTAAGGGTAAAAATGATGCAATTGCTGCAGTTTATCAAGAGCTTGCAACAAACCCTAGTGAGACAAATTTTGTAAAAGCTTGTTTTGCAAACCAGATTTTGGAGGGAATCTACTTCTATAGTGGTTTTACTTACATCTACACACTTGCACGTTCAGGAAAGATGTTAGGTTCAGCTCAGATGATTCGTTTTATTCAACGTGATGAGGTAACACACCTTGTCCTTTTTCAAAATCTTATAAATACTCTAAGACGTGAACGTCCTGACCTCTTTACTGAGAAGCTTAAAGCAGAAGTTATTGAGATGTTTAAAGAGGCTGTAAAACTTGAAACAGACTGGGGTCAATACATAACTCAGGGGCAAATTTTAGGTTTAACAGATGAGATTGTTGAGCAGTATATTAAGTTTTTAGCAGATGAGAGACTCACAGCAGTTGGATTTGATAAACTCTACAATGTAGAGAATCCTATTAAATGGGTTGATGATTTTGCTAAGTTTAACGACCAGAAGACAAACTTCTTTGAGGGAACAGTAACTAACTACTCAAAAGGTTCTCTCTCTTTCGATGATGATTTTTAAAAATAAAAGTTTAATAAGGTCGTAAAATGATAAAAGAGATTACTAAATATCCTATAACAGCAAGCTTGGAGTTTGGTGCTAATGTTAGGTTCTTTAATGAGGAACTATTTGAGCTGATTCAAGATCTTAAAGATACTATTAGCGAGAATGGCTTAGATGCTCTTGCTGCATTTCAAATAGGCTCCCCTCTGAGTGTTATAGTGATTAAAAAAGATGATGAGTTTTTAGAGCTTATAAATGTTAGTATCTTAAAACGCGAAGGAAAAGTCGAGCCTACCGAGACAACAGCATATTTTCCTGGACTGAGTGCAAAAACCATCCGTTATGAAAAAATCAAAGTCATGTATCAAGATCGAGGGGCAAATCAACAGTTCTTAGAAGTAGATGGAGAACTCTCAATTACAATCCAGAGAAAAATAGACTATACCCTAGGCTCAAACTTTAGAGTGAGAATGGGTAGCGAAGAGAAAGAACTTTTTGACTCAAAACTGGAGTTTGGAACAGATGCTATTACTAAAAATGACTGTCCAACCGTCTTTAAACGCGATAGAATCATTCAACTCTTTAAGGGACTTCTTCTTCTAAGTGTTTTGATGATGATAGGAAGTTTTTTTACAGCTGAGCAGACAATAGAAACTCTTAGCAGTGTTCAAAACTATACACTAGCTACCATGCTCTTTTTAATAGTGATTTACTTCTTTTATGCTCAGTATGAAGGTAAACAGTATAAACACTGTACCTCTTGCCAGATAGGAAATATTATAGGAACGAGTGTTGTCCTGATTTTAAAACTCTCTGCTTTATCTATCGTCGCATATTTTATCTACTAAGGTAAAGAGTGAAGTTGTTACTAACACTGTTATTGCTTACATTCACTCTTTTTGGAGCACATATAGATGATTATGCTAAAGAGATGGGCTTTGAGCGTGACTATAAAACAGCTCTAGTAAAAGCAGCAAAAGAGAATAAACCTCTGATGATGGTACTTGGATCAGCCTACTGTCCATGGTGCCGTAAATTTGAGAGAGAGACTCTGAGTTCAAAATTAGTTTCAGTTTTCATAAAAAAAGAGATGATAACTCTTATAGTAGATAAGAGATATGATGTAAATAGTTTTCCTCATGAGTTTAGGACAAACTTTACTCCAAAAGTCTTTTTTATTAACCCGCTATCACAAAAAAGTTTTTATGAAACAACTGCTTTTATGAAAAAACGAGACTTCTTAGAGGAGTTAGAGACCGTGAAAGATTTTTATGAGTAGAAATAGATACAATACTACTAATTAAATTTTTATGGAGAATTTCATCACAACTCTTTGCTCCCTCTCATTTGTAACAACATCTAACTATAACGATAACTTAGAGACACTTTTAGCCCTTATAGATGCCACTAAAGACAACTCAATAGTAGTGGCCCCAGAAGTCTGTTTAACTGCTTATGATTATGATAATTTTGAAGCTCTTTTGGACTTTGCCCCAAATGCGGTGCAGAAGATAAAAAAAGCCTCTTTAAATAAAACAGTTATCTTAACGATTATAGAGAGACGAGATGAAGAAGTTTTTAACTTTGTAAAAGTTTTTCATAATGGTGAAATTATTTATGAGCGCCCAAAGGTAAGACTCTTTCGCTTTGGAGATGAGCATAGGTATATGAGTGAAGGCTCCGATGAGACTCTGAAAATTATTGAAGTTAATGGTATTAAAATAGCACTTTTTATCTGTTTTGAGTTGCGTTTTAAAGAGTTATGGCAGATGTCAGAGGGTGCAGATCTTATCGCTGTTCCATCCTACTGGGGTGTTTTAAGAACTGAACACTTTAAGGCTTTTACTCAAACACTAGCTATTATGAACCAGTGTTATGTAGTTGCAAGTGATTCATTGAATGAAGATTGTACAAAGATGAGTGGAATTATAACACCACAGGGTGAGGTGCATAGAAACGGGAATAAGCCTTGCTTAGAGCTAGAGTATGAGCAAAGAGAGATAACTCTTATGAGAAGATATATGGATGTAGGAATAGAATAAGTGGATAGAATAAGAGCAAGTAAAACACAAAAGTTAGCAGATGAGTGTGACAAGATTTTTTCACTTAGTAGTGAAGTAAAAGATGCAATAGCAAAGACAGATAGAGAGGAGTTCGTTCCAGCAGGATTTCGTCATAGTGCCTATAAATTAGATGCTCTTCCAATAGGGGCATCACAGTATATAAGTTCACCTTTAACTGTTGCAAAGATGACAGAGTATCTTTTCCCTCGTGGTGCAGATAGAGTTTTAGAGGTAGGTTGTGGTAGTGGTTATCAGGCTGCTGTACTGTCGCACCTCTTTCGTGGAGTTTTTACGATAGAACGTATAGAACCTCTAGCCTTAGCCGCAAAAAAAAGATTTCGGAATCTCAATATAAATAATATTCACACAAGAACAGACGATGGTCAAAATGGCTGGGTATCTTATGCACCTTATGATAGAATACTCTTTTCTGCTACTGCAAAAGAGATTCCACCAAAACTCTTTGAGCAGTTAGCTGATGGTGGGATTTTGGTCGCACCCTTAGAGAGAGAGGGGAAACAGGTCATTACAAGATTTATAAAAAATGGAACAACAATTGATGAAGAAGAGCTTGAAGATTGCGATTTTGTACCAATTTTAAATGGTGTTCAAAAATAGAAGGAAGATAGAAATGAAAATTTTAACAAAAATAGTTTTAATGTTCTCCCTGCTGCTAACAGGTTTAACAGCATCAACAGTTGAGTATGAGAATGCATATAAACTCTATAAAAGTGGTAATTATGAAATATCCCTAGAAGAGTTTAAAGTGCTTGCTAATGAGAAAAATGATGCAGATGCAGCATATATATTAGGTTATATGTATGAGCATGGAGAGGGCTGTGAGATTGATAAAGCAAAGTCAATGCAGTGGTATAAGAGGTCATCAAACACTTACTATAAGAGAGATAAACATAAGGTAGATAAAGAGACTTTTGCAGCGACAGATGATCTTCTAGAGAGCCTCTCTGAGATAGAAGACCCTGAGACAAAAAAGACAGTTTACCAGTATGTGCACTCTGTTTTTAATATAAAAGCCCATGAAACCAACTACCTGCTCCCTATGAGTTATAGATTGAATGGAAACTATGATAAGAATACTGAAAGAGATACGGATAGCTCTGAAATAGAGTTTCAGATAAGTGTAAAGTATGACTTTGCACCAAATCTTTTAGGCCTTGGAGAGATTTATACAGTAGCCTATACTCAGCACTCTTTTTGGCAATACTTTGTTGGTGATGCTTACTTTAGAGCGAGTGACTATAATCCAGAAATTTTCATAACTGTTCCTATGAATACCGAGTACTTTAAGGCTATTAGATTTTCAGTTGAGCATAAATCAAATGGACTTGGGGTACCGTATGAGAGATCTTGGAACTATTTGACACTTAGCTCCTATTTTCAGTATAAAATAATTTTTACAGAGCTTCAAGTGTGGCACAGAATGGAAGACGGTTATGATTACAATCCAGAAATGCTTGATACAATGGGGTATGGTCATATTAAATTTACAGTTCCTTATAAAAAACATCTAGCATCTGTTTTACTGAGAAATAACTTTGCAGGTAAGGGAGCTATAGATGCCTCTTACTCCTATCCACTCTTTGGAGATAGCCTCTTTTTCTATGTAAAAGGTTTTCTTGGTTATGGTGAGAGTATGATATCTTATGCTGGTAATCCAGTAAACTCAGATGGTACACCTAACTTAGAGAATACACAGGATGATTATGTTGAGAAGATAGGGTTTGGGTTTAGTCTTTCAAGATAGAAGATGTGCTTTCCTACTTATAAGTTTTTTATAGTAAAATAGCACTATTATTAATCTAGGACCTTAGCTATGGAAAATATGTACGGTATTGAGTATTCTAAACCAGAGGTAGTTTTACTTCAAGACACTGGTATTGGTGTGGCTGAGAGTGCTGCTAGAACTTGTTATGACTCTTTTAGCAATAGCGAGAACAGTGTTATCAAAGAAATAGAGCACACTATGCCAAATGCGGCTATGTGTGATGAGCTTAACACTATCGAGGATTCTACACTTCTTGATGACTTAGCTTGGACCTACTTTCACCACTCTATTTTAGAACATGCCAACCTTAGTTTTTTAGTTCGAGGAACCTCTCGTGGAGTTCTCCAAGAGCATGCTCGTCATCGTATTCAAGCTATATCTGTGAGAAGTACACGCTATACTATGAGTGGAATCATCAATGCTTTTGTGGCCTCAAAACATGGTGGAGATAGAGACTTCTTTATAGATAAAGTTTTAGAGTTCGATATGTTTGTAACTACAAACAGAGAGTACAATAGAGTTGAAATTGGTGCAATGTATGATAAACTTGATTATCAATCAAAAGAAGTGGAAGATTTTCACTCTATAGCAGTAGCAAAAAGCTCAATACCTTTTATAGAGCAGTACCAAGGTGATGCTCAAGTACTCTATGATGCTCTTCAAGCTGGAAAGAAAAAGCGTAATGTCGGAGATGCTTTCAAGCATATTATTACCGACAATGTAAAAGTAGATATGGTGGTGACTTTCAATCTTCGAAGTCTCAAAAACTACTTCACTCTTCGTGATAGTGGAGCCGCATTTTTTCAAATAAGATGGCTAGCTCAAGAGATGATGAGAGTGACTCCGAAAAAGTATTTAGACCTTATTATTAAGAAAAAAGTATAAAAGGAGTGAAAATGTGGAAATTTTATTTAGCATCTCTACTTCTGTTTAGTGGATGTGCTGATATAACTATAAATGCAGCTATGTGCGATCAGATAGCATCCGAACCTGGGGCCACTATACCTACTGAGTGTAGAAATTATGTAGGTTCGGAGGCTCAAAAAGCCTTTGATAACACCAAACATAATCAGGTTATATCTGATGATAATATTAAATTTACTAAAAAAGATAAGGAAGAAAAATAATGAGAAGTACAATTTGTGAACTATGTGCAAGTGAAGATGGAGTAGTAAAAGTAGAGTTACCAATAAGTGATGGGAGTGAGGAGCAGAGTGTTTACCTCTGTTCAAACTGTAGAGGTCAAATAGAGTCAGGTGATTTAGATGAGAATCATTTTAACTGTCTGAATGACTCTATGTGGAGTGAAGCACCAGCTGCAAAGATAATGTCCTATATTCTCTTTAACCGCCTCGGCCGTCAAGATATGATAGATATGATGTACTTAGAAGAAGATGAGTTAAAACTTGCAGAACAAGCCGTAAATGCAGAAGCGAATAAGATAGTATTTCGTGATGCAAATGGAGTGGAACTTCATGCAGGTGATAGTATTGTTATTTTAAAAGATTTAGATGTAAAAGGTGCTGGGTTTACTGCTAAACGTGGTACTACTGTAACTCGTATTGCACTTCCTAATGATATGGATGACCATGTTGAAGGTCGTGTAAACGGTACAAAAATTTATCTTAAAACAGAGTTTATTAAAAAAGCTTAATGAATGCAGCAGATAGATTTCATAAAATAGATAAGGACTTTCGCAATCCTTATGCTCGGGATCGTGATAGAATAATTCATTCTGGTTCATTTCGAAAGTTAGAGTATAAAACACAAGTTTTTTTGAATCATGAAGGTGATTTTTTTCGTACACGTTTAACTCACTCTATTGAAGTCTCTCAGATTGCCCGTTCTATTACTTCTACGTTAGGGCTCAATGAGTCTCTGGCTGAGGCTATCGCCTTAGCACATGATTTGGGACACACCCCCTTCGGCCATGTTGGTGGAGATACTCTTGATGAGTGTTTAAAAGCCGATGGATTTCAAAATGGTTTTGAACATAATTTTCAGAGTTTTCGCGTTGTTTCTAAGTTGGAGAAACGTTATAAAAACTTCAATGGACTAAACCTTACTTTTGCAACTTTAGAGGGAATTTTAAAACACTCTTACCCTTACCACAAATCTTTCTTACCGGCTACAATCCATGAACAATTCAACCTTGATAAACATCCCTCTTTTGAGGCTATGATAGTAGACCGAGCAGATGAAATAGCCTATATGAGTCATGATATTGATGATGGTGTAAACTCTGGAATTATCTCCTTTTATGATCTTAAAGAGAGTGAGTTAGCAGTTGAAATTTTAGAAAAAGTGGCAGCTGAGGGTGTTGGGGAAGAGAATGATGAAATGTTTCGTTATAGATTTAGCTCTCACCTTATAAACCATCTTGTCTACTCTCTTTTAGAGTACAGTGAGCCAAAACTTAAAGATAAAACTATTGAGATGCCAGTTGGATTTGATAAAGAGCTAGAGACAAAGATTAAAAAACTTAAAAAACTTCTATTTCAAAAAATGTACCAACATAAAAATATTGTACGTAAAATGTATGCTGGAAAGCAGGCTATAAAAGGTCTCTATAGAGGTCTGATGGAGGAAGAGAGGATGTTACCATCATTTTATGCAGAGCAACTCACTTACCGTAAAAAACATCGTGTTATTGCTGATTATATAGCGAGTATGAGCGATAGATATGCACTCAATTTTTATAACGAAATGTATGGGAAAATATAACTATATAGGTATCTATATAGTAAATTATATAATGAGATAATATGAAATATTTTATAATACTTTTTTTATCAATATCACTCCTAATAGCACAGGGTGAGGATAGTAATTCTACAGAGAGTTCTGATTTAAATAGCACTGTTGTAGAGCATAGTGATGAGCCTGTAATCATGGATGACACCTCTGGACTTTCAGATAAAGAGGTGCGTAAAATTGCAACAGATTCCGATAAAGCAAAGAAGGAAAAAGTCTCTCTAAAAGAGGTTTTTGAAGCTACCGATGCACAGGGAAAAGTTGATGTTTCTAAACTTCAATCTTGGGAAGAACTCTCCCCTACACCAAAAAAATATGATTGGATTCAGACAAAATCGGGTGAGTGGTTTAAGGGTGAGATTAAAGCTATGTATGATGATAGGTTGGAATTTGATAGTGATGAAGTAGGTTTATACACTTTTAAATTTAAGGATATTACACAGATAAAAAGTTTTCATATTATCAGTGTTAATATAGAAGGTGTAGCCTCTTTTAGCGGAATTATTCGTTATAAAGATAAAGATATTACTATTATCCAAGGTGATAAAGAGTTCAAGTTTCCTTCATCTCAGGTTGTCTCTTTAGCTAAAGATGGAACAAGTGAACGTCATTTTTGGTCTGGAAAGATTACGGTAAGTTTAGACAGACGCTTGGGAAATAAAGATAAATTTGACTATAGTGCAAAGGCTAATCTAAAACGCCGTACGGACCACACTAGATTAAACTTTGATTATTTAGGACGTATGTCAATTACTGATGATATTGAAACGGCTAATGATCACCGTTTAAATGAGCAGTTTGATGTCTATTTAAGTCGTAAATTTTTCTGGACACCTATTTTTTCAGAATTTTATCGAGATAAATTTCAAAATATCAATCAGCAATATACTTTAGGTGTAGGTATTGGGTATTCCATAATTGATACTCAAAGAATAGAGTGGGATGTCTCTGGTGGTCCTGCATTTGTCTATACAGAATATGTGAATGTTCGTGCAGGAGGTGAAGACAAGTCATCCTCTCCTGCTATTGAACTCAATACAAAGTTTGATATTGAACTGAATAAAATGATAGACTTTATTTACTCATATAAGTTTACCTATACTGATAATGCCTCTGGTCGATATAAACACCATATGGTCACTACTTTTGAAAATGAGATTACAGGTTGGTTAGATTTTGATGTTACGGGAGTCTGGGACTATATATTAAATCCAGAGGAGAGAGAAGATGGGACTACACCATATCAAAATGATTTTCAGATACTTCTTGGTTTTGGAGTTGAATTTTAGGGAGTTTTAGTTTGTATGAAGTTAAGCAGTAACCCCGAAGGGTTAAGGCTTACAGGCGTGATTCGTAACGTCTCATCATATAAAGACGTTTAAGCATTTTCTTACGAGATGCTATTTTGAACTTCTTACGCTTTTCAGTTTCCGTTTCGTGGAAACGGCGAGCACGAGCTTCTGTAACGATTAAGTTACGGTCAGTCTGCTTCTTGAAACGGCGGTAAGATGCATCAAAGTTATCATCTGCACGTAGTACGATACCAGGCATATCACATCACCCACTTTCTTTTTAATTTTTTAACGAACGCGAATTATACCTGAACCTGATCTTTTTTACAACCCGTGTTGAGTTTAAAGATAGGGTATAGTGGACAAAAGCCAATTGCACCTGTCAGTAGTGGAACAGCACCAACTGCTGCAACTATATAATTTTGATTTAAAACACCAAATGCGATGAGACCTAATCCCGCTGCTACTCTTACTACTCTATCTGCTACTCCTGCATTAAAACACATGGCAAATCCTTTTTTCTTTTTAGATGTTGAAAGTATAGAAAAAAGGAAAAGTTATGTATGCAACATAAGTTACATAAGCTCTATTGAACCACGAGTAAGAAGAAGTTTTTTCTCCTTTTCAAGCTCTTTAAGAACTCTGCTAACCACAACACGGCTACTTCCAAGCTCATTTGCTATAAGTTCGTGAGTTATGTGGATAATTTTAGAGTCTTGGTTTTGTAACCACTCTAAAACTCTCTCATCGAGTTTTTTAAATTTTATATCATTAACAAGTTTTGCTAAGGATCCCATTCTTAGAGTGTATATGGAGAAGAGGTAACTCTGATATGCATCACTACTGTGAGCGAGTTCTTTAACACTTTTTACATCTAAGAGGTAGCCTTTTATATCACTAAGTGTTATGGCTGAACCAATTGCCTCTGTTTGGCTTAGAGTTGAAGCAGTATTGACTATACACTGCTCACCTGGATTTAGGTTGTATAGAGTTATCTCATCTGCATCTTCTGACTGAATATAGAGACGAACTGTACCATCTATTAAAAAGAGAATATTATCACAGATATCACCTTGAAAAAAGAGTATATTTCCCTTTGGAATTTCAATAGGTTTAAGATATTTTTTTAAAAAATCTAAGGATTTTTGCTCTAAATCTTTGTAAAAAATGAAGTTTTCTAGGTTGTTTTTTTGCATAAAATACTATAACATAAAAGCAATTATTTAGTGAATTAATCACCGAAATATAGGCTTTAATAGGGAACTTGTAGAAAAAAGGCTATAATAAATAGCAGTATTAAGTTAAGGTGAAAAAGATGAAAGAGATGAATAGTGTCCAATACACCAGCGATAAAATAAAAATAAAAAAACTTCCACAAGAGGGTGAAGATTTACAGGTCTTTATTCGTCCAGGAGATTCAGTAGAGTTTCCAGTAGACTTAAAAGATGCCACTTACCAGTTAGTGGGTGGAGATATCCTCTTTAAGCTACCCGATGGTGGTACTATCACCTTTGTCTCTATGGGACTTTTAGCTTTTAGCGATAGTTCTGTATCTGTAGATTTCCCATCAGCATCACTTACTCTACTTGATATCTTATCACAGGTAGATGATGTAAAAGAGTCGCCAATAGAAGCCGTTGTAACAGATGAATTTGTAAAACTAAATGATGAGTATTCAGACACTAAAGATATTGAAGTAGCCCCAGAAAATCAAAACTTTTCTAAAATATTGCAAGAACCAACCCCCGCTGTATCACAACAAAAATTAAAAAAGATAGATGATGACACAGCTAAGCCAACAGAGGAAGTAGAGCAAAATAATTTTGATGCTGTTTACAAGCCAACAGATGATAATCCAATTAATGTAAATGTCTCTGAGGTAAATAATGCAGTTGAAGCGGGACTAAAATATACCTTTACCGCATTTCAAACAGCTGCATTTGAGACAAAGGCAGCAGGAGTTGTCTCTAGAGTTGATGGTGGTGGAGGGAGTGAATATGGTTCTAATGTTGATACACCTGAGGCACAGTTTCAAATAGAAACCTTGGACTACTCAACTACAAAAGATGCAAATGGAAATGTAAGTAATAATACACAAACAATAACTATTCATGCAGATGCTCCAAAACTCTTTAAAACGGATCCAAGTGATTTAAATTCTCAATCCCAACTCTCAAGAGATTTGTCAATTAAACCAGAGCAACCTATCGGCTTTGGAATTAGTCAAATCAGCATCTCTAATCTTGACAGTGGTTTTAAAATAGTTGGTGCAACTTTTAGTGGAGGCTCATGGGAGATACCTAGAGCTACCTATGATGCTGATGGTAATATTTTAACAGATGGTTTTGATGTAGATATAAATACAGGTCGAGCAAGATTTACAATGACTTACCCAGAGGACTTGCTAGAGGGAAGAGATGTTGTTGCCGTTATTAACTTCACATCGACATTCGATAGAAATAATCTTCTACCTGGAGAAAATGTTGATGTTCCTGATGTAACTTCTCTTACAGGGCAGGGACGTCTAGAGATGATTACTAAAGAGATAGATTGGGACTCTCCAACAGGTTATGAGGGTTTTATAGATGCAGATGAGAGAGTAGTTTTAGCTATAAATCCAAATAACAATGTTATCTTTACTTCTCATGGTGACTCTACTGTTTATGGTGGAGAGGGTCGTGATGAGGTTACGGCTTATGAGGGTGCAGATACTCTTTATGGAGCAAAAGGTAACGATACCTTAGATGGTGGAGAGGGAAATGACACTATTTTTGGTGGAGAGGGGAATGACACTCTGCTTGGAAAAGAGGGTATAAATACTCTTGATGGTGGAGAGGGAATAGACAAGGTTGACTACTCCTATGTTCAAGACACTGCAGGAATTAAAGTAGATTTAGAACAAAATAGTGCCGCGAATTTAAATTTAAATATCAGTGATACACTTCTTAATATCGAAGATGTTTTAGGTTCTCAAAAGGGAGATACTCTTGTTGGAGACACTCTCAATAATGTTCTTGATGGGCAAGCGGGTGATGATACGCTCTTGGGTAGTTCTGGTGATGATACCCTCTTAGGTGATTTAGGAGATGATGAGCTTTTTGGAGGGGATGGAAATGACCTTTTAGAGGGAGGCCTACAGAGTGACACTTTAATAGGTAATGCTGGAAATGACACACTCCTAGGTGGAGGAGATGATGATAAATTATTCTACGATGCCGGTACAGACACTATTGATGGTGGCTTTGGTGTAGATAGAGTTGATTATGTTAATTACTCAACTCCTTTAGTTGCACGCATAGAAAATG
>Ga0256826_1000290_pt1 | contig 29236 bp, 29 predicted proteins | sample CV79metaG_FD_185975 | JGI IMG/M metagenome (GOLD analysis project Ga0256826, IMG submission 185975) | Hydrothermal vent microbial communities from East Pacific Rise, Pacific Ocean - CV79 | ecosystem: Environmental > Aquatic > Marine > Hydrothermal vents | place: Pacific Ocean: East Pacific Rise...
ATCCATCGTGGATAACTTCGAGGTGTTAAATCATTAATTCCAACACTAACAATATAAATATCATAAAATTTAGCACCCAATTGATTCCAATAGATATCTAAAACCTCTCTACTTGTCATTCCTGGTGTTGAGATTACATCAATATCATAACTTTCTTGTTGTAAAAGTTCTATATAAGTAAAGTTATTAATATGATTTCTATAAGGTCTAATCCATTGAATAGTAGAATCACCAATTATTAATATCTTTTTCAAACTACACCTTGTATTTTAAATCTTTTTTCCCAAATTGCAATATTTACTATTTTCCAAAACATTGGGTCTGATTTATCTATATTAAAATCGATATTTAATTCTTTTAATATTTTAGAATCTTTTAAATATGATTGAACTTTATTAAGAAACTTTTTATCAGTACACCATTCATTTTGAGGCACAGGAAAACCTTTTTTATCTCTATTCCAAATAATCTCTTTAGCAACATCATTTTCAAATGTTTTTCGCAAAATATATTTGCTAAATCCATTTTTATATTTTAAGTCTGAAGGTATTTTAAAAATATAGTTCAATAGTTTAAAATCTAAAAAAGGAGCTCTTGATTCTATAGATTTTGCCATAGAATTTCTATCTACATAACGCAATAATACACTAAGATACTCTCTTACATCAAAAATTAATTTTTTATTTAAATCATTAAAATTTGAAAAGGAATTCTTCAAGCTAGGAACAAAAGAAATTTTGTTTAAAAAAAGTTTATTGGCTCTTTTTTTAAAATAAAACCACTCAAATAATTTTGGGAAATAGGAAACAAGCACCAACTTCATATCTTGAAAAAGAAACTTTTTATAATATTTTAAATAATCTAGCCAAAACTTATAATTTAAAATATTCTCTCTTAAAACAACAGCTCTATATGTACCATAACCTGCAAATATTTCATCTGCACCCTGACCATCTAAAGAAACTTTTATTCCCTCTTTCTCCATTTTTTCATAAACTTTATATTGTGCAAAAATACCTAAGGTATCAAATGGTTCGTCCTGCATCCACACAATATGTTCTATATTTTTTACTAAACTTTCGATATCCGAAACAATATAATGCTGTTTTAATCCAAGTTTTTTAACAGTATGTTCAATGTTCTCATTTTCATTAATTTGTTCTTTTGATTTATAAATGGAAGAGAAACTTTCTATTTTTGAATTTAAATGATTGGCTTTAGACACAATAATATTAGAATCCACTCCACCACTAAGTGCCATACCAATTTTAACATCACTTCGTAAGCGTAAAGCTATACTATCATCCACATGTTTGTGTAAGGTTTGAACAATCATTGACTCTGTAATATTTTCTTGTAAATCAATCTCTAGATTATAGAATTGTTGAAAAGATAGTTTTTTATTTTTTATACAATACAGTGCATTATGAGCAACAGGAAATCTATAAATATCTTTAAACATTGTTTCTTTTCTATCTTCCTGTACCCCATAAATAAGATAACGAATAAGCTCATCTCTATTTGCGATAGTTTTATCTAAATAGGGTAAAAGTGCTTTAATCTCAGAAGCGAAAACAAATCTATTTTTATCATAAATATAATATAAAGGCTTAACACCAAATCTATCTCTTGACAAAAATAAGCTATCTTTTTCTTTGTCATAAATGGCAAATGCCCACATACCATTAAATTTTTCTACACATTTTTCATTCCATTCTTCATATGATTTCAATAAAACTTCTGTATCAGAATTTGTCGAAAAATGATAGCCTAACTCAATCAATTCATCTCTTAATTCCAAATAATTATAAATTTCACCATTAAATATTAGTACAAAATTATCCATTTCCATAGGTTGGTTACTTTGTGTTTTTAAATCAATAATAGAGAGCCGAGTATGTCCTAAAAATAGTTTTTTTGACTTATGTACTGTTTGATTATCTGGACCTCGATGATAAAGTAAATCTAAAGATTGATTAAATTTATCTTTGTCTGTTTCAGGGAAAGAACCCAAAATTCCACACATATTTCTTTCCTTATTTTACTAAAAGAGTATGTTGTCTAATACCAAAACCTATTTTTTCAATTATTTTATTATAAAAATTTAAGAAATTTCTATAATAAACAATATCATATTTTTGAGGTAGTATTTTAGCTAGATAGAACATTATTGGAAATTTATCAAAATAATATGGCACAAAATTATTGTAGTATTCTACTTTTAAATCATGATTTCTCAATAAATTTAAAAACACTTTTTTACTCATAGCAGGATGCCAATCTAATGCGAAATACCAATATTTCAATGGATTTAATAATTTATATAAAACTTTTGGTTTGGTTAACAGCATAGAGATAAACTGCATAGGATAAAAATATAAATTTTGACAAGGTGTTGAAATCAATAATTGACCATCTTTTTTGAGTAACATGTATATATTGTTTAAATACTCATTTGGAGAGGGAACATGTTCTATAACTTCAGCTGATAAACAAAAATCAGCAATAGATTTATTAAATACTTTATAAAAATCAAGCATTGAACCATTCACATAAATAATATTATCTAAATCTTTATTTATTTCTTGTGCGTAAAGAATTGCTTCTAATGATAAATCTATTGCGATAAGAACTTGAAATTTCGCAGATAACTCTTTTAAATATTCTCCTTTTCCACAACCACAATCAATCGCTATATTACCATATGAGAGTGATTGAATCATCGAAATATTTTTTTCCACAATCTTATTTGTACTGTAATCATTATAATAATTTTGTAAAACATTAATACTTTTTTTCTCTATATGAACTGTTTTGTCCATAGCCTCTTTTTCTTTTTTATTAATCTCAAACATTGAGATGGTATTTTCATCTTGAATAAAAACACCATTATGGTTGATAAATAGTGTACTATTCATTAATATATTCACGATATCACTTTTCATTTAAAACCTTTTTATAAACTTCTATTTGTTTATCATAAATATTATTAGGAGAGAGTGTTCTCATTTTATTTTTTAATTTTAAGGCTTTATTCTTAGAACCAACAAAATCAGAATCAATTATTTTTAACTTTTGTATCCAATCCTCTACATCTAAATATTTCCCAACCCAACCATTTTTATTATCTTCTATAAATTCAGAATGCCACTCTATATCACTTGTTACAATGATATTACCAAAAACAGCAGCCTCATAAATAACAAATCCAGAAATGGGAATCAGACAAATCGGATTTTCTTCCAAATATTTACTAATACCTTCTGTATTTAAAAATCCAGTAAAAAGAACCCTATCGTTTATATTTTCTTCATTTACTCTCTCTATTAGTTTTTGTTTTAACTCACCATCTCCTACCATAACTAAGTTTAATAATGTATTTGGATTATCTTTTAAATATTTAATATATAGCTCTAAAACAAAATCAGGATGTTTATCTCCTACAAATCTACCTATAAATAAAAAATATTTAGGATTTTGGATATCTAAATTTCTCTCTAAATTTTTAAATATCTCATCTCGTAAAGGAAGAGGTATAATAGAAATATTTTTTTGTGTTGAAATACTTTTCACATAATTTGATGTATATAGATTGGGGACAATTACATTGTCACTATGCTTCAAAAGAAGTTCTTCAACAAAAAAACTTAAAAATTTATTATTAAAGATGTGATATCGACCAATCTTTTCCTGAGCCAATCTATTGTCCCCTCCGATTGTAGAAATAAATGGTATATTTGAAATTTTTGAAGCCATCCATAAAGGAAAAGACATTAAGTAAGGATGCCCTGTTCTACTAATATTTATTTTTTCCTTTTTTATTAAATAAATTAAATTTAAAAGATGAATAATATAAATAAAAGGTAAACTCATAAAAAAAAGAATTTTAAATGATTTTATACGATGTAAAAAAGAGAAATAAATAGGAGATATAACCTCTAACCACTCTTTATTATGTATAATATTTTTATCTTCTGGATTATAGGATATAAAATATACTTTTTTAAAATAACCATTGGGATTATAATAGTCTAATGCTAAATCTAAGTTACCTTTTTTCTCAAAATCCTTTAATGAGTTTTCTAAGGTAAAAATAAGTTTTTTTTCTGTAATCCTCGCCATCAAGAAATAAGCTCCTTATAATTTTTTCCATTCTCTAACCTATAAACCATCTCACACCTCTCAATCGTACTCAATCGATGTGCAATAATTATCAAAGTTTTATCTTCACTAATCTCGTAAATCTCATCCATAATCTTAGCCTCTGTTTCATTATCAAGAGCAGATGTAGCTTCATCCAACACAAGTATTTCAGGATTATCATACAAAGCTCTAGCTATGGCAATTCTCTGTTTTTGACCACCACTTAGCTTTATTCCACCTTCTCCAACAACTGTATCTATCCCATTTTGAGAAGCCTCTAAAAACTCTAAAATATTGGCTTGTATTAAAACTTCTTTTACTCTTTCTATATTTACATCATTTCCAAAAGCAACATTTTGAGCCACTGTGCCATCAAAAAGATAAACAGATTGGGGGATATAACCTACTTTTCTTCTCCACTCTTTTACATTGGACTCATCAATTTTTACCTCATCCACAAAAATATTACCATTTAAAGGTTTATAAAGCCCTACAACTATATCTACTAAAGTACTCTTTCCACTACCACTCTCTCCTACAAAAGCTATACTACTCCCTTTTGAGATAGATAGATTAATATTTTTTAATATAGCTTTATCTTTTGTATACTCAAAAAATATATTTCTTAACTCTATTTTCTCTTTAAACTCAATTAAATCATCTTTTAACACTTCACTATCATACATTAAATCATTATGAACAATATCTAAAGATTTTTGATAATAGAGTATTTGGTTATAACTTGATAAAATTCTGTTTGCTGAAGGCATAAGTCGATAAAGTCCTAAAACAAACATAGAAATCAATGCCATAGCACTTGATACATCTGATTCATATTTTAAAACTAAATAGACTACAACAAAAGCAATAAGAGAAAAAGCAATCGCTTCTAAAAAAAGTCTAGGAAAATGAGATAAAGTTTCATTTATAATATTTGCTTTTGCAAAACCAAAACTGGCTTTTCCAAATTTATCCATTATCTGTTCATTATTGGATTTTAGTTTCATTATTTTAAAATTTCCAAATGAGCTATTAAGTATCTCATAAAAGTCTCGTTGAAGCTTCTCTCTGCTACTTCCTGCCTCTTTAATCTTGGGAGAGATAACTTTTACTAAAAACAGTACATTAAGTCCAAGAATAATTGTCAATAAAAGTGTTATTTTCCAATTTATATAAAGCATCATAGAGTATATAAATATAACTACAAACACCTCACTCATCATAAATAAGATTGCTGATATTAGTTGAGTTAAATTTTGTGCTTCATTAATAATAGCCTTATTTAATTCACTGCTATTTTTGTCTATAAAATTTCTATAACTCATTCCAAGATAGTTCTCAAAAAGTCTATATGCCAAGAGATGATAGCGACCTTTTGAAAAACGTGAAAGCAGATAAAAATAGAAAAGATTAATAGCACTTCTAAAGATATAAAAAAATATTAAAAAAATTCCAAAATAAAGTATAAAATCAATCTCATTATTCAGACCAAAAAGCTTATAGAAATAGTTATAATACTCATTGGATGTTATTAAAGAGAAATCACTAGCTACAGAGATAAATGGCATAATAATAGAGATGCCAACTGTTTCTAAAAGTGATATAAATATCGAAAACAGTAGAAGATAAGCAAGAAACTCTTTATCTCTTTTTGTTAATATGGCTCTAATTTTTTTGAACAATTTTTTTCCTAATCCTCAAATAAACAGTAAACCTAGGCTTCCCGTATTTAGTAAACTCTTTAAACTTAAAAGTAATTAAACTTCCAATCTTAGGTGGATTTTTTCGCTCTTCTATGCTAAACCCACTTCCTATCTCAAAGGTTACATTATTATCTAATTTACAGGTTACTGAACCAAGTAACCCTTTAAATTTTCCATGACCTTCATTGTAAGCAGTAATTGTACACTCTTTATCTAAAAAAGATTTTACTTTTAAAGCTTTAGAACTTCTATGGTCAAGATAGAGAGCCTTTGGGTCACGTAGCACAACGCCTTCTCCATTTTTTTGCTCAATATCATGTAAAAATGTTTTTAGATGCTCTATATTTTCCATTTCTTGTGAGTAACTCTTTTCCATTCCAATAGGCTCTGATTCCATCAAGCTCTGTGACATTTTGCTCTTTGTAGGTTTTAAGCAGAAGTAAATTTGGTTTCTCTGCAAAAAGAGAAAGACTAAATATTACTGCAAATATAACTGATTTCATCATCACTCAAATAGGGGTTCATCGGAAGACTCATAATTTCATTAGAGACTATTTCACTGATTGGGAAATCTCCCTTTTTGTAGTCCAAATAAGCAAAACACTCTTGAAGATGCAAAGGCATAGGGTAGTGTACTGCTGTAGGAATGCCCTGCTCTTTTAGTTTGGTTTGAACATTGTCTCTATTTTGAACTCGAATAGAGTATTGAGCAAAAGCTGAGGTACTTTTTTTATCTATGTAGGGTAAAACTATTTGTGAAGCTAAAGCTACACCTCCTAGGGCTTTTGTATATTTTTTGGCTACCTCTTGACGCAAAGCCAAATCTTTTTTATAATGCTTTAGCTTCACATCCACAATAGCACACTGAATGGTATCCATTCGCCCACCCATTCCAATGTATTTATGCTGGTATCGTTTTGATTGTCCGTGAGCTCTAAGTGATTTCATTTTCTCTGCGAAAGCATCATTATTTGTAAAAACAGCTCCACCATCTCCAAAACATCCTAAAGGTTTAGCAGGAAAAAAACTTGTGGTTGAAATATCGCCTAAGTTTGAGTCTGTTTTACCATTAAAAGTACTTCCAAAACTTTGAGCTCCATCTACTATTACTTTTAGATTATGCTTATCAGCTATGGCTTGAATTGCCTCCATGTCAGCAGGTTGACCATAAAGGCTTACAGGCATAATTGCTTTTGTTTTAGGCGTAATTTTTGCTTCTATTAATTTTGGGTCTAAGTTATAGGTTTTTTCATCTATATCTACAAAAACAGGTCTTGCTCCTAAAAAAGCGATTGTTTCAGCTGTGGCAATAAAAGTAAAGGGTGTAGTAATAATCTCATCATTTGCTTTTATATCTAACGCCATCATTGCTAAAAGTAGTGCATCTGTTCCACTACTGCAAGTTATGGCGTGTTTTGAACCTGTAAAAATTTTAAGATTCTCTTCTAAATTGTTTACTTCATTTCCCATAATATAATTTGATTTATCAAGTACATTATGAATCGCTTCGTCTATTTCTATTTTATAAAGTTGATATTGATATTGTAATTTTGCGAAATCTATTTTCATTTTTTAGTTACTTTCAAATTATTATCTATACGTTTATATGTTGCAAACTCATCTTCTGCTTGGTCTTCTATAAAGGTCAAAGTATTTCCACTAATCCCAACCCAACCAATCTGACGAGCAGGAACACCAACCATTAAAGCAAAAGGTTTTACATCTTTGTTGATTACAGCACCACTACCGATCAACGCATACTCGCCAATGGTAACACCACAAACAATTGTGGCATTTGCTCCAATGGAGCAACCTTTTTTAAGAAGAGTCTTTTTAAATTCTTCTTTTCTTTGAATAAAAGCTCTTGGGTTTATTACATTGGTAAAGACCATAGAAGGGCCTAAAAAGACATCATCTTCAATTTCTACACCCTCATAGATAGAGACATTATTCTGAACTTTAATACCATCTCCTAGAGTTACTTTTGGTCCAACCACACAGTTTTGACCAAAAGAGCAGTTTTTACCAATGATTGTATTGGATAACATATGAGAAAAATGCCATATTTTGCTGTTTTCCCCAATAGTTACATTATCATCAACAATAGCTGTTTCATGTGCAAAATAGTTCATACCTAGCCTAAAACTTTTTTACAAAAAGGATGATAATTCCCTTTCATTCCAATTGCATCAAGATTACGAATGCTTGAAACGATAGAGATAGAACCATACGCCTCATCTAATCCAAAACCATTACCTTTTAGAATCTCTTCATAAGAGCGTGTATGCAAATCCGTAAATCCACCACTAAATTCTATCTCATCTCCATCAACAGTAATACTTCTATAGGTTCTCTGTCCTGTAGCTTTTACCTCTTTTGGAATATAATCATAATTAACTGATAAAAACCAACGAACATTAGCATTTTTAAGTTTGAATGAACCTGCATTAGCATCAGGAGTTTTTACATGAACTACATTCTCTTCCACATCTCCAAATATCCAAGTGAGCATATCATAAAAATGAACCCCGATATTGGAAGCAATTCCACCCGATTTAGATTGGTCTCCTTTCCAAGAGATAAAGTACCATTTACCTCTACTTGTTAAATAGGTTAAATCTATATCATATATTTTATTTGGATTTTTCTTTAACTCTTTTGTCACTTTCTCTTTTAGAGCAATAATAGAAGGGTGCAATCTAAGTTGTAAAATATTATAGACTTTTTGACCTGTCTCTTGCTCTATAATTTTTAACTGGTCAATATTCCAAGGATTAAGTACCAACGGTTTTTCACATATTGCATCTGCACCACTCTTTAAAGCAAATCTTATATGTGAATCATGTAGATAATTAGGCGAACAGATAGAGACAAAATCAATCTTTTTTCCTGTCTTTCGTCTCCACTTATCTACAAAACGGTCAAATCGTTCAAACTCTGTAAAAAAATCAGCTTGTGGAAAATTACTATCCATAATTCCTATTCCATCATACGGGTCAAGGGCGGCTACAAGCTCATTTCCTGTATCTTTTATAGCTTTCATATGTCGTGGGGCTATGTATCCTGCAGCTCCAATTAATGCAAAGTTTTTACTATTCATTTCTCTTCCTAATTTAATATTTTTTTAAATAATTCAATCTCATCCAACTCTTCCCAAGGATAATCACTCTGCCCAACCTGTCCACGAGCAGCCACATCAGCATACAAAAAAGTATCTACTGAAGGTTTATCAAGATTAAACTTTTTAGTAATCCAATTTGGAGTCAAAGGAAAATTTTCCATTACAAATGTTGACAATTTATTATCATCTAATCCATCAACTACTGTACCATAAGTATCAACTGCCACCGAAGTTGGTCTTGCTACACCAATAGCATAAGAGATTTGAACCACACATTTTTTAGCCAATCCACTTGCAACTATATGTTTTGAAATATATCGTGCAGCATAAAGCCCTGAACGGTCAACTTTTGTATAATCTTTTGAACTTTGAGCTCCACCACCAATAGGGGCATAACCACCAAAACTGTCAACAATAAGTTTACGACCTGTCAAGCCAGAATCATGAAGTGGAGAATGTGAAACATATTTTCCTGTTGGGTTAATATGAATAATACAATCATTTTTATTGTAAAGCTCACTCGGTAAACCTGCATTGTCAATTAAACCTTGAATAAGCTCTCGAACTGTTTCAATACTCATACTTGCCACACAAGGAGCAGAGACGACAATAGTATGAATTTTTTGTGGTTGACACGATTCAAAGTTATCCTTAACCCCATAATCCATTGTTACTTGTGTCTTAATATCAACACCCAATTCATGAGGATTAGCTTTGGCATACTCATAAACTTTCTCCATAAGCACTCGTGCATAAGTAATAGCAGAGGGCATATAATTTTCAGTTTCACAATCAGCATAACCAAACATAATTCCTTGGTCTCCTGCTCCTGTTTCCCCATCTTCTTGGTCAACCCCTTGGTTAATATCAAGAGATTGTTCATTTAAAAGTACTTGAACTTGCACATCTTCAGGATAAAGACACTCTTCATGAGTAAAGTTTCCATTTCCATCGTAACCAATCTTTATCAATGCATCTTTGACCAATTGAGTATATTCCTCTTTGCTCATTTGAGTAGTAGAGGTTACTTCTCCACCAATAACCACATGCTTACCTGCAACAAATACTTCTGAGGCTACTCTTGATTTAGAGTCTCCAATAATTAATTTATCAACAATAGTGTCAGCAATAATATCTGCACATTTATCAGGATGCCCAGGGGCAACCACTTCACTTGTAAATAGATACATTTTTTTCCTTATATTTTTTTAATTTTGTTATTGAACTGTAGAGACAAGGCATGCCTTGTCTCTACTATAATCCAGGTGCTTTCCACATTGACTCAGTTAATCCTCTATCCACTAGAGCCAATTGTGCCTCATAGATATCACACCATTTTTTTTGTATGACATTATACTTATCAAAGTTTAAGCTATTAGGTAAATACTCTTTATCCCATACGACTAAAGCATTAGAAGCCTCAACAAAAGAGCTATAAATCCCTGCACCAACCCCTGCGGCCATTACTGCACCCAATGCCGTTGCCTCTGTAACTTTAGGAATTTTTACTTTACAGCCCGTTACATCTGCCAAGATCTGTGACCATAAAGCTCCCCTACTCGCTCCACCTGCAAAAACTATCTCTTCTACTTTTATACCTGTAAAGTCTTCAATTTTCTTTAAATTAATAGCAGAGACAATACATGCATTCTCTTGTAAACTTCTAAACATAGAGGCTCGATTACAAATATCTGCATCAATAGATAAGTTTATAAAACTAGGACTGGCATGATACCACTTTCCATATTTCATAGCATCTGAAAAAATAGGTATGATTCCATATGAACCTACAGGTACTTTTGAAGCTTTCTCTTCTAAAACAGTGTAGGTATCAATACCTCTCTCTTTGGCTTCTATTTTTTCCATATCACAAAAAGCATCTCTAAACCAACGCATTACCAATCCAGAGAAAAAAGTTATTCCTTCTGCTTGAGAAAGACAATCAACAACATGTGGGTTAACACGTATTCCCCTATCTTTAGGAGGATTTACCTCTGAACCAATATTGACAACTTGTTGCCAAAAAGAGCCACCTAAAATAGCAACTTGCCCTTTTTCAACAACCCCAAGCCCTGCTGAACCTAGCTGAACATCTCCACCACCCATTACAACTTTGGTTTGAGTAGATAAAGTTGTCTCTATAGAAGCCTTAGCACTTACTGTTCCCATAATCGTACCAACTTCTAAAACTTGTGGGAATATATCATCTTTAAGACCAACTTTTGTTGCCATATCGGCTAGCCAAGTACGCTCTTTTAGAGAAAAAATTCCTGTTGTTCCACCATTACTTGGGTCTGTAGCAATCACACCTGAAAGCTTTGCCAAAATCCAATCACCTATCATCGAAATAGAGGCTACTTTTTCATAGACTTTAGGTCTATTGTTTTTGAGCCATAAGATACGAGGCAATGCCCCCAAAGCAAAGGTTTGACCAGAAAGAGCATAAAATTTTTCTTCAATTCCTTCAAAGTTCTCTTTCAGGTAGTTAACCTCTTTGGAAGCACGAGCATCCACATTTGCAACAGCCCAAAGCTCTTTGCCATCTTTATCATAGAGAACTATCCCTTCACGCATAGAGGTAGCAGAGAGAGCTAAAATATCATTAGCATCGATATTTGCTTTTACCATAGATTCACGAATACATTTTCGTGTTATCTCCCAATTTTTAGAAGTATCAAAGGTCATACTATTCGGAATACCCTCTTCTTCAACATGCATCCACTCTTGTTGAGATACAGAAATTTGATTTCCATGAGTATCAAAAATTACAGCACGAACAGAGCCTGTTCCTGCATCGATTGCCATTAGATATTGCATATTATTTTCCTATTTTAATATTTAAGGTTCGGTATTACCGAACCTACAAATGCCAAATATTATTTCAATTTTGCCTGTTCCAATTCCCAATACTCCATTGCAAAACTATCTGCCATAGAGATACTTTCAAAACCACCAAGCTTATCTGCACGAAGTACTGCCATCATGGTATGTTCAATAACATCATTTAAAATATTTACTTCTTTCTCAGTTCTTCCAAAAAGAACTACTCCAAAATCTTTAATCACTGCATAGTTTGGTGCAGGATTCAACATGATTTCATCTTTTGCAAAAGCTTCAAAATACTCTTGATACTCTTCCATGTATTCATTTAAAGACTCATCAATATTGTTACCATCTATAATCAACGGTTGATGTTTTGTACGAATAATATGCTCAGGTGTTAACACACCACGAGAGGCAAACTCTTCAAGATGGGGATTTGAAGCATAATTAAGAGCCAATTGAGTTTGATTTACTTTCAAAACAACCTTATGCCCTTTTGCATTTTTAATTGCAGACTTCAACCTATCCATATCACAACTTATCATCGCTTCAATTGGCTGTAATTCAATAGGTGCATGCTCATCTAAAAACTCTTCTGCCCTACTTACAGCCTCTATCATCTTGTCATAAGATTTTTTAGCATCATTGTCAAATGTAAAAATACCATGATTATGAAGAATAATACCTTCACATCTCTCCCAATCAGTATTTTGAGTCATCTCATTAATACGTTTAGCCAAAACAAACCCTGGCATAACATACGGAACAATCAAAAAGTTAGGAAAAAGTTCTTCAATAAATCTGTCCCCATTTTGAGAATTAGAGATAGTCACAATAGCATCAGCATGAGTATGCTCAACAAATTTAAAGGGTATCAATGCATGTAAAATAGCTTCTACAGAGGGATTAGGTGCAGATTTATCAATCATTGCCTCTTTCTGCCCTAAAACCATATCCATATCGCTCAACGATTCAAGCTCTGCCATCTCTAACAAAGATTTCATCTTTACAGGAGAAAAACCTTCTGATTTTATAGAGACTAAATCCCAACCAGAGCCTTTTACATAAAGAATACCCTCTCCATCAACAATACTTTTAACCGACGTATTTCCACCACCATGCAGTACAAGCTCATCATTTTGACCTAAAAGGTTTGAGCTATAAACACGTAGTTCTAAATCATTTGTATATCTACTTGCCTCTTTGGCATTCCACAAATTTTTCAAAACCTATCCTAAAATTTCTAGCTCATCAGAGTATTTACTATCACAATATGGTTCATAAGAAGATTTATAAACTGCATAATGAGTAGAAGCTTTATGCCCATCCAGTGCTACCTCATCTCTCCAACTCTCTACAGCCATAAACTTTCGAGGACTGTTTTCGTACTGGAAAATATCATAAAAAATACATCCATCTTCTACTTTACTAGGTTCAACCATTGCCGTTAAAAGCTCTTTCATCTTGGCTTCACTGCCCTCTTTGGCTATAAAGGTTACACGTTTAGTTATTGTCATAATTTCTCCTGCTCTATTGTTTTTTGTGAATTATAGCAAAGTTCCATAAAATAAAACAGAAAAATAAGTAAATTATTTTAAACTTCTAACTCGTAAAAAAACAGGAAATTTAGGGTTTCCATACTTTGTGAACCCATTATATTTAAAAGTAATTTCAGTACCTAAAGGAGGAGGATTTTTTCTATCTTCAACGCTAAGTCCAGAGCCAATTTTTAACGTTTTCTCTCTCCATTCACAACGTAAAGCCCCAACCAGCCCTTTGAACTTTCCATTCCCCTTGGTATAACCTATTACCGTACACTCATCATCTTGAAAACATTTAACTTTTAAAGCCTTTGATGTTCGTTTGTCAATATACAAAGCATGAGATTCACGCACCACCAAACCTTCTGCTCCTTTTGCGTCAACCTTATCCAAAACTTCTTTTAAATGGACAGAACCTCTACAGACTCTTTGAGGAATAATTTTAATAAACACATTTGGATGCTTTTTTAACCATACATTCAAAATATCCAACCTTTCCATCAACCCACCCTTTTGATGAGGAACTTCAAAAATCTGATAGCTTATCTCTCGCCACCCCTTATGAGGAGTCTGTTTATTGACAATAGAGATAATATTTTCAAAATCCCCACGCTTCGTCCACAACTCTCCATCTATCTCAAACGAAGGGAAATCTTTGACAAACCATTTGGGAACAGCAAACTCTTTTCCACTTCGAGAAACCAATCGCTTTCCATCCCAATAAGCACGAACTCCATCCAATTTTTCACTCATAAGCCATCCCGTTACATTGGTATCGTTTTTATAGCTTTTTAGAAGTAATAAATTTGGTTTTTGAGCGTAAAGCATAATAAACAGGGATAAGATAAAAAAGAAAATTTTAAACATTTATTTTATCTTCTTTGAAAAATCCATCATAAGATGATAAACAATAAACTCTTTATTGTTTATTGTACGATATATAGATTGATAAATATTGTTATCCAATAACTCTATTTTCTGATGAATATCAAAAGAATTATTAAAACACTTGTCAGATAATATATTCAAGTTTTCAATATTGCTTACTATATCTATTTTTTCAATAATAAATCCAATCATAGCATTAGTGTACAAATTATTATACGAGAAATAATGTTCCGTTAGAAATCTTTGAATACCATCTTTTATATAGGCTGAATTTTTACCTGTAATACCTTGAAGCTTTTTATTATCCAAAAGCTTACATTCAATAATAAATTCTGGTTTATCATCATTCATAGTTTCAACTATATAAATATCTACTCGACCTAAGTTATTACCTTCCTCTTTCTTAAACCTATATGCCTCTACTCTTTTAGTTAAATAATTATCCATTAAAATGTCCCGAATTTTATTCTCGTTTTTAGGTACAAATTGATTATCTAGAACCATTTGTTCATAGGATGAATATATCTTTAACAATAAAACTTTAAAACGAATTTGATAATGTAATTTTCGGTAAGTATATAAAGTTGCATCAAGATTATCATCAAAATCAGAGAACATACTATCTTCCTGCATTTAAAATCGCTTTTTCAAACTCATAAAAATCTAAATAACCAATAGCCTCGTGCCAATTCTTATACTCATTTGGTTTAATCACATAGAAACCATCTGATTCAAAACCTTTGATGTCTTTTTGAACAAATAGATAATTTAGAGTTTTTCCACTAGATATTTTCAGAAATTTTTGTATATTTTTCTCTTTTTCCCAAGTTATTTGATTTTTTGGCTTATTCTTTAATACTTTAAAATAGATACCAATAGCATATTCATCCCATAAAATATTGGCTTGAAAATACATATTGATTCCTTTGTATGTTTGGGAATAGTGATTTATAAATATATCTACATATCTTTTTATAATTTCATCTTGATACTTTAAACGTTTAAACGCTATATCATATTTTTTTTGCATAATCCAAGGAATCATTATATCATTAGCATAATCTACAAGTATATACTCTTGCTTTGTAAGATTAAATGCCTTTAAGACATTTTTATTTAATTTCTTTTTTAAATCATCAAACTCTTTATCATATTGAGCAAAATCATCTTTAGAGTAAGTTTCAATATCTTTGGCTGATTGAATAACTTTACTATCAGAAATATAAGGTAAAGAAAACTTCTCAGGATTGTGTATCTGTTCTCTCTCTACACCAATAGAAGAGCCTGTATTAATAATAAAATATTTGAAAAAAGAGGAAGAGAGTATTCCCATAATTCCATATAAATCATCTTGGTTTTTATGTTTTACAGAAGTAATAGAATCAGCAAAAATAGAATCTTCTTGTAGCATCCCAAATTTTATATCTAAATTTAAGCTACTCCCTTTTGAAATTAAAAGAGATGGAGCTTTAAAAATATCTATTGTTCTTTTTCTTTCTAAAAACTCTTTCTCCCACAAGAGATTGCTCTTCTCAATATAAAATGGTTTAAAATTTTTTGTTTGAATGTATGGTAGATTTAGATACTCTTTTACAGACTCTTTTTTATTTCCAACTATTACCCCTTGTTTACTCTCAATGCAATTACTAATTGGAGGATAAGACTTCAATCGTTTAATAAAATTAAAATCCAAATAAGAGCCATAAACTAAAACTCTCCATAGATAATCATACTCTAATAGTTTAGATTGAAGAACCTTTTTAAAATCACTTTTTGAAATCAATAGAAGTTTCAACTTTTCAAAATAAGGATTTGGCTTTATTGAAATATAGTTTATACTATTTTTTAAAATTTCTTCTTCATTACTCAACTCATAAAACAGAATAGATACAGGAACATTTGCATTTTCAAATACCTCTTTTCGTACAGAAGAGAGTTCTAAAACATGATTGATTTTAAATTTATTAAAAAAATGTTTGGTTCTAAACTCTTTTGATTGTAAATTGTAAAGTACTTTACTCGTAACAATAAAGCTAATTTTTGTATTTTGGGCAACTAAATCTTTTACTCGAACCATAAAAGGTTGAACTATATCTTTATTGGCAATAGAAATTTTATTTAATTTAATATACTTTTCTGCAAAAGAATTTTTCGCTATAGTACTTTTACCATAAGGAGGATTACCTATGATAAAATCTATCTTTTTGTGTTTTAATATCTGATTATATTCTGCATTAGTATCAAAAAAATCATTCTCAAAAAAATTAGGATTTCTGTTTTTATCACTTTTTAAAAGACAAGGAAATATAAACTTTTCAATATCACTCGGGTTTTGATAATCAAGCATTGTAAGATAAAGAGAGAATACACTTATTTGTAGGGCATTTAAATTATAGTCTATCCCATAAATATTCTCTTTAACAAGTTTAACAATCTGTTCTGAAGTTATAGATTTTTTTGTAACTTTTTCATATTGTTTTATAAGCTTTCTTAATGTTTCAACTAAAAAAATTCCACTACCACAAGCAGGGTCTAATACCTTACAATTGTATTCTTGAGGATTTTTAATAAAATACTCATCAACCGTATATTTTAAAATATAATCAACTAAAAAGGTAGGTGTATAGTATGAACCACTCTTTTTTTGATACTCTTCTCCTATAAAGCTCTCATAAACATTAGATATAAACTCAATTGGTATAATTGAAAAATCATAAATATCAAATAGTGAACCTTGATTCATTTTTAAATCAACACTGCTTATTAATCTTTTTAAAATATTTAAATGCTCTTTAGTTACTAAGTTTTCCTCTTTATCTTCTATTGGAAACCAATCTCCATTAAATTTAAATTTCAAATATTTAAATAAATTGTAAGTTCTCTCTTTTGAAGTTAAAATATCTTTTAAATCATTATTAGTAAGAGGTTGATGTTTCTCTTCAAATCGTAAAGAGATTTTTCTGTCTATTAAATATTTAACAAGTATTATTCTACCCAATAGAGCATTTGCTATATTTATATGATTTTTTAAATTTATGGAGAGTAATTTTTCTCTAGCATATTTAATATTTTCTAAAAGCTTTCTATCAACTTTTTTATCTTTTTTATCAAATAGTTTAGACTCTTTGAAATATTTGCCACTAATAATCGAAATATAATTTAAATCATCTTTTTCACTAATCTCTTTTAATGAAAATCCATTCTCTAAAATATAATCAAATCCATTATAAATATCAAAATCTATTTCATTTTCAATAATAATAATCGGAGCTTCTGAAAAATTCCAACACTGTTTAAATACTTTTTCTCTATCTACATTTTTATCAAAAAAAAGTATAATAGGTTTATCATTCAAAATAAATATCGATTTCGGTTTTATAACCTCTAATGAACGATTTAAACGTTGAGGGAGAGAAGAAATATTTTTAGTATATTCATGAAATCCATTAACATATTCATCATTTTCATCAATAAAATTCAATGACTCATAAATTGTCTTCATCTCTTAAACACCTCTCTATTTTTAGATACAATTATAACAAGAAATATACAAATTTAGCTACTGGATATGTTAAAAAATATGATTTTATTCAATTTTATCCCACCAACTCCAAAGCCAAACTCTTCGCCCCTTTAAAATCAGCCTTTCCTGTCCCTAATTTGGGAACAGCATCTACCTTGAAATAACTACTTGGTAAAAAGAGAGGATTCATATCTAATTTTTTTACCTCTTCTTTTAACTCTGCTAACTCTTTCTCCCCTTCTAAGAGAAGTACTATCTTTTCCCCTTTTTTAATATCGGGAATTGCAGTAACTGATATTTGGTCATTCTCTCCTAAAAGTTTTCCTATTTCACTCTCGACTAGACCAAGGCTTACCATCTCTCCTCCTACTTTGGCAAAACGACTGTAACGGTCTACAATGGTCAAAAATCCATCTTCGTCTAGGTGTCCTTTGTCTCCTGTGATGTACCAACGGATTCCATCTATCTCTTTTATAACCTCTTTTGTCTTCTGTTCATCGCCTAGGTAGCCTTTCATCACTTGCGTTCCACCAATCAAAATCATTCCATCTTCTCCTGTTGGTAATGGTTCAAAGGTTTTAGGGTTTACAATCATAAATGCCGAACCAGGAATAGCTAAACCAACTGTTCCAAATTTATTTCCTATTTGAACATAATAGGTATCAGGGACTAAAGCATCAGATATATTACAACTTGCCACAGGGGTGGTCTCCGTTGTTCCGTAACCCTCCCAAATGGTTTTTCCAAATCGTTCTTGAAAGAGTGTTCTAATCTCTTTTGGCAACTTCTCTGCACCTGCAATAACCATGTGAAGATTGGCAAACATCAACGAATGAATTTTTCGATTTCGTGCATAGAGTCTAAAGAAAGTAGCCGTAGCAAACAATAAAGTGGCATTATATTTAGCTGACATTTTGGCTATGCCTAAACCATCTGTTGGGTCAGGATGGCAAACGACAGGAATTCCTTCTATCAGTGGAGCAAGGGTTGTAACCGTTAATCCAAATGAGTGAAATATTGGAAGCGTTCCCAACATAACATCCTGCTCATTGGGATTAATGACATTGATAAACTGTTTAATATTTCCCATTAAATTTTGATGAGTCAGTTCAATTCCTTTTGGTGTTCCTTCACTTCCACTTGAAAATAAGATACCTGCTGTATCAGAGTTATTTACCCCTTTTACATACAACAGACTCAAAAGTGCTGTTGGCATAAATTTTGCTATTAAAAACGTTCGTAGTTGTAGCCCTTTGCTCATTTGAGACTTTAATGTCTCTAAATAGATAAGCTCCACACCATCTAACGCCTCTTCCAAATCAAATCCTTTGGCTTTGAGTTTGACCATAAACTGTTTTGATGTAATCACTTGTTTTATATTGGCAAGTTTCAGAGCATGCTTTAAACTAACTGTTCCACTAGAGTAGTTCAGATTAACAATGGTTTTACCCAATGTTAATGTTGCCATATTCGCAATGCTTCCACCAGCACTTGTAGGAACGATTAACCCTACATTTTGCTCATTTTCATTTAAAACATTTTTAAATGCACCCCTCATTAGTAACACAGCAGTAATAAACTTATGTCCTGAAAGCTCTACCCCCGTAGAGTCTGCAACCGATAGCCCTTTCCCTACCTCTTTGGCTTGGCGTATCCACGCTTTTGGAAGTGATGGCAGACGTGTAATATACGCATTCCATGACAAAACAGAGAGTTTAAAGACCTCATCTTTTACTTCTACAGAAGAGCTTTTAATGTTCATTGGTTTTCCAAATGAAACGCCCACATCTTTGAGCTTTTTATTTTTGATTTTGTTTGAAGCGTGTGAAAAACCACCTTCCCAAAGACCACGAAGATAAAAAGGAATAATCACAGCATTACTAACCTCGGTAACTGCAAGTTCAAAACCTTTTTGAAACTTTCCAATGTGACCATTACGGCTTAAATGACCTTCAGGGAAAAGAGCAACAGTTTCGCCCTTATTTAATGCTTCTCCAACCAAGTGTAATGCTCGTTTTCCTCCCCTTGAAGAGATAGGAATTGCTCCAAAAAATTTAAAAATAGGTTTAATGTACCAAAGCTCATAATAGGTTCTATCAATTACAAAACGTATCTGTTTTGGGTAGGCTATCTGCAAAAATGCCCAATCTAAAAAAGAGACATGGTTTCCCAAAAGCAAAACACCTCTGCTTCCTTTAATGTTATCCAATCCATCGACATCAATATTGTATTTTAGACCAAAAGTAAAACGGACAAAGAAACGAACCATTGATTGAGGTAATTTTCGAACAGTGTAGATAAAACCAAAGAGTGAAACCACAAAAGCCACCATAAAGAGGTTCGAGCTGTTCAGACCAGCATAAGCAAAGAGTGTAGTCAAAAGTAAAAAAGAAAACATCACAATATTTTGCATAAAGTTGTTTCCTGCCAAGACCTTACCCATCATCCGTTTAGGAGTTACAAACTGAATAAGCGTATTAAGTGGAACAATCAACAGACCAGAAAAAATTCCATAAAAGAAAAATAGAACGCCCAAAGAAGTTACAGAATCAAGCATAGGAATAAAGAAAAGGCTTACCGTAATCCCTAATGCACCGATAGGAATAATGCCTGTCTCTATGTAGTTACGTGAGAATCGACTCACAAGCAGAGACCCCACAACAATACCCAAACCTGAAAGCGACAACAGACCATTAGCAATAACCGTGTTATCTATTCCCATATTGGTTTTTAAATGAGCTCCAAAAATGGCAATAACCAACTGTGAAACTCCCCAAAAAATAGAGAGACCAATAATCGAGAGCCAAACCGTTGATGATTTTTGAAGCAGTTTAATGTTTCCTTTTAAGTAGGTCAAATTTGCATATTTTTTAGGTTTAAACTGCATATTTTTTTTAATCTGAATACTCTTAATAAGACGTAACGAAAATAAGAATTCTACAATAGAAGCCCCAATCAACGCAAAACCTAAAGGGTAAATGTACTGTAAAATTTCACTCGTATCTTTTACCCCACTTGGTAAAAACCATTCAAAGAAAATAGAGTAGATAATCGTCCCTGCCAAAATAGAGATAATGGTTATAGACTGCACCACCGAGTTAGCTAATGTCAACTGCTCGTTTCCTGCCATCTCTTTAAGCAGTCCATATTTAGCAGGACTGTAAATAGCCGATTGAGCAGCCAAAATAAAAGTCAGTCCAAAAGCAACCCAAAACCACCCCATAATGTACGAAACAAGAATAAAGGTGGTAATAAACACAGCCAAAAGCGAAGCCACTCTAATAATTTGTACTTTAGGGTATTTATCACTCAAAAAACCAGCAGGAGAGAATAAAAATATAAACGGAAGCAAAATCAAACCATTCACAATAGCCGTTAAAATAATGAGGTCTGCCCCATCATAAGCTTTTAAGATGGTATTTTGCAACACTATTTTATGACCTAAATCGGTCATCGCATTTAAAAAAATAATAACTATATAAGGGGTAAACCCTCCAATTTGGAATAACTTTTTCATAACTATTTGTTCTCCATCTGTTTTTGATGCTCTTGCATCGTGTGCATATTAAAAATATAAGGTTTCAATGTTAGAATAGAGTCAAACAACAGCTCATAATGTTCATTATTTCGTGATTTATCGCTCTCTAAAAGCTCTGAACCCAATGCGTACTCTATCTTTGCCATTTCAATAGCTGAAGTTACATAAGTATCAAAAAGTTCTTCATTAAGCTTCAATTTTTTTGCTCGTTTAAACAGTTCTACCAACTTTAACTCTTGCGTAGAAAACCCTCGCTCTTGCCGAAAAAGCCAACCTTTAGCCAAATACTCATTTAACTCCTCTTCTCTTAAATTACTAAGCTCCAAAAAATCTTCGTCGTTATACCATTTGGCATTAGGGCTACCTGCCATAAGCTCCAACGAACGAAGCATTATCGAAAAATCATCCGAAAAAGTAAACTTATTTTCAGAAAAGACAGCTTTAATTTGGGCAATGCTATAAGAGAATTGATTTTGAAGATATTTTATAAATTTAATAATATTAATGCACGATTCATCATAAAGGTGCAAGTTTGGTTTTGGCTTCTCAGGCTCTGGCAACAAGCCCTCTTTTACATAAAAAAGAATGGTCGATTTACTCTCGCCTGTTGCTTCCATAAGATGTTTCATTTTAAATGACATAATGATTCCTCATAAATAATTAAAGTATTATAGAGTAAAAAAACATTTGTGTCAAGTGATACCCTACACTTTTAAGATTAATTTGTTTTATAAAGCTATTTTGATATAATAATTTCACTAAAAATAAATGGACAAGCCAATGAAAAAACTTTTACCTTTTCTTCTTTTTTCTCTTATTACTACACAAGCTCAAGTGATTGATGCTGTAGCAATAGATGTAGAAGGCGAAGCGATTACAACGCTAGAGATTCAAGCCGTTCAACAAAAAATGAACATGAGTAAACAAGCAGCTGTTGAAGCACTTATTCGAGACCGACTTGAAAAGTCTGCTCTAAAAAAGGCAAATATTCAAGTAAGCCATGAAGAGATTCAAGCAAAAGTTCAAGCGATTGCTTCATCCAAAGGTATGAGTCAAGCACAGATGAAAGATATTTTAGCAAAAAAAGGTCTAACTTGGGATAGCTATATAAAACAGTTAACTACCGAAATAGAAAAAGAGCATTTCTTTAGAGAACATATTGTAGCATCAATAACACCTCCTACCCAAAGTGAATTAGAGAACTACTACAATGCTCATAGAGAGCAGTTCTCATCAGCACCAACACAGATGAGTTTAGTTGTCTACGCTGCACCAACAGTCAAAAAAATCAAAGAAGCCATTGCGAACCCAATGCGACCTGTTCAAGGGGTTCAAAAGAAAAACATCTTAGCCTCTTCAAACGAGATGACTCCTCAATTGTTAGCACTTATTAATAAAACACCTACAAATTCATTTACCTCTCCTGTTAAAACAGCTCAAGGAGTTATTGCTTACTTTGTAAAATCAAAAGGCTCACAAGGACAAGGTGGATTTGAATCAGTAAAAAATGCTGTAGGAAACATGTGGATGCAAGAGCAAAGAGTTCAAGCAGGACAAGATTTTTTTAACAAGCTTAAAAGTAATGCGAATATTCGTGTTATTAGATTATAAAATAAAAAAGGGAATAGATGGGATTAAAAGCAGATAGTTGGATACGAGAAAAATCAATTAATGAAGAGATGATTACACCATTTTGTGAAGCATTAGTAGGAGAGGGTGTGGTCTCTTATGGATTAAGCTCTTATGGTTATGATATTAGAGTAAGTAATGAATTTAAAATTTTTACAAATATTAATGCAGAAGTGGTTGACCCAAAAGATTTTAATGAAAACAATGTGGTTGATTTTAAAGGCGATGTCTGTATTGTTCCACCAAATTCATTTGCTTTGGCACGAACAATTGAGTATTTTAAAATGCCACCAGATACTTTAGCTATTTGCTTGGGAAAAAGTACCTATGCACGTTGTGGAATTATTGTCAATGTAACTCCTTTTGAACCGGGATTTGAAGGGCATATTACTATTGAAATTTCAAATACAACCCCACTTCCTGCAAAAATATATGCCAATGAGGGAATTGCACAAGTTCTTTTTTTACAAGGGGATGAAGCGTGTGAGACGACCTATAAAGACAGAAAAGGGAAGTATCAGAGTCAAACAGGTATTACTTTACCCAGAATTCTGAAAGAGTCTTAAGGTTAATTAGAATATAATAATTCTAAACAATCTAAAAACATACTTTTTAGATTAAAAAAATAAAAGGAATAGAGATGGGTTTTTTTGATTTTATATCGGATGCAGGTAAGAATTTATTGGGAAAAGGTGATGACTCGGCTGCAATTAAAGAAGAGATAGAAAGTAGTTTTAAAGAGTTGCCAGTCGATGGGCTTGTTGTTAATGTAGAAGAAGATTTGGTTAATCTTGCAGGTGTTGCAAAAGATTATCCTATAAGAGAGAAAGCTATTTTAATTGCAGGAAATGTAGAAGGCATTTCAAAAGTAGATGCAAATCAACTTATTACTATGGAGCAGATTTCAGAAGAGAATGTACGAGAGATTCCCGAAGAAATTTTTTATACCATTGAAAAAGGCGATACTCTATGGGCAATTGCAAGTAAATATTATGATGATGGGTCTAAATATACCCATATTGTCGATGCAAACATAGAAGTAATTAAAAATGCTGACCTTATCTATCCAGGTCAAGCAATTAGAATTCCTGAAGTTCTTGGTTAATTAAAAGAATATAAATTAAGTCATTTATGGCTTAATTTATTTCTCTAACATAACGTCTATAGAGAGTGCTTCAAAATCTCCATCAAACTCTTTTTTAATTTCAATTCCTCTTACTCCAATGTATTTTTTGACCACATCAATAATCTCCTCTTTCATCTCATCCATAAAGGGATAATTTGTAGAGTTCTTTCTATCCGACATAATAGCGATTGTTAACCTGTCTTTTGCCACAGAAGCACTCTGCTTTGTTCTAAAAAAATCTAATATAAACATTATCTAAACATCCCCGCTATTTTTTTAAAAAGTCCTGAATCGGATATTTCAATATCTTTCATATCAATCTGCTTACCACAAAGTCGCCCTGAAATACGAGTATAGGCTTGACCTGCTATTGATTTTTTATCTAAGACAACAGGTTTTCCTTGATTGGATGCATCAATAACACCTCTATCTTCTGGTATTTTTCCTAAAAGTTTAATATCTAAAATATCTAAAATATCATCACTTTTTAACATCTTTCCACTCTCAACCATATCTGCTACAATACGGTTAATAATTAGATATTTTGCAACATCTTCGCCCTGTTTTACTTTATTTGATTTGGAGTCTAAAATACCTATGGCTCTGTCTGCATCACGAATAGAAGAGACTTCTGGATTAACCACAATAATAGCTGCATCTGCAAATTCAATAGTGTGTTCAAATCCACTCTCTATTCCAGCAGGAGAGTCTAAAATAATAAAATCAAAATCTTTTTTTAATTGAGTAACCAATTTTTCAACTTTCTTGGAAACAAGTACAGACTTATCTTTACTTTGTGACGCAGCTAAAAAGAAAAGGTTTTCACTTACTTTACTTTTAATAAGTGCTTGCTTTAAGCTTACCTCTGCATCCATAACTTGAACCATATCGTACACCACACGATTTTCTAAACCTAAAATCATATCAAGGTTCCGTTGACCAATATCGAAGTCAACAACGACACATCTTTGACCATTTAGACCAATTCCTAAACCAAGGTTCGCAGTGGCTGTTGTTTTTCCAACGCCACCTTTTCCACTGATTACTGCAATTACTATGCCCAACTTATCTCCTTTTTTAACACAGGGGTTATGATTATTTTATTATTTTTTAATTCAACTCTATTCAGTTTATTTTTTAAAAGGTCATTATCGACTTCAACACCATGAAATATTATATTCGCTTTTGGAGAAGCTGTTAACATCATAAAGTTTCCAAAACAACGTACAGCACCCTCGACAACATTGGTAATAATTAAATTACCTTCTATATTAATCGTTGCACCACTATTCACACGATTAAGCAGTAATAAATCCCCTTCAATATTTATCTCTTGTCCACTACGAACCATTGTGTCCAATACGGTTAGATTATTTTGCAACTTCGAGGAGATTCTTTTTAATTTTGCTTCTGCAATTTGTACCGATACAGCACTTTGGCTACGTTCGATTTGAAGCTCTTCTTCCAAAGCCTTGCGACTTCTTCCTTTGGGTAAATCAATATTATGTAAGTAGATCAATGATTTACAATCGAGATACTCTTTAATCTTTTGACTCAAATGACCATGAATAAGAATAAGATAATCTTTAAATAGCATATAATTTGTCTCAAAAAACTCTATAAACTTCTCTTCATCCTCAATCGTAGTCTCGTAAACCTTTACAGAATATTGATTACTTTTCAAAAAAACTCCAATAATTGTTATTATTTATTAACAATGATTATTTTATCCCTTTTTTGATTAATAAAGGATTTAAAGTTTCCAATATTGTTATTTTTAGAATTTTCTAATAAATAAAAGGTCATAATCTAAAATGAAAAACTTATTAACCTTAATCCCTTTTTTACTCTTCTCTACAGGATGCACACTTAATGACTCCTTTGCTCATGCTGATGGGTTACCTATTACATCAGCCATTACAATTTTAGATGAACGCAGTTTAATTTATCCTTCTAAAAATAATATACCTTTCTCTGAAATTTCAGATTTGAGTTATAATGAGAAAAGTCATAAACTTTATATGGTAGGAGATAAAGGAAACTTTTATACCTTTTCTGCCGAGTTTAAAGAGAAAATTACAAAATTGGACTATTTATCTGCTTCTAAAATAGAAGAGAAGAGAGGTGCTAAAAAATACGATACAGAGGGATTAACCCTTGACAATAAAGGTAATCTCTATATCTCCTTTGAAGGTTATCCACGAATTGCTTCTATCTCTAAAAAAGGCTATCTTGGAAAAAATAAGAGATTAACCAAAGAGCTAAAAAATAAAAAGAGTTATAGAGGAAAAAATAAGATGTTCGAGGCACTTGCATGGCATAAAAAGTATGGGTTATTAACTGTGGCTGAATACCCATTACATAAAAAGAGAACAACTCAACAGACTGTTTACTCTATCAAAGGTAAAAAGTGGCATTTTAAGGCTGAAAAGTATAAAAACTCAGCTGTAACAGCAATAGAGGTAATGGATGACAATCATCTACTTATTTTAGAGAGAGCCTTTACCTCTGTTTTTGAACCTATGCACATTACTTTAAAGAAACTCTATTTAAATCAATGTGATAAAAAAAGATTCTGTAAAAGTGAAGTACTAACAACTTTTACAGGACAAGCAGGGATAAATATAAGCAATTATGAAGGTCTGACAAAAGTTGGAAAAAGCAGATACCTTATGGTCTCGGACAATAATAATAAAACGCTCTTAAGTACAAAACTTATCTATTTTAAGGTTAATAAATGATACAAACTTTACGAATCATAATTTCAGTAATACTGCTTTCTGCCTTGGTCTATTTTGGATTTATAACCTATAAACATTCAAAAAACTATGAAATAAACACCAGTCAAATAGCCAAAGCCTGTGATGCAAACGGTTTGGCATCGGAACGTATAGATGAATTAACAGCTATTATATCTTTAGGCTTAGTTGAGAATGAGAGTAAAATTAAATTACAACAACTAAAAAAAGAACAAACAAAATCAAAAGAGATGGCAAAGATAAATCTCTATTACTTTATGGGAACATTAGCTCTTACTCTTCTATTTACCTTTATTTGTACGCTTAGAGGTGGGGCGATGTTGCTTAGTTTTGCTACGTTTATTTCGTTGATTTATGGTTTAGTAAACCCCATACTTATGGTAATCATTCATAAACAAGTAGACTATTTAGGAGATGTTATTTTATCGTTTGAGTCCAAAGGAATTATTGGCTCTATTCTAAAACTTTACAACAGTGGAGAACTTGCCGTTGCCTTTACTATCTTGCTCTTCTCTATTCTTCTTCCTGCTGTAAAAAGTTTAACCTTAACCTTTATGCTTATTTTTTATGAACACCCATGGAATCAAAAGATGGTTGTTTTTTTTAAACAGATAGGAAAATGGTCAATGATAGATGTTTTTGTGGTAGCAACATTTTTGGTCTATTTTACCAGTAACACAGGGGGAATTAGCGAAGCAGAGATTCAAGTAGGACTTTACTTCTTTTTAACCTATGTTATCTTGTCTATGATAACAGCATTACAGACACAAAAAGTTTTAGACTCAAAAAAATCTGGTTCTCCCAAAACTCTCTCTCTTCATTCTCATCCTTAAAGGTAGGGATTGTTTTTGTTGGTTTCATAAAAGTTTTTCTCCTCTATAACTTAACCTCTAATCATAATATTTGTATCTGTTATCTCTATCAGTCTATATTCATTAGAATACTCTACAATCTTTTCAATATTTTGACTAAAAAGCTCTAATAACTGTTTGTTTGTAATATTACCTGTAGAGATATAGATAAGTTTATAAGGTTTATCAGAGATAAGTAAAGACTCAATAAAATCTAAATCTTTAGAGATAACAACTCTATGCTCATCTATAGAAATTTGGTTGATTTGGCTATCTTTCGTCCTATTTTGGTTGGGTAAATCCAAAGTGTGAACAGCATCATAACCTTTCCAAGAGAGAAACAAAGAGAGCTTTTTAGGCAGATGTGCATCTATCAGAAATTTCATGAGGCAACATCTAATTTATAGATAGATTTAACAGCTGTCAATTTAGAGGCATAGAGTAAACAAGCCATAATATCCTCTTTTTCTAAATCTTCATAATCCTCTAATATCTCCTCTGTACTCATACCACTACTTAGCAGTTGCAATATTATCTCCACAGGATAGCGAAGCCCTCGAATAGATGGTTTCCCATGACAAATATCAGAGTCAAGAGTAATTCTTTTTAGTAAATTTTGCATTTTAAAGCCTTTTATTGGTCATTTTATTATTATAGCAAGTTATTTACTATTCAATCTCTATTTTTTGATTATGCCCCTTAAAAACCCCCATCGCCTCACACAACCTCTCTTTAACATCCCCCTTATCAAAACTATTCACTCCACTACTCCACAACCACCTCAACCGTAGATAGTCTCTTAAGTTTCTTAAACCCCTTATCAAAAGTAATCAACTTAGTATTATAAAATTCACTAAAAGCCAAATGATAAACATCAAAAGAGCTAATATAAAGACTTGTCTCTTTGAGTATCTCTAATATCCGTTTATGAACAGTTGTACCTGTTGGTTTTAGATACTCTGACAAAAATTCTAAATTATCATCAATCTCATCTTTGTTCTCTTTTAGTTTATTGGAGATAAAAGCAAACTCACACAAAATCAACTCGGAGACAATCAAACTCTCATTTTCAATAGCCTCTCCCACCAATTTTACAGATATATCTTTTTGTCTTTGGTTGTCTATGTTTTTGGAAAAATCATAAATAAGCACATTGGTATCAAAATAGACCATCATCCACCATCCCACTTGTATCTGTCGCAATTTTCATTGTTAATGGTATTTGATTATTTGATTTTGAGATTAACTTATGAAACCTATTTAATTGAGCTTGATTTTTTTCTATAGGTTTAGCATAATTTGTCTCTATAGAGATATTTTTGATTATATTCTCTTTGAGATTAGACAACAAATCCATAACAAGACTCATATATTGTTCATCCACATCTACTACTAATCTTTGCATAAATTTACCTTTTTAATTTTTTACTACTCATAGTATATCAAAACTATTCACTATTCATTCTCTTTAAGCCGTTCTATAAAACTTACTCAAACATATCCATAGCTAAGTTTCAATAACTTAAGCCACAGATAAAGCTTGATGTTTACTTCCTGTTTCAACGATACTGGTTAAATTCAGAAGTCCAGC
>Ga0256826_1000291_pt1 | contig 29224 bp, 28 predicted proteins | sample CV79metaG_FD_185975 | JGI IMG/M metagenome (GOLD analysis project Ga0256826, IMG submission 185975) | Hydrothermal vent microbial communities from East Pacific Rise, Pacific Ocean - CV79 | ecosystem: Environmental > Aquatic > Marine > Hydrothermal vents | place: Pacific Ocean: East Pacific Rise...
TATTTGAAGATAAAAAAGCCCTTTAACAGTTCACTTGTGAACTTTAAATTCTATCGTGCGAAGATAGATGTCTCACGTACTGAAACTGTAAAGTCGGCTCGTGTCATTGTTTATGACAGACCATATGTTGCCGATGCTGCAGCTCAATACATATCATTTAACCGTCGTGCTTCAAATGCACAGGTTTATGGAGACTACAAGAAAAAGATACACTATCAGCTTGCAGTAGGTTCAGCTTCATCCCCTGATAAGATCATAGATGCCACAGGTTCAAAAGCAACAGCTCAGGGTGTAAGTATAAATGAGCAGAGTTTCTTTTATGGTGGAAAAATTCTTCTTTCTCCTTTTGATGGATGGGAAGAGACAAAAAGAACAGAGACCTATTTTGCAAAAGGGAAACATTTTTCTGTAGGTGCTTCTTACTGGGCTGTACCTAAACTCTCTGGTACAACAGCAAGTGGTGCTGCGTTTGACTTAAACCGTGAACTTATAAACATAGAAGCTTCCGCACACTATAAAGGGCTGTTTGTTCAAGGTGAATATTTTCAATTTAATGATATGGTACAGGAATGGGATACAACAACAAATGTACAAACAGGAAAATCGACAGGTTGGTATGTGACCGGTGAATATGTTATGCCTGCGTTTAACTATATAGCACCATTTGCAAGATATGAGAGCTGGGACAGGTTTGAGAGTGAAAATGGCTATGAACTGACCTCAACACTTGCAGGTATCAACTGGTACCTTCGAGGTAATACTACAAAAGTAGGTTTTGTTTACCAAAAAGATGAATATGGTGTAAATACAGGCAACAAAGATGTTAGCTCTATGCGTATAACTTCACAGTGGTTTTTCTAAACTACTTGTGAAGATGTAATCATTTTGTAACCTTTTTGCCTTATACTTTCAAAACTTAAACAAACAGAAGGTATAACCAATGACTAAAGTAATAAAAATTGCTCTTGTGGCAACAGTACTTGCAGGTGGACTTAGTGCTAATGATGTAATCAAAGGAAGTGGAGCTTCTTTTCCTTATAGTGTATATCAAAAATGGATTAAAGCATACAATAAAGAAACAGGCATTAAAATTGACTATATCAAAAAGGGCTCTTCAAAAGGTATCAAAGATGCAAAAGCCAGAGCAGTTGATTTTGCTGGAACTGACAAACCTTTATCTCCTAAAGTTTTAAAGAAAAATGCTCTTTACCAATTCCCTGGTGTTGTTGGTGCAATTGCAATGGGTTATAATATTCCAGGTCTAAGTGATATAAAATTAAGTCGTAGTGCAGTTGTTGCTATTGCTGATGGTAGCATTAAATTTTGGGACAATAAAATTATCGCTGATGCAAATAAAAACCTAAAACTTCCACATAAAAAGTTGACATTTGTTCATCGTGCAGATGGTAGTGGTACAACTTACAACTTTACATACTTTTTAAGTAAAGTTTCAAAAAAATGGAGAAAAACTTATGGTGCTAAAAAATCTCTAAGCTGGCCAGGTGACCATCATATTGGTGGAAAAACAAACTCTGGTGTAGCAGCATTACTGAAACAAACTCCTTATTCTGTTGGTTACATTGACTATGCAGATGCTAAAAATAATAGCATTGCAATGGCAGTGGTTGAAAACAGAGCAGGTAACTTTATAAAACCAACTTTAAAATCATTTCAAGAAGCTGCTGCAAAAGCAAACTTAAATCCTAAAAAAGATTTTTATTCTGTGATTGCTGACCCTAAAGGTGCAAATTCTTACCCTATTGTTGCAGCTACATTTATCCTTGTTCCTATAGAAAAACCAGAAATGAACAAAAGAGTAACAGCATTTTTTGACTGGTCATATAAAAATGGACAAGATTTAGCGAAAAGTTTAGGTTATGTTCCATTACCAAAAGCACTTACTACAAAAATTAAAACATATTGGGAAGCAAAAGGGATTCAATAATCTCACCCAATATATACAAATTTCATATTTCATATTCTCCTAGTGTACTACATTATCCTATGTAGTACAGCTCAAGAATTTTTTTTGTAATCTCTTTGTAATTTAATTTTAATATAATTACGCCATAACTTAACCTAGGTGTATATTTTAAATGGAAAAAATTTTTCAAAAACTCTCACTTGCTAGTGCAACCTTAGTATTTGTTCTATTAGTTGGAATTTTTATCACTCTTTTTACTTCTGCAAAACCTGCTATTGATGAATTTGGTTTAGGCTTTATTACAAATCCAGATTGGAACAAAGAGGTACCACTAAACGCAGTCCCTCAATCTGCTACTGTTAGTGAGGATACTACTTCATCTCTTAGTGATGAAGATGATATGATTGAAGATGAAGATGATATGCTAATGGATGATGAAGATGACGTAGAAACAAAAACCATTTATGGTGGTCTAGTTCCTATTGTTGGGACTCTTTTATCTACTCTAATTGCTCTTGCTTTTGCACTTCCAATTGCTATGGGAATTGCTGTATTTTTAGCTGAGATAGCTCCAAAAAACATCTCTAATATTGTTGGCATTGCAATCGAACTTCTAGCAGCTATTCCAAGTATTATTTTTGGAATGTGGGGACTTTACTATTTTGCTCCTATTGTATCTGGCATATTTGGTGGTTATCAAGTCTCGCTACTCACAGCTGGTTTAGTGCTTGGAGTAATGATTTTACCATTTATGGCAGCCATCACACGAGATAGTATGAATACAACTCCTAGCGTACTAAAAGAATCAGCCTATGCCTTAGGTGCTACAAAATTTGAAGTTATCAAAGACATTATTTTTCCATATTCAAAAGTTGGTATCATTGGTTCTATCATCTTGGCTCTAGGACGTGCTTTAGGTGAAACAATGGCAGTTGCATTTTTAATTGGTTCAATTTTTCAGCTTCCAAAAGCACTCAATGATCCAACTATTTCTATACCAGTAGCAATGGCAAATAACTTTGGTGAAGCAAGTGGACTAGGTGAGAGTTCACTCTTTTATTTGGCACTTATTCTTTTTGTCATCAGTTTTGCCATTATTTCTATTGCCAAATTTTTCTTTCTTAAAAAGGCTAAATAATGAGACTCTTAATAAATAAAATATTTTTAGCACTTTCAATATTATCAGCATTAATTGGTCTTGCCTTTCTTGGTTGGATTTTAACAACGCTGTTTTTAAAAGGTTTAAGCTCATTTCATTTTTCATTATTTGTGAATGACTTGATAGATGGAGGACTTAGAAACTTACTGGTAGGGCAACTTATACTTGCAGGACTCGCTTCTATTATAGGTATCCCTCTGGGAATGACTGCTGGAATATATATACAAGAGTATGGAAGAGGAAAATATGCTTCTATCATTCGTGATTTAAGCGATATCATGATGTCTGCTCCATCAATTGTAATTGGGGCTTTTGTTTATGCAGTCGTTGTTGTGCCTATGGGTGGAACAAGTGGATATGCAGGAGCTATTGCTTTAGCTATTATGATGATACCAGTTGTCATTAATACAACTGACAGTATGCTATCACTTGTTCCTCGTGAACTAAGAGAAGCGGGAATCGCACTTGGTGCTTCAAAATATAAAGTTATTTTAGATATTGTTATAAGAGCTGCAAAAGTTGGAATTATGACTGGTATTTTACTTGCTTTTGCACGTATTGTTGGAGAAACAGCACCCCTACTTTTTACTAGTGAGACTTCCAATTACTTTTCGCTTAACTTAGGTGAAAGCTTTCCATCTTTAACGGTCAGTATTTACGATTTAGCAAACGAGCCTGAAGAATCTAGCCGTGATTTAGCATGGGCAGCTTCATTTATTCTTACAGTTATGGTTTTAATTATTAATCTAACTGGAAGATTTATTACTAGAAACAAACACAAATAAGGAAACAGTTATTATGCCTGTAATGAACATTAAAAAATTCTCTTTTACCTATCCTGGAGTTGAAGACCCTTCATTAAATAACATCGATTTACCAATAGAAAAAAATAAGATAACTGCTCTTATAGGTCCAAGTGGCTGCGGTAAATCTACCCTATTAAGAAGTATGAATCGTATTCATGATTTATACCCAGGGAACAAATATCAGGGGATTATAGAGTTATATGATGAAGAGACTCAAAAATATAAAAATATTTTAGATATCAAAAAAGAGAATGAATTTATAAAACTTCGCCAACAAGTAGGAATGATATTTCAAAAACCAACTCCCTTTCCTATGAGTATATTTGATAATGTTGCGTACGGACTTAAAATTGCTGGTATTAAAAACAAAACAGAACTTAAAGATAGAGTAGAAATAGCACTAAAAGGCTCAGCGCTTTGGAAAGAAGTTCACGATAGATTAGACAAATCGGCGATGGGACTCTCAGGTGGACAACAACAACGTCTATGTATTGCTCGTGCAGTTGCTGTAAAACCAGAAGTTTTACTATTTGACGAACCAACATCAGCACTTGATCCTATATCTACTGCTGCTATTGAAGAGCTGATTGTAGAACTTAGAAAAGATGTAAGTATTGCTATTGTGACACATAATATGCAACAGGCATCTCGAATAAGCGACTACACTGCGTTTATGTACCTAGGTGATTTAATAGAATTTGATAAAACAGAAAATATCTTTTTAAATCCAAAAGAACAACGTACAGAAGATTATATAACTGGTCGTTTTGGCTAAAAATTAAAATAAATTAAAGGAATTATAAAACATGTTACCAACTTTTCAAACAAATTTAAATGAAGTAAAAGAAAAAGTCACAGTCATTGGAAATGATTTAGTTAAATCAAATCAGCTCATTCTTGAAGCTTTAGAAGATTGTAATCAAGAATTATTTGATGAAGCTAGAAATACAATTAGAAACATTACTGCAAGAACAAATGAGATAGACAATAACATTATAAAAATTTTAGCTTTATATGCTCCTGAAGCTAAAGATTTACGTAGAGTTGTTGCTTATTTCAAAATTACAAATGAAATCGCTCGAGCATGTTCAAATACTAGAAGTTTTATACGTGGATTTACTGATGTATGCGATGATTTAGATGTTAGCACAATTAACGAATACACTTTACCTATGCAGACTTCAACGGTAAAAGCCATTACAACAAGTGTTTCTATGATAAATATAGATGATGCAGATGAGTTGCAAGAGATGTACGAAGAGGTTCTTATTGAAGAAAATAAAGCAGATGATTTATATGAAATGATAGAAAGAAAATTGGTTTCAGAAGCTGAAAATTCAGCAAAAAACTTTGAAAAATTTCATAAAATGTTAAAAGCTTTAAGAAAAAGTGAGAAAATTGCTGGTCGCGCAATCAGTGTTGCAAATCTCCTTGTATATATTAAACTTGGCGGAACAATACACAACTAAAAGGTTACTTATTTGTTAAAGTTTCATCAAATTATATTACGTAAGTTCTTATTACTCTTTTTAGCTCTATTTTTAATAATAGGGACTATAGTATATTATTGGACTTACGAATCTTATTTGGAATCAACAAAACGAACCTTACTTCAAGATATTGAACTTATCTCTTATACTGTGGATACAGATACCGATTTTGACCTTCTAGCACAAAATATTAAAAAAAATTTACGTTTACGTCTTACTATAATTAATTTTGATGGGACGGTAATTGCGGAATCAGATGAAGATAAACATTTAATGGGAAATCATAGATACAGACCTGAAATACTCCAATCAGATACCCAAAATTATGGATTTATTATCAGAGATTCTAAAACCGTCAATAAAAAGATGTTGTATGTTGCGAAAAAAATAATTTCTAATAAACAGACACTTTACATTAGATTATCAAAAGAGGTTAAAGGCATATACAGTGAACTGATAAATCTAGGTATAAAAATTTCTGCTGTTCTCATCATATTTTTTATTATTTTACTTATAATGAGTTATAAGATAAATGCTCAAATACAACATGAAACTAATAAAATAGCACTATTTTTAAAAGCGTTAACAAAAAAAGACAAACCTACTTTTATAACATCAAGATACTCTCAAGAATTTGCACTCATCACAAGTTTACTAACAAAAGTATCACAAATACTTGCTAAAAAAGATAAACAAAAAGCGAAATACACAAAAAGGCTTCAAGCATCTAATCAACAAAAAGACGATATTATCTCGGCTATCTCACATGAGTTTAAGAACCCTATTGCAGTTGTTAATGGATATTCTCAAACCTTACTTGATGATGATAATTTGAATATAGCTATACGAAAAAAATTTTTAACTAAGATTTACAATAATGGAATCAAACTTAGTAATCTCATTAATACACTAAGATTATCTATGAAGCTTGATGGTGGTGAGCTTTCTATGCGACTAGTAGAAGTTAATATTTGTGAACTTGCAAAAGATTGTGCTAAAAATCTACAACTAAGTTATCCTCATCGTAAGGTTATATTTGAAGGTGATGAAGATGCTAAGGCTAAAATGGATGAGACACTCTTTAGTATAGTAATAACAAACTTAATAGAAAATGCATTTAAATATTCTGAAGATGAAGTGCACATAATCATTTCAAAAAAACAAATTGAGATAAAAGATAGTGGCATAGGAATTAATGAAAATGATTTAAAAAATATAACTAAAAAGTTTTATAGAGTTCACACCAATAGCTGGAATAATTCACTCGGGTTGGGTCTCTTTCTTGTAAACAATATCATTCAATTACACAACTTCAAGCTTAGTATAAAGAGTAAACCCAATGAGGGCTCAAGCTTCATTATAGAATTTCAACTCAGCCATTTCACTTCAAAATCCTCTATAGAAAGAGGTTTTGAGAAGTAGTAGCCTTGAATAAGATTACACCCCATATCTTTGAGTATATCAAACTGCTCCCGACTCTCTACTCCTTCAGCAACACTTACAAGAGAGAGAGCTTTACTCATCTCTACTATAGCTTTTACTATCGATTTATCTGTCTTATTTGTAGAGATATCACGTATAAAAGATTTGTCAATTTTCAACTCATCTATCTCTAATATTTTTAGATGACTTAAAGAAGAATAACCTGTTCCAAAATCATCTATAGAAATTTTAAAACCTAAAGATTTTAGTTTCTTTATAACATCTTTTGAGTAGCTCTCATTTTTCATAGTTATATTTTCCGTTAGCTCTAACATAATCTGTTTTATCTCTGCGTTATACTCTCTGGCTAGTTTTTCAACTGAATTTGTAAACTCTTGATGCATAAAAAGAGCATTAGAGATATTTACAGAGATATTAAAATGCTTTACTTCCTTTTGTGCATATATTTTTAAAAGTTTTAATGTACTTTCCAACATAAACAAGTCTAGTTTATAGAGAAGTCCAACCTCCTCTGCTAAAGGTAAAAATATATCTGGAAATACAACACCTCTTGTTGGATGGTTCCATCTTATAAGAGCTTCTGCACCTGAAAGCTTTTCATCACCTGAAGAGACTTGAACTTGTAAAAAGAGTTCAAAATCACCATTTTCGTATGCCTGAAAAAGTTCATCTTCCAAATTTATTTTATCTACTTGCGCAAGATTATTTTCTTTATAAAATTGATGCTGATTCTTCCCATTACCTTTTGCTTCATACATCGCAAAGTCTGCTGTTTTTTGTAGAGTTACAGCATCTTGTGCATTCTCTGGAAAAAGTGCGATACCTACACTCAAAGAAATATGAAATGCAATATTTCCTATCTCTATACTCTTACTCATCGCAGAAGAGATTCTTGAGAGCAGCACTGTTATCTCACCTCTATCTTTATAATTTTCAATAATGATAGTAAACTCATCCCCACCTATACGAAAAAAAGTATCACTTTTTCTTAATAGTTTAGAGATACGTTTTGCAGTCTGTTGAATGATTATATCTCCAGCAAGATGTCCAAGTGAATCATTTACACGTTTAAAATTATCTATATCAAAAAGAATAAGTGCAATCTTTTGATCATGTCTCTGTGCTAAACTTACAGCATGTTTTAGTTGTAAATTAAAATAGTTACGATTAAAGATCTCCGTAAGTGCATCTTTATTTGCTAAAATCTCTAATTGCTTTTTATTTTGGTTTTTTTCAGTATCATCTGTTAAAGTTCCTATGACTGCCTTTTGATTCTCATCTAACATCAAAGAAGAGCCATATACATGTGCATCTAAAAGTTCACCAGATTTTTTCATACCTCTAAAAGAGTACTCAATCCCAAGACCAACCTCATCATTTCTCTCCTTTAGGTTATTCATAACAAGTTCTATATCATCAGGATGTATTAAATATTTACTCTCTTTGTTATGCATCTCCTCTTGACTATAACCAAAGACATCTTGAAACTTTTTGTTTGTATAGATAAATTTTCCATTTTGTATTATATAAATAGCAACAAAAGCATTTTCTACAAGTGCATAAAACATATCTGCGTGTAATATTCGTTCTTGAGCTTTTTTTATAAGAGTAATATCATGTCCATATCCTATCATATGAGTTGCAACACCATCTTCATTGTGCAAAAGGGAAGAGGAGAGAAGTATCTCAATAGAAGAGCCATCCTTTCTCTTTAATCTTCTCTCTTTAGAGTTGTGACCCTCTATTAGCAACTCTTTCATACCTTTATAGAGCATTGGTAAATCTTCTTCATAATAGAGAAGTGAAATAGGTTTACCTATGATATCATCATATTTATATCCAGTAAGAAGTGTAGCACCATTATTCCAACTTGTTACAATGCCTTTAATATCAATCACAACAACTGCTTCATGAATCTGCTCTATAATCTGAGCTTGTTGAGCATTTTTAAGCTGTATAGCCTCTGCTTCTATTCTATCACTTACATCAAAAAGTGTCCAAAGAACCTCATGAGAATCTTGTGTAATGTTTCCTGCTATATGACCCCAAAAAGTCGAACCATCTTTACGCCTCCACTCATAATCTAGTCCTACCTTTTCTCCTTTTAATACAGCATCAAGTACCAGATCACCAAAACGCTTTGAGCTCTCTTCTGAGATGTGAAATATCTTTGTAAATTCACCAATTAGTTCCTCTTCCCTATAACCAAACATTTCACAGGTTCTCTGGTTCACAAAACTATTTCGTCGATTTTTATCTGCAACTAATATACCAACATTTGAGTTTTCCATCAACTCATCAAAAAATTGAAGTTTACGTTGATTTGATATTTTTAACATTACACTTCACCTTTAAGCCCATAGCTCCAAAAAAATTCCATACCAAATTAGACAACAAGTCAGATCGCTCTATAATTGGGTACTTAAGGAGGAAAATATCACATCTAAAACTTTTACTACATCGGCGTAACTTTTTCCATTATAAGAAAGGTTATACCACAAACTATATTAAGAGCACTTCTTGGAACTATTCTAAGCAACTAAAAAATATAATTTAACTAAAATTTTTAAAATATACTTGTATGATTGACAGTACTATTACGGCAATCAGTTTAAATTTGAAACAATATAAAGAATTGATTAGTTTTTAATCACATAAGTAGTAAAAAATTTATTATAAATGGGCTATACTACAAGAAGATAAAATCCAGGAGATAATTAATGGGAAAATTTGTAAAAACAACGGAAGAGTTTTTTACTTTTTGTGAAGAAAATGATGTTCAATATGTAGATTTTAGATTTACTGATATTAAAGGTGCTTGGCATCATATTAGTTACAAAGCAAATGCAGTTACTGCAGGTCATTTAGATAATGGTGTTCCTTTTGATGGTTCATCTATCGAAGCTTGGCAACCGATTAATAAATCAGATATGCTTCTTATGCCAGAAGTTAAGAGTGCATTTTTAGATCCTTTTACTGCCGATCCTACTATCATAGTATTTTGTGATGTTTATGATATCTACAAAAACCAAGCGTATGAAAGATGTCCTCGTTCTATCGCTAAAGCTGCTCTAAAACATGCTGAAGAAATTGGTATTGCTGATGCTGCATACTTTGGACCTGAAAATGAATTTTTTATGTTTGACTCAGTTACTTTTGTAGATAACATCAATGAAGCTGGTTACAAGGTAGATACAGAAGAGGGTGAATGGAATTCAAATAATCCATATCCAGATATGTATAACACAGGTCACAGACCAGGTACTAAAGGTGGATACTTCCCAGTTGCTCCAACTGATAGTGCTGTAGATATTAGAGCTGAGATGATGGCTGTATTGGAACAAGTTGGTTTAGAAGTTGTTCTAGGTCATCATGAAGTTGCTCAAGGGCAACATGAGATTGGTATTGTATATTCAGATATTATTGGTGCAGCTGATAATGTTCAAAAATACAAATACGTTATCAAAATGATTGCACATCTTAATGGTAAAACTGCTACATTTATGCCTAAACCACTTTTTGGTGATAATGGTAATGGTATGCATGTTCACCAATCATTATGGAAAGATGGAAAAAACCTATTTTATAAAGAGGGAGCTTATGCAAATCTAAGTGAGATGGCTCTTCACTATGCTGGTGGTATTTTTAAACATGCTGCTGCTGTTGCTGCGTTTACTAACCCATCAACAAACTCATACAAAAGACTTTTACCAGGTTTTGAAGCTCCAAGTATCTTAACTTACTCTTCTCAAAATCGTTCAGCAGCTTGTCGTATTCCATACGGTGCAGGTGAAGGTGCAACTCGTCTTGAAATGCGTTTTCCAGATTCAACTGCTTGTCCTTATATGGCTTTTGCTGTTATGATGATGGCTGGACTTGATGGTATCAAAAACAAAGATATACCTGTAGGACCAATGGATGAAGATTTATTTGAATTATCTTTAAACGAAATTCGTAATAGAGGAATTATTCAAATGCCACATACACTTCGTGAAGCACTTGAAGGTCTTATTGCTGATAACGATTTCTTACAACCTGTATTTACTAAGGAATTTATTGAATCTTATCAAGAGTATAGATTTGAAAGAGATGTTTTCCCTGATGAAGGTCGTCCAACTGCTTACGAGTTTAAAACTACTTACCAATGTTAAGCTTTTAGCTTAACATCATTCTCACTTTATGTGAGAATATTCTACATTCTAACTTAAAATCAGACTCTCATAATTCTCATAAACTTTTTTCTAACCCAAAATTTGCTATAATTCCAAAATTAATAGTGTATATAAGAGTGCATCTATTAAAATAATTCAAATATAAAAGGATTCTTTGTGAAGAATATCCCTCAAGGTAAATATAGACCTTATCCAAAAATAGACTTGCCTAATAGAAAATGGCCAGACAATACTATAGAAAAAGCCCCAAAATGGTGTAGTGTAGATTTACGTGATGGTAATCAAGCACTTATTAACCCAATGGATATGGATAAAAAACTTGAATTATTTGCACTCTTACTCAAAATCGGTTTTAAGGAAATTGAAGTTGGTTTTCCATCTGCTTCGAAAGTAGAGTTTGATTTTTTACGTCGTCTTGTTCAAGATAAATTAATTCCAGATGATGTTACAGTCCAAGTACTAGTACAAGCGAGAGAACACTTAATAGCGAAAACCTTTGAAGCACTTGCAGGTGTAAAAAAAGCAACTGTTCATCTTTACAATTCAACATCAATTGCGCAGAGAAAAATTGTTTTTCATAAATCTCAAGATGAGATTATAGACTTAGCTTTAGAGGGTGTTGATTTAGTAAAAAAATATGAAGCAAATCATAATGGGGAAATATATTTAGAATATTCTCCTGAGAGTTTCACAGGCACTGAATTAGAATTTTCTGCAAAAATTTCAAACGCAGTAACAGCTCGTTGGGGCATAAGTGCACTAAGAAAAGTAATAATTAATTTACCAGCAACAGTTGAAATGGCTACACCAAATATCTATGCCGATCAAATAGAGTGGATGAGCAATCATCTTGATAATAGAGAAAATGTAATCATCTCTACACATACACACAATGATAGAGGTACAAGCATAGCTGCAACTGAATTAGCATTACTTGCAGGCGCAGATAGGGTTGAAGGTACACTTTTGAGCAATGGTGAGAGAACTGGAAATGTTGATATCATTACTGTCGCTTTAAATATGACTTCGCAAGGTATAAAAACTGGACTTAATTTTTCTGATGTTAATGAAATTGTTAGTGTCGTTGAAAAATGTACAGAATTACCTACACATCCAAGACATCCTTATGTTGGTGAGTTGGTTTACACTGCGTTTTCTGGTTCACATCAAGATGCTATAAACAAAGGTCTTGCCTATCAAGAAGCTAGAGAAGATGAGTTTTGGGAAGTCCCATATTTACCAATAGACCCTGCTGATGTTGGTCGTACATATGAGAGTATCATACGCATAAACTCACAATCAGGTAAAGGTGGTGTTGCTTATATCTTAGAGAAAAACTATGGCTATCATTTACCAAAAGCAATGCATCCAGAAATAGGTCGTATAATACAAGCCTTAAGTGATGAAAAAGGTAGAGAACTTGAACATGAAGAAATTTTAGAGGCATTTAAAAATACCTATTTTACTATTGAAGAGCACATCTCATTTGTTGATTTCACACTATCTTCTGATAATGGAACTTCGTCATGTATTTTGAATTATATATACAATGGTGAACATATAACTTCTAAGGGAGAGGGTAATGGACCTATAGATGCATGTAAAAATGCTCTTATGCAAAAGTATAAAAATACATTTAGCATTAAATCTTATTCGGAACATTCATGTGGAGATAAAAGTACAGCAAAAGCTGTTGCCTACATAGAGATATCTTCAAAAGAAGTCTTGTCTCGTTTTGGAGTAGGAGCAGATAATGACATAACAATAGCTTCAATCAAAGCTATGTTTTGTGCATTAAATAGAACTTTTTCTTAAAAAGAAATTCCAAAAACAAGCTCAGGATATGAGTTAGAGCACTCTAACTTCCCTGGGCAATTTGTATACTTCTCGAATGCATACCCAAATGATGCATATGTATTTTTACCATTTATCACAGCAATTCCACCTCTTGCACCAACTGAATTATAACTACTATACCCAGTTACTACAGTTTGACGCGTAAAAACTCCAAAATATGGTCTGATTTTTTTAGAAGCAGGTATATAATAATTTGAACCTACAGAGAGTTCATGTTGTGTAGGAGTAGCATTAAACCAACCTCTGTAATAAACATCTAGACTTAAATTATTCATAAAAAAGTAGCTAGCAGATACCCCAACTAACAGATAATTTTGTCCATAACTGCTAGCTGCACCAACTGAGACACCTACATTTGATGAATTTTTCACAAATACATCCGCATTCATAGTTTCTGATAAACAAAGTAGTGCCAATAAAACTAAAAAATATTTTCTTATCAAAATAATAATTCTCCCTCTGGATCGGATTCTTCTTGGAGTCTTGGTGGCTTAGAGATATCACTAAAATACTCTTTTTTACCATTAATTTCCACCTCAATGATACCATCAGGTTCATCAAATTTACGTTTAATTTGTGGATAGAGTTTTAAAACATTTTTATAGTAATTACTAAATGCAGGACCAGATACTCTACCCCCTGTTTCTCTATGATACATTGGTGTATTATCATCATTTCCAAACCACACTACGGTTTCTATGCTTGGTGAGTACCCTGCAAACCAAGCATCTATATTATTATTTGTTGTACCCGTTTTTCCAGCCAACTCAATACCTCTTGCATTTGCACGTCTTCCCGTACCTCTTTTAACAACATCTCTTAAAATTGTAGTCATGATAAAAGATTGAGTTGGCAATGACATTCTCTGTGATTCATACTTTTTTTCATAAATTACATTTGCATTTTTTTCTATGCTATTTATTAAATGAGGGGTAACTTGAACTCCATAGTTTGAAAAAGAGGTATAATATTTTGCTAATTCAAGCGGTGACATAGACATTGTACCAAGTGAAATTGACAAGTCATTTGGTATATTTTTTATATGAAATTTTTTCAATTCTCTTAAAAGCTGATTGAGTCCTATATCATTTACTAAGTTTATTGTCGCAAGGTTTCTTGAGTGTATTAGAGCTTCTCTTAAGGTCACTAATCCCTTGTAATTGCTTTCATAATTTTTAGGTCTCCACTTCATATCTTCACCATCTTTTTCATACTCATAAGTTTTTGCAATATCTACAAGTTTTGTAGCCCCAGAATAGCCTAAATCAATAGCAACTTGATATATAAATGGTTTAAAAGCAGAGCCAGGTTGTCGCCTGCCTTGTGTAGCACGATTATAAGAACTTATTTTGTAATCTACACTCCCAACTAAAGCCAAAATATCTCCACTCGCAGAATCCAGTGAAACCATTGCTCCATTTAACTGTGAAACATTTACATCTTGAACTTTGAAGTCTTCATCCCCATTAGCCTGAGCAAATTGCAATTTTTTTAAATCATCTTCTTTATATTTTTCTATTCTTTTAAGCGATAAATTATAGGCCTTTTTTAGTGATTCTCGTGCTACCTTTTGCAACCTTAAATCTATAGTGGTATAAACTTCATAGCCACCTGTTTTTAAATCTTTTATACCTAATTCTCTAAATTTTCTAGCTACTGCATCAACTATAAATGGTGCCTTATTTTGAGTAAGTGTACTATCATATACAGTTGGATTCTCAGCTAAAGCTTTTTCAAATGCAGCGTCATCTATCCATCCTAAAATATGCATTCTTGTTATGACTCTGTTTGCCCTGCCCATAGATATTTCATAATTTTTTGTAGGTGCATAAGTACTTGGTGCTTTTGGAAGACCTACTAAAATGGCCATCTCTTTTAATGATAAATCAGATAATTTTTTATGAAAATACCCATCTGCTGCTGTTTTTATTCCATAATACCCATGCCCATAATATATCTCATTTAGATATCTTTCTAATATTTGTTCTTTTGTTAAGGCTTGTTCAATTTTATAAGAGTATATAAGCTCTTTTATTTTACGCGATAATTTTTTTTCTCGTGTTAAGAGTTTATTTTTAACCAATTGCTGAGTAATTGTACTTGCACCTTCGACCATTTTTCTAGCTTTTATATCTTTAATTATCGCACGAAAAATTGCATCTATATTTACACCTGAATGTTCAAAAAATGTTGTATCTTCAATAGCTATAAGTGCTTCGACAATACGGGGTGGTATTTCATCAAAAGAAGCATAATAACGATGTTTTTTATTAAATATATTCGCTATTTTTTCTCCATTTTTATCATAAATTCTACTTGTTAATTCTGGTTTATAATCAACTAAAGATGAGATATCATAATCATATTTAAAATAATAGTATCCTACTAAAATAAATGGTGAAATAAACCCAAGAATAATTAACGTTAAAAATATTTTTTTTATCATTGTCTATATTTCCTATTTGCAAAATTTGCTTCTATTAATGTTTTTGTGTACTCTTGTTTTGGAGACTCTATCACTGTTTTTAAATTTCCATTCTCTATTAAAGTTCCATTTTTAATTATACATACATCATCACATAAATCTTTTGCTGAAGATATATCATGTGTTACAAAAAGCATTTTAAATTCCTCTTTTTTTTGAAGATTTTTCAAAAGTTCAATTATACGTATTTTAGTATCAGGATCCAAGGCTGTTGTTGGTTCATCAAGGAGTAAAAGTTTAGGTTTAGACTCCAATGCCATAGCTATTACTACCCTTTGAAGTTGACCTCCTGATAGTTCAGGAGGGAATCTTTCTAACAAAGAACTCTCTAATCCAACTTCTTCAAAAAGTGATAAGATTCTCCCCTCATCAACAAAAAACTGTTTTTTTATTTTTGTAAGTGGAGATAAGGCAGTAAATGGATTTTGAGGTACAAAAGCAACACTTTTCCCAGCTACTAAATCAAATCCGAAATTCTCTTGTAATTCAAGAGTCATACTATTTGGAAGCATTCCAAGGAGTGCTTTGATTGTTAAACTTTTTCCACTTCCGCTTTGTCCGATAAGAGCCAATGATGAGCTGATATTAAATGCAATATCAACCAATACTTCATCATTAAAATGGATTTTTAATTTTGATACATTCATTTTTTTATATTAACCAAAATTTGACATACTTTTTCTAACTCATCACTATCTTCACCTAATCTAGCTATAAGCCTTACAATAGCTTTAGCAACTGTAGGTTGTCTAATGCCTCCCACAGCATACCCAGCACTTAAAAGTTCATTTTTAATTGCTATTACTTTCTCATTATTTCCAAATACTATTGGGACAATTAAACCATCAACTTTTATACCAAGCTTTTGATGCACAATCTCTTGACGTTTTTTTATATCCTCTTGTAAAGAGTTTACATTACTTAAGATATATTTCAAAGAATTATGGGCTAAGAGTGTATCATATAAAGATAAGGAAGTAGCATATATAATAGGTTTTGCCCTATTTAATAGATACTCAGAGATATGTTTTGAAGATAAAATAAAAGCTCCAAAACTACCATAAGCTTTTCCTAAAGTGCCCATTTTGATATAATTATCTTTAACTTTTATCTCATAATAATCAAAGATACCCATAAGATTTCTGCCTATTACACCACTACTATGAGCTTCATCTACTATGAGTATTGCTTTATATTTATCAGCTATAGCAAAGACCTCTTTATCGCATAAATCCCCATCCATTGAGTAAATTCCCTCAACAGCAATAACACTGCGTTTAGCATCACTTTTAGCTAATAATTCTTCAAGATGATTCATATCATTATGTCTAAATACTATAACATTCATAGAAGAAATTTGTGAAGCAAGCACACCTGAAGCATGATACAATTCATCTATAAAAAGAGTGTCTCCTTTTCTAACCAAAGCTTCTATTAAAGCTATATTTGCATTAAAACCACTACCAAGAACTATACCTGCTTTAAAATTATTTGCCTCACATAAGGCATCTTCAAAATTTTTATGGATTTGATGATATCCGTTTACTAACATTGAAGCTTTAGAGCTATGTACTGCGTTTAGTTCTAATTCACGACAAGTTTTACGATGAAGTTCCTTGTTATGAGAGAGTCCAAGGTAATCATTTGAAGCAAAATCTTTAAGTGAATAATCAAGTACTTCTCTACTTCTATATCTCCCCGAACGCTTAAGAGCTTTTAATTCATTAGTATAATACTTCATCCGATTACAACTCTATTTCTACCACTTTCTTTTGCTGCATAAAGAGCATTATCAGCTCTTTTAAACATTGTATCTTTATCTTCCTCATTTATATGAGATGTCACACCAAAACTTAATGTAATAGGTAAGATAACTTTGTGTTTTTCAACCCTTTTTTTTATTTTTTCAGCTAATTTATAAGCATCTACTTTCGATGTATGAGGAGTTATTATTAAAAATTCTTCTCCTCCAATCCTACAAAAACTATCGCTTTGTCTTAACATAGAAGAGATTAAACGTGTATACTCAATTAAAATCTTATCACCAATATCATGACCATGATTATCGTTCACTTTTTTAAAAAAATCTATGTCAAATATTATTATAGAAAGTGATTCATCATATCTACATGAACGAACTATCTCTTCTTGAATTTTCTGTTCATAATAACGTCTGTTTTTAATTTTAGTGAGAACATCCGTTACAACAAGCTGCTCTAGTTCATGTTTATAAATCTCTTGTTGTGTTATATCAGATAAAATAATTGCAATTTGAATTGATTTTTCTGAAATTACAGAAGCCGATGAGAGAAAATAAACAATCTTTCCATCTATATTCATTTTTATTTTATTCTCTTCATCTTGGTGTTTTACTAAGTACTCAACCCAATTTACGCCATCCATACTTTTTTGCATATAATTTTCTTCTTCAACAAAAAAATCACAAATACAACTATGTTCATTTTGAAACTCATCAAGATTATGATACTTTTTAAAATAATCAAAAAAGGCTTTATTTACATCTATAATTTCATTACCATCATTTGTAAGTACAATATTACCCGAAGTATCGATAATACTTTTATAATACTTTTTTTGTTTTCTAAGAATAAAATACATCCCTATGTTTACGACACCAGTAATTATTATAACAACAAAAATACCAAAGATTAGCCATTTGAAGATAAAATTATCAATATTTCCAGATGCAATATCACTAAGTTTTTTAAACATAATATATGTACCAATTTTTTTATCATTAGTTCTAATAGCATATGAAACTATAAGATATTCATTTTCTACCTTATAAGAGTTACCAAGATAATTTGCAACACCATGTTTTGTCAAATAGTCGATAAACTCTTTTTTTGCATTCGTATTTGCAAGATAATTCTCACCAATAAAAGTTTTAGTCCAAGGATATTTTAATTGTTTTTGGTACTCTTTATTTGCTAATACCATAGAATTTATATTGTTTTTTTCAAGTTCTATAGCTATAGAGTTAAAGTGAGATATCACCTCCACCATACCAATAAAGCGACCTTCTAAAAATATAGGAACTATAGCTTTGATAGACATATCAAATTTTCCTGTACTTATCGACATTTTAGGCTGTTTCTTTTTTATAACATCAACTATATCTTTTCTAATAAGCCTTAAATCATCTCCATGTTTTTTAGTCCAACTTCTATACAAAGAGATACCCTGTTTGTCCATAACTTGTATCCAGATATTTTTATAAAGTGTATTCTTTTTATATTTTGAAATAAGTTTATCATAATAATTATCAGGAAAATTATTGTTAATTATATGTTGTGAAAGTTTAGTGTCATGTGTAGCAAGAGTAAGAGCTAAAGCCAACGTAGATTTTTGCTTTGCATAAATCATACCCTCTACAAGGTCTTGTAATGCAAGTGCATTTTCTTTATAATTACTGCTAACTAAATCTTCTTTTGTGCTTTGTAAAAAATAGAAATAAGAGGTAATTGCGACTATTACTATCATAGCAACACTAACAATTAATAAATAAAGTTTACTGTTTTTAATCATTTAAAACTCATTAAAACTTCTGTACAAAGTCCCATGGCAGTACTTTGAAATCCCTTTACTTCTTTTATATAAGATTTGCAAAAGCCCTCAACCATACACGCACCAGCTTTGCCTCTCCACTCTCCACTCTCTAAGTATCTGTCTAAATCCTCTTGATTAAAATCATCAAAGATATAATCAGTTTGAGAAATGTCTATAATTTTTTTCTCTTTTGATTGGTAAATCATACAGGTAATAATACTTGTAATATTTCCACTTTGTGTCATTAAAATATTACGAGCATCATCTTTACATTTTGCCTTTCGTAAAATATGTCCTTGACTTGTCACAACAGTATCAGCAACTAAAAGCGGATAATCTTCATATCCAAAAGCTTTCACATTTGCTTCATATTTTCCAAGCGTTGCCTGATACACAAAGTTTTTTGGGCTAGATGCGACAATGCTATCTTCATCAAAATCTATACTTTCTTGAATAAAATCAATGTTAGCTTTATCTAAAAGCATAGCACGAGTTTGTGAAGATGAGCAGAGTCTAATAGGCATTTCTAAGTGTCACTCCCAGATAAATTGCAATAATTCCAAGTACAATATTTAAAGGAACCATATACTTTCCAATAAATTCAAGCGCTTTTTTAGCACCAGTCGCATCACCTTTGTCCAAAAGTTTTTGAGCCTTAGCTCGTGTAAATATCATTACTAAAAGATTTGCAGACATAACCATCCAAATAGCTTCTTTAACATGCACAAGATTATAAAGATGCATTGCATATTCATCAATTACATTTGAGCTAGCATCTAGTGCAGCTGCACGAAAACCAAGACCAACAGACATAATAACTGCGGTAATTATTAAGATAACGACAAAAGGAGAAACAATCGTAAAAAGTCTTTTTAAAGCTTGTGAAATTCTCTCTAATCGGTGAAGAGGTGATTCAATTTGAACAAAAGAGGGATGTGCTGCAAATTTCATCGCTATCATGCCCCCAACCCAGACTACAGCACTTACAATATGTAAAAATACTATCTGCGTTCTAAAATCACTAAAAAGTTGAATCATCACATCTTTCATTATGCAATCACCCCTTTTATAAACGCAGTCGCAGCTTCTTTGGCTTCTGGTAATTTTGAAGCATCTTTCCCACCTGCTTGAGCAAAGTCAGGACGACCACCGCCACCACCACCTAAAATAGGAGCAATTTTTTTAATCCACTCCCCTGCTTTTGCATCACAACCTTTAACACCTGCAGCTATTAAAACTTTCTCCCCTTTTACTTGAAAGAGCATTGCACAAAGTTTCTCATTTTGATTTTTAAGTTCATCTATCTTCTCTTTGATATCACCATTTGGCAACTCTTCTACTACAACAGCAATTCCATTTATCTCATCTACTTTAATTTCAACTTTTGAAGACTCTTGCGCCTCTTTTAGTTCATTTTTCAGCTCTGAAACATTTGCTTTAAGCCTATGTATACCAGCAAGTAAATCAAGATTTTTCACTTCTGCTTGTGCCTCTTTTATTAAAGTTCTTTGCTCACTAAAATATTTATATGCTGCGTTTCCACATACAGCTTCGATACGGCGAACACCAGCACTTACTCCACTCTCTTTAGTGATTATAAATGAACCTATATTTGCACTGTTATCAACATGAATCCCACCACAGAATTCTATGCTTGCATCAGAAAAACTAACAACACGAACTTCATCTCCGTATTTTTCACCAAATTGCGCTTTTGCACCAGATTTTTTTGCTTCATCTATACTAAGTACTTCTGTTTTCGCTGGAATTGCTCGCATAATTTCAATATTTACACTCTCTTCAATCTCTGCTATCTCTTTCTCACTTATAGCTTTAGGATGTGAAAAATCAAAACGCAGTCTATTTGCTTCAACAAGTGAACCTGCTTGAGAAATATGTTCTCCAAGAACATCATAAAGAACTGCATGTAGCAAGTGAGTTGCTGAGTGATGTTTTGTAATTTCATGGCGAGAAATATCTACTTGAGCATCCAAGATATCTGCAACACTCAACTCACCTCTAGTCTCGATTTGAGATAAATTAAGTCCAAAGAATTTTTTAGTATCAGTTACTTTTGCAACTTTATCTAAAGTTCCCATATCTCCACATTGTCCACCACTTTGAGCATAAAAAGGTGTTATATCTAAAAATACCCAACCCTTTTTACCAGCAGAGAGTGTTTGAACTCTTGTATAATTTTCATCCAAAAGTGCTAAAACTTTACTCTCTTGGTGATGTGTTTCATATCCTACAAATTTATTTTCACCGAACTCTTCAAGAAGTGCTTTAAAGTCACCACTAACAGCATCATCTCCACTTCCTTTCCAAGCAGCTTTTGCACGCTTTCTTTGCGCATTCATAAGCTCTTCAAATTTAGCCGAATCTAGCTTTAAGTTTTTCTCTCGTAACATATCCTCAGTTAAATCAAGAGGAAATCCATAAGTATCATAAAGTTTAAACGCAACTTCACCACTAAATATCTCTTGTGTATTTTGAAGTTCCATATTAAACAGAGCGATTCCAGACTCTATAGTTTTAAAGAATCTTGCTTCTTCAAGCTCTATTTGTTCTTTGACAGCTTCCGCTTTTTGAGCTAAATAATCATACTCTTCACCCATAATATCAACTACAGTGTCAACTAATTTGTACATAAATGGTTCACGAAACCCTAAAAGATACCCATGACGTACAGCACGACGTAAAATACGACGAAGTACATAACCACGCCCTTCATTTGAGAAGTTTGTACCCTGAGCAAGTAAAAAGAGCGCCGTTCTTATATGATCTGCGATAACACGATATGATGCTCCTGTAGAGTAAATATACTCTTTTCCTATCATATCTTCAACTCTGCGAATTAAAGGCATAAACAACGATGAACCATAATTTGAAAGTGCACCTTCTTTAATGGCTACTACACGTTCAAGTCCCATACCTGTATCAATAGACGGCTTTGCAAGAGCTACTCTTTGCCCACCTTTTTCTTTTACTTCATATTGCATAAAAACAAGATTCCAGATTTCTAAAAACCTATCACCCTCTCCACCCATATAATCTTCTGGACCACTAAAATGCTCAGCACCCTGATCATAAAAAATCTCAGAACATGGACCACAAGGACCAGTATCACCCATCGACCAAAAATTATCTTTATCGCCTAAACGCATAATTCTATCAGCTGAAATATGTTGTTTCCAAAGATTTTCGGCTTCATCATCACTATCATGTATTGTCACCCAAAGCTTATCTTTGTCAAGATGAAGTACTTCTGTAATAAATTCCCACGCATAAGCGATAGCATCATCTTTAAAATAGTCACCAAAACTAAAGTTACCCATCATTTCAAAAAATGTATGATGACGAGCAGTATGCCCAACATTTTCAAGGTCATTATGTTTTCCACCTGCACGAATACACGTTTGACATGACGTTGCACGAGGGTTAGCTGGAACTGGAACTTCACCCGTAAATATGGACTTAAAAGGTACCATTCCCGCATTGTTAAACAGTAGGCTGGCATCATCAGGCACTAAGGGTGCTGACTCAATCCTCTTGTGTTGTTTTGATTCAAAAAACTTTAAATATTCTTCTCTAATATCCATGTATATTCTCTTTTATAAAATTACGCGATTATAACAAAAATATACATTTTTTCTATTTAAAACTTATTTTTCTCTATTTTTTTCAGAGCTTCACTTCTAAGCAATACATTATATTTAAGTTTATCTATTTTATTTGACTCTTTGAAATAAGTCATATTAATTATAATAATTAAATAAGATTATATTAATTTAGATAGATTATAATAGCATCTAATTATATAGGAGGGTTTTATTATGCAATTTTTAGATGAAGATATTTATGAAGCAGTGAAAAATTACATTCCAAAAGTAAGTGAATATGTTAATTCTCATGGTGGAGGAATTGACCTTCTTGGTTCAAAAAACGGTATCATTTACATTACTTTAACAGGTGCTTGTGGTGGTTGTTCAATGAGTTTAATGACAACAAAAATGGTTGTACAAAAAAAACTACGTGAATTAATTCATCCTGAACTAGTTATCGTAAATGTAGATGGAACAGCTGAAAATAAAATGCCAGAAGATGCTTATACAGGAGCAAAAGAAGAGAAAGAAGAAGAGACTCCTATTAGCACTGAGAAACACGGACTTATGGACAATATTAAACACATAGTGGGTTTATAAAATGCTCATTAATTACGAGAATAAAGAACTTACACAAAAATACCAGCTAATGGCTCAAACTATTATTCCCCGTCCCATTGCTTGGATAGTCACACAAAATGAAGATGGCATTGTAAACATCGCACCTTTTAGCTACTTCATGGGTTTATCTTCTGAACCTGCTACTATGATAGTAAGCATAGGGCATAAAAGTGATGGAAGCCAAAAAGATACACTAAAAAACCTACGAGAAACAAAAAAATGTACAATTTGTATGGTGGATGAAGCCCATTTAGAGGCAATGCATCTTAGCTCAAAAGAGCTAAACGCAGCGCTAAGTGAGGCAGATGAATTTAATATAAATACACAAAATATTGTAGAAAATTTTCCTCCTATGATTGAGGGTGTGCCTAGTGCATTTTTTTGTGAATTTTATCAAGAAATTGATTTAAAAAATTCAAAAACTATTCCTCTCATAGTTGAAATTAAAGAACAATATATCTCTGATGATATTTTAAGTGATAAAGAAAATATCACACTTGATTATGCGCCTGTAGCTCGCGTAGGTAAAAGCTATGCGCTACTTGGGAAAAAAATTACACCACCTAAAATGCCATAATGCACGACTATATTCTCTACTCTCTCATTACTCTTTTGCTCTCTACTCTTTTCTCTATGGGAGGAGCAGGAGCTGGTATTGCCCTTATTCCTATTTTACACTTTTTAGGACTTGATTTTACAGTCGCAAAAGCTGTTGGACTTTTTGCTGGAGCATCCACAACTATAACTTCAAGTATTATGAATATGATACGAAAAGTTGTTGAATACAAATTTGTTTTTCCTATCGCTGCTATGATGCTACTTTTTGCACCTCTTGGTGCTTATAGCAGTAGTTTTATCAATGAAGAGTTAGTGAAATTTTTCTTTATGCTTTTGCTTTTTTACTCAGCATCTATGATGATGTTTGGCAAAAAAAAGGCACTTTTTCATGTTGAATCAAACTTCACGCTCTTACTTGTTGGTGCTATTGTGGGTTTTATTTCAGGACTTTTAGGTGTAGGTGGGGGTAATATTCTTATTCCTCTTTTAGCATTTCTGGGCTTTGCACCTAAAAAAGTAGCTGTTGCTGTAAGTTTTGTAGTACCATTTTCAGCCCTTGGTTCTTTTTTCACTTATGCTACTTATGTTCCTCTTGATTGGACTCTTTTAATTGTTGTTGCGCTCTCAGCCATTGTTGGCGGATACATTGGAAACTATATGATGCAGTTTAAATTAAGACAAGAACAAATCAAAAAGTTAATGGCATCGCTTCTCTATCTTTTAGCACTTAAAATGCTTTGGCAATTTGTAGGATAAAAATGAAAATCAATACTTCTCTCTCCGTAGTTATTCGCATTATTTTATGGCTCACAATGTTATTAGGTGGGGCAGTTTTAGCTATAAGCATAGATAAAAACTCCCCTCTTTTTCAAAGTTATCTTTTTCATCTACTCTCTGCGTTTTTAGGTTTAATTGTCACTATTTTGGCATTTCGTGCAGCTGCAAATGGTGGGAAAGAACTTACAAAAGGCAGAGTTGGAGATATTCCTCGACTTGAGACAAATAAACTAGTCACTAGTGGTATTTATGGATGTATGCGTCACCCTATGCTTTTTGGACTTACACTCTTGCCTTTTGGGTGGGCACTACTTCTTGGTAGCCCTACTTTCATCACTATTATTGCACCTTTAGAGATGTTCTTTATCATTTTTATGGTTATTATTTTTGAAGAGATGGAAGTAAAACGAAAATTTCCACAAGAGTATGAAATATACAAAGAAAAAGTGCCGATGGTCTCTTTTAAACGCAGCTGCTTACGTGAGCTATTTTTAACATTACGCTAACACGATTGTGATAAGCTCTTAATCAATTTATTACAAAGGATTTCTTATGAATGTAAATACAAGTTCGGCTAGTTCAGCTCAACAGATGCAACAAATGCAAGGTTCAGGAAATGGACAAGGCAATGGTGGGATGAAAGATGTGATGCAAAATTTATCTCAAGAAGATAGAACAGCATTAAAAGATAAAATGAGTTCATTATCTCAAACAGATAAACAATCTATGATGTCTCAAATGAAACAAATTGATGCATCGTCAATGGATAGTCAAGATTACGCAAAAACACTTATGGATATACTTGACCAATCTCAAACAAACAAAAACAATACTTCTAACGCTTTTGGTTTTTCTACATACGCATAAAAGATATCTGAGATTTTACATTTTAAAATCTCAGATTAATAATCATAAAATTTTTACTTTTTTATCTCTATAACTTCATCAACGTGTTCAAAAACCTGCTCGACCATAGCCTGAAATCTATAAGGAAAGCTTTTAATATCTTCAGCTTTTGCATCTGGAATGATAGCACTTTTCAGTATAGCCATAGGATTAACAACCTTTTGTGGTTTATAATCAATATAAACTTTTTCATTTGTATCTAGGCGTGTAAAAGATATGTCATGCTCCATCTCTACTTCAAAAAAGAGAAGGTCTCTTCTATTGTATTTTCCAGTTGGAATGCCACCAAAACCAAAGTCACTTGTAGCACCTGTAATGTTTGAAATTACTGCACCAACAACACCAGCGTTATCATCTCTAGGTGCTTTTTTTAGCTCGACTTTTATTTCTCCACGTTTTGGAATTTCATCACCATAGAGAGCTTTTAAGCCTTTTAATGCACATAGATATGCACCTGCTACTGTAGCACAACTATGCCCTGCTACTTTTACAATATCAACATAAGAGAGTTCGATAATCCCATCTTCATTAACACCTAAAAATTGGCATAAGTCATCAAACACAATTATTTTTTCTATATTATCAAAAAATGTAAGATATTTCATTTTTTACCTTTTATAAATTATTTTCTATTATATTTAATGCTTTTTTTATATCTACATCACTCATTTTACCAGCTTTATAAAATATAACTTTTTCATTTTTTGAGAAAATGATAATATCTGAATTATTATCTGCAACTCCCCATTTATTCACAAGGGTACTGTTTTTATCTTTTACGTATGTAGTATCTGGAAACTCTTTTTGTTTTGATTTAAGCAGCTTCTCAATAATAAAATTTGGCTTCCAAGTTGCAGCCAAATTTACAATAGCTATCGTACCATAATTAGCTCTATTGTATTTTTTAGCTTTGAGTATATCTGAGAAATGACTATTTAAATCTTTTTCATCTGGATCAACATAAAAAAGAACATAAACCTTATCTTTTATAGTTGCACTATGCCAAGCAGAACCATCAGATGCCAGACCTCCATTTTCACCATTTATAGTAATGTTTTTTGGAACTTCTCCTATGTTTAAAGCAAATAAATTAACACTTAAAAATATAAAAACAATGAGTTTTTTCAATCTCATTGTCCCATACCTCTTCCCATACCCATACCATTTCCATTTCCTCTCCCTTTACATTGTGTTTTTGAAGATTGTGCAAGTATATATGTTGCTAGAGCATTAAGCTGTTGCTCATTTAGATTTGAAAATGGAGGCATTGCACTCTGTGAAAAATGAGGATACTTTCCTTTGGAACCATTTTTAATGCTTGCCATAATTACCTCTTTGGCATTAGCACCTTCAAAGCGTTTGTTTCGCATCCCAATACCAGCAAACGCAGGAGCTACTTTTTTACTCGCCACAGCATGACATGCAAGACATCCATTTTCATCTATAATCTCTTGTGCAGTTTGTGCAAAAAGTGAACCGCTAAGAAGTAGTGTTGTAAGTAGTAGTTTTTTCATAATACAATCCTTTTAAAGTATATAAAGAATTGTATTATTTATGTATTAGCTAAATGTTAATATTAATTTTGAGGATACAGACCATCTTTATTTGTTAAAAGTGTATCACCTTCATAGTAACAACCATTTGTAACACCAATATTTTTTAGTGCTTTATCAAATGCCCAGTAGTGGTTGTAGCTACCATCCCTTAAGACTTCAAAACCTGCAACAATATCAGTAGCATTAGAATCTTCTGCTGTTTGAAGATACCCATCTAAATCATTTATATCAGTTACTTCCACCATACATCCAACTTTAAGAGATTCTTCTTGCCCTTGTATGCCTAAATCATAAAGATTATTGTAAAGCATTTGAATAGAGTCTATATCATAGACACCACTTGGTAGTTCTTCTTGAGGTACTGAACTAGATAAGTTATTATCCTCAACGGTGGTTTCATTTACATCTACATCGTTTGATGTAATCGCATACCTAGTAATAATATCACGAACTATTGCAATATGTTGCGTTTCAGCACGAGTAGCAATATTATAAAACTGTTTAATCTCAAGATTATTATTTATAATATTATAATTGTATAAATTCATATAAATATCATAAGCTAATCTCTCTTCATTACCCATATATGCTAAAGAATTTTTTAGTGTATCGCTTAACTCGCTAGTTACAGGATAATCATTTAAATCAAAAGTTCCGTTGCTAGTTTGAGTATGTCCATTTTCGCCACCATTACCGTTACCTTGACCATTGCCTTGACCACGTCCATTACCATGCGTATTTTCATTGTTAGTCGTAGTAGTATGTTCTTGCTCCCAAGTTTGCACGCTTTCATTAAAATGAGATAATGCTTCTGTAGCATTTACATCCATTTTTCCATTGTAATCTTTATCAATTACATTTGCCACATTACTATCAATATCTACAATTTCACTCTCGTTTAAATCTTGTAAATTAAAAGTTACGTTTAAATCATCTAAACTAGAAACGACACTCGAATCTATTGTAATACCGTTTGAAGTGTTATTGTCACTATCTAAAGATTGAAGTGTTTGAAGTACTAAAGTAAGCTTTTGTTCTTGTTCTGTAGTAAGAGTCACTTGTGTTGGCTCACCTGCAACTAAGTATTTTGGAGTTACAAGACCTTTATTATCTGGGTTAGACGCACCTAAAGAGAGTTTACCTATATTAAACGCAACGCTGTCATTTGGCTTATATTTAAATCTACCTTCGGCATCGGTTGTGCCTGCAAGACCAGAACTAGTAGTATAACTAATACCTTCAACAGCTGAATCTATAAAATACCCTGTAGTTGTTGTTGAAGAGTCACTACTTCCACATCCAACCAACAGAACACTTGTTGCCAAAGAGACAACACCTAATGATATTTTAGTATATACTTTCATAATTTTTCCTTTTTTTATCTTTTAATAATGTAAGTATATAAAGTAAGTGTTAGTAAAGTGTTAATTTGAAATTTTCGTTAAAAAGCTCTATCGCTCTATCGCCACTACAATGTGTCGGTTTTGCACATCTAACACCTATTGCTTTAAGTGATTTTATAGTGTCAGATATTTTTTCATCGTTACTGCGAAGCAGATGAAAACCACCCATAACACATTGTATATCTTTTTTTATGACCTCTTTCGCCACTTTTGTTATATTTTCTATACCAAAATGTCCACATCCTGTAAGCAACATCGTTGTAGAGCTATCAAAGATAAGGGATTGTTCGGGAGTTTCACTTCCAAGTAATCCCGTCGTATAAAGATTTTCAAAAAGATGCATAGGTTTTTTACCACAGACAATGAGCTCCTTCACTAAACCCTTCAAATCTTTGATAAGATGTTTTGAGAGTGAAGCTGGCACAAAAAGTGTAACATCAGGATTGATTTCAATAATACTATCTAAGCCACCAATATGGTCCCAATGCGAATGTGTTATAAAAATGTATTTTATTTCATTAACATCAACACCCAACTCTTGCATATTTTTTAAAAGAACTCGCCCATTACTCCCTGTATCAAAAAGAAGTTTATACTCCTCAAAATAGGCACTAAATCCCCACAAAGAGTGGCAAGTATCGCAGACTTTATAGTTATCAAAGAGTATCTTCATTTATAAACCTTTCATCTGAACGCAGAGCACTTACCTCATCAAAGCTTGACTGCATCCAGCCATTTTTAACACTGCCTTCAATCTTATCAAAGTTCTCGATATAAGGTTTAATGTCTAAAAGTGGTGTACCATCTAAAATATCTACACCCTTAATCGTTACAATATTATCTTTAACATTAACAATTTCAACAACAGATAAACCGATGGAGTTTGGATGCA
>Ga0256826_1000292_pt1 | contig 29215 bp, 33 predicted proteins | sample CV79metaG_FD_185975 | JGI IMG/M metagenome (GOLD analysis project Ga0256826, IMG submission 185975) | Hydrothermal vent microbial communities from East Pacific Rise, Pacific Ocean - CV79 | ecosystem: Environmental > Aquatic > Marine > Hydrothermal vents | place: Pacific Ocean: East Pacific Rise...
AGTTGTGACTATTTAAGAGCATTGGCTATCTATAGACCTATGTTGGAGTATAAAAATCTTCTGAAAATTCACTACCAAACGGATAAAAGCAGAGATGAGATAAATATCTATGATATGCTTAGAGAGCTATTTATGGAGTATCCTATCGGTAAAAATAGAGTTCTTGGGGATGTTCAAAATCCCAACAAATACTATGATAAACTAAAAGAGATTATTAATAGCAATGTTCTTAGTGATATTAATACTTTTTTGAAACAGTTTGATGATAAATTTTATATCAAGGAGTTCTTTTTTGATATGGAGTTTACCGAAGATGGTAAAGTTGAGTTTATTGTCAATGTCAAGATAGATTTTATGAATAATGCGTTAGATACTTATCATCATTTTCTAAATGAAGCAAAACTTTCAGCCCTAGCAATAGCAATACACTTTGCAATTATACGAAATATTTCAGATAAATTAGAAGATAGTAGTTTAAAACTGCTTATCTTGGATGATTTACTTATTTCATTAGATATGAGCAATCGCCTAAGTTTGGTTCGACTGATAAAAGAGTACTTTAACGACTTTCAAATTTTTCTTTTTACCCATGATAAAGGCTTTTTTGAAATACTTAAAGATAAAATGAAATGGAAAGCTTATGAGATATATGTAGATAATAATGGAGAGTTTGAAAAACCATATATCAAAACATCCCTAAACTACTTTGAGAATGCCAAAAAGCATTTTGATGAGTATGATTATCCTGCTTGTGCTAATTATCTGCGAAAAGAGGTAGAGAGAATTAAGGAATTAAAAGATAAAAAAGAAGCTTCTATTAGTAGATTAAGAGAAAATATATGAACATCCACCAAATCCCCACTCCAAAAAACAGAACAAAATTCCTAAAAACCCTAAAAGTACATGGTGGAGGCATCCCCATAATGGCAAAAAAGATGGAGCTTTTAACCTTTTATATTAAAGATTTAAAAACCCCTGCTGTCAATATTCTAAAACAAGATGCTTTAAGCATTGGAGCTGAGTTGGCTACTCCTTCGGGGGTTATTATTTGTGAGCAGGAGCAGTATGATTGTCTGTTAATAGGAACACGCAAACATATAGAGATTTTGTCTAAAAAGGAGTTGGCTCAACCCTTTGGGCTTAAAAAGGTAGCCCAAGAGTTGCAACAGTTTTTAAAAGTAAAAGAGCATCCCGTTAAGATAATGGGGATTATTAATGCTAATGATGATAGTTTTTTTTCGGGTTCTCGCTTTATGGCTAGTGATGCTGTTGAGCAGATAAAAGAGATGATAGAGGAGGGAGCTGATATTATTGATATTGGGGCTGTATCTAGCCGTCCTAATGCTGATGAGGTTTCAGCAGAGCTGGAGCTGGAACGGATAATGCCTATTTGTGATGTGATAAAAGCTGAAAAACTTTATGAACAGGTCTCTTTTTCGATTGATTCTTATACTCCTTTAGTTATTGAATATGCTTTAACGAGTGGATTTAATTTGGTTAATGATATTACTGGGGCTACTGATGATGAGGTTGTAAAATTGGCTGTAGATTATGGGGCAAAACTCTGTATTATGCACATGCAGGGGACTCCACAGACGATGCAACAAAATCCATACTACGATGATGTGATAGTAGAGGTATCTGAATTTTTTGAAGAGCGAATAGCTAAATGTGAATCCTTTGGAATGAAGAGAGAGGATATTATTTTAGATGTGGGTATTGGATTTGGAAAAACTTTGGAACACAACTTAATACTTTTACGAAATATGAAACATTTTAAAAAATTTGGATGCGAAGTTTTGGTGGGGGCGAGTCGGAAATCTATGATTGATAAGATTATATCCACACCAACCGAAGAACGGTTGGCTGGAACATTGGCTATTCATCTGCAAACTGTACAGAACGGGGGAGCGAGTCTAATTCGATGTCATGATGTGAAGGAACATATTCAGGCTTTAGCTGTTTGGGATGCTCTTTCCATTTAGTACATTTAAAGGCTTTGTAGGTATCACAAGCTTTTTCTGTACAAACAGGAATACCTTCTTCCCCGACTCGACCACAAGAGTTACATCCATCAAACCACTCTAAACAACTCTCTGGGATTTTAGATTTAGCTTCTGAAGCAGAGTTTTTGATAACCTCTTCTTGAACACCATTTTTAAACGTAATCTTATTAATGGATTTAGAAACTTTATAGGCAATAGCATAATAGTTTATGTCAGATTTTACTCTCTTTTTACTCTCTTCTCCAATGTTAATAGTGATGTTTCTTTTATCTCCTTTTGGTTTATGAACTAAAAGAACATCGGAATTAGATGCTCTACTAATACGATAGAGTAACAGGTTTTGTTGTGAAAAATCTGTTTTTTGTGCTTCTAATGATGCTAAAAAATTATCTTTTTTATTCCAACCTTTTTGAGATTTAACGTCTGATACAAAGGTATTGAACTGTTCTTGAGAAGTAATAAGCATGGTAGAAAAATTGTTGTAACCCTCTTCTTTCACGGGGATGGTTACTTTGGAAATGGTCTTGATGTCTAACTCTTTTGGAGGTTTTTCTCCTATGGTTTTTAGAACGATACGCTCTTGACTACAAGAGATAAAAAATAGAGAGGCGAGTGAGAGTAAGATAAAGCGTAACATGGCATTTCCTTCTGAATTATGTTTGTTTATAGTATAACATATTCTTTATAATTTTCGTAAATCTGTGATATAATAAATATTAATTTTTATTAACAAAAGAGAAATATATGAATTCAAAAAAAGTATACATCTTATCAGGTGCTGGTCTGTCTGCTGAATCGGGAATTAAAACCTTTAGAGACAGTGATGGTTTGTGGGAAAATTATAGTGTAGAAGAGGTTTGTTCTACAGCAGGATGGGTAAAAGACCGTCAAAAAGTAACAACATTTTATGATGATAGACGAGCAGATTTGGAGTCTAAAGAGCCAAATCATGCACATGTCCGTTTGGCAGAATTAAAAGCAAAGTATCCTGATAATATTGTAATACTTACTCAAAATGTGGACAATATGTTAGAGAAAGCAGGATGTAACGAAGTGATTCATTTGCATGGGACATTAACCGATTTACGTTGTGAACGATGTAAATTTATATTTCCCATAGGCTATAAGAAGCAAGAAAATGCTGTTTGTCCTAAATGTAACTCAAGTGTTATTCGTCATAATGTGGTAATGTTTGGAGAGCCTGCTCCTGCTTATGAATATTTACGACGGCTCTATAATGAAGCAGAGATGGTGGTGGTTATTGGAACGAGTGGAAATGTTATTGATACGGCCTATATTGCTCAAATAATTGAATATTCTGTCTTGAATAATTTGGATATTAATGTAGAACATGATTGCCATTTTTCTAAACTTTTATATAAACCTGCAACAAAAGCGATAGACAAAATTTATACGTTGGTAGAAGAGTTTTTAGAAAAATAACCTAAGCTTACGTACAGACCGTGAAAGCAGAGTATGATTAGGTTAAGCGACAACCCCATTTGAAATATTTTCGATACTCTCGAAGTTTAGAGATAACAATACGATGATGAAATCTACTGGCATGGATAAATTTTCCTTTACCTAAATAGATACCTACATGATTGACTCGATTATGATGTTTGGATGTAAAAAAGACCAAGTCTCCTTTTCTTAGGTAGGCACGTTTTGAAACTTTCATTCCCATCTTGGCTTGATTCCAAGAATTTCGTGGAATATAAATACCGTTACGCCTGAATACTTCCTTTGTAAAACCAGAACAATCATATTGATATGGACCATTTCCACCCCATTGGTATTTTTTCCCAAGCTTTGATTTAGCTATGGATTCAATATAAATATTGGTGTAACCCTTATTATGATTTTTGGCATAAAGTAAAATATTTGAGAAAGATATTAACATAATTATTAAAAATATTTTTTTAAGTTTCATTAAAGTTTCCTATGTATGTAAAAAATTCAAAAATTATACCTTAATAAATATTTGTTAACATTTAAAATAGATAAAATAAAATAAATTAACTTCTAAGTGTATCATAAGTTCATTTCTAAAAAAGATTTTGTTCTATAAGACTGAACTGCTAAAATTACAAAAAAGATATTTCCTATAAAAGATACACAATGATGCAAACAGATTACCAAGAAAAGATAGAAGTTTTAAAAACGTGGGCTTTTGCCTATTATGTGAATGATAACCCAATGGCGACGGATGAAGAGTACGACCGACTTTATCATGAAGTGTTGGATTATGAAACAGCTAATCCAAGTGAAGTGGCAGAAGATTCTCCTACCAAGCGAGTAGGGGGAGTTGTTCGTGATGAGTTCTCTAAGGCTCAACATATTAAACGTATGTGGAGCATGGAAGATGTTTTTGTTAACGATGAAGTGCAAGAGTGGTTGGATAGAACGGTTAAAAATATAGGTATTACTCCTTATGTTTGTGAACCAAAATTTGATGGGGCAAGCATGAACTTGCTGTATGAAAATGGTAAATTAGTTCGAGCCATTACTCGTGGAAATGGAATTGAAGGCGAAGAGGTAACCGACAATGTTCGTACTATTCGCTCTGTTCCTTTGAGCATTGATTACATGGGGCAGATAGAGATTCGTGGCGAAGTGGTTATACGAAAAGATGATTTTGAGATTATTAATAAAGAGAGAGTAAAAGAGGGGAAGAGCTTATTTGCTAACCCTAGAAACGCTGCTGCTGGGAGTTTACGACAGTTGGATTCAGCCATTACGGCAAAGCGTCGTTTGGTTTTTTACCCTTGGGGATTGGGCGAGAACTCTTTAGAACAGAGTAATTTATCTGAAAAGATGGAATATGTTTATAGTTTAGGCTTTTTAGAACCACCCTTTACTAAAGCATGTCAGACCCTTGAGGAGATAGAAGCATTTTATCATTTTTTAATAAGCAAACGTGATGAAATCCCCATGATGATGGATGGAATGGTTATTAAAGTAGACGATGTAATCAAGCAAGAGCAGTTGGGTTATACCGTAAAAGTCCCTAAATGGATGTGTGCCTATAAATTTCCTGCTGTTGAGAAAGTAACCAAGGTCAACGCCATTACCGTTCAAGTAGGGCGTACAGGTGTCTTAACCCCTGTAGCCGAGGTTGAACCTGTAGATTTAGATGGTGCAGTTATTGCCAGAGCAACGTTACATAATTTTGAAGAGATAGAGCGAAAAGGGTTAAAAATTGGCGACTCTGTTATTTTGATTCGTTCAGGAGATGTAATTCCTAAAATAACGAAAGTATTGGCAGATAGACGTGATGGAAGTGAAGTAGAGATTGTTCGACCCACCTCTTGCCCTACTTGTGGTTCTGAAGTATTGGATGAAGGAACGCTAATTAAGTGTCAAAATTTGGATTGTCCTGATAGGGTGGTTAATTCGATTATTCATTTTTCTAAAAAATCGTCAATGAACATTGATGGCTTAGGTTCAAGAATTGTTGAGATTTTAGTAACGCAAAAAAAGATAAACGATATTTTAGGACTCTATGCATTAAAATTTGAAGATTTAGAAGGCTTAGAGGGTTTTAAAGAGAGACGAATTAATAAGCTTTTAGATTCTATCGCTAACAGTAAAAAAACAGTGTTAGCCAAAGTTATCTCTTCTATGGGAATAGAACATATTGGAGAGGTGGCAGGGAAAGCCATTGCGTTGGAGTTTGGATTGGATTTGATTGATGTGACTGAAGAAGAGTTGGTTGAGATTGATGGTGTTGGTCTGGAAATGGCAAACTCTTTTGTTGAATTCATGAGGGTTAATCGTGAATTTGTTTTGAAGTTGTTCGATGAAATTGAACCTAGGGTTGAAGAGAAAATAGAAGCCAAAGAGAATCCATTTAAAGATAAAACAGTGGTGTTAACAGGAACAATGTCGGTGGGACGTGGCGTGATAAAAGAGTTAATGGAGAGTTTGGGGGCAAAGGTAAGTGGTTCGGTCAGTAAAAAGACGGACTTTTTAATTTATGGAGAAGATGCAGGTTCTAAATATGCTAAAGCTGTAAAATTAGGGGTTGAAACTTTGACTGAAGAGGCGATGCGAGCGTTGCTGTAGAATTTATTATAGAAAAAGAGAGGGAATTAATTCCCCTCCTTTTCTGTAAATGTATTAAATTTATCTTTGTATATTTGTGTATAGCTGATTTTTGCATCGGCTAAGGCTTCTGATAAAACTTTATTTTCTGTTTTATTATCTTCTAAAACTCTTGACCAAATAATGATTCTTTTTCCAAATGAACCAATGACAATAAGTTTTAAACGTTGACCTTCGCTAATTAGTGTGATGTTATGATTGAGTGTGGTTACATTTCCTTCATCAAGTACTTTATTTAAAAAAGTTCCTTCTCTGTATCTAAAAATTCCAAAGAAAGCATTTGCTGTTGCTTTTTCGTCTTGGACAGCATAGTAGTATCCGTAGTTTTGGTCATTGAGCTTTTCTATAACCATGTAGGCATTAGAGACGTTTTTATGATGGTCTGTACCTGTTTCAAGTTCATAAGTTCCTGATATATTGGGTGCTATGGATTTGTCTTCTTTATAAGCAGTTCTATTTTTTAACATGCTAACTTGTGGAGAGACAGGAAGAGAATTGTTATCTATTTTAGTAATTTTGGTAGCATTTGCATCACTATCTGGTGCGTTTAGAACGGAACATCCGAACAGGAAGAGAGAGAGTAAAAGGGGTAAAAGAACAGGCATTAAAGCTCCTAATATGTATAAAATTTTTGAATCTGTCTATTATAATACAGAAAGGATAATCAAAAAATAATAAAAAACTTTTTAAAAAATGCTTTTTTTAATAAATATGTTACAATAACGCAAAAATAATATTCTGCGTTAGCAAAATAAAAATAGAGTAAAAAATGTCTAAATCACGTATCGAAAAGTCTCCTATTACCTTCTCTCCTGATAACCTTGCTGTGGTTTTACACATGATGCAAAATGAAGGTTATTTGATGGAATATTTTCGAGAGACCGATAATAAGGGGCGTTACCTCTATTGGGATCAGTTCAAATGGCGTGTCACAAGAGGTCATGATGTCAAAAAAGCGTGGTTGGTCACAAAATGGTGTCGTTTTACGAAACGTAAAGCTATCTCTTTATTGGATAAAAATGCAGATGAGTTTCACTATTGTATACCTGATTCGCTACAAGCAAAGTTCTATAAGATTGCTAAACTCTCAGGCGAAGGGATGACTTCTAGTTCTAATCTTAAACAGAAATTTTTAATCTCTTCTTTGATGATGGAAGAGGCGATCAGTTCGGCTCAACTTGAAGGAGCGTCTACGACTAGGATAGTGGCTAAAAAAATGTTGGTAGAAGAGCGTAAACCACGCTCTGAAGATGAACAGATGATTTTAAATAACTATTTTCTTATGCGTGAAGTTAAGGCTTTGCTTGATGCACCACTTAGTATTGATTTGATTCGTCATTTTCATAAAATAGCAACGCATAAAACAAGTGAAAATTCTGTAATTCCAGGAAAGTTTAGAGAAGACAACGAGATTGTTATTACCGATGGGGTTGATGGAGAGATATTGCATCAGCCACCACACTATAATAAAATAGAAGAGCGTTTAGAAAAGCTGTGTATGTTTGCCAACACCATACACTCTGGCGAAAATGGAAATGCGTTTATCGACCCCATTGTTAAAGCGATTATATTGCATTTTATGATAGGGTATGAACACCCTTTTGCAGATGGTAATGGACGAACAGCACGGGCAATATTTTACTGGTTTATGTTGCAAAATGGGTTTTCATTTTTTGAGTATTTGTCGATTTCAAAATTGTTGAAAATTGCACCTGTTAAATACGGTATGGCGTATCTTTATACCGAGATTGATGAGAATGATTTAACCTATTTTCTCTATTATCAAGCAGATATTATTTTACGCTCAATGGATGAACTCTTTTTGTATCTGGATGAGAAGAGTCAAGAGTTTGAAGAGGTTGTTGATTTATTAGAAAATTCTAGACTTTCTGATGACTTGAACTTTATTCAAAAAAATATTGTAAAAAAGGCAATGAAAAACCCAGGGCGAGTCTTTACGGTAAAAGAGATTAGTAATGCCTATGAAGTATCGGACAATACAGCAAGAAAGTATCTGAAAAAACTTTCAGAACAGAAACTCTTAGCCCCTTTAAAAGAAGGTAGAATGGTCAAGTATATTGCGTTGGCAGATATTAAAAATGTGTTGGAGAACAAGTGAGACTTGATAAATATTTGGTAGAAAAAGGCTTTTTTGAAAGCCGAAACCGAGCCTTGGATGCAATTAAACGAGGAAAGGTCTTTGTGGATGGTAGAGTTGCAAAGGCATCTTTAAAATGTCATGAGGAGAGTCAGATAGATATTGACCAAGAGAAGTTTTATGTGAGTAGAGCTTCTAAAAAATTGGAACGGTTTTTAGAAGAGTATAGTGTAGAGCTAAATGGAAAAAGAGCGTTGGATATAGGTTCCTCTACAGGTGGTTTTGTTCAAATTCTTCTTGAAAATGGAGTGGATAGTGTCTCTGCTGTTGATGTTGGCTCAAATCAATTGCATCACTCTTTAAGAGATAATCCAAAAGTTAATATTTTTGAAAATATGGACATACGAAATTTTGAATCTCGTGAAGCTTTTGATATGGTTACTTGTGATGTCTCCTTTATCTCTATTTTACAGATTATGGATTCTATTAATAGGCTGGCTAAAAAAGAGATGATTTTACTCTTTAAACCTCAATTTGAAGTGGGACGAAATGTAAAACGTGATAGCCGAGGGGTTGTTGTTGACCAAGAGGCAATAGCTCATGCAAAAGAGAAGTTTGAAAAAAAGGCTCAAGAACTTAGTTGGGAATGTTGTTACGAGACTGTCTCTAAGTTGGCTGGAAAGTCTGGAAACATTGAATACATCTATCATTTTAGGAAAACATGCAGTTAACAAACAGTATTAAATCCATTGCGATAGGTTCATTTGATGGCATTCACAAGGGGCATAGAGTTCTCGTTAACCAAGTAGAAGCAGTGGTTATTATCGAACGAAATTGTGGCAGTATTACAGCAGGTTATCGACGTTCGTTGTACCTTGAACAGTTCTGTTTCTTTTATCATTTTGAAAAGGTAAAAGAGTTAACGGCAAAAGAGTTTGTGATGCGATTGCAAAAAGATTTTCCAAAACTTGAAAAGATAGTTGTTGGCTATGACTTTGCTTTTGGTTATAAAAAAGAGGGCGATACCAAACTTTTAAAAGAGCTGTTTTATGGAGAACTTATTGTTGTTGATGAGGTAAAAGAGAGGGACATCTCAATCCATACTCAAACAATTAAAGAGTATCTCGCAAAGGGAGAGTTAGGCACAACAAAAGAGCTTTTGGGTCGTCATTTTAAAATAGCTGGAAAGGTTATAGCAGGACAGGGGCTGGGAAAAAAAGAGCTTGTTCCTACGTTAAATTTAAAGGTTTATGATTATTTTTTACCAAAGAGTGGGGTTTATGTATCGAAAACCAATATTCATGGAACATGGTTAAACAGTGTAACTTTTTTAGGTCATCGAGTGACAACGGATGGTTCATTTGCGATAGAGAGTTATATTTTAGACAGAGATATTGGTATAGTTACGGGTTTTGTTGAGATTGAGTTCATAGAGTTTATTCGAGAGAATAGAAAATTTAATGGACTGGATGCTTTAAAAGAACAAATTCAACACGATATAGAAGCAGTTCGTAGGGTCAATTTATCGACCATTAATTAATACACATATTAAGTAAAAAAGGAAAAAGATGCGTTTAGAAGAGTTACAAAATACGATACGAGAAGAGATTGGAGTACTGCTCTATTTTTCAGGAGAGAACTGTAATGTGTGCCATGCATTAAGACCAAAATTTAAAGAGCTTTTTGATAAAGAGTTTCCAAAAATAGAACAGATTTATTTGGATGCCCATGAAAATCCTGAAATTTCTGCACACTTTCAAGTCTTTTCTGTGCCTACAATGATTGTTTTTATGGACGGTCGAGAATTTATCCGTGAGGGACGTTCAGTAAGTCTGCATCAACTTACTAAAAAGCTTGCTCGTCCTTATGGAATGATGACAGAATAAGAGAATTTATGTTAAAGCATGAATCTAATAAGAAATAATAATTTTAAGAGCTTTTTGGTTATAATACCTATCAATTTATACCATAGAATATTTATATAATAAAGGGGTTTCATGAGCGATTTGTTTGACGCGAACCAAGACATACAAGAGGTAAAAATAGAAGACAGTATGAGAGCATCCTATTTGGATTACTCAATGTCCGTTATTGTAGGTCGGGCATTACCTGATGCAAGAGATGGTTTAAAACCTGTACACAGAAGAATACTTTTTGCAATGAATGAGTTAAATCTTTCTCATCGAAGTCCTTATAAAAAATCGGCAAGAATCGTCGGGGATGTCATTGGTAAGTACCATCCACATGGAGATAACTCTGTTTATGATGCTTTGGTGCGTATGGCTCAAGACTTTTCATTAAGAGCTCCATTAATTGACGGTCAAGGGAACTTTGGTTCTGTTGATGGCGATAATGCAGCAGCGATGAGATATACCGAAGCACGAATGACTAAGATTGCAGAAGAGCTTCTTCGTGATTTAGACAAAGATACGGTTGATTTTACACCCAACTACGATGATTCGATGAAAGAACCTGATGTGTTTCCTTCGCGTGTACCGAACTTACTTCTAAATGGTTCAAGTGGTATTGCTGTTGGTATGGCGACGAATATTCCTCCACACCGTATGGATGAATTGATGGAAGCATTGCTTCATATCATTGATAATCCAGACTGTGAAGATTCTGAATTGCTCTCTATTGTCAAAGGACCCGATTTTCCAACAGGTGGAATTATCTTTGGTAAAAAAGGGATTACTGACGCATATACTACAGGGCGTGGGCGAATTAAAGTTCGTGCTAAAACACACATTGAAGAGAATAAAAATAGAGAAGTCATTGTTGTTGATGAGCTTCCGTATCAAGTAAATAAGTCTCGTCTAATTGAAAATATTGCTCATTTAGTACGGGATAAGCAGATAGAGGGTATCTCTGAAATTCGTGATGAATCCGACCGTGAAGGGATGCGAATTGTTATTGAATTAAAACGTGATGCAATGAGTGATATTGTGTTAAACAATCTCTTTAAACAGACAAGCATGCAGACGACTTTTGGAATTATTATGTTGGCAATTACCAACAAAGAGCCAAAAGTATTTAAATTGCGTGAACTTCTTGACCTTTTCTTGAAGCATCGAAAAACGGTTATTATTCGACGAACTATTTTTGAACTTGAAAAAGCAAAAGCACGGGCTCATATTTTAGAAGGTCTGAAAATTGCTGTGGATAACATTGATGAAGTGATTAGAATTATCCGTGAGAGTGACGATACAGAGACAGCTAAATTAAATTTAATGGAGAAATTCTCTCTTTCAGAGATTCAGTCATCGGCTATTTTAGAGATGAAATTAAGACGTTTAACGGGTCTTGAGCGTGAAAAAATTGAAAATGAGTTAAATGAACTCTATAAATTAATAGCGTATTTAGAGTCTATTTTGAAGAGTGAAGAGATTCTGAATGGAATTATTGCCGATGAGCTTAAAGAGATAGCCGAAAACTTTAAAGCAGAGCGTCGTACAGAAATTGTTGATGATTATGATGATATAGATATTGAAGATTTAATTCCAAATGAACCAATGGTCGTTACGATTACTCATCGAGGGTACATTAAACGGGTTGCTGTAAAACAGTATGAGAAACAGAAACGTGGTGGTAAAGGTAAAATTGCTGTTACGACGCATGATGATGACTTTATCGAACAGTTCTTTATCTCTTCTACGCATGATACTTTGATGTTTGTTACCGATATGGGTCAGCTCTATTGGTTAAAAGTTTATAGAATTCCAGAGGGAAGTCGAACGGCGAAAGGTAAGGCTGTTGTAAACTTGATTAATCTTAAACAAGATGAAAAGATTATGTCCATTATTCCTACAACAGATTTTCATGAAGATAAAGGTTTAGTATTTTTTACTAAAAATGGTATTGTTAAGCGTACTAATCTAAAAGAGTATTCAAATATTCGAACTAATGGTGTCAAAGCGATAAATCTTGATAAAGATGAAAATGATACGATTATTGACAGCATTGTTACTGCAAAAATTGTACTTCCTGAAACGCAATGGCTCTTTATTACAACTAAAAAAGGTCAATGTATACGCTTTAAAGTTGGAGATGCACGAGAAATTGGTCGAACATCACGTGGAGTAACGGCAATTAAGTTTAAAATAGATGAAGACTTTGTCTGTGGAGCAACAACAATCGAAAATGAAGAGAATGAACTTTTAATGTTGAGTGAAAAAGGTATTGGTAAGCGTACTACTGCTTCGGAATATCGTGAACAGAGTCGAGCAGGAAAAGGAGTTATCAGTATGAAACTCTCTGCTAAAACAGGCGATGTTGTTGGTGTTGTTCTTGTTGAAGAAGATAAAGACATGATGTGTTTAACTTCCATTGGTAAAATGATTCGTGTTGATATGCAAACCATACGAAAAGCAGGACGAAATACTTCTGGTGTAAAAGTGGTTAATGTTGAGAAAAAAGACATTGTTGTGAGCATGGCAAAGTGTCCAAAAGAGGAAACAGAGGAACCAGATATTGTGAATGATGATGTCTTAGAGAATCGTTCATAGTAAGAAAAAACTTCATTGTGGGCTGTTTTGCCCACAATATATCCACTATTTTACAGTACCTTTAGAGAAATTTTTCTCTTTATCTTCATTAAAACAAGAATAGTTTTTAAAGTTAAAAAACAGTATAAAACAGTACAAATATTGTTGAAATTACTCTATATTTTTTTTTGTTCTTCTTCTTTTCCTAAACCCCTATAAATGTAACTTTTTGGTAATTAACTTCAATTTTTTTTAAAAAGTTATTGTATTTTCTTGAAATATTTGTCATAATTGTTATAGAAAATAACACTTTAAGGAGAGAAAGTCTAATGAAAACAGCTATTTTGACATCAACACTATTATCAATATCATTCCTTACCATAAACCTATCTGCAGGGACAAATATGACTTGTAAAAATGGAGTTTGTATTCTTGACCTCTCCAATTTATCTTTGGATAAAGAGAAAAAAGAAGTGAAAAAAGAAAAAAACCTTTTTAGCGTTATCAAAGAGAAAAAAAATACTATGATTGAGATGATTACTTTAAAGAAAAGTAAATACATCAAGCAGAAGAACGAAAAGTTAGAACCTCTAAACAATAGACAAATGGAGACGATTATTCTTGCTCCTGAAAAATATATTATGACGGTAGCTGAAATTGAGAAATATGAGTCCAATCAGATTCAATTGAGCATGCCTAATAAAAATATTGGGAATAAAATCATTGAAAAAAGTACGCTTCCTACTTCTGAATATTTTTGTGAAAACAATAAGCAAGCAGTTTATCATCAAGAAACAGACTCTTATGAATGTGCATAAGTTCTTTATGTACCTGTAAATTGTTTTAGAAATTGAAACAATTTACACCACTCCTCTTTTAAACCTTTTAAATCTTTTTAAAAAAGCCAATCCTCACAGCCATTTTGTTAAAATAACATCAAAGAATAAAAGTTAAAATATGTGAAAATATTTTAATACTAAAGGATAAATGTGAAACAGTATAATGTAGCTGTTGTAGGTGCAAGTGGAGCTGTAGGCGAAGAACTTTTTCGAGTATTAGAAGAGGTTAAATTCCCAATTGGAAAATTGTTACCCTTGGCGAGTGCAAAGTCAGCAGGTTCAATGATTGAATTTAATGGAAAAAATCATCGAATTGAAGAGTTAACGGAAACGGTTTTTGAAGGTCGTAATATTGATATTGCTTTCTTTTCTGCTGGTGGAAGTATTTCTGAAAAGTATGCCAAATATGCTGTTGAGAGTGGAGCTGTTGTTATTGATAACACGTCATATTTTAGAATGATGGATGCTGTGCCTTTAGTTGTTCCTGAAGTAAACCCTGAAGATATTGAACTGTGGGAAGATACAGGTATTATTGCCAATCCAAACTGTTCGACTATTCAGATGGTACAATTGCTTAAGCCTCTTCATGATTTGTACGGAATTAAAAGAGTAGATGTTAGTACTTATCAAGCAACATCAGGTGCAGGAAAAGCAGGAATGGAAGAGCTTGTTCGTCAAATGCAAGATTTCTTTTCCTTTAAATTGGATGAGACAAAAGTAGAAGCTTTTTCACACCAAATTGCGTTGAATGTTATTCCTCATATTGATACTCCTCAAGAGAATGGGTATACTAAAGAAGAGATGAAAATGGTACTCGAAACCAATAAAATTATGCACTCTGATTTTGCTGTATCGGCTACCTGTGTTCGTGTTCCTGTACTTCGTTCTCATTCTGAGTCGATTACGGTTACCTTTGAAGAGGGTGTTGATGTATCGGTTGAACAAGCACGTAAAGTTCTTGGCGAGTTTGAAAATGTTACCCTTGTGGATGACCTTGAAAACAATGAATATCCAATGCCAATGACTGCAACCGATACCGATGAGACTTACGTAGGAAGAATTAGAAAAGATATTTATGCAAAAAATATTCTTCATCTATGGGGTGTTGCAGACCAAGTGAGAGTAGGGGCTGCTACCAATGCTGTTCGTATTGCTCAAAAATGGATAAAACTAGAGGACTAATATGAAGTTTATTGAACGTATATTTGAAAGCTTATTGTGGAATACACGCTTTTTTGTACTCTTAGCAGTTGTTTTTTCTATGCTTGGAGGAATCGCTCTTTTTATAGTCGCTTCAGTTGATATTTATGAGGTTGTGGGTAATGTATTTACAACCTATTTAAACCATTTACACCCTGAAAAGTTTCATGAAGTAATTGTTGGTGGATTGATTGGTGCAGTTGACCTCTATTTAATGGCAGTTGTTATGTTTATCTTTGGATTTGGGCTTTATGAACTCTTTATATCAGATATTGATGTTGCAAAAAAAGAGGGAACTTCCAAGATTTTAGAGATTCACTCACTAGATGAACTAAAAGATAAATTAGGAAAAGTTATTGTTATGGTACTTGTGGTTAATTTCTTTCAACGAGTGCTATTTACAACATATACTGGAGCATTAGATTTAGTATATTTTGCTGTGTCAATTTTGGCATTGGCAATATCATTATATTTTTTACATAAAGGTGGAGACCACTAATGAGCAAAATTTTCGTAGATGCCTGTTTAGGCAAAGAGACCCCATACACACCCGTATGGATGATGAGACAAGCAGGGCGATATTTACCTGAATACATGGCAGTAAGAGCAGAAGCAGGAAATTTTTTAAACCTTTGTCACACTCCTGAAAAAGCAGCAGAAGTAAGCATCCAACCATTGGATATAGTTGGTGTTGATGCTGCTATTCTGTTTTCAGATATTTTAGTAATTCCTGATGAGATGGGAATGGATTTAGAGTTTATTAAAGGTTTCGGACCAAAATTTAATGACCCTTTAACTTCACAAGCAGATTTAGATCGACTTGTAAAAGGTCGAGAAGCATCGGATAAACTAACTTATGTTTACGATACGATTAAATTATTGCGTAAACAGCTTGATGAACGTGGCGATGAGATTGCTTTAATTGGATTTTGTGGTGCTCCGTGGACATTAGCAACTTATATGATAGAAGGTCAAGGAACTAAAACATATAATATCTGTAAAAAGATGATGTATTCTAATCCTGAACTTTTGCATAATATTTTACATGAAGTGACACAAGTTGTAAAGTACTACATGGAAAAACAGATAGAGTCAGGTATTGATGTTGTTCAAATTTTTGATTCATGGGCAGCAGCAATTGAACCAAGTAAATACGATGAGTTCTCTTGGAAGTATATGGTAGAGATTTGTGACCATTTAAAATCAAAATATCCTAATACCCCAATTATTATGTTTCCAAAGGGTGTTCCTGCATTTTTAGATAATATTTATGGAAACTTTGATGTATTTGGTGTGGATTGGTCAACTCCAATGGCATTGGCAAAAGAGAAACTTGGAGACAAATACGTACTCCAAGGAAATATGGAGCCTTGTCGTCTTTACTCAAAAGAAGCAACAACAGAGTGTGTTGCCTCTCTTGCAGAAACGATGAAAGATGGACGACATATCTTTAATTTAGGACATGGAATTTTACCTGATGTACCTGTAGAAAATGCTCAACATTTTGTTTCAGAATGTCAACGGCTCTCTAAACGAGATTAAAATTTAATTGATGCAATCTTTGATTGCATCAATAACACAACTCCTGTTAAAAAATATATTAAATATTTTTACTTCTATTAAACTCATTCTTGCATGTTTATTTTTATTAAACTTATTTTATTAAACTAGTATTTTTACTTAATATTAATTTAATATAAGGAAATTTCACTATACTTACTCATACATCAAGAATTTATTAAGTCTTTGAGAAATCATTTTATAAAATTATAAACTATTAAAGAAAAAAATATGAAACTAAAAGAAGTTGCAGAAATTATTAGAGGTGCTTATCTTGTTGAAGGAAAAGCTAAAAGTAAGAAAAAAGCTTGTAAAGAATTGACAATGGTCTCTTTAGAACCAATTTCTTTTTTAGATGAGCGTAAATTTTTAGAAATCAAGTGTGCAAATGAAGCCTCTGCTAAACAGTTAACAAAAGCAGGAGATGTTATTGTCAGTCTCTATCATCCGATGATTGCTTGTTATGTTGAAAAAGGTCAAGAGGGATATGTTGTACCTCATTATATGGCAATTATTAGACGAAAGCCGTATGTAAAATTAGACAGTCGTTTTATTGTGCAGTTTATTAATTCTACACGTGGTCGTCGATCATTAGCTGAGAAAGCACGAGAGTTTGATTTTGTAAATCCCACCTCTTTGCCTTTAGCAACCTTGTCAAATGTAGAGTTGTTGAGTGATGTAAATCGTTTGGTTGAACGACTTTAATAATAGGGTGCGATTGTGCTATCGCACCACTAATCTTACATATTCTCTAAAACAAAAGCTTCCATCTCAGCAACGATTGGCTCTAATTCTCTTTCGCCATTAATCACTTTAATAAGACCATTGTTTGTGTAAAATGCTTGAATTTCAGCCAATGGGTCAGTATAGACTTTCATTCTGTCATAGAATACTTCAATACTATCATCACTTCGCTCTTCGCCTGGTTTAGCATCAGCTGCACGACCTAAAATTCTATCTTTAGCCACTTGTTCAGAAACACGAACTTCAATCACTGATGTTAATTCAATGTTGTCTTCTTTTGCCACAATCTCATCAAGTGCTGTCATCTGTTCTACTGAACGTGGGTAACCATCAATTAATACAGTATCAACAGGTGCTTGATTAATTGCAGAGATAATGGTATCTACAATAATAGTTAATGGAACTAATGCTCCCTTAGAGATAAAATCTTCAATAGTCTGACCAAGCTCAGACCCACTTGCTACCTCTTCTCTAAGCATATCGCCTGTTGAGTAGTGAACAATTTTATCTGAATGCTTTCCTGCAATAAGACTTGCATCGGTTGTTTTTCCAGAACCTGGAGCACCTATTAATAAGAAGAGTTTTTTCATGTTTTTTCCTTTGTTTTTTTTATCTGTTTGCATCCGTAGGGGGCAATTACCCCCTACCGAATTATTTATTCAGTAGCTGGTTTTCTAACTCTTAAACTAAGCTCATTTAGTTGCTCTGCTTCAACAGGGCTTGGAGCTTTAGTCAGAATACATTGTGCTTTTTGTGTTTTAGGGAAGGCAATAACCTCTCTAATGCTTGAAGAACCCGTCATTAGCATAATAAGTCTGTCAAGACCTAAAGCAAAACCACCGTGTGGTGGTGCTCCAAATTTAAAGGCATCAAGTAAAAATCCAAACTTCTCTTCTGCCTCTTCATCTGAAATTCCCATAAGTTTAAAGATTTCTTTTTGTAAATCTTCTTTATGAATACGAATTGATCCACCACCAAGCTCTGTACCGTTAAGTACAATGTCATAAGCAACCGATTTTAAATCTTCAATATCATCATAAACGATGTTTCCATTTTCATCTGTTTCTGGCATGGTAAAGGCGTGGTGCATTGCTTTTACATGACCATCATCTTTTTCAAACATAGGGAAATCCATTACCCATAAGAATTCAAATTTTGTTTTATCAATAAGGTCTAGTTTTTCATGCTCAGCTAAGAAAATTCTAAAACGACCCATATAGTCAAGTACAAGTTTTTTATTTCCTGCACCAAAGAAGACTGCATCACCCACTTCAAGTTCACATCTCTCAATAATGGCTTGAATGTCCTCTTCCGTAAAGAATTTAGTAAGAGGTCCTTTTAGTCCATCTTCTTTCATTTGGAAGTAACCTAGACCTGATGCTCCAAATTTACGAACATACTCTTCAAATTTTTTCATTTCTCTTTTAGAGAATATCTCGTCACCTTTTGGTACTTTTAGTGCTTTGATACGATTGGCTTTAGTATCTTTAGCGATGTTAGAGAATATTTCATTGTCACAACGTGCAAAAATGTCGATAACATCTACCATTTTTAGGTCATAACGCATGTCTGGCTTGTCTGAACCGTAGTTCTCCATCGCATCAGAATATGTCATGCGTTTGAATTTTTTAGGAATGTCAAAATCACACTTTGTAAAGATATTGTTAATTAACTTTTCAGCTACTGTAATGACATCTTCTTGGGTACAGAAACTCATTTCAACATCTATTTGAGTAAATTCAGGTTGTCTATCTGCTCTTAAATCTTCATCTCTAAAACATTTCGCAATTTGGAAATAACGGTCAAACCCCCCCACCATTAATAGTTGTTTAAAGAGTTGTGGAGATTGTGGAAGTGCATAAAATTCGCCACCATGAACACGGGAAGGAACAAGGTAGTCTCTAGCACCTTCTGGAGTTGACTTAGTAATGATTGGTGTTTCAACTTCTAAAAAGTCTAATTCATCAAGCACATTTCTAGCCGCCATCGTTGCTTTTGAACGTAATTTAAAAATGTCATACATTTTTTGAGTTCTAAGCTCTAAGTATCTGTATTTTAATTTAATCTCTTCATTTACTTTTTCATCGTTAAGCTCAAAAGGCATTGGAAGTGATTTATTTTCAATAATTAATGTATCAGCAACAATTTCAATTTTACCTGTTTTTAGTTTTGGATTTTCAAGTCCTTCACCTCTGGCACGAACTTTACCCGTTACAATAAGCACAAATTGATCTCTTACTCCTTCAGCCAATTTATGAGCTTCTGCATTATCAGCAGGGTCACAAACAATCTGAACCACTTGGTCTTTGTCTCTTAGGTCAATAAAAATCAGTCCACCGTGGTCACGGCGACTCGCTACCCAACCAGATACTGTTACGGTTTGGTCAATATGTGTTTCGTTTACATTAGCACAATAGTGTGTTCTCACGCGTTCTTCCTCTATCTATATATAATGAAAAATATATAATTTAAAATTTTTCGCGATTATAGCAGATTGTTGCATAGAGAGAGGAATTTTTTATTTTTTTAATCTATAACCCAAAGTTTCAAGTTGAGTTTTTAGACTTTCTGTAACTTCTCCTTGAAACTCTAAACTCTCTTCTTTTACTGTTCCACCTGTTCCCATTTTCTTTTTTAATATTTTTAGCAGAGCTTTTAAATCATCTTGATTTAGATAAAATGGTTTAACAATGGTTACCACTTTTCCTCTTCGCTTCTCTTTTGCAAAGTGAAGCTGATGCTTTTCAGTAGTTTTTATTTCTGTTGATTTCTTTTTTTTAGGTTTCTCTTTGTTGTCTGATGACCAATTATCATCAAATGAAGCACCCATTTCAAATAGATTTCTTTTCATTAGTCGTACTCTGTTCCAAAAGTAATGCCTATAATAATAGAACCAAAAACGATAAACGTCAATGCTTTATTTAAAAACTCATGGGTGTAGTATTTTTTTAGAAATTTTTTCATCTATTTCTCCTTTAAGATGCGTTTAATGGCTTCTGAACAGACCGTTAAACCTGTTGCTCCTGTTACAGCTACACAAGAACCTTTCTCTTTACATTTATCCTCTTCAGGAGAAAATACAACGGTAAAGTTTCGGTCAAACTTTGCCTTTTTTAGTTCGTTTCGTATCTTTCTTCCCAGTGCATCACCATGACTTTTCCATATAGAAGAGACCTCTATTTTTGACGTGTCATAACGCTTTGCAGAGCCGAAAGACATAATGAGTTTTTTATAACACTTTTTTGCAATCTCAATTTTTACTTTAGTTGTGTCAGCACAATCAAGCACCAAATCATACGGTTCAAAATCAAACTCTGCAACCCATACCATGTCCATTCTTTGGTTAATGGTTTTAATATTGGGATAGAGATTTTTTAACGTATCTGTTTTGTATTCTCCAATAGCTTCGCTTCCTATTTGTCTGTTTTGATTGGTTTCGTCATAAATATCATAATCTATAATGGTAATATCACTTACTCCTGAACGATAAAGGCAATCTAAGGCATATGAACCAACACCACCTACACCTAGTATTAATATCTTTGCTTTTTGAATCTTGGCAAAATCTTCTGCTCCAAAAAGCAGTTCACAACGTTGAAATCTTAAATCCATTTTTCTAAATCCTTTAAATCTTTATGAGAAGTCATATCCAAATGAATGGGTGTAACCGAAATATATCCACTCTTTACAGCTTCCACATCGCTCATTTGACCTTGGCTTTCTCTCCACTCATGGTTAACTAATCCTATCCAAAAGTACTCTTGACCCCGTGGATTATGGTGTACTTCTGCATCATTTGTGTAGACACGGCTTCCTGTTTTTGTAACTTTAAATCCTTTTGATTCGTCTGGTTGAACGGCAGGAATATTAATATTTAAAAATTTTCTAGGTTCAAGAGGGAAAGAACCGTTAAAAATTTTTCCAACTAATTCAACTATCGTTTTTTGTGCTAGTTTATATTCCCATCCATTTTTTTCTCTCATGTTATCCGAAAAATCTTGTGAAATAGCAATAGCAGGAACCCCTTGAAGTACGGCTTCCATTGCTCCACTGGCTGTTCCTGAGTAGGTAATGTCTTCGCCCATATTTGCACCAATATTGATGCCTGAAATAACCAAGTCAGGCATCTCATCTTTATAGATTTTATGAAGTGCTAAAAAGATACAATCGGTTGGTGTTCCATCATCAAGTTTATAAAAATTGGGTTCTAGTTCTACAAAGCGAAGAGGTTTTGTTAAAGTAAGTGAGTGTCCACACGCAGATTTCTCTAAAGTAGGGGCAACGGTTATAATTTGGGCAATGGGTTTGAGTGCTTCTATTAGAGCTAATAGAGCAGGGGAGTCAAAGCCATCATCATTGGTTATTAATATTTTTTTCATAAGGAATAGTAGTGTAATTTGAATTAAAATTAACTAGTTTTATCATTCCTTATCATTTTTTTATTGGCTCTATTATGTTTATAAAATAACTTTTTTTCTAATAGACTTCTTGCAAAACTTATTGGAGTACGGACTTTAGTCCTTTTAATTGAACGAGGCTAAAGTCTCTACTCCTCGTTTTGTAAGAACACGAACTATTCAGCCTTGCTTTCTTTACGGAATGACTAAATAGTTACCCTACTTCTTACTATTCAATCGTGACTGATACTCTTGTGGGTGTTTACAGACAGGACAGACTTTTAATGCTTTTTTTCCATAGTGAACATGTCCACAGACTTCACAGATCCATGCTTCTTCGTCATCGTTACTAACAAACTCTGCTTCTGCTTCAAGTCTCTCTCGTAACATCTGAAACATTTTCTCATGTTCTATCTCTATTTTACCAATGCCTGCAAAAAGTCTTTGAGCCTCTTTATGCCCTTCTTCTTTAGCTATTTGTGCAAAGTCTGGGTACATGGTTATGTTTTCATACGACTCCCCATCTATTGCCATCTGAAGGTTCTCTTTTGTGTTTCCAAAACTCTCTTCGCTATTATTTGTCATTCTATTGTTTAACGCAAGTTCCAATTTAGCATGCACTTTTTCATTATCAGCAGCTCGTTGGAAATGCTCTGCAATGTCTCTGTATCCCTCTTTTTGTGCCACTTTAGCAAAATATTCATATTTATTTCGTGCTTGTGATTCTCCTGCAAATGCTTTCATTAGATTCACGGATGTTAGGTTCTCTGTAACCATCTCCATCTCTTGATTACAACAGGTTAGTGTTCCACCTCCTACCTTTTGTACTTCTACTTCATTTCCACAAATATTACATTTATAAGATTCATACTGTCTCATTTTTATACCTTTTAAAATTTATTAAACGATAATTTTTTTCGTTTAGAAAGTATAGCTCTTTGGAGCTTAAAGGATAATTATTTTCCTTTAATTCTTTTTATAGTTCTAAAATCGAGCAATTTTAAACATTTTTTAGCATATTGTGCTATGATTATAAAAAAGTATAAGGATGATTTATGATAATAGAAAAGTTTGGTTTAGACTATAATGTATGTGAATGTTTTGATGTAACATTAGGAGAACTGCTGGAAGCTATAAAAGCAGGACACAATACAATGGAAGCACTGATGGACGAAACCGATGCAGGAACGGCTTGTGAGTTGTGTCAGTCCTGTAAAATTGATGAAGATGGCGACAGAGAGTTGCACTTGGATGAAATTTTAGCCTATGCTAAAGAGAAAGGGCTGTAAACTATGTCTGAAAAATTCTCTTTAAAGGATGAGTTGTTTAATAAAGAAAAAGTTTATAAAATAGCTTCTGAAATTAAAGAGATTTATATCTCATTTAAAAAAGAGGAGTTTGCCGAAGAAGTTTTGGAAAAATTTTCAGAGCTTGAACTCAAAGAGCGAATTTCTCATATTGCCAAGACCCTTAGAAAATATATGCCTTCAGATTATCGAGAGTCTGCCACATGGCTTTTGGTCTCTTTGCCTTTAGAGTTAAATCCTTTAAAGACCGATAATGATTTTGGAGACTTTATCTATGCGTCATATGCTGATTTTATTCGTATTTATGGCTGTACAGAAAAAGATGTGAAGTTTTCATTAGAAGCATTGTCTGAAATGACAAAACGTTTTTCGGTAGAGTTTGCAATTCGTGATTTTATAAATGAGTTTCCTGTAGAAACATTGAAAATGTTAAACGAGTGCAGTGTCTCGGTTAATTATCATCAGCGTCGTTTAGCTTCAGAGGGAACACGACCACGATTGCCTTGGGGTAAAAAAATTCTCTTGGATTATCGTGAATCTATAAAGATATTGGATAATCTATTTTATGATAAAACCCGTTTTGTGACCCGTTCTGTTGCCAATCATCTGAATGATGTGGCTAAACTAGATGCTCCCTTGGTTATTAAAACATTAAAACGATGGCAAGCTTCAAATAAACAAAATGAGAGAGAGATGGATTTTATACTGCATCACTCTTTAAGAACTTTGGTTAAAGATGGAAATATAGAAGCGTTAGAACTTTTAGGTTACAGTAAAAATCTAGCAATAAAAATTGAAAATTTTAGGTTAAATAGAGCCAATATAAAAGTAGGTGAAGCGTTGGATTTTTCGTTTGATATTTCTGCAAGTAGAGAAGAAAATTTGATGATTGATTACATTGTCTCTTTTCAAACAAAGACGGGACAACTCTCTACCAAAGTCTATAAATTAAAGAAATTACGACTGAAAAAAGATGAAGATTTAAAACTTTCTAAAAAATATCTTTTTAGAGCCAATAGGACAACACGAACGTTTTATGCAGGAAAACATAAAATAGCCCTACAAATCAACGGAAAAGTCTATCAAGAGGCGAATTTTTCATTAGAATTATAAATTAAAATCTTTCTTTAACAACAAAAAAAGTTGAAAACACTTATAATAAGCCAAATCATACGTATAAGAGAGAAGATAATGAAAAATATAGTGTTGCTAGGGTTGTTATCCACCATGTTGTTTGTCGGTTGTTCTTCAAGAAAAATTGAGATTGTTGAAAAAAAGCAAGAGCAAAAAAAAGAGATTCAAATAGAATTGAGTGCTGAAGATATACAGGCACAACAAGAGTTAGAAGAGGCAAAAATTAAAGAGGAATTAAAAAAGAAGCTTGATGCAGAAGCTTTAACCAATTCTGATAAAAAATTAAATTCTGATGAAATTGATAGTTATGTTATTGATGAAAATACCCCTTTAATTTTAAAAAATCAATCTGAGGAGAGAGCTTATGAGTAAAATAGTATTAGCAGGATTTATTTTGTTTGTTGTTATTGGCTGTAGTGATAAACAAGAAGAGTTAAAACCTAAAAAGTTAGAGAATAATGAGACAAAAAAAGATATAAAAAAAGATGTCAAAATGGATACGAACAAAACGAAAAAAAAGATGATGGTTATAGAAGAAGAGTTTATTCCTGATCATATTAAACATTCACATATTGAAGTGGTAGAGCATTATTAAGAAAAGTATGTTACACTTTTAACAGCTCAAAAGGATTTTTTGATGCTGTTACTACTCTAGGGATAGACCCACGCAGAGTAAATTTAATTTCGCTAAGGAGCTTAGTGATGAAGTATGATTACCTCATTTTTATTGGCAGATTTCAGCCATTTCACACAGGACACGAGAGTGTTATTCGCAAAGCATTGCAACTATCAGATAAAGTTATTGTTTTAGTCGGTTCAGCCTATCAGCCACGTACCGTTAGAAATCCATGGGATTTTAATGAACGAGAAGCGTTAATGCGTACCGTTTTTTCCCAAGAGGAAAATCGACGTATTTTAGCCTTTCCACTACTTGACCAAACCTATAACAATCAACTATGGATTAAATCGGTGCAACAATTGGTTGCAGGAATAGTTCACAATAAAATTGCTTCAAAACCAAAAATAGGGCTTATCGGTCATCAGAAAGACACAAGCTCTGATTATTTGACCCAATTCCCCCAATGGGAACGAGAAGAGGTAGAGAACTATAAAAATATCTCTTCAACCGATATTCGAGAACTCTATTTTGATAATCAAGAGTTTACAAATTCACTGAATAGTAATATAGCCATTGCCCTTGAAAAATTCAAAAGTACCAAAGCTTTTGAGCAAGTAGCCAATGAGTTTCATTTTGTCAAAAAATACAAATCGGCTTGGGACAAAGCCCCCTATACTCCAATGTTTATTACTGTAGATGCTGTAGTAGTTCAGTCGGGACATATTCTACTCATCGAGAGAAAAGCCCAACCAGGTCGAGGATTGATGGCTTTACCTGGTGGATTTTTGGATGCCAATGAGACACTTAAAACAGCAGTTATCCGTGAACTACGAGAAGAGACAAGAATCAAAGTCCCAGTCCCTGTTTTGGCAGGAAGCATTAGCAAAACGCAAGTGTTTGATGACCCCTATAGGTCTGCAAGAGGGCGAACCGTTACCCATGCTTATCTGATAGAGTTAAAGGGCGACAAATTACCAAAAGTAAAAGGTGGAGACGATGCAAGTAAAGCATTTTGGATTCCTTTTGCCGAGGTTAAGCCTGAGATGATGTTTGAAGACCATTTTCATATTATTCAGAGTATGGTGGGGTAATTGTAGGGGCGACCTCCGTGTCTGCCCTTTATCTTAATAAAAAATTAAATAAAGGAAAAAAATGTTTGAAATATATTTTTTTATAGCAGGGATTATTAGCTTAAATTTTTATACCCATCTACAAATTTATCAAGATGATACTTATTTTTTAGATGAAGAAAAGTCAAAATACATCTTGATGGTTTGGCTGATTCCTGTTATTGGAGCATTAATCAGTTTACAACGCTTACACGCTGATAAAAACTTTTACATAGGAGTAACAGCAGTCTATATTCTTTTGAAATTTGGACTTTATTATCTTATGTTTGGGGTGCTATAACCATTGTGAATATTTTGATATGCGAATGGAGGGCAGACACGGAGGTCGCCCCTACAGGTCGCATAGGTTAAAAATATTTTTACAACATATTGAACCGTAGGGGCGACCTCCGTGTCTGCCCTTTGCTAAATAAACAAAACATGTTCCCAACCGAAAGACGGTAAAGAACAACATCACATCATACGAAGGATTTTCGATGAAAAACATTATACTAAACACAGACAGCTACAAATCAAGCCACTACCTACAATACCCACCAAAGAGTGAGTACGTTTCATCATACATCGAGGCACGAGGTGGAGATTACAACAAAACCCTATTTTTCGGATTACAAGCATTTATAAAAGAGTATTTGTTAACAGCATTCACACAAAATGACATAGACGAAGCCAAAGCCATCATGACAGCTCATGGTTTGCCTTTTAACGAAAAAGATTGGCAATACATTTTAGACGAATACAACGGTTTTTTACCCATAGAAATCTCTGCTGTAAAAGAGGGAATGTTGGTTCCGTTAAAATGCCTCTTAGTTCAAGTAGTCAACACTGACCCAAAGTTACCTTGGTTGACTTCTTATATGGAAACAGCATTGCTTAGAGCCGTTTGGTTTCCCACCACGGTTGCCACGCTTTCGTACTCTATTAAAGAGATTATAAAAAGCTATTTAGACGAAACCAGTGACAAGGCAGAGGCACAACTACCTTTTAAGTTGCACGACTTTGGAGCCAGAGGAACATCAAGCGAAGAGTCTGCTATGTTGGGTGGTATGGCTCACTTGGTCAACTTCCAAGGGACAGATACCATGTCAGGAATCATCGGTGCTAGACGATATTACAATGCAGATATGGCAGGTTTCTCCATTCCTGCAAGTGAACACTCCACCATGACAAGTTGGCAAAGAGAGGGCGAAGCCGATGCTTACGCAAACATGGTCAAACAGTTTGGAGGAGAAGGCAAAATATTTGCCGTGGTCTCCGACTCTTACGACATCTACAACGCTGTAAGTAACATTTGGGGTAAAGCGTTAAAAGAGCAAGTAAAAGCGAGTGGAGCAACCTTGGTCATTCGCCCAGATTCAGGAGAACCAACCGAAATAGTGTTAGAGGTTATGAAAAGAGTCTACGAAGCCTTTGGAGGTTACAAAAATTCAAAAGGCTACATCGTCTTAGATGACTCAGTACGCATCATCCAAGGAGACGGAGTAGACAAAGAGGCAATAAGAGATATTTTAGAGATTCTAAAAAACGAAGGATTCTCTACTGAGAACATCGCCTTTGGAATGGGTGGAGGTCTACTTCAAGCCGTAGGAAGAGACGACTTTAGATTTGCCATGAAAGCCTCTGCTATTTGTGTTGATGGAGAGTGGAGAGATGTTTACAAAGACCCTATTACCGATAGTGGGAAGAGGTCAAAGAGAGGGCGATTGGCTCTTAGTTGTGATTTTGAAACTTTTAGGGTTGAGGAGTTGGAGGGGGAGAATCTTTTGGTTCCTATTTTTCGGGATGGGGTTTTGTTGAGGGATTATTCTTTTGATGAGGTTAGAGAATTATGGAAATTATAAAATAAAACTTAATTTTTTTAAGTAATTTTATGTATAATCCTAAATATAGAGTTTTACTCTTTGAAAAATATTAAGGATTAATTATGAATATAAAAATAGAACAAATTCCACATGGGCATGGATTGTCTTTTAAAAGAGGTTGTAGTGATGGTCTTCTAAAAAAAGAAGATTTTAAAGAAGGTTTGCCTAATGGACATCAAGTAGCTTATCAGAGGGGTGTTGATTTAGGAAAAGAATTACAAAAAAATATAGCTTTAAAAATAAGAAATTAAGGAGTTTATGATGGGTATGATTGCAACAATTATAAAATTTTTAGGTGGAATATTTATTAGTAATGGAGCTTTAGATTTAGGTATAGCATTATTATCGGCAGGTGTTGGTTTATTACTATTTACAACTACAACGACAATATTATTTGGTTTAGTTACGCGAACAATGACCCCTTATGCTCCATTAGGGTTTGCATTAATAGGTTTGTCTTCAATTTTTGTCTCTTGGGGACTTTTTTATCCTTAATAATTATAAAAATATTGGAATAAAAAATATTAAGTAACGAAGGGGGAGCTTTGTTCCTTATTACTTTTAGTTTATGAAAAAATAAATATTAATCTTAACTCGTTTCTCAGCTTTAGAGACTGGAAAGATGGGGTTCTTTCGCAGTCTCAGAAGCTTCGTTACCAGTCTCATCTTCCATCTTTAAATTTTTTCTGATATACTTAAAATATATTATTTAAAAGGTTAAATATGACTACTTTACCTATGACTGACCCTTGGATAGAGGCTCTTTATAAAGTTGAATTTAATGCCAATCCTACAGAGTTTTTAGAAAAAATAAAAAAGCTATTTACCGAAGATAAAAAGAGAGAACAGAGAGTAGTAGAGCTATTAAAACAGTATGAAGATTCAGAAATCTCTGTTGGAAAAATCGCCGAAAAGCTCAATATTGATAGAGAGGATGTTTTGCGACTAATGGAAAAGCATAACATCTACTTGGTGGATTATGATTTCGCAGAGGATGAGAAGACCATTGAAAAATATTTGAAAAGATAGGCTACAATGGAACTCATTATTAGCGACACAACCACACCTATTATTTTGGCAAAAACAAAACATCTAAATTTATTAAGTAACTTTGTTAAAACTGTCTATATTCCCCCTGCCGTCAAAGATGAACTTTCACAAAAAGATGATGGAGTCAAAGAGGCAATAGAGAGAGCAGGATTTATAAAAGTAAAAGAGATTACCAATCAAAATATCTTAGATGAGGTAAACTCAGCAAAGCTCGATAGAGGAGAGATAGAAGCCATCTCTTTGGCATTAGAGACAGGGCTAGATTTGATTATAGATGAGAGGTTAGGACGTAGATATGCTCAATCTAAAAATATTAACATTATGGGATTGCTTGGTATTTTGAAAATTAATTTGCTTAATGGCTTTATTAGTTATGTAGAGCTTCTTTATATGCTTGAAGACTTTAAAGAGGTAGGTTTTCGGATAAATCCACGGCTTGAAAAGAGTTTTTTGGATAGTGTTGTTGGGTTGAGGGATTAGAGTTTATCTTCATTTACGTGTTACCACGGAGACCGTGGTAATACATACTTAAATCTCCAACCTCTTAGACCTTTATCGGTGTTAAAACCCATAATTCAACTTTTTCTCTACTTTTCGCATCTGTTCGTTTTGTTCTTCTTGATGAGGCTCTTACATCTCTTTTTAACTGTAGTTCTTTTTTAAATCGCTTGTTTTTTT
>Ga0256826_1000293_pt1 | contig 29178 bp, 26 predicted proteins | sample CV79metaG_FD_185975 | JGI IMG/M metagenome (GOLD analysis project Ga0256826, IMG submission 185975) | Hydrothermal vent microbial communities from East Pacific Rise, Pacific Ocean - CV79 | ecosystem: Environmental > Aquatic > Marine > Hydrothermal vents | place: Pacific Ocean: East Pacific Rise...
CAATCAAAAATTGAGAGAGTTCCTGAAAAGATTGAACCTAAATCACAAATTAAGAAAGCTCCTGAACCACAAAAGGTCGAGCCAAAAGTTGAGAAAGCTCCTGAACCACAAAAGGTCGAGCCAAAAGTTGAGAAAGCTCCTGAACCACAAAAGATTGAACCAAAAGTTGAGAAAGCTCCTGAACCACAAAAGGTCGAGCTAAAAGTTGAGAAAGTTCCTGAACCACAAAAGGTCGAGCCAAAAGTTGAGAAAGCTCCTCAACCACAAAAGGTTGAACCAAAAATTAAGAAAGCTCCTCAACCACAAAAGATTGAACCACAAATTAAGAAAGCTCCTCAACCACAAAAGGTTGAACCAAAAGTTGAGAAAGCTCCTGAACCACAAAAGATTGAACCAAAAGTTGAGAAAGCTCCTGAACCACAAAAGGTCGAGCTAAAAGTTGAGAAAGCTCCTGAACCACAAAAGATTGAACCTAAAGTTGAGAAAGCTCCTGAACCACAAAAGATTGAACCAAAAGTTGAGAAAGTTCCTGAACTACAAAAGGTCGAGCCAAAAGTTGAAAAAGCTCCTGAACCACAAAAAAGAGATAAATTTAATCCTAAAATTCAACCCGCACAAGTGACACAGTTAAATAATAAAGTGCAGAAAGTAGAATCTAAAGATGAAAATAGATACAATACTATCTTCTTAAAACCGATGTTAAATGTAGGATATTAAAGGTAATTGATGAAAAAAGTAATATTAATTGGGCTATTTTTTGTTTTAAATCTTGAGGCAAAAAGTATAGATTCTCTTATTAAATCTTTTCAAAAGAAAGATTTTAAAGTTGTCTGCCAAGATGGAATGAGAAAGTTTAAGGGTGGAAATAGAGATGAAAATTTTCTTGGTATGGTTGGTGTTGCCTGTGCTGAAATTGATTATATAAATCCTTTGGCTGATTTACAAAAAGCTTTAAAAGTTACTAAAGCAGGTAGAAACAATGCATCATATTTCGCTACTCTAATTTTACAAAAAAAGTTTCTTTATCAATTTATGTTAGATGGAATTGATTTAGGATATTTAAGAGTTCCAGATACAAATCATATTTTATCTATAATTTTTAGAAATTTGGTAATGAATAAATATGTTGTTAAATCTGAATCTCCTAAACAGTTAGAGATTAAAGATGGTGATAAAACTATCATTATATATATTGTAAATTCGACACCTAAAAAAGTTATGGTTGATGTTTATAATGGAACTGGTCAAAAAGTTTCAAATCATTGGTATCGTTAAATGAAAAAAGTGATAGCTATTTTAAGCGGAGGAATGGATAGTTCTCTCACCGCTTATAAAATGCAAAATTTAGGTTATGAAATTATTCCTCTACATTTTTCTTACGGTCAAAGAACTGAAAAAAGAGAGTTAGAAGCTTTTCATAATATTGCTGATTCTTTAAAAGTTAATCAAAGGTATCATATACCTCTGCCTTTTTTTAAAGATATTGGAGTTGGTACGACATCTTTAATCGATAGTTCAATTAAAATTAATGAAACTGGGGTTGATAAAAATGAAATTCCATCAAGTTATGTACCTTTTCGAAATGGGATTATGTTAAGCATAGCAACTGCAATTGCTGAAAAAGAGGGTGCTGAAGGAGTTTCAATCGGTGTTGTCGAAGAAGATAGCAGTGGTTATCCAGATTGTAGAGAAGATTTTATAAATTCATTAGAGACAAGTATAAATTTGGGAACTAAAAATGGTGATTTAAAGATTTTTAGACCTCTTGTAAATTTGAAGAAATCTGAAATAGTTAGAGAAGCTTTTAAGCTGAATCTACCCCTTGATCTAACTTGGAGTTGTTATCAAAGAGAAGAGAAAGCTTGTGGAGTTTGTGATAGTTGCCGTTTAAGATTAAATGGATTTAAAATAGCGGGTATTTCAGATCCTATAAACTATATTTAGATTAAATAGCGATTAAGAATTCTATCAAGTTCAGTTTTGTCAATGGGCTTTGAAAGATAATCGTCCATTCCATAGGAGATAAATCTTTCTCGGTCTCCCTTAATAGCATTTGCAGTCAAGGCAACAATTGGAGTATGTAAAATATTATGTATATTTTCATAGTTGATAATTGATTTTGTAGCTTCTAGCCCATTCATTATCGGCATATTAATATCCATTAAAATAAGATCATATTTGGAATTTTGGAACTCATCAACACCTTTTTTACCATCTTCTGCAATTACGACTTTAATATCTAACATCTCAAGCATAAAAGATATTAACTGCTGATTAACATCGTTATCTTCAACAACCAAAACAGTTTTGTCAGTGAAAGATAGGTTTTCAGAACTATTAATTGTTGTCATCTCAATGTTTGAAAGCTCATCAACATATTTAACTAAAGAATCAAAAATTTTTGAACCATTTATAGGGTGATGAATAATTTCATTAAAATAGTTTTCTTCAACATCTGAAAGATTAAACTGTTTATCAGTAATTAAAATTGTAGATATATTTTTGTTTTTTAACTTATCTAAAATTTGAGAATTTATAGAAGTTGTTAAGAAAATCACAGCTTTTGGGTGAGGAATTTGCTCAAGCTCTTCAATTCTGTTGAAACTGATGGATTTCAGATCAAAAGCATCTAAATAATCTTGAATAAGATTTTCATAAATTTCTGTATCTTTAGAATTAAATATAGCTACATTAAGATTATCTCGATTTGAAAATGAGTAGTTCTGTTTTGATGAATTAATTCCAAAATCAACCTCAAAAAAGAATTTACTTCCTTTTCCAACTTTGCTTTCTATTTCTAATTTACTATTCATAAGAGATAAAAGTTTAGTTGAAATTGCTAAACCTAAACCAGTTCCACCAAATTTCCTTGAAGTTGAAGTATCTGCTTGAGCAAAAGGTGTAAAAATAAGTTGCTGTTTATCTTTTGGAATCCCAATTCCAGTATCTTCAACAGCAAATAATACTTTAACACTATTACCATTTTCTGAAACTTTTGAGATATTGATTCGAACAACTCCATTATCTGGAGTAAATTTTATTGCATTTCCGATGAGGTTTATAAGAATCTGTTTAATTCTTAATGAATCTCCATAGATAGCTTCAGGCAGTTTTGGGTGGATAAACGATATTAATTTAATACTTTTTTCATAAGTTTTTGCAGAAAAAAGTTCTATTACGGGTTCAAACTCCTCAAATGGATTAAATTCAACATTTTCAATATCAAGTTTTCCACTTTCAATTTTTGAAAAATCTAAAATATCATTAATAATATCTAAAAGAGAGGTTGCACTTTTTGAGATAATATTTACAAATTCTCGTTGTTGCGAATTTAATTCACTTTTTTTAAGAACTTCTGAAAAACCGATAATTCCATTCATTGGAGTTCTAATTTCATGACTCATATTTGCTAAAAAATTACTTTTCACTCTATTTGAATTTTCAGCTTGAATAATTGAATGTTCAAGTTGAGTTATATTTTGTAGTGTCACACTATAATCAGCCTCATTCTCATCTGGCAAAGCTGTGATATTTAGATCAAATATCTGTTTGTCCCCTCTTGAATCGATCATACTAACTTTTTTAATCTTCTCATTTTGCATAATTTCAACCCAACCATTTGCATCATGCAGCTCAGGAAAATCTATAAAAAGCTCATTAATATTATTAAATTTAGATTTAAAATCTCTCATATCTTGAAAATTAAAAGTTGTAAAGAACTTTTCACTCATAAAAAGAACCTCATCATCTTTTTTAAAAAGAACTGATATAACAGATTGTGAGTTTAAAACCGTGGCAAACAGTTTCTTTTCAAGTTCAAACTCTCGTTTTCTCTCTTTTGAAACTCTTTTATTATAATAATTTATCGCAATCTCTTCAAGTTTAGCCCGAAATTTCTTCATATCAACAGGTTTAGTAATATAGTGATTTATCCCAATATCTATTGCTTGCATTAAAAAGTTTGAATCATTATATGCTGAAGAGATAATTATTGGAACCCTTTTATTGATCTCTTTAATCCGTTTTGACATCTCCAAACCGTTCATTTCTGGCATATTAACATCTGTCAAAATCAGATCTATATGCTCTTTCTGAAATATTTCAAGTCCAATTTTACCGTTTTCAGCTTGATGGATATTTCCAAACATTCTATTAAGAGACCTTTCAAATGTTTTTCGAGTCATCTCTTCATCTTCAACATATAGAATTGTCATTCTTTTTAACTCTTGCTTTAATTCAAACTCTTCACCCATTTACCAAATCCTGAAATTTAAATTTTATAATAGATATAGTCTTATCTTATTAATTCCTCGTTTAACTTATCTGTTATTATAATACTATCTATTTCAATTTTTGCATCTATAAATAGATCTGATTAAAACGATAGTTTTGTTGATAGTTTAAAACTTTTACCGCTAATAGAATTGTCTATTAATTTAAAATCTATTGGCAATGCAAATTTATGAAAAGCTAGTAATTCAAAACTAATCCCAAAAATTTTTTCATCAATATATTTTAATTCTGTACCTCTATTTTCTAAAATATTACTATATTTTAAGAAGATAGATTCACGACGAATAGAGAATGGAAACTTATAAAAATATAGAGGTAGATTTATAACTTGATAGATTGACCCACTAATCTTATGTAGAGCTTTTGCTTTAGCTACATTATCTTCTAACCCCTCAAGATATATATCTCCAAAGTCATCAACATCTGAAATTTGTTCAACTTTTAATCTATGATCACCACTTAGATTAAACATTCCTTTATAACTTGAATTAAAATATAAGTTCTCAAAAAGTTCTCCACCATAATTTAGATTAAAACCAATTGAGTTTGAACTGTCTGAATATTTATAAATTGGTTGAAATAGGGTAGTTTTATAAGGATACAGAGAGTTTCCATAAATTTCAGATTCACCAATTTTGTAACCTGAAACAAATTGAAAATCTTGAGAGTTATTCTTAATTTTTAGTAAAGTTTGAATTTTTAAAGATGAACTCAAATTTTCAATAGCAGAAATTTGATAGTTAAAAGATGTTGAAAATATCATATTTTCATTATCTAAAACTTCTCCAAATAATCTATAATCTAATAAATATCTATTATTTGAATAATCTACTTGATATATCCTCTCATTTTTAAGATTTAAAAAATTAAGTTTCAATATGTTATAGCCAATTGGATCTCTAAAAGAGAATTGCACAAAATCTACAATTTTTGAACCACTCTCTAAAATCAGTTCTGAAAAAGATAAGTTGGTAAAACTATTATAGTTTTGAACTGAATTAGATGTTGGAATTTTTTTCTCTAATTTATGAAAATTAGTTCCAATATCTTGATAAAAAATATCACTTTTAATTAAATTTTTTAGATTTATATCTAATTTAAGATAATGATAACCGTCAGATTCAACAGATGTTAAAATAATATTTTTACTATCAATTAACTTTCCATCAATAATATTATCTCCATTAAAAACTCTAACAATATTATTATTGTGAAATAGATATAGAGTAGAACCCAAAGATGAGTTTGCTATGAAATATATTTTATCTTTATCAATATCTACAATTTTTGAAAAAAAACCCTGAAAACTAAAAAGCTCTTTTCCATTTTTGCATAGAGATCTAATATCTCTATTTTGCTTGAAATAATAGATATTGCGATCTTTATCAAATAGAGGTGAAGATGCGATTATATCGACAAATTTTCCATCTTTATATAGATGAGCTTCTTTCAAAGAGCTGTCTAAATCAATATACAACCAACTATTTTTCATAAAATCAAAAAAGACTTTTCCTTTACTTTCCTGAAGAATTTTGCCATCTTTCCATAAACCTGAACTTAACTCTTTTGGATCAGAATTTCCAGACTTTGTCTCTATAATCTGATTATCTTGTATAAATACCTTTCCACCTGTACCAAAATAGACCTCATCAGAAAATATCTTTTTTGATTTTAAAAATATATTAGTTTTTGGTTTCTCATCTTTTTTTGATGAGGTTATAAATATATTATTTCTATCTCTAGTTAAAGGAAAAAATCGTTCTGAAAAACCTAATTTCGTACCATTTTGAAGATTGAAATTTCTAGCACTATTTTTCCAACTTTTAAGAAATTGATTAAATAAAGTTTCAAAATCTAAACCAAAATAGTTTCTAAAACTACTATTTATTGAAAGTGAATTTACAATTAAAAATCTTTTTGAATGGTGTAGAAAAAAACTATTTACTTTTTTAATCCCATATTTTTGATAGAGATAAAGGTTGAAAAAACTTCCTACTACATATTTTTCCTCTTGAAATGGAAAATCAAGATGATTATTTATAAATCTTTCTTTATCTAATTTATTAAAAGTAGCTAAAAATTGAGCTTTTAAATTTCCATTAAATAATCTACCGCCATTTCCAAATAGAGATTCATTTAAAACCGCATTTCCCTCAAGCATACCGTCAGGCAAAATAGCATTTGGAAAAATTTGAAAAATAAAAGAGTTTGGAGAGTTCCCAAAAATCATATTTGCAATTTTTGACACATTATTATTTTGTGCATTTAATTGAAATGTATGTGCTAATTCATGTTTAATTAGAGAATCAATCCAAAATTGAGAACTGAAATAATCAATTCCTGCAAATCCACCATTAAATAAGACAATTTTATTTGTATAAATTGGTGTTGCATATCCATTTGTAATCTGATCTTTCTTAGAAGCTAAAATCACTTTTAACCTATTTTTCAATTTAAAACCAAAATTGATCTCATAAAGTTTGATAGTTTGAGAGATAGTCTCTGCAATATGATCTCTATATTTTGCCCACTCTTTCGGATAAATTAAATCAAATTTCTCAAATTTTTCATCTATATAACCTGAATTGTAGGGAGTATTAAAATCTGCAAAAGCAAACAAAGAGAGAAGTGAAAATAGAACTATTTTTTTTAGCATCAATCCCTCAACTCATTAGTTAATCGTTTATACTCTCTCTCAATATCGCTATTTTGAAAAGGGATAATTTCTGGAAATTGAATATTTATAACTTTATTAAAACTTTGTTGAGTAGATTTAATCAGGTTTAGAAGATTTGATCCAACTTGCATTGTTCGATAACTATTTCTAGTCAAATCTAGATTTTTAATTGTTCTCATTTTTGCAATTTGAATCTGTTCTTTCTGTTTTGCAAGGTTTTTAATATACATTTTAGCAGTTTGAACTGTTAATTTTTGAGACTTAATATTATTTAGGTAAATATCTCTCTCATATTGTGTTGAACTCTTTTTTAAAAGCCTATCAGTATCAGCAATTAAAAGATTAACTTTTGAGATAATTTTATTAAGTTTTGGTATATATTTACTATTTATTGAGTTTATATATTTGTCTTGAACATAAAGGGCAATTTCAGAAAGAATTAGATTCATACCATAGTATCGTTTTGAAATTTTTAAATTATCATTATTTGACCTCATTAACTCTTCAAGTTTTAAAGTGATTTTTTTAGAAATATCAAAAATGACCATTATCTGAATAATATTATCTGAATCAATTCGAACTAACAGAGCTTCCAACTCTTTATTATTTAAATCTAATCCCAATTTTTTCAACTCTAAAAGTATAGATTTTCTAATTGCAACTATATCTGTCCCTATTTTTAAAACATTTTTTAATCGCACTTTAATTTCAGTTTTAATATCTTTATTATCACCAGAGATGTTTTTCTCCTTTAATTTTAAGATAATATCCCTCTCTTCAATAATTTTCCGATTCAATCTTCGCATCTCATTTAAACAATCTAAAATTCTTGTATCCCCTGTAAAAGTGGTAATAACATCATCAAGAATTGAGTTAAAATCTTGTCGAATCCTATCTTTTGTACTGATAAATGGGATCCAAGAACTTTCAACTTTCTCTTTATCCATCTTATTAAAAAGTTTAATTGCATCATCTGAATCTTTAATAAATGGTTGCCAATTTTTATCAAAAGAGTTTTTATCCTTAAATTGACAAGATTGAACTTTAAAAACATCTTGATAAATATCATCAAACCAACTCCCAAAAAGGGAGATTGCAAAGAGAGATATTAAAAGGTAGTTTTTCATACTAAATGAGATGCTAATAATTTTTGAACTTTAATTATCGCATCTCCACTTTTAAACTCAATTTTTTTAGGATCTTTTACCCCTGCTGTAAAAAGAGTTAGTTCTGAATCTAAGTCAAAATGACCTGATGTTTCTACACTAAATTCGTAGATAGATTTATATGGAATTGTGTGATATTCCCGTTTTTTTCCTGTAATTCCCTGCTTATCTACAAGCACTAACCTTTTTGAAGTAAAAACGATGAGGTCTCTAAAAAGCATAAAAGCCTCCTCAACTTTTTCACCCTCAATTAAGATGTCTAAAAACTCCTCTTTAAGTTCTTTCATATCAACTTCAGAAGCATTTCCAACAATTCTACTAAATAAACTCATGTTAAACCTTTTTTATCTTTATCTAAAATTTCTACATCAATAATATCGTCATCATATTTAAAATCTTTTTTATCGCTTTTATTAAATTCACCTTGAAAATGCATATTTTGAAAATTTTCTTGAGTTTTAAACTCTGTTTTATATTCAAAAGGGTTAGGTCGCTGTTTAACTAAAAGATCAGTAAAAAATGAAAGTTGAAATAGAACTCCTATAAAATCTGTCAAAAATCCAGGAATAATTAGAAAAATTGCTCCAACCATTGGAAATATGTTTCTTGATTTCAGCTGATTTATATCTATTCCACCTGTTGTAAAATCTTGCATTGTCGAAAATAGATTATGTTTGAAGTTCTTAATAATAAAAATCCCTATCAAAACAGTTAAAATCATCTCAAAAAAAGTATTTAAACCTCCAATTTGAGAAGATATTTCAACTGAAATTAGAGTTTCTAAAAGAAGATATATAATTATATAGATCATTTAAGTAACTTTTCCAATCTTGCTAAAACCTCATCAACAGATATATCCTCTTTTTCATCTTTTGCTCGATGAAGAATCTGAACATTTCCATCTTTCAAACTTTTTCCAACAATTAAAGTATATGGAAAACCGATTAATTCAGCATCTTTGATTTTAAATCCAAACCTATCTTTTCTATCATCTAAAATAGTTGAGATATTCAAGTTTTGAAAATGTGCATAAACTTTTTCGCCAAACTCTAATTCTTCGCTCTTTTTAACATTTGAAACTAAAATATTTAATTTGTAAGGGGCGAGATTTTTTGGAAGTATAATTCCTTTTTCATCATGTGACTGTTCAACAACCGCTGAAATTAATCGACTAACTCCAATTCCGTAAGTTCCCATAACTAAAGGTTGTGATTTTCCATTTTGATCTAAAAAATTTGCATTTAATTTTTCAGCATATTCAGTTCCAAGTTGGAAAATATGTCCAACCTCAATCCCCTTTTTGTGATAAAGTTTTTCACCACAATTTAAACATCGATCTCCCTCTTTAACTTTTGTTAAATCAGCAAAGTGAATCTTTTCCTCTGGCAACTCCTCAAGAGTAACTCCTATATAGTGAAAATCTTTCTCATTTGCTCCCATAATTAATGGTTTAGCTTTTCTTAACTCCATATCTAAAACTGTTTGAACATCTTCAGGAAGATTAAGAACTCCAATAAATCCGGCTTCTAAATTTGCATTTTTCAGATCTTCTGATGAGGTTTCTAAAAGTTCTAAAGCCCCAATTGAATTTATCGCTTTTGTCTCTTCAAGTTCATCTGAACCTCGAATGAAAAAAACAACCAAATTTTCACCATCTTCAAATACAGCTTTTTTTACAACTGCTTTTATAAAAAAGTATGGATCGGCATGAAAAAATTGAGAAAGTTCATCTATTGTTTTTAGATTAGGTGTTTTAAATTTTGCAAAATCCATCTCAACATATTCAGGTCTTTCAAGAGGTTTTCTAATTGCAGTCTCAATATTTGCTCCATATTCGCAAGATTTACAAACCACAATTGTGTCTTCACCGCTATCCGCAATAACCATAAATTCACGACTACCATCTCCTCCAATTGCTCCACTATCAGCTTCAACAACTCGAAAATCTAAACCTAATCGAGTAAATATCTTTTTATAAGTTGTCTCCATTAAAGCAAATTCTCGTTTCATATCCTCTTTATTAGAGTGAAAAGAGTAGCCATCTTTCATCACAAATTCACGACCTCTCATCAATCCAAATCTTGGACGAGCTTCATCTCGAAATTTTGTTTTAATCTGATAAAGGTTTTGAGGAAGTTTTTTATAACTTTTTAAATTATCACGAACTAGATTTACCATCATCTCTTCGTGAGTTGGTCCAAGAACAAACAAATTGTTTTTTCTATCTCTAAATCGAAGAAGCTCTTTTCCGAACTTCTCAATTCGTCCGCTCTCCTCCCACAGTTCTGCTGGAGTTACAAAAGTTAAATCAACTTCTTGACAACCTGATTTATCTAGTTCAGATTTAACAATATCTTTAATATTGTCTAAAATCATCTTTCCCATCGGTAGTAAATTGTATAAACCACTTGCAACACTTTGAATATATCCACCTCTAATTAACAGAATATGACTTTGGAGAACAGCATCGTTTGGAATCTCTTTTGAAGTTGGAATATAGGCTCTTGAAAATTTCAAATTTGTACCTTTTTATCTATAAATTATAGAAATTTTATCTAAATATAGATGTTCATTTTTGGAAGATAGTTTAATTTTTTTTATAGTAATTATAAGTTTTAATCTATTTTTAAAGAAAAATCAAATACAATTCCAATATCCATAAGGATAGATAATAAAATAGATTATCATAATACATTATAAATCAAATTTAGGAGATTATATCATGGCAGATGTAACAGTAACAGACTTAGAAAAATTAAAAAGTGATATTGAAAAAGCTGAAGAAGCTTACAAAGATGCTAAACAACAATTGGCAGTAAAAAAAGCTGAAGATACTCAAATTATGGAAACTCAATTTAACTCTTCAACTGATTCAATTGTTTCAGCTCTTAACACTCTTAGTGATCAATTAGAAATTGCTTCAACTAAAGGTTCTTTAAAAGCTAGACAAATTGTTGAAGGTTTTGGTGGTGAAAATAGATTTAATGATTTCATTGTTAATTTAGCTGGATATATCGGTTCAACAGTAGCTACTGGCGGAACAGTTGGTGCAATGCCAATGATAGTTATGGCTGGGGCTGCAAGAGGTGTTTATAAAAAAGTTATTGAAGATTAATCTTTAATATTTTCCCAAATCATCTCACTCATATAGAACAAAAATTTTATAAACAATATATGATTCTCGGGTCAAGCTAGATAACGACATAAATATTGTCATCTTCGTGCTTGACACGGAGATCAACTTTAATTTTTCTTTTATATTTAATTAATCACAAATATTTAGCAATTTTATCAAACTATCCTAACAAAACTTTTTCTAAATCTTCAATATTTTTCGGAAAAAACTTTTTTATAATTTGACCATTTTTTAAAAACCAAACCTCATCGCCAATCTCAATAGCTAATTTAGATGAATGAGTTGAAATAATATATTTAAATTTATTTTTATCTCTTTTTAAAATATTGATAATTATATTTTCTCCAACTCTATCAAGTCCGCTAGTTGGTTCATCTAATATAAGATATTTAGGTTCTCCAATCATCGCTAAAGCTAAACTAAGCCTCTGTTTCATACCTTTTGAATATTCTCGAATAACTGTTTTTGGAGAAGTTTTTAAAGAGATATTTTTTAAGATTTTTTCAGCATCAACTTTGACATTTCGAAAAGATGATATAGATTTTATATAGTCTAAACTACTCAAGTTTGCATCAAACATCGCAATTTCAGGAGAGTAACCAAATATATTTTGTTCCAAAGGCTGAAAATGGGTTTTAAAATGATTTAAAAATTGGTGCTGATTTGATGAGGTATAAAAACCTAAGATGTAATTTATAAAAGTACTTTTTCCCGCTCCATTATCTCCCATTAAAATCATCTGTAAATCAACTTTTCTGCTAATTCAATTTTATCATTTTGAAAAATATTAAAATTATGAAAATAGTTTTTATAGAACGGTTCTGTTACTGTTGAAAAACTATCAATATCTTTATGTAGATTTATAGTCCATTCAAAATCTATATCTGAATTTTTTAATTTTTCAATTGAGAGTAAAGTATCGTTGATTGAACCTAAATTGCTAGGTGAGATTAAGAGAGTTTTACAATCCAGCTCTTTTATCAAATCAACCATAAAATAGTTTATTTCAATCGGAACCATTAAACCTCCTGCCCCCTCAATAATTAGAATATCACAATAATTTTTCATCTCTTTTATTAGCGATCTTATTTTATAAATATCGATTACTACATCTTGTTTTGCAACATAAGGAGATGCAGGAAGTTTAAATTGATATGGAACAATTTCTGAAATTGGAAATATTTTAAATTCAGGATTGCACATATTTATCAGATTTGATAATTTGATTCCATCTAAAGGTTTATGATTCTTTACCCCAGTTTCAATAGGTTTAATCACTCCAACACGGAACCCTATTTTAGAATAGTGTAAAATTAGTTGTTCTGTTATATGAGTTTTACCAACATCTGTATTTGTGGCAGTAATAAATATATTGCTATTCTTAATCTGCATCTAAATATTTAAAATTCCATCTGAAAATTTTGTAAAATTTGAAAAACCTAATTGTTCTACAATCTTACTATTTTGACAAACTGATTCGCGAATATCTCCACCTCTTGCATCTAAAAAATTTGGTTCTATATCTTGCTTATATTTATCTTTTATAATTTTAAAAAGTTGCAAAATAGAAGTTGTTTTGCCAGTTCCACAAGTGAAGATATTTCCACTAACACCGCTCTTCTCCATCGCCAACAGATTGATATTTACAATATCTTTTACATAAATAAAATCTCGGTACTGCTTTCCATCACCATAAATATTGATTTTTTCACCTTTTGAAATTTTATCCTCAAAAATTGAGATCACTCCAGAATATTCACTTGTTGGATCTTGTCTCTCTCCATAAACATTAAAATATCTTAAAATTACAGTCTCAACTCCATAAAGAGTATTAAAAATACTCATATAATGCTCACCCATTAATTTTTCAAAACCGTAAGGAGAAATTGGTTGAATTTTTGAATTTTCATCTTTTGGAAGAGTTGGTTCATCTCCATAGATTGCAGCACTGCTTGAAAATACAACTCTTTTAACATTATATTGTTTAGCTAATTCTAAAATATATAGAGTTCCTTTTACATTGATAGAGTTTGTAAAAACAGGATTTTCAATCGATTTTTGAACTGAAGCAATAGCTGCTAAATGGAAAATATGAGTAATTGAATTTTCCTTAAATAAAGTATTCAAACTATCAAAATTTTGAATATCAACTTTTGAAAATTTAAAATTATCTCCTCCTAGAGTTTCTAGAAGTTCAATGTTTTCTCTATTTCCACTATAAAAATTATCTATGCCAACAACTTCATCACCTCTTTTTAATAGTTCTTCAGCAATATGCGAACCTATAAAACCTGCAACACCTGTAACTAAATATCTATTTTTCATCTTTTTCTCCTCTGATAAACTCAATCATAAATACTCCAAAAATTCCTAAAATAATAGATGTCACAAAAGCCACAACAACTATTAAACCCCTTTTAGGTTTAACTTTTTCAAAAATTGTTACTACTCTACTATCTGTTATTTTCTTAACTACATAGAATTGACTAGCATTTGCCAACATCTTTTTTTGAATTAAAGCTGATAAAAGTTGAGTTAATTTAGATTGAAGTTCAAGATTTTCAGTCTCATAAAGCTCCTTTTCATAGAACTCTATTTTTAAATCTATATCTTTCATATCCAATTTTCTAAGATGTTCCACAACCTCTTTAAGAAAAATATCTACTAACTCTTTAGCTAAAAAACGATCTTCTATCTCTATTGAGAGTCGAATCATTCCACTCTTTTTATCTTCTGATATTGAAAGAATAGATAAAATATGTTTATAGGTATTTAAGAGTTGTGCCTCTAAACTTATATTTGCATCTTCAGATTTTTCAGAAAAATCTAATCCTAGTGGATAAACAATATTCTCTCTATTTTTAAATTTTTCTAAAAGAGCATATTTTTTTATAACACTCATTTGAAAATTCCAATCTTTTAATACTATGTCCATATTTGAATAGGCAGAAACTTCACCTCCGCCCATATCAACTCCAGCTAAACCTGCTAAAGCCCCAAGACCTCCCATAGAGGATTTTTGTTCTTGAGGGATTAGAATAATTTCAGATTTATATATATTTGGCAGATGAACTACATACCAAATTGTTGCTGATGTTATAACAAAAGTAAAAAATACTATTTTCCATTTATTATTCCAAATAGTAAAAAATAGCTCTCTTAAATTAATCTCATCTTCTTCAAGATATATTCTGTTTTCATCAACCATTAAAACACACCTATTGTTTTCAATGATATAGCAGTAATTGCAAATTGATATATAATTTGAGCAATATCTTTAGTGACTCCTGTATATGATGATGTTAATATCTTAATTGGAACAATTATTGTATCTCCTGTTCTAATAGTTGAATTTGAACCAAAAAGATAACTCTGCTCATATCTTTCAGCTTCTCCATTTGGATGAACTATGTAGATATTATCAATATCAGCTTTTGAATTTAATCCACCAGATTTTTCTAAATAGTTTTCAACTTGGAAATTATCTTCAAAGAAAAATGAGTTTGGATTTAAAACTTCACCTATTACCGTAACAGTTTCATTAACAGTTGGAACATAGATCTGATCTCCATCTTCTAAAATAAAATTACTATCTCTATTTAGTTTTAATGAAACTCTTCCATTTGGTTCAAATTCAGAGAGTTCCGTAATCAAAGAATCTATCATTGCGATCAACATCGTTTTATCTCCACTCTGTTCCCCAGTTGAAGTTGGTGAAGATATAAGATATAGAGAATCCTGTTTTAATTTTCTAATAGATTCCTGTAACCTCTGTTTTTGCAAATCTTGAATAGAACTTCGAGTAAAAATAGCTCCGTCAAAAAAAGCGGTATCAAGATAGCCACCAGCTCTTTTAACTATTTTTGAAAGAGTATCCCCTTTCTGAATTGTATAAATTCCTGGAAATTTAACTTCACCATATATTTTAATATTTTCCTGTTTATCCCATTTAGGAATTCTAAAAATAGTTATCTTATCAAACTCTTCAATCTTAAATTTTTGGTCTATCGCATCTTGAAGAGATTTTTCAATAATTTTATATTCTCTCTCTCCATTAACAATGCTATATCTAATAACTTCAAATCTATTTAAATAAGCCTCTTTTTTTAGCCCTTTTGCAAGTTCAATGAGTTTATTAATATCTGTATTTTCATCAATTCTATATTTTCCTGCCGATAAAACTTCACCATATATTATGGCAAATTTAGGAGCTTCTCTTTCAAGTTGATCAAAAAAAGTGATTTCATCAAACTCCAAGATCTCAAAATCTTTATCTGTATCTAAATTTAGAAAGTGAATCTCCAAATTATCTCTAATATTTCTAAGAAGTTTTATCTTTTTTGAAACTTGAATAACCCGTCGTTTTCCATCTACAATTAATTCTGTTTTAAATTTAGTAATTTTCTGAATATCTGCCAACTTCATATTTGAAAAGTATTGATATTTACCGCTATTTGTAATAACTTTTCCGTTAATATAGATATATGGATTTTCTTTAAATTCAACCTTATTAAAAATATAGACCTCATCACCTTTCATCAGATGAATATCTTTTTTCCCAGATAAAACCTCTGTCAAGCTAAATTGAACTATCTCCTCTCTAAATGTAGTTTTACTATATCGTCTAATAACAGAATAATCCATTTCAACATTTTTTAGAAAAAAGTTCTCAATTCCATTAATCGAAATCTCTTTTTTTAATAGATTGTAAAGAGTTAAACCTTTATGAAAACCTCGTTCTCCAACTCTAACAACATTGCCGTAAATATATATATTATCACTATTTTTCATATTAACTGGAATAATTGTTATTATATCCCCATTTTTAAGAGGTACTGTTTTTGAAAGTTTAATGTCAATTACAACTCTTTTTTTATGATTATCCACTCTTTCCAATTTTGCAATTGTGTTACTGGCCTCAATTTTTAAACCACCTGCATAATTGATTAGAGATTTAATGTTTTCATCTTTTTTTAGTTCATAAATACCACTCATCTTAATTGAGCCTTTAATTATGATACTTTTTTTTGAACGATTCACAATTATTCCATCACCATTTTTTAAAATATAGTTTAGATAAGATTGATCACCTTTTCGAATTAAGCGGTATAAATCGAAAATTTTAATAACTCTACCATTTCGAATTAATTTAATATCTCTATATGAACCATAAGGTGATATACCTTTAGATTCAATCAAAGCCTCTTTTATTGTTGAAAATGATGGAATATTATATATCCCAGGTGAATTAACCTCTCCTGCAATTGTAATTTGAATCGGAGTTGTTCTATCCAAATCTATATGTAATTTTACATTTTTATATATAGTTGTATATTTTGTTATTAACATCTTTTTTAGACTTGAAAATCTTAAATTATAAACATAAAGAGGTCCAACTCCATCAACATTTATATTTCCATTTCGATCAACTTCAAGTTTTGTATTTCTATTTTTTGCTCCATAAATCCAAATAGATATTATGTCACCTTTATTGATTCTATAATTTCTTGGTATTGGCATTCTATTCTGTTCAACTCTATTTCTATTTTGGAAAAATGAATCTCCAAATCTAACAATAGATCCTGTTTCAATTTTCAGATGAGCGGAATCTCTTTCTCTAATAATTGAGTTGTCATCTCTATATTGAAAAATAGATTTTTTCATCTTTTCAGATTTATGTTGAGTTGGAATATTTTTAATATTTTGTGTATTAATAATATTTCTAACTACAATTTTTTTAGGTTTTATTTTGGTATCTTGAGGAGTTTGTTTCATCTTCTCCAATTTTTCTTTGAGTGCCCCAATATCTCCAAGATCTTTGATATTTACAGAGTAAAGAGATGAGATTGTGAGAATAATTGCAAATATATATTTCAATTTTTAAAATCCTTTAATTTTATATATCAGACCAAATTTAGCAAAACCATATTTTTTATCAAATTGTGATTCAGTATATTGGTTATAAAGATATGGAATATCTCGATTAAGTTGTTGAAACATCATTTTTCCAGAAACAAAAAATAGTAAATTTTTAGTGATCGGTTTAGAGATTGCGATATCTAAATTATGGCTATAATTCATATACTCTAAATTATCTCTATAAATTTTATTATATTCATAATTAATTTCAAAAATCAGATATTTAAATTCAGAAATAAGTGAGACTCCTAAATTTAAAATATGCTCACTACGATTTAAATTAGCAACAGAGAAGTTTTGTAAAAGCTCTTTTGAAATTTTTACATCTGATTGAATATCAACATAATAATAAGACGAATATAGATTTAAAATAGATCTTCTAGATATTTTTTTTCCTGCTAAAATTTTTAAATAGTATGAATTAGATAAAAGATTATCAATTGCAACTGAAGGAGAAATCTTATTACCACTATCTTTATCATAAATAGTTGTTTCTGATCCGTTTTTTAAAATAGTCCCATTATCAGAAATTGAATAATCGGAATTTGGAGAGACTTTTTTAATCATTGAATTCATTAAACCACTATTTGTGATTTCAACTCTATTAGCAAAGTCCATTATATACCCAATATCAAATGAGAGTGAATTAATATATGAAAACTGGTTTGAAACTAGATTAAATCTATTAAAAAGTTCTATCTTTTTATTTGATAGTTTTGAACCACCATAATCAATGTTCCACTCTTGAAAGTTAAGAAAAATAGAATCTTTATCCGATAAACCAAATCCAATTTCAGCTTCATAACCGCTCATATCTCCAATTGTAGATCCATATTTTGAGAGAGTTCCAAGTTCGCTTTCTCTCATATTGAGAAAATCTAAATCATCATTAACTCTTAAATAACTAGCTTTTAATGCTATTACAGAGTTCATTACAAAAGCTTGATTATTTAAAACTGCATAATTTATAGATTGAGAAAATCCTAAAAAAGTGATAGATAAAAAAAATATTAATTTTTTAACCAAGAAATATCCTAAATGTTTTTTAGATGAAATTATAGCAAGTGTTATAATTTAAGATTACATCTTTGGATTAAAGTAGTTTATCTCCGTGCTTAACACGAAGATATATTTTCAGATAATATTTCTGAATAAAAGGATTTTAGAATTAATCTCTAGTTTCAAAAACCTCAAGAGTTTCCATAATATCAGATTGTCTAATTGCATCTAAAACTGCAAAACTATCATCATCTTCAATTTGACCAAAAACTGTATGAACTCCATTTAAATGAGGACAAGCCCCAAAACAGATAAAAAATTGACTTCCACCTGTATTTGGACCAGCATGAGCCATTGAAAGAGTTCCTTTTTTGTGAGTATGAGTATTTAAAGCTGTTTCACATGGAATGCTCCATTTTGGACCACCTGTTCCAGTTCCAAGAGGACAACCACCTTGAGCCATAAAACCTGAAATAACTCTGTGAAAACCTAATCCATTATAAAAACCCTCTTTAATTAAGTGAGTAAAGTTTGCAACTGTATTAGGAACTTCATCGTTAAATAGTTTTAACCAAATTACACCTTTGTTAGTTGTAATTTTTGCAAAATTTAGCTTTGCCATCTCATCTTTCGATAAGTTATAAACTTTTAATTCTTGTCTCAAATTCAATCCTTATTTATTAAAGTAAAAAATGGATTGTATCAGATTTTACTATTTGAGAGTTTGTAAAAACAGGAATTTCAAATTTTAATTATCAATATCTAAAAGATGCCCCATACTATTTTTCTTAATATTAAGATAATCGCGATTAAATATATTATCTTTCATAATAATTGGAACTCGTTGAGAGATTACAACTTTTTTAAGAGTTGATAATTTAAGAGGATTATTAGTTAGAAGCTGAAGTTTGTGAATGTTAAGATAGTTCAAAATATAATCAGCGATTGAATAGTCTCTTTCATCGGCTTCAAATCCCAGTTGATGATTTGCTTCAATTGTATTCAAACCACCATCTTGTAAATTATAGGCATTTACTTTATTTAACAATCCAATATTTCTCCCCTCTTGTCGAAGATATATTATCAAACCGCCAACTCGATTAATTTTTTCTAAAGCAAAATCAAGTTGTTCGCCACAGTCACACTTTAAACTTCCTAAAGCATCACCTGTCAAACATTCAGAATGGATTCTAACAAGAGGATTATCCAAACTGTCTAAATTTGCTGTAAAAATAGCTAGATGTTCTCGGTTTGACAGCTTTTCTTTAAAAGCTTGAATTAAAAAGTTACCAAACTTTGTTGGCAACTTTGCAGTTTTTGATATTTCAATTAACTCTGTTGAGAAATTTTCTGTTTTCATTTTACTTTATCACTTCAAGGGGATCTATTCGATAATTTTTTTCCATAACTTCAAAATATAGTTTTTCGCTAACTCTTCCTATCACAGTCCCTTTTTTAATTTTTTTTCCAGCTCTAATTGAGGGAGCAAAACTATCAAGATGTGCATACATAGTTTGAAGACCGTTAAAATGTTCAATCATTACAAATTTACCTAAGGTTTTATCATCTTTAAAAAGAGTGATTTTTCCGTTAAATATATTTCGAACTTTTGCACTATTTTTATTAGGTTTTAGCAAAACAGATGAACTAAAAATTTTAAATTTATAGATTGGATCGATATATGTCCCAAATTTTGTAATCACTTTATAATTTTTAATTGGAGATATTGTTTTTTTGCCTCTATATCTTTTAACAGCTTCCTTTTTATAGCTACTTCCAATATGAGTTGTAATTGTGTTTTTATAACTTTGTCGTCTCTTTGAAACTCGTTTAGCAGCTCTCTCTCTTTCCATTTGAGCTTGAGCTTTTTCAATCTCAATTTTTATTTTTTTCTGTTTTGAGACTATCTCTTTTAGATATTTCTTGTACTCAAATTTTTTAGCATTTAATCGATTAAACATCTTTTCACGACTACTTTTTTTCTCTTTGATTAATTTTTTCTTATTCTCAACTTTTTCAATACTCTCTTTTAAAGTGTCCATTTTTTTCTGAATCACATCTATTTTAGATTGTCTTTTTGAGAGTCCTAAATCAAATTTTTTCAATTTTCTCACATTCTCTCTACTAAGAATATTAAAAACCTCATCAAGAATAATAGACTTTAGATTATTTTCACTTTGATGATCTGTAATAATTGAAAGTGAAATTAACTTTGTAGAAGTGACTAAAACTTGACTTCTCAAATCTTTCTGTTTAACCGAAAGAGTCCCAGACTCCTTTTTTAATCTTTCAGCTTTTTTTTTCTCAATAAAATATCTTCTTTTCTCTTTTGAAAGTTCGCTATCTATCTTTTTTAACTCTAAATTAATAGATGTAATAGCTTCTCTCTCTTTAAAAATATCTGTTGAAATTGCTGAAAGCTTATTATCAAATTCTCCAAGTTTTCTGTTGTACTCTTTAAGTTTTTTTAAACTAGTGTTATTTGTAGTTTTTCCAATTAACAGAGAATTTGTTATAAATATAGAAATAACAAGCAAGATTTTTATCATTATCTGCCGTAACTCTCCCTATTTTTTAAAATTGTTACTGAAGCTAACATAAAAGAGATTATTATAGATATTGAAAGAAGTTTGAAAGTATCTTTAAAAAATTCAAAAATATCCACTTCAACAGCAATCATCGAAAATAGTTCATGTAACCAACCGTTCATATCTAAAATTAAAAAAGTTATGACAACTAAAATTGAAGATATGATTGCATCAAAAATTGCAACTTTAAACAGTACTGCACTTCTCATCCAGATTGGAGCTCCAAATAGAGCCATAATATGCATTCGTTCGGTATGTTCAAATTGCCAAATTCTCATCTCTTTAACAACTAATAGAGTAGAAACTAGAAAAATAGCGATAAGAAAAACATTGCTAATCTCTTTAAATAGGACTAAAAGTTTGAAAATTTGATTATGAGTTTTACTATAAGTTTCAACTCTAATAATTCCATCAAAATTTTCAATCCGATTTTTAATATTTTTCAAACCATCAGGATCAGGATATTTTTTTAAAAAAACTCTATAAAAATTTGGAAGACTCTCTTTTAAAACACCTAAATCCTCCTTGTTTAATTCATCTTTTAATCTATCTACAACTTTTTGAGGGTCGATTGTTTTGATTTTGTCAATTGCCTTAATCTCATCTTTGACTAAATCTATCTGTATCGGTTTATTTGAAACTGTAATCATCGAATAACTATTTGTCAAAGTCGTTTCATACATAATAATTGTTCTGTCAATAACAAAATAGACTTGTAAAGTAAATAGAATTGTAAAAAGAGCTGTAATAAGCGAGATATGTTCTCTAAATGGCATATTCATCTTGTTGTCCCATATCTATCTTTTTCATTAACTAATCGCCCATCTTGAATTGAAAAATGAGTATAGTTTAGATTCATTGCAGGAGGAATATCATGAGTTACAACAATAATTGTAGTTTGAAGTTGAGTATTAGCTCCTTCAAGCAATCTCCAGATAACTCCACTTGAATATGAATCAAGATTTCCAGTTGGTTCATCAGCTAATATTACAGTTGGATTGTGAGATAAAGCTCGAGCCATTGCAACTCTTTGCTGTTCTCCACCACTTAATTCCATAGGGAACCTACCTTTTCTATGATACAGATCAACATGGGCTAAAAGCTTATCAACTTGAGCTTCACACACCCTTTTTGAATAACCTGCAATTAATAGAGGTAACATCACATTTTTTTCAATATTCCACTCTTTTATCAACTTATAATCTTGAAATACAATTCCAATATGTTGTCGAAGTGTCATTAATGTGTTATCTGTAATATTTGATAGAGGAGTATCTGTAATAATTAACTCACCATTTCTCGGTTTAATATCTCCATATAGAGATTTTAATATAGTAGATTTACCACTACCACTTGGACCTGTTATAAAGACAAACTCACCTTTTTTGACCTTAAAAGTAGCATCATAAATAATAGGTTCACTATCGATATAAGATAATGATACATTTTGTGCAGATATTACAACTTGTTCTTCGGGTGGATACATAATTATAGCAACTCTCTCAAATATTTATCAATTTCTATATTGACCTTTAATTCTAAAGGTTTTTTGACAAGATATTTTATCTTATTTCCATCTAAGAAAATAAATATTGTATTTGGATAACTATAACTTCCAGCGACTATTGAGAGAATAAAAGATTTATTTGAAATTTGATAAATATCTTTAAAACTGATAAACCACTCATCTTTTAATATAGTTTCACCTAAAAGAGTTGTGACATCTAATTCACCTGAAATAAAAGACTCTTTTTCAAGAGAGAAACTCTCTTTTTTAGGAGACTCTTCTAAGTTTGTAACTATAAAGTTATAGATATTTTTATCCATTTTTTTCCAACGAGCTTCATATTTGCTAACTATATCAATCTCACCATTTTTTTCCAATTTAACTGAAATATTCTCACTTTTATCAAAAAGTTCAGAAGCTGATTCAAAATAGTTTTCACTATCAGTTCTTAACTCTAAAACTCCATTAACCTCTAAAACTCTTTTTGCTTCTTTTAAAAAAGTTGGTTGAATAACTCTTCGATGAGGTTTCTTATCCCAAGGAACTGGAAAATGGACATATATTTTAGAGATTCGATTTGAATCGATAGTTTCAAGAAAATATCTAGCATCAAAATCTAAAATATATAAATTTGAAAGTTTTCTAATTTCAATCTGTTTTAAAGCCTGTTCAATTGATGCTTTATGAATTTCGATACCGATAAAAGTTGTTTTAGGATTTTGTTCAGCTTTATGAAGGATATGTCTAGCACTTCCAAAACCGATCTCAATCTCAATTTTTCTAGATATATCGTTTAAACTGTTTTGAAAAAAATCTAAACTTTTTAGATAACTATCTTTTGGAATATGTTCAGATTCTTTCAAATTAAGATTTGAAGATAAAATCTTTAAATTTTCCATTTTTGCAAAATTATCCATAGCTTTATGAATAGGATAATTTGGAGATGGTCTTGAACTTTTTTCACTTTTAATTAGAGTCTTTTTACCTCTTCTTTTTATCTCAAGAAAAAACTCTTTATCTCTAAATTGTGTAAAAATAATTGAGTTTTTTGAGCTTTTTAAACTATTTCCCAATAGTTTAAATTTTACCTCATCAAACTCAACTTCATTACTAAAATTTTTAATATCAAACTCTTTTACATAAATATGTGGCAAACAGAGATCCTTTAGGTTTATTTTAAAATAATAGCAAAAATGGAGAAGTTATATTGTTTTATATAATGCTACTAATTAAAAATTAAAATTTTATTTGGAATTAATTCCAATTTTTAGTTAGCATAATTAATTATTATAACTTTGAATTGATTCTTCTAACATCAGCTCCAAGTAAATTTAACTTTTTATCAAGATTTTCATAACCTCGATCAAGATGATAAATCCTATGAACTGTTGTAACACCTTTTGCAACTAAACCCGCCAAAACTAAAGCACTACTTGCTCTTAGATCTGTTGCCATAACATCAGCTCCAAAAAGTTCTGTTTTACCATCAATTTGAACAACACTTTTATCGATTTTAATATCAGCTCCCAACCTTTGTAGCTCATTTACATGCATAAAACGATTTTCAAACAGATTTTCTTCAATTTTACTTTCACCCTCTGATTGAGTTGCGAGTGCTGTAAATTGTGCTTGCATATCAGTTGGAAAAAGTGGATATTCAGCCGTAATTAGATTAGTTGGTAAAATCTTGTCTGTTGGAAAGATAGTCACTTCACTCTTTTTAATTCGAAATGTAAAACCCATACTTTCAAGTTTTTCAATAATTGACTCAATATGTTTAGGTTCAACAGATTTTAAAGTTATTTTACTGTTTGTAATTGCTCCAGCACAAAGATATGTCCCAGCTTCAATTCTATCAGGAATCACTTTAATATCTTGAAAATCTAATAGTTGTTTGTCTGTTCCAACTATCTGAATAGTTTCAGTACCAATTCCAGTAATATCTACACCTGCATCTCTGATAACTTCACAAAGTTGAATCACTTCAGGTTCTATGGCACAATTTCTAAGAGTTGTTACACCTTTAGCTAAAGCTCCCGCCATTACTAAGTTTTCAGTTCCTGTAACAGTTTTTTTCTCAAATAAAATATCTCCACCCTTTAAACCATCTTTAGCTAAAGCTTGAATATATCCATTTTTAATTTCGATAACTGCCCCCATCTTTCGAAGAGCTTTCAGATGCAAATCAACAGGTCTAGATCCAATTGCACAACCACCTGGAAGTGAAACTTGGCAATGACCAAATCTAGCTAAAAGAGGACCAAGCACAAGAATAGATGCTCTCATTGTTTTTACAATATCATAAGTTGCGATAGTTTTATCAATTTTAGTTGTATCAATTTTTAGTTGATTTGAGCTGAAATTTTCTTCTGCCCCTAACATTTTCAAAAGTTTTACTAAAGTTTTTATATCAACAACATCTGGAATATTTCTGATATTTAAAAGGTTTTTAGAAAGGATTGTTGATGCTATCAGAGGAAGTGCCGAGTTCTTTGAACCCGATATTTTCACCTCACCTGAAAGTTTTTTTCCACCTTTAATCTCTAAAGAGTCCATAAATTGTTTATCCTTTCTCAAGTTTAATAATTATTTAAAATTGTAGCGGAAACAGATTATTTCAGAAAAATTATTTCAGAAAAATTTGAATTTTTAATAACTCTTTAACTGTTTTGCAAATAAAGTAAATTATAGGTTGAATAAAAAGCTAAATTTTTGTAGAATTCTTCTTAAAATTTAGGATATATTTATGGCTCGAAGATGTGCAATTAGCGGAAAAGGTCCAATGAGTGGAAATAATGTTAGTCATGCTAAAAATAGAACTAGAAGAAGATTTCTTCCAAATTTAAGAAGTGTGAAAATTACTCTTGAAGATGGTTCTACAAAAAGAGTAAGAATCTCTGCAAAAGAATTAAGAACTTTAAAAAAGAACGCTTAATTTTTCGATATAAAAATAGGTGAAACTAGCTAAGAACTTCTTAGAATTTATTGAGAAGCAAAATGAACATAAAAAAAGTAGAGAAGAGGATATTTTCTTAGATCAAGCTTTATATTATGAGTTAAGACACTTTCGACTTCCTATTATAATAACCGTGCTTACAATGCTTTTTGGCTCGCTCGGTTATGTTATTATAGATGACTTCTCTATTTTAGATGCTATTTATCAAACAGGTATAACATTTACAACAGTTGGTTTCGGAGAGATTGCTCCAATTTCAGATATGGGTAGGATTTTTACAATCACACTTATTATTTTGGGTTTTGGAGTCTTTACTTTAGCGGTAGGAACTGTTGTTAATGTAGCTACAAATGGAGAGATAACCAATATAATAAAGGTTAGAAAAATGCTTCACAGTATAGCAAGAGTGAAAAGACACTTTGTTCTATATTACCTTAACGATTATACGGTAGAGATTGCTAATAATTTACAGCGGAATCACATTCCTTTTATTGTTATAGATCCTGATCCTGATCTTGAAGCAAAAGCAAAAAAATTAAAATTCCCATACTATTTTCAGGCTGAACCTCATACAGAAATTGCGATTAAAAGAGCTAATCTTGGAATGGCAAAAGGTGTAATTACCCTATCTGAAAAAGAGGCTGATAATATCGCCTTAATAGTTTCTGTTAGACTTTTTGAAAAAGAGTATAGAAAAGATAGACCTTTTCAGATTATTACAAGTTCTAAAAGTTCAGAAAGTGCTGAAAAATTAAGAAAACTTGGGGCAGATAGTGTGGTTGTTCCAACAAAATTAACTGCTCAACGAATTAGCACAATGGCGGTTAGTCCTGATTTAGAAAATCTACTTGAAAGTTTTCTCTATTCTAATGATACGGCTTTAGATATGGAAGAAGTTTTTATTCCTAAGTATAGTTGGGTTGTTCTTAAAAGACTTCAAGATATTAGATTAAAAACTATTTTAAATGTTTCGGTTGTTGGTTTGAGATATAGAGAGGGAAAATTTTTAGCTATGCCAAAAAGAGATATTTTAGTGACAGCAGATTCATATCTTCTTTTAGTTGGAAAAGTAAAAGATTTAAAACATGCTAAAAAGATTATTTCAAAAGTAGAACCTCCAGTTGAATTAAAAATTCTTTAACTTTTATCAAATCTTTTTTTCTGATAAAATCTATTAAAAATAGGTAAAAGGAACTGATTTTGAATGATAAAAAATCTCAATTTACAAGGTGGGGATTTATATTTGCCACAGTTGGAAGTGCTGTTGGTTTAGGTAATATTTGGAAATTCCCATATATTACAGGTGAATATGGAGGGGGAGCTTTTGTTTTAGTCTATCTTTTTACAACTCTATTTGTAGGATTTGCAATTCTTATTGCAGAGATGTTTTTAGGCTATTTTGGTAAAAGTGATGCGGTTACAACTTTTGAAAACATTGGAAATGGTCTGAAAAATAGAAAGCCATCTATGAAATATGTTGGTTTTATGACTTTTAACGGCTTAATTATCATGACTTTCTATTCGGTTGTAATTGGTTGGATCTTATACTATATCTACTCTTCAATTAATGGCTTACCTAAAACAGTAGATGAAGCTGAATTAGAATTTAAAACTTTAGTTGGTGAGAATATTTTAACTCAACTATTTTTTCACACTTTTGCAACTTTAACAGTCCTTCATTTTGTAAATGGTGGAATTAAAAATGGTATTGAAAAATTAAATAATTTTCTAATTCCAACATTAATTTTTATTATGCTTTCACTACTTATCTATTCTATGACTTTAGACTCTTTTGCTGAATCTTTTAAATTTATGTTTTATCCTGATTGGTCAAAATTAACATCTGAAGCTTTTATTAGAGCTGTTGGACATTCATTTTTTACATTATCATTAGGAATGGGAGCGATAATTACATATTCAGCATCAATTCCAAATGGTACAAATATTACAAAATCAGCTTTTTCAGTTCTATTTTTTGATACTTTGATAGCTTTAATGGCAGGATTAATTATATTTACTCTTCTTTTTCAATTTGGTGAAGAACCATCAAAAGGTGCTGGTCTTGTTTTTATTTCAATGCCTGTAATTTTTTCTCAAATGGGTGATATTGGATCTTTAGTTTCAATACTTTTTCTTTCAGCTTTAGCGATGGCAGGTCTAACTTCAGCTGTTTCTTTAGTTGAACCAGCTGTAATATATATGATAAACAGATTTAAAATTACAAGATTTAAAGCTACAATCTATATGGGAACTATTTATTGGTTTATCGGAATTTTTGCCATTCTCTCATATTCTACAACTTACGGAGAGATATTTTCTATATTTGGAACTCCACTTTTTGATGCTCTTGAACTTCTAACAGATTCAATCTTATTACCAATTTCTGGAATATTAATCGCTTTAACTGTTGGATATGTTATGAGAAAAGTTGATCTTGTAAAATTACAAAATGAGATGGGAGATAAAATCTTCAAAATATGGTATTTCTCAATTCGAGTAGTTTCACCAATTGCAATAATATTTCTTATTTTGAATATTTTAGGGGTTATTCAGCTTTAAATCTATCATCTAAAACTTCTTTATTTCGATAATTTGATAGAATCATAAATTCTAAAAAGGATAAAAAATGGTTAAATCACTTAGAGGAATGAATGATATTTTAGATGAAAATAGTGATAAATTTAATTATATTATTGAAACCTCATCAAAAATTGCAAAACAGTATGGATATTCATATATTGAAACTCCAATATTAGAGGAAACAGCTCTATTTAAACGAGGAGTCGGTGAAAGCAGTGATATTGTTGGAAAAGAGATGTATCAATTTATCGATAAAGGTAAAAATGATGTATGTTTAAGACCTGAAGGAACTGCTGGAGTTGTTAGAAGTTTTATTGAAAATAGACTTGATCGAAAAGGTGAAAAGCAGAAGTTTTTTTATCATGGAGCAATGTTCAGATATGAGAGACCTCAAAAAGGTAGATTAAGATTATTTCATCAATTTGGTTGTGAAAGCTTTGGAGAAAGTTCTATTTTAGAAGATGTTTCAGTTATTTTAATGATTCGAGATATTTTTGATGCTTTAAATATAAAATTTAAAATTAAAATTAACTCTCTAGGTTGTTCAGAGTGTATGCCTCAATATCGTGAAAAGTTAATTGCAGATTTAAATTTAAAACTTGATTCTCTTTGTGAAGATTGTAATAGGCGAGTTGAAATAAATCCAATTAGAACTTTGGATTGTAAAAATGAAAATTGTCAAAATGAGTTAAAAGATACTCCAAAAATAGTTGAAAATCTCTGTACAGTTTGCAATTCAGATTTTGAAAAGTTAAAAAATATGCTAATTCAAAATAGTGTTGAATTTGAGATAGATACAAATCTAGTTAGAGGTTTAGACTACTATTCTAAAACAGCTTTTGAGTTTGTATCTGATGGAATTGGATCTCAAAATGCAATTGCAGGTGGTGGTCGTTATGATAAATTAGTTGAGTTTCTCGATGGTAAGACAACTCCAGCCGTAGGTTTTGCACTTGGAATTGAAAGGATTTTAGATTTAGTTAAACTTCCTGAAAAAGAGATGGACGGATACTATTTTGGTGTTTTAGATATTGAAAACATTGAAACCATATTCAATATTGCATCTAAAAAAAGAGTTTTTCAGAGAGTTCATATTGAATATAAAAAAAGAAGTTTGAAAACACATATTAAAAATGCTCTGAAAATGGGTTATAGATATTGTGCAGTTTTAGGAAGTGATGAGGTTAAAAATGGGACAGTTTGGATTAAAGATTTACAAGCAAAATATGAGGAAACAGTATCTCAAGATAGTTTCTAACTATTTTCTAATATCTCTTTTTATATTATTTAGTGGATGCAATAGTAGTTCATTAAAACAGTTTGAAGGCAATATTTCAGATTTAGCAAAAGACCTTTC
>Ga0256826_1000295_pt1 | contig 29092 bp, 34 predicted proteins | sample CV79metaG_FD_185975 | JGI IMG/M metagenome (GOLD analysis project Ga0256826, IMG submission 185975) | Hydrothermal vent microbial communities from East Pacific Rise, Pacific Ocean - CV79 | ecosystem: Environmental > Aquatic > Marine > Hydrothermal vents | place: Pacific Ocean: East Pacific Rise...
ACAAGAATGGTTCATTTGATAAAGAAACATATAAAAGTGTACTGTCTCAAAATAGGCTTACTACAAAAGAGTATGAAAATGGATTAAAAAAAGATTTACTTATTCAAAAAACATTTAAACTACTTCCAACAGAAGCTAGTGCATATGAAACTAAAATACTTAGTACAACTTTGAATATAGCAGATAAAATAAACTATAAAGTATTATCAGTTGATGATATAAAAGTTGATACTTCAGATTCTTCTTTAAAACCATACTGGGAAAGTAAATCTTCAAACTACGTAACTGAAATATCATATGATGTAAAATATATTGTTCAAAATCAATTAAATCTTGATTCTAATGATTCTAAAATATCTCAATATTATTCTCAGAATAAAACACATTTTAAAGATAGTGAAGGGAAAATTTTATCACTTGAGAATGCGAAAGAGGCTATAAAAAAAGAGTTAAATGAAAAAGCGACAAAAGACAAAGCATTAAGAACATATATTGCATACAAAAAAGGAAAATTAGCTGATAATGTTAAATTTTCTACAGCGACAATCTCTTCACTTAACAATCCATTTTCTGTAGAAGCTTTAGAAAAGATTACAAAGCTAACGTTAACAGCACCATATATGAAACCAATTATTGTCAATGGAATTTATTATACATTTGAGTTACTAAAAAAGAATCCTTCTAAAGTAAAAAGCTATGAAGATGCTAAAAATGAAGTCTTAGTATCATACATCCATGAGACGGAAAAAACAAAACTACAAGAATTAGCAAATAATTCAATAGCAACTTTTAGTGGGCAGACAACAGATTACCTTACAGTAAAAGATGCAAATAAGATTAAATTACTCAATCAAGTTGATTCTAGCGAATTTTTACAAAAACTTTTCACGAGTAATAAAAAGCGTTCTTCAATAGTTTTAAATAGTGGAAAAATTGTTCTCTACTATATTTTGGAACAAAAATTGCTTACAAATATACATAATGATTTGAGTGATTCAATGACAAAAATGAAAATGGGTATCTTTAATGAAGCTCTAATGAAAAAATTAGAGAAAAAGTATCCTACTGAGATATTTATCCAAGGACTCTAAATTGAGTAGAACTGTTTTAGCCATAGATATTGGTTCAACTAAGATATGTGCTGTTATTGCCCAAATTGACAATGATAATAAAATTGCAATTACTGGTTCAGGAACAACAAAAGCACAAGGTCTTAAACGAGGTAGTATTACAAATATCGAACTGGCTTCTCGAAGTATTAAAACAGCTGTGGAAGATGCAAAACGAGTATCTGGATCAGATGTAACTTCTGCTATTGTTTCAATGAGTGGTGCATATACAAAAAGCCTTAATTCTAATGGTATAGTAAATATTCAAAGTAAAGAAATAAGTTTTAAAGAAATTGAGCGTGTTATGCATACATCACTTTATAATGCTAATATTCCAAATGAATATGAAGTTTTACATGCACTGCCTTTTAACTTCAAGGTAGATGATCAAGATTTTATCGAAGATCCTTTAGGAATGAATGCTTCCAGACTAGAAGTTGAAACTCACATAATTACAACACAAAAATCAAATTTAAATAATCTTAAAAAAGCTGTTCAAAGAGCAGGTGTCGAAGTAGAAAATATAGTTTTAAATTCATATGCGTCTTCAATTGCCACACTTAATGAAGATGAAAAAGAGCTTGGTGCAGCCGTCATTGATATGGGTGGGAATACAAGTAATATCGCTATTTATTCTGGAAACTCAATCAGATATAATGAATTTCTTGGTGTGGGTTCAAACCATGTAACTAGTGATCTATCAATGGCATTACACACACCTCTTAATGTAGCTAACAGTGTAAAACTCACATATGGTTCATTAACAGATCAAAGTAATGACTTAATAGAGATTCCTGTAATTGGTGATGTAGACAATACTCATGAAGTTTCTTTAGATGTTGTACACAATGTTATCTATGCTCGTGTTGAAGAAACACTTATGATACTAGCTCAATTTATAGAAAATAGTGGTCTAAAGGATCAAATTGGTGCTGGTATTGTTTTAACTGGTGGTTTTTCAAATATGGAAGGTATTCGAGATTTAGCTGTAGCTACATTTGGCTCAATTCCTGTTCGTTTAGCACGTCCTGTTGAGACAGATGGCCTTTTTGATGAGTTAAGAGGGGCTGAATTTTCAAGTGCTATTGGACTCGTAATGTATTCAGCATTTGCATATACTGCATATGAAATAGATGCAAATAAACGTGTTCGACATATGAATGAAATACCAACTTCTCAAACAAGTGTTAATCTTTCTTCAAGTATGGATATACCTATAGAATCATTAACACAAGAGAGTAAACCAAGTATGATTAAACTTGATGATACAAAAGAAAAGAAAAGTGATGAGACAAATAGTGTTAGTAAGTTTTGGAACTGGGCTACCCAGTTATTTTAAAGGAGTGAGATGATGGAACCATTTGTAGTTGAAGAAGCGAGTAACCTTAACGGTGCAAGAATAATAGCTGTTGGTGTTGGTGGTGGTGGTGGAAATATGATTGGCCACATGCTAAAAGAAGGTGTTACTGGTATCGAAATGATGTTAGTAAATACTGATGCTCAAGTTTTGAGTGAAGATTCAGCAGCATCAAAAATTCAGATAGGTGCTAAACTTACTAAAGGTCTTGGTGCAGGAATGAAACCAGCTATTGGTAAAGATTCAGCATTAGAAAACTATGAGGAAATACGTGCAGCACTTGAAGGTGCTGACATAGTTTTTATCTCTGCTGGGCTTGGCGGAGGTACAGGAACTGGTGCAGCACCAGTTGTTGCTCAAATTGCTAAAGAAGTTGGTGCTTTAACAATTTCTATAGTAACAAAACCTTTCATGTTTGAAGGTAGAAAACGCCTTAAACTTGCTGAAACAGGATTAGAAGAGCTAAAACGAGAAAGTGATTCGATTGTAGTAATTCCAAATGATAGACTTTTATCTATTATTGACAGAAAACTAGGTATGAAAGAAAGTTTTAAAATAGTAGATAGTGTACTTGCACAAGCTGTTAGTGGTACTTCTGGTGTAATACTTTCAAGCGGTGATAATGATATAAACCTCGATTTTGCCGATTTACAAACTGTTATGAGTCATAAAGGTATGGCACTTATGGGTGTAGGTCAACATGAAGGTGATAATGCTGCTTACGAAGCTATTAAAGCAGCAATAGAGTCTCCTCTCCTTGACAACATGTCTATAAATGGTGCAATGGGTGTTTTAGTACACTTCAATATGCATCCTGATTTTCCAATGATGGAACTGGCAGAAGCCATGGAAGTTGTACACGAAAGTGCTCATGAAGAAGCTGAAGTTATTTGGGGTACATCAACAGATGAGTCATTAGCAGAAGACTATGTTAAAATCACTATTGTTGCTACTGGATTTGAAAAAGATCTTACAAATAATCCTGAATTTGTTAGTGAAACTCCTATAGCTCCTCCTCGTGCAAAAGTTCGTCCACGTTTAGTAGTAGGTGGTGAATTAGATGCAGATTACTTAGATATACCAGCATATATGAGACAACAACAAGATTAACATTGTCTACATCTTACGAAAAACTTATGAAGGCCAAAACACTCCTTGGCCTTCGAGAATCTTCCTCGATTAAAGAGATAAAAAATAGCTATAAAAACCTTATGAAAAAATGGCATCCAGATAAACACTCCGATAATCCTAACAAAGCAACTAAAATGAGTATGCAAATAAATGAAGCCTATGAAACTGTATTAGACTACTGTAGTAACTATGAGTATCCTTTTAGTGAAGAGGCGATAAAAAGTGCTACATACACGCCATCAGAGTGGTGGCATGATAAATTTGGAGACCGTTAAAGCAAAACCCCATTCTTGAAATAATAAAGAAGAGGATATAAAGTCACAACTACGAGATATATAAAGTTTAAGAGAAGAGAAACTTTATATTTTAATATAACTTCTTGTTTATCAAATTTTATAAATCCTATTACAAGACCATTGAATGTTCCTATAAATAAAATTGTATATAAGAAATAACCCATATAATTATATTCATATTGTAGTAAACAAAATGGACAATGATGCGTTGGTAATTCATATATATAAGTCCCAAAATATGAGATTAAACTTAGTAGTGAGATAAGTATAAATAAGAGATTTAAAGTAGCAAATGAATAGCTATATCTATAAAGAGCACTTATAACCAACAATAGAAAATTAAAGTAAAATAGACTCAATAAAATCCAAGGTGGAAGCGATAATATTTTTGAAAGATATGTATTATCTGTCAATGAGAAGATTGTTCCACAGCAATCAACAACATTATTTATATCAATAGAGTAAAATGTTTTATACTCTAAACTGATTTCTACAATTAGAAATAAAAACATTACAGTAAATATTATAAATTTTTGTTTTAAGTAGGGTTGCTCTTCATACTTCATATCTTCTGTATCAAGAACTATCCAATAAGCAAATAAGTATAGATTTATCAACTTCAAAAAAAGTAATATAGTTGCATATTCATTAGCGTTTACAACACCAGCTCCACACATTGCCCCAGGTAATATCAATGATATTTTTTCTAATGTAAAAATAAAAAATAAAAAAAATGGTAGTTTTATAAAAAACATATATTTTATAATAGTGCTAGCTAAATAACTTCTTTTTTCTAAACTGTATTGAAGTTGTGTTGTTGCATTGTAATCCCAAGATTTAATTATACTGATACTCAAAAAAAAAGCTACTGTCGCAAAAACGATAAACAATCCATCAAGAATGTATATAGTTAATATTTCAGGACTCAATATCATAGATTATTTCTCCATTCTTCACTTGAATAATTCTATCTACAAAGTCTAACTCAAAAAAAAGTGGATCATGTGTTGCAATGATTATAGTCTTCTGTTGAGACTTTAAATTTTTTAATATCTCTATAAATTCAAGCGATAATTTTTCATCTAGATTTGCTGTTGGTTCATCTGCTAATATAATTTTAGGGTTATTAATATTTGCACGTGCTATGGCACACCTTTGCTGTTGACCGCCCGAAAGATTTTTTACAAGAGCAAATCTTTTTTCTTCAATATTAAACAATTCTAAAACTTCTTGAACTCTTTTTTGATGTTCTATTTTTTTTAAATTTAAAGGTAATAATGGAAGTAAAATATTTTCTTCTACACTTAAATTATTAATTAGATTATATTTTTGAAATATAAATCCTATATGTTCTTGTCTAAACGAACTAGCAAAATGATCTGGTATTTTAGATATTTTTTTCTTATCAATTAAAACACTCCCTGTTGTAGGCTTCACCAATCCTGCTATAAGAGATAGAATCGTACTCTTTCCACTTCCGCTTACACCCTTTAAAATAATTGTTTCACCTTCTTTAAACTTCAAATTTATATTATTTAAGGCTATAACATTTTTATCATATATTTTTGAAACATTGATTAATTTTATCATCTCATAACCTCGTCTGCTTCAAGTGTTGCTACTCTCCAAGAAGGAATAATTGTTGCAGCAATATATATCGGTACACTTAGGAAAAAGAGTAATGCAAGTGTCTCATAGTCGATACTAAAATTAATATTATAATTGCTAATTAAACTATAGTTATTGAGAAATATCTTTTTTAAATATGGAGCTTTCATAACATATACATATATAAAAGCCAACCCTATACCCAGAATATATGAAAGCAAAGAGATTATTATCCCTTCATATAATTTAGTATTTAATACATCCCCTACTCTCCATCCAAGAGCTTTTAAAATTCCTATCTCATGTCTCTGTTCACTATTTAAACCTGTTGCTTTGTCATAAATAATAATAAAAAAAGTAAAAAAACTTATAATAAAAACAGTTAAGAAAAATCCACTTCTAAGATTATAAATATTTTCATAATGAACTTTTAAATCTTCTTTCAGAGTGATTTTAGCAGATGGAAATATAGTTTTTATTTTAGCAGCAATAAATGGTATTTCATTTTTATTCGCTACACTTACTCCAAAATCTGTTACTTCATTTTTACTATATTCAAAAATCTCTTTAGCTGACTCTTTATTCATAATGATTAATAATTCACCATTGATTAATGTAGATTTTTCAAGAACAGATGTTATAAGCATCTTCTTAACATTACCATCTGCTTTTATAAAATTGAAATAGTCATCATAGTAGCTATCCTCTAAAATTCTCTTAACATTTAATGAGACAACCATTGAATCTTTTGTAAGATTTAAATTTTCATTTAATAAAGGATTTGAATACATTTCATACTCATCTTTACCAAGTATTGTAAACTTTTTATTCGCATTTAAAAAATAGTATTCACCCCATACTCTAGGTATAACATTGCTAACACCTTTTATCTCAAGGATTTTATAAGAACTATTTTCATTTATTGTAGTATCTCTTAATGCTTGTTGATTAGTTACAACAATATCCGGATAATTACTAATTAATTTATTATATTCACTTTTCATTGCATTAGAGAGAAAAAAAGTTGATGCGAGAAGAGCAACAAGTGTACTCATTATAAGTACTATAAAAATATTTTTATATTTATATCTAGATATATATTTTAGTGAATATTCTAAAAGATAAAAATTTATCTTAGTGGCCAAGACTACGAACCATATGTTCTGTAATTTCATCGAAAAAATAAACTTTTTTTCCTTTATGTTCTAGTAAAAAAATATTAGCACTTTTTTTATCATTAAAAGGAACTAGCTCATGACCCATTGGTCCATATACATCTGATCCCACTACAAAATAAGAGCTTCTAGCATCTATAGTTTTGAGTGTGTAATAATCTTGCACTAAGATATCTGTAATACCTTTTTTGTTATTAAAATAAAATTTAAACATACACTTCATCCCATCGAAATTATATGTTTCATCTTTAGGATAGTTTATACGAGAAACCCAACTAGGGTAGTTATGAAGGAACATTCCACATACTTGACATTTTTCATCTTTCGTCACCACTAATTTTTCTAAACTAGTAGAATTATGTAGCTTTATATCCCAAAGATATACACTAAGAATTTCTACATTTTTTTTGCTTAAGTCACCACAAGCTTTTTCTTTGTTTAAAGTATTATAGAGTGAATTATAAGTTTTAAAATTAGTAAAATCTTTCTCTTTACATTTTGATTTATAAATTTTCTGACCCATTGGATAGATTTTTTTATCTTTAATATTTTGAGTGATTTGGGGATAAGCGAAGAGTGTAGCACTCAAAAAGAGTGTGAGTGAAAATAGTTTAAAAATTTGCTGTAATGACATCTACTTGACCTTTGTTTTAAGTAAGTAGATTTTACCTTTATAAGTGTTAAAAAAGTGTTAAGAGATTTTAAGAAGCATTAATCTTCTTACAAAAAGAACAATTAAAGCTACGGCTAATATCTTAAAATCAATTTCACTTGCTATGTGAATATTTTCAAATGTATCACTTCGTGTTGCTTCCACACCCATAGCTTGCATCGCCAATATTTTGGGAGCATAAATTGCACTAAACATTAAAGAAGTAAATATAACACTTACTGCTGCACCAAATGTAATGGCATCTCTATGTCCCATTTTATATTGTACTGCTTCATATATAATTACATATATTGCTAAAAAATATATCCAATAAGAAAATCTATAGAAAATTTCTCCCATAATTATTCCAGCATTATAATGATCAATAATCATTCCTGAAAGAATTATATCGGTATGAAAAACTATAGGTGCTACTACCGCACCTAAAACTAAAACAGCACCAAAAGATGCAGCTAAAATAATAAAATATGCAAAATCTATATAAATATTTCTTTTCAAATTTATGCCTTTAATGTGAATCCTCTATCGAAATCACTGTAATCTTTGTAAAACTCCAAACTATTAAATTTAGAATTTTTTAAATAATTATGTATCTTATCCTTTTGGTCATAACCCATCTCACAACTAAAAAATTTAATCTTACGACTTAAGACTTCATCAAGAAGCAATTGAATAAGTTCATCACCAACTTTTCCACCAAATAGAGCATTTTGTGGCTCATAGGATAGGTTTGATTCTAATGCTATGCCATCTTCAATATAAGGTGGATTTGATACTAAATAATCTATCTTCTCACTTATAGGTTCTAAAAGAGAACCATGTCTTAACTCTATTCTATTAGTAAGTTCAAATTTTTCTATATTAATCTTTGCTATTTCTAATGCATCCAAAGAGATATCAACTGCAATAAACCTAGCGTTTAAAAAATGTTTAGCTAAGATTATAGAGATAATACCACTCCCTATTCCTACTTCTACAAATGTTATTTCTTCATCAAATCTAGGGAAATTTTTTAAAACTTCATCAATAAGAAGTTCAGTTTCAGGACGTGGGATTAAAGCACCCTCTTTTATGAAAAAATGTTCACAATAAAAACTTACATTTTGTGTTATATATTCTAAAGGTTCATTTTTTGAGCGTCTCTCTACCCAGTCAAATAACTCTTTATCATATTCTATCTCTTCTTTTTGATTTGTAATAAGCCAAAGTTCATCTCTATTTAAATATGCCATTAAAAGCAATTGAGCCTCACGAGAAGCTCTTTCTATATGAGGTGTAAGAGTTAAAGTGATTTTTTTAAGTAACTCTGATACTAAATATTTGCTTCGCATTTGCCCTCTAGAGAACTATCTTGTGTCTTATCTATATCAACACCGAGTTCTTTCAAACGCTCAATTACAGGAGGATGTGTATAATGAAAAAAGATATAAAGAGGATGAGAGAGAGGAAATGATTTGTTTTCTCTAACTAAAATACGTAATGCATTAGCAAGCTCAATAGCTCCTGCTGGACCTCCAAGTTCACTTCCCATTTTATCTGCAGCATACTCATTATGACGAGAAACAATTCCCATAATTGGCATCATTATAAACCCTAATACAGGCATAAATAACATAAGTAAAATCATAAGAACATAAGGATCTTTGCTTAAGCCCATTTCAAGATAAAGCCCATCAGGAAGATTTCCAAAAATTCCAAACATAGCCAATAGCATTGCACCAACGAGTGCAATATTTTTATATATATCTCCATGAGCAAAATGACCGAGTTCATGACCTAAAACAGCTAAAAGCTCTTTAGTTGTAAGTTTCTCTATCAGCGTGTCAAAAAGTACAACTCTTTTTGCTTTACCAAAACCACCAAAATAAGCATTTAACCTAGCATCTCGTTTACTTGCATCACTTACAAATACACCTGAACTTACAAAACCTGTTTTATCCATAAGTTCTTTTATTTTTTCATCTAACTCTTCATCACTTAAAGGAGTGAGTTTATCAAAAAATGTAGCTCTAAACGCTGGGTATAGCATATTAATAAGAATTATAACTCCAAAAATAAAAACAAAACTCCATAACCACCAAAGAGTAAAATTTGATATGATTTCGTAAATTCCCCATACTACAATTGAACCAAAGAGAAGTGTCATTACAAAAGAGATTAGTGTATCTTTTATCCATAATCCAACACTTGATTTATTAAATCCAAACTCTTTATCTATTACAAATTTTTCATAATAAGCAAAAGGAAGAGAAAGAACAGAATTTATAACTACAAATCCCATAACAATCGCTATATTTAAAAGAACTTGATTTTCAAGAAATAAATTATTTTGAAGAGTGTGAATACCAAAACCCATCCATCCTATAAAAAATAGATAATCTACAAAAGAACTTATAAGAGACAACTTTTCTTTTGCAACTGAATAGTTACCCGCCTTTAAAAAATCCGCTTGACCTAAGAGCACTGCTTCTTTGCGTTTTGCTTGATTTATAAATCCTATCTGCATTACACTCGTATATATTGATATAAGTACATATAAAGTATATATGCCTACTATTGTCATTAACATCTGTTATACCTTTATGTCTTAAAATTAATTATGTAATTCTAGCGTTATTTATTTAATCTTTACACTTTTAATTGGGTCTTGTATCTCAATACTATCATCAACATTTGAGTAGTTATTTGCAACTATCGCGTAAATCGCTCCAATCATAAGACCGATTATAATAACACTCCATACAGTTTTCTTTTTTGAACCTTTTAATGTATCATAATCGCCTATAGATTCTAAAGTTGGTTCATTATTTTCATTATTCATAAGATATACCTTTAATATTTATTTGTTTGAATTATATTGTATCTTTATGAGAAGAATATAGTTCCTAAATATTAATATAATGTTTTAAAAAATGCCAAAGAATAGTAACCTAATTACTCTAAAATATAATCAACTACTTTAGAACTTTCTACTACTGTTTTAATAAACGCCACAACTTTAAGATGTTTAGGGTGAATTGCATAAGCATTTAAATCCTCTTTCGTATGAAATTTTGTATATATCGAGAGGTCTAATGCTCTATCTGCTGTATCAAAATTTATACCAACTTCCATAGAAACAAGTTCATCAATAGATTCAACTAATTCATTTAACATCTCTTTTGTTTTTAAAAGATTTGCCTCTTTATTCTCATTTTTAAACTTAAACATTACTATATGTACAACCAATTTATATCCTTTTTTTTAATTTATACTGATTTATGATAATAAACCTTTCCAAAAATATTCTGCAATTACAACAATTAAAAATATTCCTATAAAATTCAGAACTACTCCGTAACGTATCATATCTTTCACTTGAACTGCTCCACTACTCATAGCAATAGCATTAGGTGCAGTTGCTATAGGAAGCATAAATGCATATGATGCACACACAGTTGCTACCATCATAAACAATGTGGTATTTATTCCAGACTGTACACTTATAGCATATATAACAGGAAGCATAATAGATATCAATGCTGTATTTGAAGTAATCTCTGTAGTAAATGTTATAAGAGATGCTACAACAATCAACAAAATAACAGGTGAAAAATGTGTAATTACTAAAAGATATGATGCAACTGAATCAGCTAATCCAGTCACAGAAAAAGCTTTGGCTATAGAAAAACCTGCACCAAACAAAAACATAATTTTAAAAGGGATTTTTTGAGAATCTTCATCCCACTCTAAAATACGAAAATATGGTAAAAACAGTGTAAGACCTGCACCTAAAAGAATAAGTGGTTCACTCATTCCTAAACCATTCCAATAAGGTTTTATTGGTGCATTTATAAAAAGAATCAAAATCAGTCCAGCAAGTACACCTAAAACATTTTTTTGATTAGCATTTAAAATATACTTTTTTTTGTCTCTTTGTATTTTCATATCTTGTACACCAAGACTTAAAAAAGAACCAACTATAATAAGCATTATAAATGCTAAAGGAAAGACCATTCCCACCCACTTAAAAAAACTAAGTGTTTCTAGACCTTTATCATTCATAATTCCATATAAAATTAAATTTGGTGGTGTTCCAATAGGTGTTATTATACCACCAACATTTGCACCATATGCAATAGCCAAAGCAAAACGCATTTTAAGCCTTACATCTTCACTTAAGAAAAGAGCTATAGATATAAGTAAAAGTGTTGTAGTTGTATTAGAAAGAATAGAGCTTAATATTCCTGATGTAAGAACAAGTGAAAATATAACTCCTCTTGGAGTACTCGGAAATAGTGCTAAGATTTTATCTGCAATATATCTATGAAGGTTGGTTTTTTCCACACCAACAGCAAGTAAAAATCCACCTAAAAAAAGATATATTATAGGATGTGCATAATTAATAGTAGTAGCTTTAGTTCCTAAAATATCAAATGCAGGAAATAAAATAATTGGTAGCAATGAGACAACAGCTAAGGGAAGCCCTTCATTTGTCCAGAGTGTTACTAAAAAGGCTATTAGCCCTATTAATATAGCTTGTATTTGAGTAAAAACAGTGAATGCCAAGCCAAAAAATAGAAAGCCTAAAACAAGAGCTAAGGCTATTTTTTTTGTTTGTAAAATATGTTTTGACAACAATTTTCCTTTATTTATGAAGTAAGTAGATCTTTTAAACTCTCTTTAGGAGATTTACCCTCTAACATTCTATATACCTCTAATGCTATAGGTAAATAAAGTTCGTTTGAATGAGAAAGTTCATGAAGTGCATAAGTAGTTCCTATCCCTTCAGCCACTTCACCTAATTCCTCTAATATTTCAGATTGAGATTTTCCTTGTGCAATACCTAATCCAACACGAAAATTTCTGCTCATAGGAGATGATGCAGTTAAGAAAAGATCTCCTGCTCCACCTAAACCTACAAAAGTATTTGCATCAGCACCATATGCCAATCCAAAGCGTTGCATCTCAACTAAACCACGACTAATTAAAGCTGCTGCTGCATTTTTACCTAGTCCTAAACCTTCACATATTCCAGCTGCAATTGCTATAACATTTTTATATGCACCTGACACTTCCGCACCCATAACATCGGTAGATGTATATGCTTTAATAAAAGATGGAAAAAGGTTTGCAAATTCCATAGAAAGTTTAGTATTTAAAGAGTTTACAACAAGTGCAGTTGGAAGAGAAGCTTTCACTTCTATTGCAAACGATGGACCAGATAGAAAAGCTATGTTTTCATCTGGAATATATTTTGAATATATTTCATTTAAAAACTTTCCACTAGAGGCTTCTATACCTTTACTTGCTACTAAAACTTTTTGACCACTGTAAACAAAATTTTTTTCTAACCATGTAGATATTTGTTGTGCTGGCACAGTAATAATAAGATACTTACATTTTAAAATCTTTTCTAATGAAACAAAATTAGGTAAATCCCTTGGTGTTCGTGAAGAGATTAAAACATCATTTTTTTCAGATAGTGCAAAAGCTAAAGCACTTCCCCATTTACCAGCTCCAATTACTCCAATTGACATATCTATTGCTCCCTATTTTTTTTTCAAATTCTTTAATATCGGTTTCATACCCAACAACAACTAAAACATCACCCTCTTTTATAATATGGCGTTTGGCTTTTGATGAATAAATAAATTCACTACTCATATCCTGATGCATTACTGAAAGTACAATGATTCCATTATAATGACTCCAGTTAATACTTGAGAGTTCTTCATCTTGAAAGTGACTATTTTCACCTATTTTTATCTGTGCAATTTTCAATTCACTTTTTTCATAAAGTATATCATGCAAAACTGTATTTGATATAGGATTTTCCAACATATTAGTAATTATATCAGCTGTTGTTTCAACTAAAGGAATAACTTTATTTGCACCTGCCATTAGAAGTTTATTAGCATTTTCTTTATGTGATGCTATAGCAATTATTGACAAATCTTCATAAGAGGCTCGAAGAGAAATAGTTAAAAATATATTTTCAGATGTCTCTTCTAAAATACAAAAAGCAATAGATTTATCAATATTCACTTCATCTTCTATATCTTTCCAGTTATCACTTAAATCAAAATGTGAGATATCATACTCTTCATTTTTCGTATCTTCTTTATTAAGAGAGTATATCTTAACATTATCATACTCTTTTTCTACATTTTTAAGTATCTCTATTGCATACTTATTAAAGCCAAAAATCAGTGCGCTACTTTTGTTCATTATTCACCTTCGTATAAAGATGTTGTTCAAATTCTTTGATAAAAACATCATATCCAATTACAAGAAGAAAATCTCCATTTTCTAAAAAAGTCTCCCCGAGTGGATTAAAATAAAAACGTTGTGTATCTTTTTTATGTATACCGAGAAGTACTATGCGATAATCTTCATTGCCAAGTGAACCAATATCTTTAAAATTATCTATAATTCTTTGTGTAATAGCAATCTCAGTAATTTTCACATTTGATGTTTCACTACGAAGTTCATGTATAATTTCAAAAGCCACTGGTTGACCAATTAGTTCTTTTGTTACAAGACCTATCAACTCTTGAGGGTAAACTATTTTATTTATACCAGTAAATTTCAATTTATTTCGATTTGAATTTTCCATTAACAAGGATAGTATAAAAACTTCTTTATTTAAAGAACGAATCGTGAGAGCAGTATATACATTTTCAACATCATTTTCATATAAACATAAGATAGCTTTGACCTGCTTTTTAAAATCTATATGAAGTTTTTTATAACTTTCAGCTTTACCAGGAGAATAGTTTAAGGCCGTAAAACCATCATTTTTTGCCAACTCAACTCTTTCTATATTATCATCTAAAATAATAATATTTTTATTAGTTTTACTAAGTTTACGTACTACATCTTGTGCTACATCTTCATAACCACAAACTAAGTAAAATTGTTTTAACTTAGTAATGTCTTCTACTGTTTTAATCTCTCTAATTTCATCTAATTTTTCTGTAAATGCAGAAACAACAAGTGATGTTGTAAACGCTAGAACGGCTATCCCTGCAGTAATAACAATCAAGGCTACAATACGTCCTTCAAATGTTACAGGAACCATATCACCATATCCAACTGTAGATATAGTAACAATAGACCAGTAAACTGCTTCAAAAAGAGTATCGATTGGTGAGGAAGGATTATTAGCTTCCATAACATAGATTAATACTGATGAAACAAAGATAACAACAGAAGCAAAGATTAATAATGTAAAAAATTCAAACTTTTTTGTTGCTAGAACACTCGCAAGTGTTTGAAAGCTATTGGCATAACGAAAGAGTTTAAATACTCGAAACAATATGAAAAGTCTTAAAAGTCTTAACTCATGGAAAAAAGGCATAATTGCAAGTAAATCAATAATAGCTGATATTGACAACATATAAGAGAGTTTAACACTAATTATTTTTTTAAAAGCTTTGAATATTTTTACTTCTCTAGAAATAAAACTATCATGTTCTGCTCGTTCAACTATGATTTTTGTTACACTACTATGTATCCAAAAGCGTAAAAGATATTCTATAAAAAAGACTATTGATATTATATAACTATTGAAATAAAACATATAATCATGTATAGGATATTTTACTTCACGTATTAAGACTCCAACACTTATAAAAATAAGTATTATCATAAAAATATCTACATATTTTTTGTATTTATATTTATTGTTCTCTAATAAATTTCTAAAAAACTGTTTTCTTCTCTGATAACTTTTAGATGTTTGTAGAAAATATGCACCATCTACTATCAGATTTTTTAGCATAAATTATTAGCCTAATTTAGCTTTTAATATTTCATTAACAACTTGAGGATTTGCACTTCCTTTAGATGCTTTCATTACCTGACCAACAAAAAAACCAAATAGTTTCTCTTTACCACCTTGATACTGTTCAACTTTTTCAGGATTTGCACTGATAATTTCATCACACATACTTTCTAGTGCTCCAGTATCTGTCATCTGCTTAAGCCCTAGTTTTTCAATAACACCATCAACATCACTATCATTTTCCATTAAAAAATCAAGAACTTCTTTAGCGGCTTTATTACTAATAGTTTTATCATCAACTCGTAAAGCTAAATCACCAAGTTTTTCAGCGTTTACTGGAGAATTTGTTATATTTAGCTCACCTTTTAAGCGTGCCAAAAGTTCTACCGTAAGTAGTGATGTAGCAGTTTTTGCAGTTACACCTTTCTTGCTCATCATCTTTTCAAAGAAATGTGCCATTTCAACACTTGCTGTTATTACTCCAGAGTTATACTCATTAAGTCCGAACTCTTTTATAAAACGCTGACGTTTAGCATCTGGAAGTTCTGGAATTAGAGAATATTTTTCATACATCTCATCTGTTATAACGGCTTTAAGTAAATCAGGTTCAGGAAAGTATCTATAATCAGCTGCTTCTTCTTTACCTCTCATAGAACGTGTTTCTTGTTTTACCTGATCAAAAAGACGTGTCTCTTGACAAATCTCTTCATCATAAAGACCATCTTCCCAAGCCTCACTTTGACGAGCTACTTCAACTTCAATAGCTTTTTCAATAAACTTAAAACTATTAATATTTTTTATTTCAACACGAGTATAAAGTTTTTCATCACCTTTTGGACGAATAGAAACATTTACATCTACACGAAATGAACCCTCTTGCATATTTGCATCACCAATATCTAAATATCTTATAATTGAATGAAGTTTTTTTAGATACAGCACAGCTTCTTCTGAACTTCTCATATCAGGTTCAGTTACAATTTCTAAAAGTGGTGTTCCTGCACGATTAAGGTCAACTTTTGATATATCGCCATCATGAATATTTTTTCCTGCATCAGCTTCAATATGAGCAAATCCAACTCTAATTGTTTTTTTAGTTCCATCTTCTAAATCTATCTCTAAACTACCATTTTGAATTACAGGTGTATAAAATTGTGTTATTTGATATGCAGTAGGACTATCTGGATAAAAGTAAGATTTTCTATCAAAATATGAAGTACGATTTACAGTAGCTCCAACTGCTGTTCCAAGCATAACAGCTTTTTGTAGAACTTCTTTATTAAGTACTGGAAGAGCACCTGGTAATGCTAAACATGTTGGACAAGTATTTGTATTTTGTTTATGATTAAAACTCGTTGCACACGAGCAAAAAAGTTTTGTTTTTGTATTTAATTGAACATGGACTTCAAGACCTATTACTACTTCAAACATAAATTTCCTTATAGAGAATAAAATATAATTATTCTATTTTATCTAAAAAAAGCTTTAAAAGTGTTATGAAATCTGCTTGGAATAGATTTTTTCCAATAATTCTGTCTGTTTTTTTGCTTCAATTAGCTTCTGTTTGTTAACAGAAAAAGCGTCAAGTGCTAATATTAGGAAAAAAGAAATTACAATAAAAAAGAGTGTTAAAAAAAGAGAAAATGAAAACCCGAAAGAGATAGAAAATTTAAAAGTAAAGAAAGCACCAAAAAGGACTACTGCCCATGATGCTCCTTGCAAAAAGCTTATTATACGATCGTATACATCTTTTTGCATAAGAGGATTGACCTAGTGGTCTTCTACTGCTACAGCTGAACCTATATAAACAGTAGTAAGCATCATGAAAATAAATGCTTGTAAAAATGCCATAAATGTAAGTAATGCAAATGGAATCATTGGTAATAACCAAGGAGCAAGCATAAGGATTACCATTAAGAACATATCATCACCTTTTACATTTCCAAAAAGACGGAAAGATAAAGATACTAAACGAGAAAAGTGAGAAACTATCTCGATTGGGAACATTAACCAGTATAACCACCAAACTGGACCCATAAAGTGTTTGAAGTATTTGATAACACCTTGTTCTTTGATACCAACATAGTTATAATAAACAAATACAACTAAAGCAAGAGTAAGAGGCATTTCTAAAAATGCTGTTGGAGCTTCAAAACCTGGAATAACACCAATTAAGTTAGCTATACCAACAAAAAGACCGATAGTTGCTATAAGAGGAATGTATTTACGTGCATTCTCTTTACCCATAACATCAGTACCCATTTGTAAGACACCACTTAAGTATGCTTCCATAAGGTTTTGAGTACCCTTAGGCACTGGAGTAAGATTTGACATAGCAACTCTAACTAATAGTAAAGCAATACCTGCTGAAAGTAGCATGTGTGTAATGTAGATAAATGTCTTATCATGTGTAATAAGTCCGAAAAATGTAAACAATTCTGGCATAGAATAGCTCCCTGTCTTTAAAATAATTACGAGATTATAGTCAAATTTGCATTAAATTATTCTAAGTTTTACTACATTTCACTATAAATTTAAAAATTAAACTATTTAGCGAACTCTATAGCCCTACTTTCTCTAATAACATTCACTTTAATCTCCCCTGGATAAGAGACTCTTTCTTCTATCTCTTTAGCTATTTCTCTAGCCATTAAAATAGATTCATCATCATTTACTAAAGTTGCATTTACAATAACTCTTACTTCTCGACCTGCATTAATAGCATAAGCTTGTTTAACACCGCTATGTGCAGATGCTATCTCTTCTACTTCTGTTACACGCTTTAAAAAGCTTTCAAGTACTTCACGTCTAGCACCAGGACGTGCAGCAGACAATGCATCAGCTGCACAAACAGCACCACACTCAATACTAGCAATTTCTTCTTGCCCATGATGTGCATATATAGCATTGATTACAACTTCATCTTCGTTGTACCTCTTACATATTTCAGCCCCAAGATCAACATGGTTACCATCATGATCATGAGTCAAGGCTTTTCCAATATCATGAAGAAGACCAGCTCGTTTAGCTAAAGCAATATCACCACCCATTTCTGCTGCCATTACTCCAGCTAAATGAGAAACTTCAAGAGTATGTGCCAAAGCATTTTGTCCATAACTTGCACGATATCTTAAACGTCCTATTAATTTCATAAGTTCAGGATGCATGACACCTATTCTCATTTCAGCGATTAGCTCTTCGCCTTCACTTAATATATTTGCTTCAAATTCAGACGATACTTTTTTAAATATCTCTTCTATACGAGCAGGTTGCACTCTTCCATCTGCAATAAGTAACTGCAATGTTTTTGTTGCTATAGCACGACGATAAAGATTAAAACAACTAACCATTATTGCATTAGGTGTGTCATCTATAATAATATCTACACCTAAGAGAGTTTCAAGAGACTTGATATTTCTTCCCTCTTTTCCTATTATTCGTCCTTTTAGCTCATCATTTTCCAAATGAACTAGGTTAGTTAAGCGTTCACTTGCAAACTCACCTGCAAAACGACTTGTTGCTTGAGAAATAATAAAGTTAGCTTTTCGCTCACCCTCTTCTCTAGCTTCATTTTCATACTTTCTAACAATATGCGCGATATCTCCTCTCGATTTATATTCAACCTTCTTGAGTAGTGAAGTTTTAGCTTCTTCTTGTGTCATTCCAGCACTATGTTCGAGTACATGTAGTACTTCATCTATTTTATTTTCATATTTTTCTTGTAATGAAGATAATGATTTTTCATTTCTTTGTAAATTAACTTCTTTTGCTTTTATTGTTCTTGAATGTGTTTGAAGTTTCTCCTCTTCATTTTCTTTATAAAGAGAAAATTCTCTCTCTTGTTTTGAAAGTGAATTTTCTCTTTGACTTAAGTCAAGCTTTGCTCTTTGCTTAGCCGTATCAAAAACTTTTTTTGCTTCATGTTCTATTTCACGAGATTTTAAATTTGCACGTTCTAAAAGTGTTTGTGCTTCATTTTCAATAGCATTAGCCTGAGCTTTTGCTTGCTGTGTATATACTTCAAAATTTGCGTCTGTTAATTTTCTAGAAATGAAAAAACCGACAAGCCCACTTATGATAGCTGTACCACCACCAAGTAGTATTTCGTTTAACATTATATTTTCCTAATATTTTTATTTATCATAACTTTTTTGGGTGTTAAAAGAACATTCCCTGCGATATCATAATCATCACATATAAAATTTTTTGTATGACATAATTCTAATTGTGTAAAAATAATATATGGTCTTTTTTGCAATTTATCAAAAAAACGATCATACATTCCTTTTCCAAAACCAATTCTTTGTAAGTTACCATCTACTCCGACAACGGGGACAATAGCAATATCTATATTTTTTATATTTTTATTTGTGTTTCCTGCTTCATAAATACCAAATTTCTTTTGTTGAAGAGGCAGTCTAAATGGTACCATCTTAAAACTTTGCTCAAGCATAAATGGAATATAAACATCATGCTTTCTACGAATTTCTCGAAGAACTTTTATTAGATTTATTTCTAAAGATAAAGGATAATAAAAAAGTATTTTTTGTCTTCTTTTATATTTCAAAATTTTTAATAATTTTCGATTTACTAAGGATGTTTTATAAAGCTTATTATATTTAGTACTATTTTTAAGTTTTGATAAACACTCTTTTCTAAATGTTTCTTTATTTGGAGTCATATTTAATCTTTTATTGCTATAATTTCTCTCATATTACACAAAAAAGGTTTAAAATACTATGTCAAAAACTCTATTTTTATCAACTCTTATCTCTTTGGGTCTACTATTTACAGCTTGCTCTGAAAATAGTACAGATAAAGAAGCCACTTCAATGAATGAAGATGCAAATTCAATGTTATCCACTAATGAGTTTACTCTTACATCTTTAGATAAACAAGAGTATTCAGTAAAAAAATCTCCTTCTGGTTTCAGTGTAAAAGGAATGAAAGACAAGGTTATTATTTTAGATATATTTGCTACATGGTGTCCACCTTGTCAAGCAGAAGCTTCTCATCTTTCTTCACTACAAAAAAAATATAAAGACTCCCTTTTTATAGTTGGTATAACTGTTGAAGGAGATATTTCAAATGAAAAACTAAAAATATTTAGAGATGAATACAATGCAAACTATACACTTGTAAATTCAGATGAAAACTCTCGCCTTATAAATGCAGTAGCTACAAAATTAAATTTAGGAAGAAATTTTGGCATCCCACTAATGGCTATGTATAAAAATGGTATCTTAATAAACTACTACCAGGGTGCTACAGAAGAAGAGTTTATAGAGAGTGATATCAAAAAAGCACTAGGTCTATAAAATGTTTGGTTTTATAAAAAAGAGTTTAAACAAAACAGTTGAAGCGATTAAAGCTGTTGCTCCAAAGAAAAAAGTAACCTTTACTAAAGATGAACTAGAAGATATTTTACTCGAAGCCGATGTTGAATATGCACTAGTAGAAATCATAATGAATGAGATTTATCAAGAAAAAGTAACACGCGAGATACTTCGCTCTAAACTTCTTGCAACTCTTGCACACACATCTTATGAAGAACCTGAGTTTAAAGCACCATTTGTTGAACTTATTATCGGTGTTAATGGTGCAGGAAAGACAACTACAATTTCAAAACTAGCTTACAAATATAAACAAGAAGGTAAAAAAGTGATCTTAGGTGCTGGTGATACTTTTCGTGCAGCTGCAATTGAACAACTTACATTATGGGCAAAAAGACTTGATGTCCCAATTATCGCTTCAAAACAAGGGCATGATTCTTCGGCTGTAGCTTATGACACTATAGATTCAGCAAAAAGTAAAGGTTTTGACAATGTTATTATAGATACGGCTGGGCGTTTACATACACAAACAAACTTAGCAAATGAACTTATAAAAATTAATCGTATATGTAACAAAGCTCACGAAGGTGCTCCACATAGAACAGTTTTAGTTATAGATGGAACACAAGGTAATTCAGCAATAGCACAAGCAAAAGCTTTTAATGAGATGGTAGGCATAGATGGTGTAATCATCACAAAACTAGATGGTACAGCTAAAGGTGGAAGTATTTTTTCTATAGCTTATGCACTTGAACTTCCTATCATTTATGTAGGAACGGGTGAACAACCTGAAGACCTGACTCCATTTAATAAAAAAGAGTTTGTAGATACTCTACTTGATGCTCTTTTTGTAGAAGAAGTTTAAAAACTTTTTACAAAAAATATGGCAATTTGCCATATTTTACAATCTCTCTCTCAAATTCATGTAAAATCACCACTTATATTAAAAAATAAATAAAAAGATAAATTATGGCTAAGAAAAAAATACTATTTGAGTGTCAACATTGTGGGTTAACAACTCCAAAATGGATGGGGAAATGTACTAACTGTGGAGCTTGGGATTCATTTGTAGAGCTAAATGAGCATCAGCAAGAAGTAGTAAAACAGACTAAATCTCCTTCTTCAAAATCTGCTAAGGCAGTTAGTATTAACGATATAGTTGAAGAAGAAGTATACAGATACTCTTCAAAAGATAGTGAACTTGATAATGTTTTGGGCGGAGGTGTTGTCCCTGGATCACTTACTCTTATTGGAGGAAGTCCTGGGGTTGGGAAATCAACTCTCCTTTTAAAAGTTGGTTCAAATATAGCAAGTATGAATAAAAATGTACTTTATGTAACGGGAGAGGAGTCAGCAGGACAGATAAAACTTCGTGCAAACCGTTTAAACTCAAATCAAGACAAACTATACCTTTTAAGTGAAATCAGACTAGAACAGATATTAGTGGAGTTACAAGAAAGAGCATATGAGTTTTTAATTATCGATTCTATTCAGACTATTTATTCCGAAGCAATAACATCAGCTCCAGGATCAGTAACACAAGTTAGGCAAATAACATTTGAACTTATGAGAATAGCAAAAGAGAGAGATATAGCTATATTTATTATTGGTCATATAACAAAAGAAGGCTCTATAGCAGGTCCACGTGTTTTAGAACATATGGTAGATACGGTTCTCTACTTCGAAGGTGATTCATCTCAAGAGCTTAGAATACTTCGTGGTTTTAAAAATCGTTTTGGTCCAACAAGTGAAATAGGTGTTTTTGAGATGCGTGCAGAGGGTTTAGTCTCTGCAACTGATGTAGCTTCTAGATTTTTCAACCGCAATTCTCAACAAAGTGGTTCGGCATTAACAGTTGTTATGGAAGGAAGTCGTCCTATCATCTTAGAAGTTCAAGCACTTGTTTCAGAATCACATACACCAAATTCTAAACGCCAAGCTACTGGTTTTGATAACAATAGACTCAATATGCTATTAGCACTTCTTGAAAGAAAATTAGAACTTCCTCTCTCTGGATATGATGTATTTATAAATATTACAGGAGGAATCAAGATTACCGAAACAGCAGCAGACTTGGCAATACTTGCCGCTATAATTAGTAGTTTTCGTGATCGTGCTATATCAAAAGAGACTGTATTTATTGGAGAAGTCTCTTTAGTGGGAGATGTAAGAGAAGTTTATGCATTAGATGTGCGACTCAAAGAAGCCAAAATGCAAAATATTACGAAAGCTTTAGTTGCGAAAAAGCCTCTAGAAAAAACCTCAATAAAAACTTTTGTAGTCGATGAAGTAACGAAACTATTAGAATGGTACTAAATATCTAAGAAAAAAGTAACATTTATGCATTTAAGTTGTATAATTGCAAAATTAAAAATAGAGGGTATTATTATGATTGATGCAGAATTTAGAAGTGAAGAGAGATTTTCAAGATTAGCACTTGCTTATGAGTCTGGAACTGAAAAAGAAAAGGTAAATAGCTGTGTAGATCGAATCATTGCAAAAAATTCTATGGTTCCTGAAATTTATACTACTAAAGTATCAAACGGTAAAGAAGTTTTAGTTATTGAGTATCATGACGATATAGCACGTGAATCTGGTGATATATTTGAAGAGATAATCAAAGAGCTTAATGTAACTGTTTGTAATTAATTATAATTTTTTGATATACTACTTTAAATAAATAGAGGAAAACTTATGGCGGAAGAAGAAAAAACTGAAGAAGAAAGTGCACCGAAAGAGAAAAAATCTAGTAATATGTTGATGATAATTATCATCGTAGTCTTATTTCTTATCATTATAATAGGGGGAGTTGTAACATTTTTATTGTTAGGTGATGACGAAGAGCCTATGCAAAACAATGCTCCTCAAACACAAGAAAGAAGTGCTTCAAATTCGAAGAGTTCTTCAAATAGATCTACAGCACAATATGACAATACAAGACCTCTAGATGAAATTGGAATACTTTATCCTTTAGATACTTTTACTGTTAATCTTAAAAGTGACGCTGGACGTCGTTACCTAAAAGTAACTATGAGTCTTGAACTAGAAGGTGAAGAACTAAGTCTAGAACTCGATGCAAAATCAGCAGTTTTAAGAGATAAGATTATTAGAATTTTAACATCTAAAACACTTGAAGAGATAAGTTCAAAGAAAGGGAAACAGAAAGTTTCTCAACAGATCATGGATACACTCAATGCTATGATACGAGATGGTCAAATAAAAGGTATTTACTTTACAGAATTTGTTATTCAGTAAGTTATGATAGGAATAGATCTCATAAAAACTTCTCGAATGAAACGCTTTATTGAGCGTTTTGGAGAGAAGGGACTTCGTAAATTTCTCTGCGAAGAGGAAATAAAACTTGTAAAATCTCATAAAACAGCAGCAGGATTTTGGGCTATAAAAGAAGCTTTTTCAAAAGCTCTTGGAAGTGGCATAGGCAAGGATTGTTCTTTTTATGATATCAAAATTTACAAAACAGATTTAGGCGCGCCAAAACTTGCTCTCTCTTCTAAAATAGTGAAAAATTTCAACCTTATTAGTACATCTATCTCAATAACTCATGATGGTGAGTATGCTATAGGTGTTGTTGCGATAGAATCTCTACCCTCCACCAACAAAATCAAGCAGTTCTAACTTATCTCCATCTTCTAAAATATGCTTCTCCCAACTATCTTGTTTTACAATATTCATATTTACGGCAGCTGCCATTACTTTACCATCTAAAGAGAGCTCATTCAATAAAGACTGTAATGTTATTGATGCCTTGAACTCTTTTTCGTTACCATTTACTATTATTTTCAAATTGTCTCACTTTATATACTAGAAATTGTATTTTTAAGGATTATATCTATTTTAGTTGAATAATTAATTATATATTGATATACTGAAAGAAAATTAGGATAAAAATAACTTTGATACCTATAAATTCCAAAGAATTATTAGAATATACACAAGAACTCTCATTACTCTTTGTTGAAGACCATAATGATTTAAGAACCAATACAACAGAAATTTTAAAAAATTTCTTTAAAACAGTTAAGAGTGCAAAAAATGGCGAAGAAGCCCTTACTTTTTATAAAGATTCTTGTAAAAATGATGCCCCATATGACTTAATCCTTACCGATATTCAAATGCCAAAAATGAATGGTGTAGTGTTAACAGAAAAAATTTATAAAATAAACTCATCTCAAATCATAGTAGTCCTCTCTGCACATGATGAATCAGAATATTTACTACCACTTATAAACCTTGGAATAGAACAATTTGTCAAAAAGCCTATTGACTATCAAGAGTTATTTAAAGTTTTTCTAAATATTGCTAAAAAGATTACAGCTCCATCTTCCTTAACAATAAAAGACACAAAAATATTTTTACATAATAATTTTACATTTAATCAAGTTACAAAAATTTTACTCAATCAGAATAAAAATATTCCTTTAACAAAATATGAAATTATTTTTTTAGATTTATTAACAAGAGATAGTGGAAAGATATTTTCCAACGAGGATATTGTATTTTATTTTAATTCGCACGATGAAAAAATAGATTCTCAAAATATAAGAAAACTTGTTTCAAAGTTACGAAAAAAAATTCCTGAAGAAACCCTTGAAAGTATCTACGGAGTAGGATATCGAATTATCCAAGTTATAGTATAAATATACTATAACTTAGAAATGTATGTAGAAAGTGCTTGAACATCCGCATCACTTAAAGCTTTTGCTTGTCCTTGCATAATACCTTTCATACTTCCACCATATGTACCATCTTTATAACCATTCAGGGCTATTTTGATTTTTTCTATACTCCAACCTTTTATTGGTCTAGATTTATTAAGTGCACTTTTTTCTGCATTTAAACCATGACAAGATGAACATTTCATAAATAATTCTTTACCAGTCAAAGTTTTAGCAACAACTTTTTCTTCAACTTTTATAACTTTTTTAGCTTCAGTCTTTACTACTACTGCTGCTTCTTTTTTCTCTTTAACTACAGTGTGTTTTTCTGTACTTACTTCATCACCACAACCTGCTAATAGAGTTATTAAAGCTATAGATAATATTGTTTTCATTTTTTGCCTTTTATAATATTTAATCCATTATACAATAGATTTCATTTTAGATACATTATTTTTAGGTATAATAACATTTATATCATATTAAGCGAATATTTATGAACTTTGAACCATACCCTTTTGAAAAACTAAACAATTTACTCAAGAACATCATACCAAACAAGAAACTAAACCCTTCAGTTTTAACCATAGGTGAACCTCAGTTCGAGACTCCTGATTTTATTCAAACTACATTAAAAGAGAACACTTCTCTTTTAAAAAAATATCCAAAAACAGGTGGAGAAAAAAATCTTCGTGATGCTTTAATAAATTTTAATGAAAAAAGATTTAATGTTAAATTGTCCAACGAAGAAATAATTCCTACATTTGGGACAAGAGAAGTACTATTTAATTTTCCACAATTTTTACTATTTGACAAAAAAAATCCAGTTATGGCATATACAAATCCTTTTTATCAAATTTATGAAGGTGCAGCTCTTGCAACACATTCTAAAGTAATTCATCTTAATTTGACAGCTAAAAACAACTTTAAACCAGAAATAAATGAAGATGAGTTAGCTACTTGTGATTTAGTTATTTTGAACTTTCCAAACAATCCAACTACAGCTACACTAAGCTTAGAAGAGTTAGGTGAGTGGGTTTACTTAGCACTTAAACACAATTTTGTTCTTTTAAATGATGAGTGCTATAGTGAAATATATACAGACAAACCTATACCTTCTCTTCTAGAAGCATCTGTAAAAGTTGGTAATACTAGTTTTAAAAATATTTTAGTTATTAACTCTATTTCAAAACGCTCATCTGCACCTGGCTTACGCTCTGGATATATTGCCGGAGATTCACAAATACTAAAAGAGTATATGAAATATAGAACATATGTTGGCTGTGCAACTCCTCTCCCTCTTCAAACTACAGCTGCAGCTGCATGGAGTGATGAAGAACATGTTATGCAATCTAGAAAAGTATATAAAAATAACTTTTTAATCGCAAAAGAGATTTTAGGTACTAAGATTCCTAGTGCTACATTTTATCTCTGGATAGAAGTTGAAAATGCATTAGACTTTACAAAAAAACTTTATGAAAAATATAATGTTAAAGTTTTACCTGGAGAATTTTTAGCTCGTCCAAACGCCAAAGGTGAAAATCCAGGGACTGGTTATGTAAGAGTAGCATTAGTTGAAAATGCAGAAAAAACAAGAGATGCACTAAATAGAATCAAGGAGTGTTTAAGTGAATAAAGTAGACGAATTAAAAGCAAAAGTATTAGAGGCACAAACAAATAATGATGTTGCATCATTATATGTACTAGAAGCAGAGGCTCATGAAGTTTTTGATGAAGAAACTCTTCATGGTTTTTACTCAAACATACTTGACTTAGCTTTAGAGAGACTCACTCAAACACTAGAATCACATACAAAATTTGATATGAGTGAAGTTCAAGACTTCGCTACAACTCGTGCTCTATACGAGTATGCAATGGAACACTTTAGTGCTGGTGCTATTAAAGATGCTGCTGCTCTTTTTGAAGTTTTAAGTGGTATGACTAATGATGATAAATTTTCTTGGTCACTTAAATTACACTGGCTCGCTGCTAGTGAAAATATGAATATAGATGATTTCATGTCAAATATAGCAGATATAAATGTTACCCAAGCTAATAAAACTTTTTATATTTCTGGTTTCACAAAAGAGGCACAAACTTTACTAGATAATGTAAAAGAAGCTTCTACAAAACAAGGAGACTAAAGTATGAAAATACATTTTATTGGAATTGGTGGTATTGGGATATCTGGTCTTGCTCAGTATATGCACTTTAAAGGTCATACTGTAAGTGGTTCAGATATTAAAGAGACAATTATCACTCAAAAACTCACTAAAATGGGAATAACAGTTACTGTTCCTCATACAAAAGATGCTATTCTTGAACAAGATTTAATCGTTCATTCTGCAATTATTCGTCCTGACAATCCTGAAATAATAGCTGCTAAAGAAAAAGGTATAGAAGTTCTAGCTAGAAGAGAAGCTCTTTTAAAAATCCTTGATGATAGAAAAGTTTACTCAGTTGCAGGTGCTCATGGAAAGAGTACTACAACAGCTATTTTGACTTCAATTATGAATGGCTCTGCTATTATTGGTGCAGAATCAAAAGCCTTCGGCTCAAATGTTCGTTATGATGAGACTACAGATATCATGCTTTTTGAAGCTGATGAAAGTGATGGTAGTTTCATTAACTCAAATCCATACTGTAGTATTGTTATAAACGCTGAACCTGAACATATGGAGTATTATGACTACAACTATGATAGATTTTATGACTCTTATAAAAGGTTTATCAACTCAGCACCATATAAAGTACTAAATGCAGAAGACCCTTTTCTTGCTACATTAGTAGAAAGCATAGATGCTCAATGGCTCTACCCTTCTACTGATATTACAGATATAAAATACTTACTGATAGATGATGAACCATATACTAGTTTTCAACTTCGCAATTTTGGCACTTTTAAAGTATGGGGCTTTGGTAAACATATCGCTTTAGATGCAGCACTCGCTATTTTAGCTGCAAAAGAGTCTATGGATATGGAACTTATTAGAAAAAATCTCTTAACTTTTAAAGGAATCAAAAAACGTTTTGATATCATAGAAGCACAAGAAGATAGTGTAATTATAGATGACTATGGTCATCATCCAACAGAGATTAAAGCGACTTTTGAGTCTGTTCAAGAGTATGCAAAACTTAAGGGATTTGAAAAAATCACTGCTATTTGGCAACCTCATAAATACTCTCGTACTCTTGATAATCTTGATGAATTTATTAACTGTTTTGAAGGTGCACAAGAGTTGATAATACTTCCAGTTTGGGCTGCAGGTGAGAAACAAAGAGATATAAACTTCCAAGAAAAGTTTAAACGCTATAATTTAATTATGGCAGATTCTATTCAGCGTTCAAACAACCATATACTTGTAATAAAAGATGGAAAAAACATACAAACGATTGATAAAGGTCTTATCATTGGGTTTGGTGCAGGTGATATTACATACCAAATAAGAGGAACTCTATAGTGGCATATTTAGCTGGACTTGTAATTGTAACTCTCTTTTTTCTTGCTTTGAAATACTTTTTAGGACTTACTAAAAAAGAAGAAATTATCATCAGCTTTATAGTGATGATTGTAGTTTTTGGAGCAATAGCTTTTAATACAAATAGCACTCTTAACAGAGAAGCAATGCTTGATGTAGTAACTCAATATAAACAAGGTAAAAGTGTACTTTGTAAAGGTATAGAAGTAAATGCGAGTAACTATACACTTAGTATAGGTACATATACTTTTATAGGTAAAAAAAATACTCCGTATTATGCTGAAATGATTAGTGCTTCAACTTGCAAATAGATAGTAAAACTTCAAAACTACAGTTGCTAATAAAACAACTCGACTTAGTTGAACATATAGAACAGTTTGAAAGCTTCTTCTCTCGTAAATCTGCACTTTATATTGAAGGTGATCAAGAACTACACTTTAAATATATCAAGGCACTTGATAAGTTAGAGTTTAAAGCTCCTCCTAAA
>Ga0256826_1000296_pt1 | contig 29089 bp, 30 predicted proteins | sample CV79metaG_FD_185975 | JGI IMG/M metagenome (GOLD analysis project Ga0256826, IMG submission 185975) | Hydrothermal vent microbial communities from East Pacific Rise, Pacific Ocean - CV79 | ecosystem: Environmental > Aquatic > Marine > Hydrothermal vents | place: Pacific Ocean: East Pacific Rise...
AAGTTGTGAATGTAGAATCCACTCTTACCAAAGGCTTACCCTCTTTTTCCATTGTAGGTATGGCATCTACTGCAATAACAGAATCAAAAGAGAGAGTTAAATCTGCACTTTTGAGTAATGATTTCTCATTTCCTCCTAAACGAATTACATTCTCTTTAGCCCCAAGTGAACTATCTAAATCAGGATCTCAGTTTGACCTAAGTATGGCAGTTCTTATATTGTTAAACGCCGAAGATAGTAATTTTAAGGAGTGGTTTGTATTTGGTGAGTTAGGACTTGATGGTGCAGTAAAAGAGAACATTCAACTTTACCCTCTCATACTCTCATTAGCAAATCAAGGGGTGATTCACAAGGCAATAGTCCCTTTTGAGTCACTTAGCAAACTCTCTAAAATCCCAAATGTAGCGTTTTATGGAGTAAAAACTCTTAATGAAGCAGTAGATATTTTAAAAAATGAAGAGAGTGCCGTTCCAAATATAGAGCAGAGTGATATAGCTTATCCATCTTATGAAATAGATGAAAAAAAGTACTACTATGTCAAAGAGTATGAGGAAGATTTTTCTGATGTTAAAGGTCAGGAGATAGCAAAACGGGCGGCACTCATAAGTGCAACAGGATTTCATAACATTATACTTGAAGGAAGCCCTGGATGTGGTAAGAGTATGATAGCTAATAGACTCAGATATATACTTCCTCCAATGAGTGCAAGTGAGATACTAGATCTTGCTAAGTTAGAGGTTTTAGATGGAAAAGAACCAGCCTTTAAACCTCACAGAAATTACAAAAATCCTCATCACTCCTCAACTCCAGCGAGTGTTTTTGGAGGTGGTAGTTTTAAGGCAAAAATTGGTGAAGTAGGTTTGGCAAATAACGGAATTCTATTTTTTGATGAACTACCTCATTTTTCTAAGGGTGTTTTAGAGTCTCTTCGTGAGCCTATGCAAGATGGAAAGATTCGTATTTCTCGAGTGAACTCTAAGGTTGAATACCCTGCTAAGTTTCTTTTTGTAGGTGCTATGAACCCATGTCCTTGTGGGAACTTACTTGACACTCAAAAGGAGTGTAGATGTTCCGACTTAGAGATTCAGAGATATAAGAACAGACTCTCTGAGCCTTTCCTCGATAGAATAGACTTAAATGTAGTTATGCAAAATGTAAACGCCAAAGATACATCATCTTTAACATCTAAAGAGATGCACAAGATGGTGGTTGAATCTCACATACTAGCTAAGCAAAGAGGACAAAAGGAGTTTAATGCAAACCTTAGTGATAAAGATATTGAAAAGTTTTGTTCATTGAGTGATGAAGCTAAAGAGAGTTTAGATATGGCAACAAGTAGATTTGTGCTTTCTTTTAGGAGTATAAAAAAAGTTCAAAAAGTGGCAAGGACTATCGCAGATTTGGCTTCATCACAAATCATAGAAAAAGAGCATCTACTTGAAGCACTCTCTTATAGAAGAAGATAAGAGAGAACTCTTATCTATTTATACATTATAGTAAGTGGCGTTTGGATGGTAAACTACTAAGGCTGAAGTTGATTGCTCAGGGTGAATCTGAAAAGTTTCACTTAGTTCTATTCCAAACTCTTCAGGTTTAAGTAGATCAAAAAGAGGGCGATTAAGTTCTAAGTCTGGACAGGCTGCATACCCAAAGCTATAACGACTTCCTTGATATTTGTTCATCTGTACATCTGCGAGAGTTGGCTTTTCACCCTCTGCGATGTTGAGGTCAAGTCTTATCTGTTTATGCGCTATCTCTGCTAGTGCTTCAGCTAACTCAACACCTAAACCATGAAACTGATAGTACTCAGTGTAGTTTCCATCTTCATAGATAACTCTTTCAGCATCACTCAGTTTAGCTCCAGCACTTACACAAGTAAGTGCTATAACATCATGTCTCTCTGAGTGAAAAAAGTCACTCAGTGCTCGGTGAGGTTTTTTGCCTTGACGAGGGAATGTAAACTCTTTTATGGCGTTTGATTTTACCTCTTTAAGTGCTTTGGTATTTACTTCACTACTTGAGTGGTATCCCTCACTCTCATCAAAGATAAGTAGTCTGTTATCATCTGAACGACAAGGCCAGTAACCATAAACTATAGTTGGTTCAAAAAGTTTTTTATCTAAAAACTCAGCCTTGAGTTTTTCATATGCTGGCCATACAACTTCATCGAGTTGCTTCTCATAAGCCTCTTTTGTCATTCCTTTAGAGCTATAGCCCCAACGAGATTTAAAAAGTATTTTATGGTTTATCCACTCAAACGCCATCTCTATCTGTTGCTCTGTTAGTTTCATCTCTCTACGTCCCCAAAATGGAGGAGTTGGAATTTCGACATCACGATTTGGCATTTTGATTTCTTCAAATGGTGGAATTATTATCTCTTTCTTCTCTTTAACTACTTTCTCTTCCTTATCTTTTCCATGAAGGTCAGTGTCAAAGTTTCCTGCTTCTATGCGACTCATAGCAGTTACACCATCAAAAGCATCTTTACAGTAAAAGATAGGACCGTCATAAAAAGGACGACAGAAGTCATCAACAAAGGTACGAGTAAGAGCTGCCCCACCGATGAGTATAGGAATATCTATATTTTTCTCTTTTAAGAGCTTAAAGTTCTCTTGCATAACCTGAGTAGATTTTACAAGAAGCCCACTAAATCCAAGTGCAGCTATTTGACCATCTTGCATAGCTTGTAGGAAATCTTCTAACTCTACTTTTATCCCAAGATTTTGTACTTTAAAGCCATTGTTTGAGAGGATGATATCTACGAGGTTTTTACCAACATCGTGAACATCACCTTTAACTGTTCCAAGTGCTAAAACTGTATCTACTACTTTTTCAACTTTTGGAAGGAAAGGGTTTAGGTAATCAACTGTTTTTTTCATAGTCTCAGCAGATTGTAAAACGAAAGGTAGTTGCATCTGTCCTGAACCAAAAAGCTCACCAACTACTTTCATCGCATCAATCAAGATTTCATTTACGATTTTCTCTGGAGCTATTGTCTCTCTTGCTTTTTCAACAAGAGGAATCATTCTCTCTTTATCTCCATCCATAAGAAGTTTAGCAATTTTCTCTTCATCACTCATTGCAAGGTACTCAGCATCATCAACAGATGTATCTATAGCCTCTTTTGTACTAAAGTGCTCTATAAATGTAAAGAGTGCTTCTCCTTTTGGTTTACGGTTGAAGATGAGGTCATTACAGATATCTTGATCTTCTTGGCTTATTTTATTTATGGGAATGATATGTTTTACATTTATGATAACTGATGTTAAACCAGCTTCTATACAGTGGTGTAAAAACATAGAGTTTAAGTATGGACGAGCATCTTTGTCAAGACCAAAAGAGATGTTTGAAAGTCCTAATGTTGCACTTACTTCTGGGTGCTTTTTACGTAGTGCACGGATAGCCTCTATTGTATTTATACCAGCATCCCAGTACTCTTCATCACCAGAGCCTAAAGTAAAAGTAAGAACATCAAAGATTAAATCCTCTTTTTTGATACCGTGACGATTAGTCGCAAGGTCTATGATACGGTCTGCTACTTTGAGTTTATCTTCAACACTTTTTGCCATTCCTACTTCATCAATAGTCAGACAGACAAGTGATGTTCCAAACTTTTTAGCAAGTTTACACACTTCATCAAATTTCGGTTCACCATCTTCAAGGTTAACAGAGTTTAAAACTGGTTTTCCACCGATATTTTTGAGTGCAGTCTCTAAGCCTTTTGTAGAAGTAGAGTCGGGCATTAAAGGCAGTGCAATTTTTTGGTTATACATTCCGATGACGGCATTCATATCTTTTGTCTCATCCCGTCCTGCAAAGCCGACATTTACATCGACTACATGAGCACCTGCACGGACTTGTTGTTGTGCTACAGAGAGAGTTCCCTCATAATCTTCAGCTAAAATTAACTCACGAAAAGCTTTACTTCCCGTGGCGTTTGAACGCTCACCCATAAGAAGAGGAGCTGGTTCTTGCATAAGAGTAGTTGTGTTAAAAAGAGAAGCTATAGAGTTTTGATGTGAACCACTCGCTTCTTTTGGAGTTGAATTTTGAGTGGCGTTTACAAGAGCACGGATGTGTTGAGGTGTAGTTCCACAACATCCACCTAAAAATGAAACGCCATCATATGCTAAGAATTTCTCCTGTTGTACTACAAATTCATCGGGTCCCATAGGATAGTAAGTGTAACCACCACGATTTTGAGGTAAACCGGCGTTTGAGTGAACAGAGATAGGTTTATGCCAAAGTTCGCTGAGTGTTTTGACATGTTTTAAAACTTGCTCAGGTCCAGTTCCACAGTTAAAACCTAAAGATAAAATATCAAAAGGCTCTAAAATAGTAGCGATAGTCGTAGCATCTGTCCCGATAAGCATAGTACCACTCAGCTCAATAGTTACAGAAACCATGATAGGAAGATCGGCTTGCATCTGCTTGTTCGCTTCTTGACATGCATGAAGGGCAGCTTTTATCTGTAGAGGATCTTGACAAGTCTCTAGTAAAAAGATGTCAGCACCACCATCTATAAGTGCCTTACAAAACTCAGTATATCCTTCGTACATCTCATCATAAGTGATATGTCCCAAAGAGGGGAGTTTAGTTCCTGGTCCAACTGAACCTAGTACAAAACGAGGATGCTCTGGTGTAGAGAATTTTTCACACTCTTTTTTTACAAGTTGTGCTCCTGCCTTTGTGAGTTCATAGGCACGATTACCGATCTCATACTCATCGAGTACCCAAGAGAAAGAACCAAAGGTATTTGTAGTAATAAAATCAGCACCACTTGTAAGGTAAGCTGCAAAGATTTCACTTAAAACTTCGGGGGCAGTGACATTTAAAAGTTCATTACACCCTTCATTTCCTTCCCAAGCTTCTTTTGGGATGTTGTCATCACGTTGTTGCAGTTGAGTACCCATCGCACCATCTATAATAAGTGGACGTTTTTTGATAGTTTCTAAAATGTATTGTTTTGTATTCATAATGCTCTTTCTCTTAATTATTATCTGTTTATTTTATCAAACTTGAGCATAAAAAATGCTTTTAAATAATTAATAAATTTTTATTATGCTATAGTTTAACATAAGGAGTTATTTATGATTAAAAAACTATTAACAACATCACTTGTTGGATTGACACTTATGATGTCAGGATGTGGTGATGATACAGAGGGTGAAGATCGTTTAGGAATCCAACAGATGTTGGATACTGGAAACTATATAGGTGTTATATCTAAGCTTGAATCTAGTGCAGATTCAGCTGATGATTATATTGCCCTTGGTGCTGCATATATGGGAAAAGCAGGGCTAAGTTTATCAGATATAGTTACAGCAATGGTTAATTCTACAGATGACAACGATAACGATAGTGCTTTTGCAGGATTTGTCACTAGTGTATCATCGGTAAGTACACCGACAGCTCTTACAGACTTGAGAAAATCAATCAATTACTATAAAAGAGTTGTAGAGAGTGGATGTATGGATCCTAATGCTCAACTTAGTAATACAGAAAAAGACATCTGCTTATATATTGGATTAGCGAGTACAAGTAGTGCGGCAGTTACTATAGACCTAATCGCAGGTGATATAGCAGACTTTGGAGAGTCTGGAAGTTCAGATGATAAATTAACAGCTTCTGTATGTGCACTTCAATATGGAGCAGATGATAGAAATGATTCAAATGTTGATGCTAGTTGTTCAATAGAAGAAGGGAATGATGTTAATTTTACTGTAATCAATAAAATTTACACAGACTTAAATGTTACTGTAAATGGAGAAACTTATTATTACTTATTAAATGATATTAACCAAACTGTCTTAACAAAAAATTATTGTACTGCTACAGATTTTTCAACTAGAACAGCTACTTATGTTTCAACAACACCTGAGTATTATGCTTGTCCAATAGTTGAAACAAGTGGAGTAGCAGAGTTAACAACAGCTTCTGTCCTCGTGGATATATTAAACAATGGTATAGGTGCTATAAGTAGTGCAGCTTCAGAGGATACTCAATCTGATATTGATGAATTTAAATGTGAAATACTTGGTGGAGATTATGATGGAACAGATTGTAATGTATCATTAACAAATGATGTTACAGAACAAAACATAATCGATTTTTTAAATAGCCAAAACTAATAAAAGGGTATACAATGAAAAAGAAAATTATATTATCAACTCTTCTTGGTGCTACTACATCACTTATGGCTTTAGGTGCTGAACATGCATCTTTATACAAAGACCCCAGAGTAATGGGAATGGGTGGTGCTAATATAGCAGTTGGAGGATACTCAAGTTCTGTTTTTAGTAATCCTGCAGGATTAGCTAGTATTAATAAAAAAAATGGTTACATAGTAGATATTTTAAATCTCGAAGTTAGTGGTAGTGCAGGAATCAAAGATTTTGTAGAAGATATTAGCGATGCAGAAACAGATGAAGAGATGACTGATATGTTGAAAAAATATGCCGGTGAACATTTTCATGTAGGTGTAGATAACTACTCTGCTATTTCTCATAATGGAGATAGTTTTGCATGGAGTGTAGGAATCCTAGCCGCTTCAGATATAAATTTTGAAGCACATCCTAATGGTAGTACAAATGGTGGACTCTTAGAAACTACATCTCGAGCTTACGGAGGAGTTATTCTTGGTGCAGCAAAAGAGTACGATACAAAAATAGGTCGTGTAGATGTTGGGGTAGGTCTTAAGTTTATAACCCAAAAATCTTATGAAGGTGCATTAGGATTAAGTGAATTAGTTGATAGCGAAGATTTAGGTGCAACACTACAAGATAAATATGAAAAAGATTCTTTTGGTGTTGGCTTAGATTTAGGAGTAACATATCATCCTTTTGAAGATACTATATGGCATCCAGCAATTGGTTTAAGTGTCTTAAATATCGGTACAATGAGTATGGATGATCAGTATGGTCAACAACCCACTACTGTTAATGTTGGAATATCAATCGCACCTGAAGTAAAATATCTAGATAAATTAGTTTTTGCTGTTGATTATGTAGATATTTTTAATGCAAATATCGTTCGTATTTATGATTATACTTCTGATGGAGAGGTTATTAAGTATAGTGACTATACAGATAGTGATATTATGAAACGATTACGTCTTGGTATGGGTGTTGGTTTAGTAGATACTAAATACTTTTCAACACAAGTAAATGTAGGATTGTATCAAGGTGCATATACTGCTGGTTTAGACATGGCTTTAACAATTTTTAAACTAAATATAGCTACTTACGAAGAACAAGTAGGTACAGGAAGTGTAGATATTCCAGATAGAAGATATATAGCTCTCTTATCTCTCGGTTGGTAAACTGACGAAATAATCAATTGAACTCTTGACTTTTATCGTCATTTATAGTTATAATGACGGTGAAAATCAATAATAAGAGGAGTTTAATCGCTAAATGATAGTTTCATATATTAGACCAGATAAGATTTTTGATGCTGCCCACGAACAGTTACAATCAATAAATGCTTATGCAATTTCCAAAAACCTTATTATTGATGAAGAGTTTATTGATCAGATATCACAAAATAAACGTTTATCTGAACGCAATCATGTAACACAATACTTCCAAACAAAAAATATTGATACTTTATTAATCTATGATGTTTGGGTTCTTAGTACAAACATGGAAGATATTATTCAAATGTTCTCATGTATATTGAAAAATAATTTTAAAGTGCATTTTGTAAAACAATCTGTAACTGTTAGTTCTAAGAGTAGTGTTATGTTAGTTTTAGGTCTTATAGATCAATTACGTCAAATTTTGCAAGATGAGTCAACAAAGGTAATAGGTAGACCTAAAGGAAGTAAATCAAGCTCTAAGTTTGATAAGCACATAAATGAGATTATAAAGTATATACAAGCTAAAAAGAGTGTTAGTGAGATGTCACGTCTCTTGGAAGTTAGTAGAAGTTCTTTAAAAGATTATATTGAGTCTCGTGAGCTTAAACAAGTAGCATTAGGATCTGTAAAACAAGAGACACCTAAAGATGCAGAGGAAAAGGTGATTTCAAAAATCATCTGCCCAAATACCATAAAAACAGGAGAAGAATATGAGTAAAGAAAAGAAAGGTATTGATATACCAACACCGTGGAGAATTAAACGTTATTATGTATACTTAATAGCGACTGTAGTCTCTTTAGGCTTACCGTGGATAGTAATAGATGGAAACCATTTCTTCTTACTTTCATTTGACAATATGCAATTGCACTTGGCGTTTGTTAAGTTTGATATGCAAGAGTTATACTTAATGCCATTTTTATTAATGCTAATGTTTTTAGGAATATTTGGTATGACAGTTGTTGGTGGACGTGTTTTTTGTGGTTGGGTCTGTCCTCAGACTGTTTTTCGTGTAATCTACCGAGATCTTATAGAGACTAAAATTTTAGGTCTTCGTGGTCGTATTAAAAACAAACAAAAAGAGCCAGACATGTCTAAGCCTGAGAATAAGGTTAAGAAAGTGATAGCTATTTTAATGTGGACTGCTTTAGCTCTTATTGCCGGTGCTGACTTTATTTGGTATTTTGTTCCTCCTGAAGATTTCTTTGCTTATATTCAAGATCCATCTGAACATATGACAATGCTTGGGTTTGTTGGTGGTGTAGCTGCATTTTTAATTTATGATATAGTTTTTCTAAAAGAAAACTTCTGTATTTATGTATGTCCTTACTCTCGTGTTCAGTCAGTTCTCTATGATGAGCATACTGTTATGGCACTTTACGATATGCACCGTGGTGGTAATATCTATGATGGTCATGATAAACAATATAATAAACAAAAAGAGATTCAAGTTACTGAGCCTCATGCTGAGTGTACTACTTGTGAATCATGTGTAACTGTATGTCCTACTCATATCGATATTCGTCAAGGTCTTCAGTTAGAGTGTATCAACTGTTTAGAGTGTGTTGATGCTTGTACTACTGTTATGGGTAAACTTGGTAAACCTTCTCTTGTTACTTGGTCAAGTGACTATGAAATAGTAGATCAAAAAGGTAAAACAAAATATTTCCGTCCTAAAGTTTTAGCCTATATTGCACTTCTTACAGGTATTGCTATAATCCTCGGAATGATGGGAAGCACTAAAGAACATATGCTTTTAAATATAAATAAAGAGACACGTTTATACTCTACAAAAGTAATTGCAGATGGGAAAGTTAGAGTAGATAACTCATATATTTTCTTACTTCAAAATACAGAGAGTAAAAAAATGAAGTTTTACTTTGATATCATTCCTCCAAAAGGTATGGAAGATAAAATTATTATTGCAACACCAAATAAACCTTTTTATGCTACTCCAGGTATGAAAAAGAAAAAAATCGTAACTTTAAGAACGACAGAGCATTTAGCTGCTGATGAGAGAAAAGATACTATTATTCCTATTACTATTCATGCTTATGCGCTTGATGAAAATGGAACAAAAAGTGAAAGAATTTCTGTTATTAGAAAGTCAATATTTATATATCCTAAAGAGAGTATATTAAATAAAGCTAAATAATTTTTTATGATAGTTAAAATAGACCTTTAGATATCTCTAAAGGTCTATTCTCCTTCTCTACACCTTTATTTAAAATCTCAATACCAAATACAAATAAAATACAAATAGCTTTTTGGTATAATTCCAAACTTATAAAATTACAAAGGATTTGGATGTTCAACATATCTAAATATAAAACATATACAAAAGGTTTACTAGCAAGTATTGTCGTGGCAATTTTAGCTAGTACGATTACTCATTTTATCTCTTTTAGCACAGCAACAGTAGCAATTATATTAGGGATGATAGTAGGAAATATATTCTTCACAACTTTTCATACAGATGAACCTGGATTTAAAAGTGGTGTGAAGTGGGCAGAAAAAGATCTTTTGATGTTTGCAATTGCACTGATGGGAATAAATCTTAACTTTACAATGTTAGCAAACCTAGGTGTTAAAACTATTTTAATTATTGTACTTGGAATGATGTTTACAATCTCTATGGGTATATTACTTGGAAAACTATTTAAACTAAATCCAAAACTCTCTCTTATGATTGGTATAGGAAATGGTGTGTGTGGTAGTTCAGCTATTGCTGCTACATCTGGGGTTGCTAAAGTTCAAAGTAATGATATAGGTATAAGTATAGCACTTGTAAATCTTATGGGAACTATTGGTATATTTTTAGCACCGTTTTTAGCACATTTTTTTGGTTTTACAGATATTCAAGCTGGGATTTTTACAGGAAATACCCTCCAGGCAGTTGGTCAAGCTGTTGCAGCTGGTTTTAGTATTTCTGATGAAGCGGGACACTATGCAACTGTTGTTAAGATGGGTAGAGTTTTACTTCTCGTACCTTTAGTTCTTATCTTAATATATATAGCAAAAAAAGAGAGTCAAAAAAATGGTGATGAGGTTGAAGGAAAAGCAAAAGTAGGAGTACCTTCTTTTATTCTTTGGTTTGTAGGTTTTTCGATAGTAGCTTCACTTGGATTGTTACCAGAAGAACTAGAAACTCTAATAGGTACTATAAGTCACTACATCACACTTATTGCAATGAGTGCTATAGGACTAATGATACACTTTGGAACGATTATGAAAACAGCTGGAACTGCATTTAAAGTTTCGTCATTATTATTTGCGCTACAGTTAATGTTTAGTGCATTACTAATTAGTATGCTCTAAAGGATATAGTTTGGGCTTACGCAAACTATTATGGGAATATGGAGAGAGAGTACCTGGATATGATATACCTGTATTAAATGAAAGGGAAGCTAGAGCAGCAGCAGGAATACTTGCTATGCTTGGTACAATTGTTATTTTTATAGGTATTGGATTTAACCATATTATTGTTGCAAAAGTTTATTTATCATTTTTATGGTTTGATTTTGTAGCAAGAGTAATTAACTTGAAATACTCACCATCTCTTCTTCTCGGACGCTTTATTGTGCAAAATCAAAAACCTGAATATGTTGGTGCAGTCCAAAAACGTTTCGCATGGACACTAGGCTGGTTAATCTCTTTTCCAATGGTTTATTGGTTTGTATTACACTGGGATATAACTTTTTATAAAGTGCTTGTTTGTGTTTTATGTATCACTCTTATGTTTTTAGAGAGTGCCTTTTCTGTATGTATTGGTTGTATGATTTATAAGGCTTTTAGTAAAAAAGATCCTCAACATTGTCCTGGTGGTGTTTGTGAAATTAGAAAAAAAGAGCCAGTGCAAACTTTTAATTTTATGCAAAAAATAATTGTTGGTCTTGCAATGTTAGGACTTGTTTTAGGAACATATCTTTTTTTAGCCAAAACAGAATCAAAAACATTCTTTGGAGATTTTTTACATCAAACAGTTCTTACTAAAGAACAGTTAAAAGAGGAGAAAGAAGAAGCATATAAAAAAGAAGTTGAAGCAGAGTTTGGAGATGATGATTTTTAAGGCTCTTCTTTATCAAAAAATTATATAATTAATAAATAGTATTTAAAGGAGTTAGAGTTATGTCTCATTTGCCAAGTACACTTAACTCCTTTTGGCTTTGGCGAGAAGTCTCTTCTAAACTTGGCGTTTCGAATCCAGCCTATAAATACTGGAAAAACACACCAAATATAAAACTCAATAATAAATATATTTTCATTCAAAAAGAGACTCTTCCTCCAAAACATCTTCATATAGAAGATATCCTCACAGACCTTTCTGGACATCTCCCTATTAAGTTTGCATCTGATCAGCTTCATGTAAATGAACACCTGTTCTCATCAGATAAAATGAAACTACATAAAGAGTTTGAATATAAGTTTGTAGAGGATGTAAAGTTTGTAAACATCAAAAAGTTTTTTCGTGAAAATGGAATAAAAGTTACAAAAAATTCTCTTATACAGCTTGGAAAGATGAAAGATTTAGAGTTTAGTAGTGAATCAACTTTCTATCGTCTAAAAGACGATTATGGTATTGTGGTTTACGAATAATGAATACATTTTTTATTGAGTATCGTGATCCACTTTTTTCTATCATAATATTTTTTGCAATTATTTTTATGATTACATTTTTTTCTTACTGGTGGAGTAGATATAAACATCGAGAAGATTCAAAATATTTAGATAATTTTTTAAAACAGTTTTGTACACTTCCTTCTAAAGATGAACTGAAAGTTCTTATTTCAAGTGGTGATTTGTCCGAAAAATCATGGTTATTACTTGCTAGTTCATATTATAAAAATGGTGATTATGAAAAAAGTATAGAAATTTACAATGAGATTATGATTGTTGGTAGTAGTGAAAATAAGAGAGATACGATGTTTTTATTGGGAAAAACATACTTTAAAGCAGGTTTCTTAGAGCGTTCAAAGAAAGTTTTTTTAAGTATCTTAAAAGTAAATCCAAGAAATCCACAAGCTCTTAATTATCTTCTGTTGATATATGAGTGTATGAGAGATTATAAATCAGCCTTAGATGTTTTAGAACCTCTTGACGAATTAAACAAGAGTATAGAACTAGAAAGTACCTATTTAAAAATAATGGCTCTTTTAAATTCAAATAAATTAAAAGAAGATGCTAAAGTGCAAGATCTCATAAATATTTACAAAGAAAAGAGACAACTTGAATACATCATTTTTGAATATTTATTTCGTGTAAACCCAAAACTAGGGTGGGAAAATCTAGATAGTTCAAAGAGTAAACTTTTAAGTGATATTTTATGGAAAGTAGAGTCCAAAAATTTGAATTTAGATATAATTTCACAAGATAAATATCTTTGTGAACTCTATAGTGCTAGAGGAGATATTAAGCTAGCAGATTCTAGTTCTACATTTGAATTTGATGTATTAATAAAACTTCGAGGGAAAGCAAATGCCACTCTCAGTTTTGAATATATATGTAAAAGTTGTAATCAAGTTTCACCTTTTGCTTTTAATCGCTGTTCATCGTGTCATACTATTGGTTCATCTCAAGTTGAATTGAGTTTGAGTAAAGATTATTATAAAAGTTTTGAAGAAGAGAATAACTCTTTTCAATAAGAGTAAAGATAGAATATAAAAAGAGAGAATTATGAATAAAAATATAGCAACATTGGAAAAACAGCTTGGCTATGAGTTTGAAGATAAAAAACTTATAATTGAAGCTTTAACACATAAAAGTTACAAGCAACCATACGATAACGAGCGTTTAGAATTTTTAGGTGATGCTGTATTAGATCTTATTGTGGGTGAGTATCTTTTTGTAAAATTTAGAAAATCTGATGAGGGTAAACTTTCAAAAATTAGAGCTTCACTTGTAAATGAAACAGGCTTTGATAAACTTGCACGTTCTTTAAATCTAGGAGAATATATACTTCTATCTAATGCTGAAGAAAATAATGGAGGAAGAGAAAAATCATCTTTACTTTCAAATGCATTTGAAGCAGTTATGGGTGCAATTTATTTAGAAGCAGGACTAGATATAGTTGGTAAAATAGCTATTGACTTGATTGAGTCTAATCATGAAGAAATTTCTCTTGATTCTCTTTTTCGTGATTTTAAGACAAGCCTCCAAGAGTTGACACAAGCTAGATTTGGTATAACACCTGAGTATAAGGTTCTTGCTAGTCGTGGACCAGATCATCTAAAAGAGTTTGAAGTTGGTGTATTTATAGAAGGTAAAGAGTATGCACGTGCTAATGGTAAGAGTAAAAAGATTGCACAGCAAGTAGCAGCTGAAGAGACACTTATCATACTTAAAAAGGAAGTATAGTGAATAGTTTTGGAATGAAGTTACAGTTTAGTACTTTTGGTGAATCCCATGGAAAAGCTATAGGGTGTATCTTAGATGGTGTACCAGCAGGATTGAAAATAGATGAAATATACATTCAGAGTGAACTTGACCGTAGAAAACCAGGTAAGAGCGAGTTTGAGACAGCTAGAAAAGAAGCTGATGAAGTAGAGATACTTAGTGGTGTATTTGAAGGTTTAAGTACTGGTACTCCTATTGCAATGATTATTTTCAATACAAATCAGAAATCTAAAGACTATACAAATATTAAAGATGTTTTTCGTCCAGGTCATGCAGACTTTACATATTTTCACAAATATGGCTTACGTGATTATCGTGGTGGAGGTAGAAGTTCTGCTAGAGAGACAGCTGCTCGTGTTGCAGCAGGAGCTATTGCAAAACTTATGCTAATGGAAATGGGTATAGAAGTCAAAAGTGGAATCTGTGAAGTTGCGGGTATAAAAAGTGAAGTATATGATTATGAAAATGCAAAAAATAGTATTATTTATGCATTAGATAAAAATATAGAAGAGGCACAAAAAAAAGAAATCTTAAAAGCTAAAAATAATCACGACTCAGTTGGTGGTGTCTCACGTGTCGTAGTTTCTGGTGTTCCTATTGGGCTAGGACAACCTCTTTATTATAAACTTGATGGTGTCCTAGCTGATGCAATGATGGGCTTAAATGCAGTTAAAGCTGTTGAAATAGGTGATGGTGTATTAAGTGCACGTAGCTTAGGTTCACAAAACAACGATGAGATAAGATTAGATGGTTTTAAGTCTAACCATGCAGGTGGTATTTTAGGTGGTATAAGTAATGGAGATGATATTATTTTAAATGTTTATTTTAAACCTACACCATCTATTTTTAAACAACAGCATACTATTACAACTGAAAATGAAGAAGTAGATTTTTCTTTAAAAGGCAGACATGATCCATGTGTTGCAATTAGAGGAACTGTTGTATGTGAATCTATGGCAGCTTTAGTTGTCGCAGATATGTTACTCTTAAATATGGGTTCAAATATGCAAGGTGTCACTAACTATTATAAATAAGGATTATTAATGTCAAAAATATATAAAGAAAAGAGTGGAGATGAATGGTTTTTTGCTACAGGTGATTATATTTTAAGTGAGACAGATGATAGTGGAAATATTCTTTATGCAAATGAATTATTTTGTGAATTAGCTGGATATACTTTAGATGAATTAATTGGCGAACCACATAATATTATTCGTCACCCTGATATGCCTAGAGTGGCGTTTGCAGGACTCTGGAATGATATTAGAAGTAAAGGATTTTGGACAGGTATAGTGAAAAATCTACGAAAAGATCGTGGATACTACTGGGTTCATGCTACTGTTATGAGACGCATTCATAGTGATGGCTCAGTTACATATCTATCTTTAAGAGGTGTACCTTCTAGAGATGACGTTAAAAGTTGTACAACCCTTTATGCTGAGTTGAAATCTCAAGAGTAGTTAGAATTAAAAAATAAAACTACTCAATCATTTCATTGATAACATTTTCTATAGTTCCTTGTGCTTCAAGTAAAGGTGATAAAGATAAGTCATCTTCTATATTAAGTGTACTTATCCAGTTCTCTACCGATAAAAACCCAATATGCATCTTATTTTCTCCACTCTTTTTATATAGATAAAATGAACATGGTGCCCAAGCACCAGCTTCAGGATGAGTTTTAGATACTGGATATATTACATCAAATTTACAGATTGAATAAGTATGGTAAAAATCATATACACCAGTATAGTTCATATCATCAAATATCTCTTCTTGAACATTAGTATAGTTAGGAAATAAGAACCCTAAAGGCTCCAGTTCACCTTCCAATTCAGCTTCAAACTCCTCTATAAAATCTTCAGGAGATTGACCATCAAGATTTACTTGTGCGACAAAATTTGAAGCTAAAGTTCTCTTTGGAAATTTTACTGTGTAGTCTAGTTCTTTAAAGCTACCATATGGCATAGCTGTTAGAAGAGCTTTTTTAATAAGTGAAGCATATGCAATTAAATCTGGGTCTGATAATGGTATGTTAGCTGTTCTAGCCATACCTTCAATACTCAGTGTTGATATGTTCATAGAGTTGTCTTTTGCAACCCAGATAGACATAGAAAGAGGAGTTAAAGCACCAAAACTAGGATATTTCTTTAGTAGTTTATATGTTAAATTGGTATTTATATACATAGCTAAGTTATATGCTTTATAGTGTGCTGTTCCAAATCTAGTAATGAAAGGCTTGTTCATATCGTTATTCCCAGGAACACTTAACCCCACAGATTCAAATGCATCTTCTATAGATTTTGTTGTGACTTTTTCATCTATATTTTGAGTTGAAAATATTTGTATATTTTGTATTTTTTTTGGTGTTGTTGGGATTTTAAGAGTAGAACTACATCCAACAATAGATATAGCTGTTAATATAGCTAGCATAGTTATATATATTTTTTTCATATTTATTCCTTGGGAGTTTAAAACTGCTTATTTTAACATCATTAATATGTAGTCTGGATTAATGACTAAGAATTTCTACCTTATCACCTATATGAATTTCAGCATTACCACTTAAAACTTTAGCAAATATACCTCTATCATTTTTCAATAGTTTAGGTAATTTTGAGTCTAATGAAGATAATCCTTTGCAGAGTGTACAGTTTTGTGTTATTTCTAATGTAGTATCACCTATTTTAATTCTGTCACCACCTATTAAAGAGTATGGATTTATATCAATCAATATATTTTCGCCCAATGCACCACTATCTAGCTGTATATTGTTTTTTTTACTTAATAGATAGCTATCTTGAGAACTTAGTAAAATAGCACGCATAGGATCTTTAGAATAAAACTTATCACCTATAACACCATCTATATCTAATTGAATTGTTTTAACACATAGACGAGTTTTTTTATCATCATTTTGTGTAATATATAGTTCTATTACTTTGCCTGTCATTCTGATTACCTATTGTAAATTTAAATTTTATGTTGATTTATTAAGAGAGTATAGAAGTAGGAGATATATAGAGATGGAAAAATGTTTCCATCTCTATAAAGTTGGTTTAGTTAAATACTAAGCATAAGCTAACTATTTAATTTTACCTTTACCTTTACCTGTTTTACCTTTACGGTCAGTCCAAGCCATAAGTAATTTATCACCTTTTTTAAATCCATCAGCTTTAAACTGAAATTTAAAAATAGGATTTTTTGATAAGAATTGTGAAGTTGACATATCAATAACTGTCTCACCATTTACAGTACCAGTGATGTGCATAATAAAGTTTGCATCTTCACGATTACCAGTCTTTTTTTCCATTTGGTTGTATGTACTCATTGCGTGTTTAGCCATAGCCTTAACTTTAACAACACCATTTTTTAATTTTGCTTTTACTTTCATAATATACCTTTATAATTAATTTTTATTGTTTGTTAAAGGATTAACCTTCACATCCACCGAGTGCAACATCTAAAGCTTGTTTAGCAGCATATAGCTTGCCATCTTTACCTTTAGCAACAATAGTAATAGAACCTGATTTACCCATTTTAATTTTAACAGAGTAAGTATTTACACTATATTTATTTGTAGTAATTGCTATTACGGCAGCTTCAGGATTTGCATCTTGAAATAGTACAATAGATTCGATATCTTTATTTGTTGAAAAATCAACAGGAATTGCTCCACCATTACTTGCTACTTTAGGAGCTTTTAATTTAACTCCCTCCATTACTAAATCGTTAGAACCGTACATCGCTTTGATAGCATCATCAACAGTATGTGCTGCCCATACAGCTGGTCTTGTCTTTCTATAGTCTTCTGCTTTTACACTCGCTGGAACTGTAGCTAAAGCTAAAGCACCAAGAGTCATACTTAAAAAATTTCTTCTTTCCATAATTCTTCCTTGTTATTAAGTTTATTTACCGCTGATTAAATAATCAACAACTGATTTGAAATCTGCATCTGAAAGTGTAGATCCACCTTTTGGAGGCATACCACCATCTGTACCATGAATAGCACTTGCATAGACTTTGTCTAAGCCTTTTTCAGTATATGCTTCCCACTCATCTGCAGCACCAAAACCTGGTCCAACACCATTACCGTGACACATTGCACAGTTGTCAGTATAGATAGCTTTTCGGTCTATCGCAGTTTTTTCTTCTTTTGGAAGATCTCTTACATCACTCATAGGAGGTAAGAAATCTTTAATTCCACCATTTTTGATACGTCTGATTTTTACAGTATCTTTTTGACAGTTTTCCATCTTACGTTCACTACGTTCAACTTTAATTGCACCAAAGTTTGTAGGGTTTGCATAATATGTTCTTACATCATTTAAAGCATTAGGACCATCGATATTTGGTTCAAAACCTTTCTCGTTTGGCATTTTTACTTTTAAGAATTTTTCACGATCAAGAACATACTCATCATCAACTTCAACACCATCAATTTCAAATTCATTAATGTTAAGAATATATGCAGTTAACGCATAAGCATCATCATCACTTAATGTTTTTGATTCATTATGAGGCATACCATCTTTGATGTACCACCATAGTGTACTAAGTTTTGGCCAATAAGAACCAAATACACGAACAGGACCATCAGCTTCAGGATCTTTCCATCTGTTGTTAGTTAAAGTTGTTTGCATCTCTATAGCATTACCTTTAGAAAGTGATGGGTAACCACCTCCACCTGAACCAAAGTCACCATGACAAGAAACACATTTAGCTTCATATATCTCTTCACCATCTTCAACAGAACCACTACCTTCTGGAAGACCAGTTCCATCTGGCATTACATCTTTATCCCATGCAGCTAATTCATTAGCAGTTGGAACACGACCATTATTGATTTTCATACCAATAACTTCAGTGTTTACATAGTAAGCAGATGTTTTACTGTTTGTTACAGGATAAATAGTACCACCATCAATTGTAGCTTTACCATTTATCTCTGTTGTTCCAGTTGAAGTGTTTCCACCCATACATCCAGCTGTAATAATTGCTAAAGCTGCTGCTGTAGAAGCTTTAGTTAATAATTTACGATCTAATTTGAACATGATTCACCTCTCCTTTAGCATTTACTTCCCAAGTCTCTACCGCATTTCTATGGTAAACAGACTCAACACCCATTACACTAACTTCTTCATCAATAGTAGGCTGAATATATCCAGCATCATCTGTTGCACGTGATGTTAGAAGTAATTGCTTGCCATTAGCTTGGAAGTCTTTTGGTATTTTATACATAAATGACCAACGTGTCCATGATTTTGGAAGTACTAAGCCTTTAAGTTTAGCTTCAACATAATTTCTACCACCATCAAATGATAAATCAACACCAGTGATAGTTCCCATACCAGACCATGCAAGACCTTCTATTTCAACTATATCACCCTCTTTAGCGTTTGACCAATCAATCTCAGGAGATGGAGATGTAACAGTTGAATTTACTTCATTTGCATAGAAGTGTTGGATAGCTTTACCTGTTGGTTTAAGTGCAGTATATTTAGAAGTTTCCTCTTTACAATACCACGGTTCAGAAGCAAATTCTAAACGTTTTAACCATTTAACACTTAAGTTACCTTCCCATCCTGGAAGTAAAATACGTACTGGATATCCTTGTTCTGGACGAAGTGCTTCACCATTTTGACCCCAAACGATCATAGCATCATCAAGTACTTTATCTATAGGAATTGTTCTTCCCATTTCAGAGTTATCAGAACCTTCAGCTAACATCCATTGTGCTTCTGGTTTAAGACCAAGATCAGCAAGGATAGTTTTTAGGTAAACACCAGTCCATTCAGCACTAGACATAAAACCTTTAGCAAATTGAATAGAGTTGAACTGTGGCCCTCTCCATTCTTGTCCACCATTTGCAGGACACTCTATAAAGTGTGTACGTGTAACTGATGGATATTTTTTGAGTTGTTCTAGTGTAAGAACAATAGGTGTCTCAACCAAGCCGTGAATCATTAAACGGTATTCATGTGGATTTACATGAGCAACACCACCGTGAGAACGTGAGAAAAATAGACCATTTGGTGTAATTATTCCCATAGATTCTTGAATAGGTGCTACTGCAATAGAAGCTCTGAAATTCCCAGAAGCGAGAAGTTTAGTATTTCTTCTTAATACATTATGTTCATATTTTGACGGAACGCCATATCTGTTTTTAGTTACTGGATCTCCCCAAAGTTGCCCCCATGCTACATGGTGCATGATTGCTGGGTCATCAGCTCTAGCGTTTGATGATACAAGTGATGTTCCCGCAATAGCAGTTACTGACATAGCTGCTTTTTTGAAAAAATCTCTTCTATCAATCTCTTGATTAGATTTTTTATTATCCACATTTTCTCCTTTATAGGTTGTTATTGCTTAGTATTTAAATGAATATTTACTCTCTTTTTTGACGAGGAAAAGCTTTTTACTTCCACATTATGCCATTTTATGCTTAATTACAAATTTATATTTAGGGTTAAAATAGGAATAAATGAGATAAAAATGTGATATTGATTAATTCTTAGGCAAATTGCGTTACAAAATGAAACACAAATTTATATTTATCGTTTTATAATAGACAAAAGTACATAATTTTTATTTGATATGTCTTCAAAAAATATAATGGTGTACTCTTCATGCTCAATGTCTTTAATATTTTCATCATCAAAATGAATGGATTGCTTATATTTATGAGCTTTAGTTCCTATATTTATGATGATAGTGTCAAGATAGAGTTTAAAAGCTTTTGTTGCTTTAAAATCTTCCTCAGCAAAGGAAGATAAAAGTGCTTTGAGTTGTTCTTCATATAATGGGGTACAGACTATTTTCATTTTCTCTCTTTTTCAGCTAACCAACTTGAAATCTCTTTCATGCTAGTAAAATAATCTTTAGCTGATGTTATATCTATCTTGTAAGCTTCAAGAGCCTCTTGCATATTACTCATCTTCTTCATCACTCTCTTCTTTGTCGAGAGATACAACTCCATAAAATGAATCAATCTCTTCATTATGAAGTTCTATATCATCAAGAGTATCTTGATAGATTTCTACCTTAGCTTCATCCTCGTCTTCATCTTCTACTGATGCAGTTGCTTCATGAAGAGACTCCATAATGAGGAAAGATTTAAAAGGTGTACCATACTTATAAACAAGTTGACCACCCATCTTACCTTGAAATAGTGTAGTTGCACTTAAAATAAGTACAGCTATAACTGTTATAGCTGTAAGAGAAAATTTCTGTAATTTACAAGCTACTATAGCTATCACTGAAATAAGAGCCATAGCTATAGCTAAATATAAACCAAGTTTTTTATGCTCAATAAGTAAACCTTGTCCCTCTTGACTTAAATAATTATATATTTCAGGTCCAGCTTGAGAACCAGTATACCAAGCAACAAACAGTGTAAGAGTTGCAAATATTGTAGCACGTGTGTAAAGTTTAGATGCTGTTTGTGTTCTTACAAATAGATAAATGATACCTAAGATAGAAGCAATAACTGGAAGAACAATAGCAAAGTGAGTTGATGCAGGATGTAACATAATTATAAGACCATCTTGATAGATTGATGTTTTTTTAATGCTTCATAGATAAATGTTCTATCATCCTCATTGTGAACCAAAAGATCAAGGTTCATACTTGTATATTTACCTGTTTTTGATTTGTTTGAGGGTGTAAGCTTATGTTCTCTCTCATCTATTACATCATGAATGGCTTTTTCAAGAGCTATTTTTTCAGTAGCAATAACCTTGTAACACCAGTTACAAGGGTATTGTAAAACTATTTTTTTTTCACTATCGTTTATAATTTCCATTTTTCCCTCCTGATTTTTCTTCTAATTGTACTTCTTTTATAATCATACCTTTATCTATAGCTTTAACCATATCATAGATAGTTAAAAGGCCTATACTTGTTCCTGTTAATGCTTCCATCTCTACACCTGTCTGTCCAGTAAGTTTTGCTGTAACTGTTAGTTTAAATCCTGGGAGAGAAGGGAGTTCTTCTACATCACAGTTTATACCACTAAGGTTTAAAGGATGACACATTGGAATTAGATCACTTGTCTTTTTCACACCCATTATAGCTGCGATAACGGCTGTTTGGAGAACAGGACCTTTTTTAGTCTGTTCACTAGCAATAGCATCATAGGCATCTTGGCTCATCTCAATCATACCACTTGCAATAGCTACTCTTGTTGATTCTTTTTTGTCACTAACATCAACCATTTTAGGTCTTTGATTTTCATCTAGATGTGTTAAATTCATAGGCAATTCTTTTTATTTTTCTATTATTATAGCAAAGAGGTGTTAACTAATGTTTATTGAGTGCTTCTTCATACTCTTTTGGATAGTTTAAATTTGTAAAGAGTGAACTATCTTTAAAGTAGATATATTTAGTATTTGACTCTTTAAGAAGAAATCCGAGTTTATGATTGTTCTCCTCTTGCATTATCTGAAATTTTGGTTCAAGTGAGCGATAATATATACCACATAAAGGTTGTATCCCTTGGTCTGTTTTTGCAATTATCGCATCATTATTGCCATGTGCTTTATCAAGAAGAGAGGTGATAACTTCTTCGTTAACAAAAGGAGAGTCAACACTAATAGCAAAAAAGTTTTCAGTTTTTAAAGTTTTAAAGCTTGCTATAAAGCCTGCTGTAGGGGCGAAAGTATCACTCTCTTTATCATCTTCAATAAAGTTTGCATTAAAACTAAACTTATTTTTATCTTTGCATGAAACATAGACATTTTTAAATATTTTTGAGAGTCGGGAGTGTTGAAATTCTGTAAGTGTTTGGAATGAGCCAAAAGGGAGAAGAGCTTTGTCCTTTCCCATTCGACTACTTTTACCACCTGCGAAGATGACACAGGGGATATCTAGCATTTAGTTTCTTGTAAGTTCTGCTTCAATACGTCTGTTTTGTGCACGACCTTCAGCCGTTGCATTATCAGCGATTGGGTTTGCTTCACCGTCACCTTCTGCTGAAAGTTGTTTAGCATTTACACCTTTAGAAACAAGTGCATTAAGAACAGAGCTAGCTCTTTTTTCAGATAGTTTTTGGTTGTATGCTTCACTACCTCTACTATCTGTGTAACCAATAATTTTAGCATTATAGTTAGTATGTTTACTTAAAAAGTCTGCATATTCTTGAACATTTGCATCTGATTCTGATTTGATTTTATCAGAGTTGTTTTCAAAGTTTACATTTAAAGGAATAGTTTTTGGACAACCATCACTGTTTACTTCTGTATCTGCAAGTGTATTTGGACAGATGTCATTAGCGTTTAAGATACCATCTTTATCAGTATCAACATCACAACCCTCTTCATCTACTTTTGTTCCAGCAATAGTTGCAGGACATTTGTCTTTAGAGTTTAAAACTGTATCGTTATCATCATCAGCTTCTATAATTGCAACTACTGGAACAACAACTACAGCTGCTTTTTCAACAACTTCAACAACTTTTTCTTCTACAGGAGCTTCTTCTGTTTTAGGAGCTTCTTTTTGTGCAAAATCACCAAAAGATATAGTTAAACCAGCCATAACAAGAAGGTTGCTATCCATAGTCCCTGCATTGATTCTAGTTAGTTTAGCCATATAAAGTGCTTCTAATTTTAATGCGAAAGTATCGTTGAAAGGAACTTTTACACCAGCACCAGTATCAAGAAAGAAACCATTTTCCATAGAGTCAGTTTTAGCACTAACTTTTTCATATCCAGCACCAATTTTTGCGAAAGGAGTTACATAACCCATCTCATCAAAAGTATAAACGCCATTAAAAGCACCTCTAGTTATTTTTGTGTCTTGACCAGTTGTATAGTCAACACCTTGTGCGTGATAAATAGAAAACTCTGGGCTAATTTTAGAATCAGGAGTATTGAATTGTACTTCAAGTCCTAAAAGAGGGTAACCATCATTATCAATGTTTAAGTTTCCCTCTGCAATGTCGTAACCAATCATTGGTGAGATTTCAACTAGCTTTTGTTCAGCAAGTAGTAGTGAGCCAGCTAAAAGTGCTGGAATAAGAAGAAGTTTTTTCATGTTTTGTATGTCCTTAAAAAATAATTTGCAAGTTTATCATAACCAAGTGAGGAAGTAGTGACTTCTATCTTGGATCTGTGATATAACCTGTTATAGCTGATATAGCAGCAACTGCTGAGTTTGCAAGGTAAACTTCCGAAGTTCGACTTCCCATACGTCCAACAAAGTTACGGTTTGTAGTAGAAACTGCTACTTCACCATCACCTAAAATCCCCATGTAACCACCTAAACAAGCTCCACAAGTAGGATTTGAAACTACACCACCTGCATCAATAATGATATCCATATATCCAAGTCTATAAGCCTCTTTAAGAATTTTCTGAGTTCCTGGCGTTACTATAAGACGAACATCTTCATGCACTCTTTTACCATCTAAAATCTCAGCAGCAGTTTTTAGGTCGCTTAAACGCCCATTTGTACAAGAACCGATAAATGCTTGGTCTATTTTTATCTTATCGCTTACAGCTTTTGAAATAGAGTGACCGTTTGATGGTAAAAATGGATAAGCGATAACTGGCTCAAGGTTTGCAACATCTATCTCTAAAGTCATGCAGTAGTTTGCATCTTCATCAGAGTGGTGAATACGAGGTTCACGAGCTAAATTTTTGTCTGCTAAAAATTCTTTTGTTACATCATCATAAGCTACGATTCCACTTTTTGCACCAGCCTCAATAGCCATGTTACACATAGAAAATCTGTCATCCATAGTTAAGTGTTCTATAGTTGAACCTGTAAACTCTAGAGTTCTATAAAGTGCACCATCAACACCAATCATACGGATGATTTCTAAGATGATATCTTTTCCAGTTGTATGTAAACCAGGTTTTCCACTTAAAACTACTTTGATAGACTCAGGAACTTTAAACCAGTTTCCACCGCTTATCATTGCAAACGCCAAGTCAGTTGAACCCATACCAGTTGAGAATGCACCAAGAGCACCATGAGTACAAGTGTGGCTATCTGCACCGATGATAACATCACCTGGAACTACTAGACCTTTTTCAGGTAAAAGTGCATGTTCAATTCCCATATCTTTTTCATCAAAAAAGTTTTTAAGTTTATGTTTTTTTGCAAATTCACGGCTGATTTTAGCTTGATTTGCAGATGCAATATCTTTTGCAGGGATGAAGTGGTCAAGAACTATAGAAAAACCATCTGGATTTGCTAGTTTTGTTGCACCACTAAGATTAAATGCTGAGATAGAGATAGGAGTTGTAATATCATTACCGATAACCATATCGATGTTACTACGGATGATTTCACCAGCGAAAACATCGTGACCAACATGTTGTGAGAATATTTTTTCAGTTATAGTTTGAGCCATAATAAACCTTTAAATATATAATTAATTTTGGGATTATACCATTTAAGGTTTAAAGTTATTAAATATATAAATAATTAGTTCATTTTCTTCTTTCTAGATAGTGTACTTTAAAGATTTTTTTATAAACTCTGTAGAACAGAAAAACATAGCGATAAAGATTGGGTTTAAAGTAACTTTATCATCTGAAATAGTTTCAAATACCTTAAAATTAAAACCACCACCATCATTAGGGTTTTGAGGTGTTACTACAAATTCAACGGGAGTAAGAGCTCTTACCATGTTGATGATATTTTTCTTTTTTTTCTGATTTTCAATATCTATGATATTAAAATTTGGATTTTCTGAACTTCTATGAGCATCTAAAATAGTCTGAATTAAGTCTACTTTATCTTTGAAAACAACTTTATTCCATTTAATGATGGTATTGTTTGAGGCTACTTGAGAGTTCTTCTCACTTAATGCACTCGGTTTTTTACTTTTCATCGCTTCCATAAGTGCTAAAAGGAAGTTTGTTCCTCCAACATTCTCGGCTGCTTTCGTCATAAAAAGGTGAATCATCGCTTTTGTTTCTTCGTTTTGTTTGTTAAAATTACACATAAATATTAAATCCTTATAGTAGAAGTATAGCATTTTTCTACACTGTTTGAATTCTTAAACTAAATATAGCATCAGAATTACTTAAGCTTATCATAATCTCAAAGCTATTATTATGTCAATACTAAAAGAGGACAAAAATTGTCTTGTTTAAAAAAGAATGAAAATCATTCTTAATTAAGAGGTAAAAATATGAAAGTATATTTAGATAATAATGCTACTACAATGTGTGACCCACAAGTAGTAGAAGCTATGCAACCATTTTTCAGTGAACTATATGGTAACCCAAATTCACTCCATAAATTTGGAACAGCATCTCATCCAGCGTTAAGTAAAGCTATAGACCAAGTATATACTGCAATAAATGCAGCAGATGCTGATGATGTTGTTTTTACATCATGTGCAACAGAGTCAAATAACTGGGTTTTACAGTCAGTATTTACAGACCATATTGTAAATGGCGAAAAAAATCACATAATTACGACAGAGGTTGAACACCCATCAGTTCTTTCAACTTGTAAATTTTTAGAAGAACAAGGTGTTAAAGTTACATACCTTCCAGTAAACGATCAGGGTGTAGTTGAAGCACATACAGTTAAAAGCTTTATCACAGAAAAAACAGCACTTGTTTCTATCATGTGGGCAAGTAATGAAACTGGTATGATAAATCCTATAGAAGAGATAGGTGCTATTTGTAAAGAAAAAGGTGTACTTTTTCACTCAGATGCTGTTCAAGCAGTTGGAAAAATACCAGTTGATTTACAAGCAGTAAATGTTGATTTTGTTTCATTTTCTGCACATAAGTTTCATGGTCCTAAAGGGGTTGGTGGATTATATATCAAAGATTCTCAACCATTAAGCCCACTTCTTCATGGTGGTGAGCATATGGGTGGACGTCGTTCTGGTACACTAAATGTTCCTTTTATTGTAGGTATGGGCTTGGCTATGGAGTTAGCTACAAAAAATATTCAAGCTACTATGGCTACAATTCGTGCTAAACGTGACCGTTTAGAAGATGCTCTTGTAGAACTAAGTGACACTTTTGTAGTTGGAAACAGAAATAACCGTACGCCAAACACGATTCTTATATCTATCAAGGGTGTTGAAGGTGAAGGTATGCTTTGGGACTTAAACAATGGTCAAATCGGAGCATCAACTGGTTCAGCTTGTGCATCTGAAGATTTAGAAGCCAACACAGTTATGCTTGCTATTGGTGCAGATAATGAACTAGCACATACAGGTATAAGACTATCTCTTTCTCGTTTTACAACAGATGAAGAGATAGACTATACTATTAACCATTTTAAGGAAGCAGTTGCAAGACTTAGAGCTATTTCAAGCTCATTTGCAAAACAGCAACCAACTAAGGGTGGTGAAGTTCAAGAGAGTGAACTTCACTAGTTTTAAGAACAAGTAAGTAAAATAAAGAATTAAAAGGAAAATATTATGGCAAAAGCAGATATATTAGGTGATAGCTTATGGGATGCTTACTCAGATAAAGTAACAACTCTTATGAATAACCCTAAACATCAAGGGGAACTTTTCCAAGGGGAAGTTGAAAAACGTGGGAACAAGCTTATTGTTGCCGATTTTGGTGCAGAGTCTTGTGGTGATGCAGTACGTCTTTACTGGGAAATTGACCCAAAAACTGACACTATCATAAACTCTAAGTTTAAATCTTTTGGTTGTGGTACTGCCATAGCATCTTCTGATGTTATGACGGAACTTTGTATAGGTAAAACAGTACAAGAAGCTGTTAAAATCACAAACATTGATGTTGAGTTAGCACTTCGTGATACTCCTGATGTTCCAGCTGTTCCACCTCAAAAGATGCACTGTTCTGTTATGGCTTATGATGTTATAAAAAAAGCAGCTGGTCTTTACATGGGTGTTGATGCTGAGAGTTTTGAAGAGGAGATCATCGTATGTGAGTGTGCTCGTGTTTCACTTGGAACTCTTCAAGAGGTTATTCGTCTTAATGATTTAACTACAATTGAGCAGATTACAGACTACACGAAAGCTGGTGGTTTTTGTAAATCTTGTATCAAGCCTGGTGGACATGAAGCTAAAGAGTACTATTTAGTAGATATTTTAGCAGATACTCGTAGAGAGATGGATGAAGAGAAGATGAAAGCTGCTGCTGATGCTCAGGCTGATGGTGGTGCTAAGTTTGAAGAGATGACTTTAGTACAACAAATCAAAGCTGTTGATGCTATCATAGATGAGAATGTACGTCAGTTCTTAATCATGGATGGTGGAGATATGGAGATAATCGATATCAAGAAAAATGATGATTATGTTGATATTTACATTCGTTACTTAGGTGCTTGTAATGGTTGTGCATCATCTTCAACTGGTACACTCTATGCTATCGAATCAACATTAAAAGAAAAACTCTCTGGTAATATTCGCGTTTTACCAATCTAAATTTTAAATAACAGGAATAAAAGTGGATAATATTTTAAAAATCGGAAAATATGAACTAGGTTCTCGTCTTATCGTTGGAAGTGGAAAGTATGACTCTTTTGAGATGACTAAGGATGCGACTTTAGCATCTGGTAGTGAACTTATTACAGTTGCTGTTCGTCGTCTTAACATTACAGATCCAGATAAAGAGAATCTTAGAGATACTTTTGCTGGTACAAATGTAAAGTTTCTTCCAAATAGTGCAGGGTGTGTGACTGCTGAAGAAGCCATCACTACTTTTAGATTGACTCGTGAAGCTACGGGGATTGACCTTATCAAGTTAGAGGTTATCGGTGATACTAAAAAGACTCTTTATCCTGATGTTTTAGAGACTATAAAGGCTTGTAAAGTTCTTGCTAAAGATGGTTTTACTATCATGGCATATACTTCTGATGATCCTATTATGGCGAAGCGTTTAGAGGATGCTGGTGCTCATGCTATCATGCCTTTAGCTGCACCTATCGGTTCTGGTCTTGGGATTCAGAACCCTTACAACATAGCGTTTGTAAAAGATGCTGTTAATCTTCCTATCATTGTTGATGCTGGGATTGGTTGTGCTAGTGACGCGGCTTATGCTATGGAGCTTGGAGCTGAGGGTGTTCTTACAAACACTGCAATCGCTCAAGCTGCAAACCCTATGGTTATGGCTGAGGCTATGAAACACGCTGTAAAAGCTGGACGTATGTCTTATCTTGCTGGACGTATTCCTAAAAAACCTTATGCAACTGCATCTAGTCCTATTGATGGGCTTATTCAGTTCTAGAACTCTTCTCTTTTTCTCAAACACACTCTATTTTTAAAAGAGTGTGTCTCCCCTAATAATATTTTGCTAAAATACTCAGATGAATACAAAAACCTACACTTTAATTGTCGATGCTCTTGTTGAGGATGGATACATAATCATACAAGATGCACTCTCTAGTGA
>Ga0256826_1000297_pt1 | contig 29027 bp, 27 predicted proteins | sample CV79metaG_FD_185975 | JGI IMG/M metagenome (GOLD analysis project Ga0256826, IMG submission 185975) | Hydrothermal vent microbial communities from East Pacific Rise, Pacific Ocean - CV79 | ecosystem: Environmental > Aquatic > Marine > Hydrothermal vents | place: Pacific Ocean: East Pacific Rise...
TTCTTCATTTTCAATTAATGCTTTTGCAACAGGAGCAAATTTTTCTGCAAGTGCTGGTACTTCAGTTTGACTTGCAAGTGCATTTGCCCAGTATTGTGCAACAAAGAAATGAGAAGCTTTGTTATCAGGAGTGTTAACTTTTCTTCCTGGTGCTTTATTGTTATCTAAGTAACCGTCATTTGCAACATCAAGTGCAGCAGTAACAGCAGCTAATTCTTTTGAATCATGTTTTCTAGCAATAAATCTTAAAGATTCAGCAAGTGCTAAGAACTCACCTAAAGAATCCCATCTTAAGTGACTCTCATTTAAGAATTGCTCAACATGTTTAGGAGCAGATCCACCAGCACCAGTTTCATATAATCCACCACCAGCTAATAATGGAACGATTGATAACATTTTTGCAGATGTTCCAAGTTCTAAAATAGGGTACATATCAGTTAAATAATCTCTTAAAACATTACCTGTAACTGCGATTGTATTTTGACCTTTTCTTACTCTTTCATTTGTAAATCTAGTAGCAGATGTAATGTCCATAATTTGAAGATCAATACCTGTTGTATCTAAATCTTTTAAATATTCATTTACTTTTGCAATCATTTGAGCATCATGCCCTCTTTTTTCATCTAACCAGAAAATAACAGGTACTTTCTCAATTTGACCTCTTTCAACTGCTAGTCTAACCCAGTCTTTGATTGGGATATCTTTCGCTCTTGACATTCTCCAAATATCACCAGCTTCACATTCAAAGCTCATTAATAGAGTACCATCTTCAGCAGTTACTGTTACAGTTCCAGCTTCAGAAAGTTCAAATGTAGTAGGGTGAGAACCATACTCTTCAGCTTTTTGAGCCATAAGACCAACATTTGCAACAGAACCCATAGTTGATACGTCATATTGACCATTTTTAACACAATCATTTATCATCTCTTCATAAAATAATCCATAAGTAGCATCAGGAATAACAGCAACACATTCTTTAGCGTCACCATTTCTATCCCATTGTTTACCGCCTTCTCTAACAACAACTGGCATAGAAGCATCGATAATTACGTCATTTGATGCATTGAAGTTTGTAGTACCTTTATCAGAATCAACCATGGCAATTTGTGGAGCATCTGCTTCAATTATATTTTGAAATGCTGCTTTAATTTCAGCTTCTTTTTCATGACCAACAATTTTCTTTTCTAAATCAGACATACCTAAATTAGGGTTTACATTAAGTTGCTTGAATACATCTGTATATTTAGCAAATACATCAGCAAAGAATACTGTAAATGCATGACCAAACATTATTGGATCAGAAATTTTCATCATTGTAGCTTTTAAGTGAATTGACCATAAAACGTTATTTGCTTTAGCATCTATAATAGTTTTTGCAATAAAAGCTTTCAGTTTAGAAACTGACATAAAAGTACCGTCTAAAACTTCTTTTTCCAGGGCATCTATAGTTTTTAGTTCACTCCCATTTAAAGAAATAGTAATTTTTTGTGCTGTAGGAATAACAACTGATTTTTCATTACTATAAAAATCTCCATCACCGTTCATATGGGCAACATAACATTTTGGATTAGTTTCAAATGATTTTAATCTATGAGGATTATTTTGTGCAAATCTTTTAACTGCTTTTGCAGCTCTTCTATCTGAGTTTCCTTCTCTTAAAACAGGGTTTACAGCTGAACCTAAACATGTGTTATATTTTGCTTGAATCTCTTCTTCTTCTGCATTTGCAGGATTTTCAGGGAAATCAGGAATTTTATGACCCTGACCTTGTAATTCAGCAATACAATCTTTTAATTGACCAACAGAAGCTGATACATTTGGAAGCTTGATAATATTTCCATCTTCTTGTAAAACCACTTCACCTAATTTTGATAATTCATCTTCTGCTAAACCCATTGCAGATAAAACTCTACCAGCTAAAGAGATATCTGATGTTACAACATCAACTCCACCAGCTTTTGTAAATGCATTTACGATAGGTAAAAGCGAATAAGTTGCTAAAGCAGGAGCTTCATCAATTTTTGACCATATGATTTTTGACATATTGTTTCCTTGTGTTTAATATAATAGTTTTTATTCTAACAAGAATTTGATTTATAGCATTTGATTGATGAGTTAAAATGATAAAATATAGAATATTATGTTTCTTTTTGATACAAAATAGCTATTAATTAAAAAATAAAGATTTGATGTATTACTTTTAGTAACTTTTATTTTAGTATACTGATTTCCATAAATCTTTGATTTGTTTTTTTGATTTGTTTTTTTGATTTGTTTTTTTTAACTTTTTTTTCTTAATCTTTTTTACTGTATTTTTTCTTTTTTTATATGTTTTTTTCTTTTGAATTCTTTTTTTCTTATTATATTTTCTTAGTTTATTTATATTATTTTTGTGTGATTTATAAGATGCCGTAAAAATATGTTTTGTTCCATCTTTTGATTTTACAAAATATAAATAGGTAGTTTTTAGTGGATGAATTGCTGCTTTAATTGCTGAAAATTCAACAGCACAAATAGGATCTCTAGGGATCCCTTTATTTTTATATGTGTTATATGAGGTATGATTATTTCTAATCATTTTTGGTGTAATTTTAGTATGGGAATATTTACCATAATTTAAAGTACCATCCATTTGAAGTTTCATATTTTTTTCAAGTCTATTATAAATAACACTTGATATTTTACTCATCTCTTCTTTACTAGCTGATTCTTTTTGAATAATTGATGCAATTCTTATGTAGTTATACCAATTTTCTTTATTGTAAGAGTTATAAATCTTCATAGAATATTTTTTGTATTGGTTATTTGTATATTCAAAAAGATATTTTATAGTATCATTTGCACTCATACCTATTGGTAATGAATATGTTTGAGGTAATATATTTCCATCTTTTTTATATGCTAATTTATTATAAGTATTAAAAAGTACTTCTTCTTTTATTTTTAGTTTACTACTTAACTCTTTTAAGAAGAAATAATATGTTTCTCCTGGAATTAAAGTAATATTAACAAGAGCAGCTTTTGAACGTGTTAATTTATATAAAAATTCATATTTTGTCATATGTGTTGATTTTAGGTCAATCCATCCACTTTGAGGGTATCCAAATGATTTTACAAGCCATCTATCCATAAAATTTAGGCTATAATTTTTTTCATCTAAATATGATATAATATGATTTGTTGAACCTTTAGGTATATAAATAACCCTTTTTGAATCAACAGTAAGTGTGAAATAATATGCAAAAATAATAGTTAAAATAAGGGAAAAATCAATAATGTTAAAAGCAATTATCTTTTTATCAAAAGTAATATTATTTATTTTTATTTTATCTATTGTAGCTTTAATGTATGGAATCAATTTAGTTAATCTTTCTTTTAATAATATTAATATTTCGCAATTGTATTTAAAATATGATAAAGAACTTATTTTAAATATAAAAGATTTAACAATTGAAAATAAAAATAAAATAGATGAAATGAAAATTTCTATTAGAAAAATAGAAAATAAATATCAAATAAATATAATAAATTTTGAACAAAACAGTACAAATATAAAATTTCAAACAAATACATTACTTACATATAAAGAGATAAAAAGAGTTTTAAATAATAAAAAACATAAAATAATTTTTAATAATTTGTATTTTAAATATGACCCTAAATTACCATATTTTTTTGCTTCAAAAGTTTATTCTAGTATAAATAAAAATAATATAAATTTTAAGTTTTTAAATCCTATTTTTAATAATATTAAACTTGATGGATCTACTATTGATATATCAGATCTTAAAAATAATCCAGAATTACATATAAACCTTCAAACAAATAACTTCTTAGATAAAAATTTATTAGATATTTTAGCTTACTATAAAGTAAAAATACCAATAAAACAAATAAAAGGTAAAAATAATATTAAAACTGAAATTATTTTCCCTTTTAAAAGTCAAATCTTAACTATTAATTATGATATAAATATTAAAGATTCATCTTTAATATATGATAAAATTAAGATATTTTCTAAAAATATAAATATAAAATCTTTAAATGATAAAATAAAAATAAATTCTAAGAGAGTATATTTCAATGGTTTTGAACAAAAATTATTATTAGATGATTTTATTGTAAATATTAAAAATAATACAATATATATAAATAGTACTATAAACGATGAAAGTAATAATAGTGTTTATTTAAATCAAAGTATAAATATAAAAAATAAAAATTCAAAAGGAAATATTCTAATAAATAAATATATTATTAATAAAAATATTATTTTAAAAAATCAGATATTAAATTTTGATTTTGATTTTAAAAATGAGTTTGATCTGAATGTATATACAAAAAATATTAATATAGATGATTTAAATATTAGTTTATTTTCACCAAAGTTAAATTACAATAAAAATAATATAATTTTTGATACAAATATCAAAGATAATTATAATAATAATTTTTTAATAAATAGTAGTACAAATTTAATCTCTAAAAAAATAGATGGAAGTATACTTATTCAAAATTATAAATACAAAAATATTCTTGATTTAAAAAATAAAAAGCTTAAGTTTATTGGAAAATTTGGTCATGGAATTAAATTTTTTATAAATGAGCTTGATTTGGTTTTTATTAAAAACAGAGATAAATATAGTTTAAATATTGGTAAATTAAATAAGGTATTAAATCATATAAAATTTATTAAAATAAATAAGTGGAATAAAGATACAAGTTTTAATTTATACAGTGATAATAACTTTAAGCATACAAATATATTTTTAGGAAATTTAGATATTGAATTAAAAAATGATTTTTTTGAAAAAGAAGATAAAGAAAAAGTTAAAAAAATGACTAAAACAATTTTTCCAAAAATTGATTTAGTACTACTTGATAGCTCTATTAAAATAAAAAATAGACTTTTAGCTATAAATTATTCATATCTTAAAACAACAAAAAGTAAAATAATAGTAGAAATTAAACCTGTAAATGAACGTTCTAAAATTAATATGATAATTGAGGATGAAAAGCTCTATATCGATGCTAGAAATATAAGTGATAATTTTATAAATAAACTAACAAATAAAACTATATTTGAAAGTGGAAGTATAGATTTTACAGCAAGAGGGTATGTTAATGATTTTAATGGTAAATTAACTTTAAATAATACAACACTAATGGATGTAAGAATTGTAAACAATCTTATTACTTTTATAAATACAACTCCAGCTCTTATAAACCCTATTTTAGCATTACCTACATTATTTAGAATGGCTGAGACTAAATTTGATATGCAAGGTTATTTTATTAAAAAAGGGGAAATTGAATTTAATTATAATGGTAAAAATAAAATATTAAATATTTCTAAGTTTTATACTAAAAGTAAAATGACTGATAGCAAGGGATATGGGAATGTAAATTTTGATAAAGAAACAATAGATTTAAATGTTGATGTAATATTTTTAAAAGATTATTCAAAATTTATCAAGCATATACCAATACTTGGGTATATTATCGTTGGAGAAAATGGGAACTTTATAACTAATGTAGATATTAATGGTACATTTAAAGAACAAAACTTTACTACTCATACAGTAACTGACGCTGCTCAAGGTACTATGGGGATGATTAAAAGAACTTTTAGTATTCCACTTTTCCCATTTATGGATGGAAGTAATAAACCTGCTTCAGATGAAATAATAGATAAAATTACAAACCAAGAGGAATAATATGGATAATATTTATGCATTGAACATTGAAAGAGCAGTACTAAGCTCAATACTTTTTAATCCAGAAATCATTGAGGATTTACTTGGAATCTTAAAACCTAAAGATTTTTATCTTCCTGCACATAAAAAAGTGTTTGAAATTATGGAACTTTTAAACTCACAAGATTTACCAATAGATGAAGAATTTATACGAAAAAGGGTAGATCAAAAAGAGGTTGATGATTCAATACTTATTGAAATTTTATCTGCTAATGCTATTACTAATACTATGGCGTATGCAAAAGAGATAAAAGATGCATCAGTAAAAAGAGAGTTAATTGGACTAGCAACTCAAATAAAAAAAGTGACAATAGAAGATGAGCTTCCTGCTCCTGAAGCAGTTGATTTTGTACAAAATGCATTATATAAAATTACAACAGATAGTGCAAGTAGTGAATTAAAAGATATGTTCAAAATAACAACAGATACTTTAGTTCATATGGAAAAGATGAAAGCTCAAGGAAATGCTTATTTAATTGGTGAAACAACTGGATTTGATGCACTTGACCGTAAAACAACTGGATTTAATCCTGGAGATTTAGTAATAATTGCAGCACGTCCTGCAATGGGAAAAACATCTTTTGTTTTAAATACTGCTTTACAAAATGTTGAAGCAGGAGCTGGTGTAATATTCTTTTCACTTGAAATGCCAGCAGAACAGCTTATGATGAGATTACTTTCTGCAAAAACAAGAATACCTTTACAAAATGTAAGAAAAGGTGATTTAGATGATAAGCAATGGAGTACTATAACTAATGCTTTTGAAGATTTAAATACTAAAAAATTATTTGTTGATGATGGTGGAAGTGTAAATATTAATCAACTTCGAGCAAGAGTTCGAAAGATTGCAGGAAATCCTGCAAATAACATTAAAATGGTTATTATAGATTATTTACAACTTATGCAAGGAACTGGTTCTAAAGCAAGACATGAAGAGGTATCTGAAATATCTAGAGGACTAAAACTTCTTGCACGTGAGATGGATGTACCTATCTTAGCACTTTCTCAGCTAAATAGAGGGCTTGAAGCAAGACCAGATAAAAGACCAATGCTTAGTGATATTAGAGAGTCTGGTTCAATAGAGCAAGATGCAGATATTATTATGTTTGTATATAGAGATGATGTATATAAAGAAAGAGATGAAGCACGAAAAGAGAAAGAATCAAAAGATAAAGGTGAGGACTATAAAAGTGCCTTTATTGATAAACCAATTGAAGAAGCTGAAATCATAATTGGTAAACAAAGAAATGGACCAACAGGTACAGTAAAACTTGACTTCCATAAAGAGCTTACAAAATTTGTTGATAAAGATGCACCTCATGGAGCAGCACCAACCGTTACAACTTATGAAAGTGTATCAGATGCACAAGTTCCTACAAATATTGATATTCCAGAACAATATGAAGAAACACAAATAGATATTCCATCAGATTATGATGCACCAATAGTAGAAATACCAGATATATAAAAAGGATTAGTAAAAATGGCAAAATATGTATTATTTGATACAGAAACAACAGGAGCTTCAACAGAAGATAGAATTATTCAAATTGGAGCAATGATAGTAAATAGTAAAACTGATATTGAAGTATATGATGAGATATGTTCATGTGAGGTTCCTATTAAAATTGAAGCAATGGAAGTACACAATATTGTACCATCTGATATAGAAGGGAAAATACCGTTTATTCAAACTAAATGTTATAGAAAAATATTAGAACATAATAGTATCTCGAATTATTTAATTGCACATAATATAAATTTTGATTTAACTATGTTAGAAAAAGAGGGCTTTAAAAATAACTATTCATTAATTGATACATTAAGATGTGCAAAACATCTATATCCTGATATGCCATATCATAGACTTCAATACTTAAGATATGCACTTGAATTATATAAAACAGAAGAGACTGAAGCTCAAACTTTAGGTGTTACAATTAAAGCACATGATGCAATTGGTGATGTACTTGTGATGAAATTATTTTTATCTAAATTAGTAAAAAGAGTAATGGAAGAGTATCCGGACTATAATCCAATGCAAAAACTAAGTGAACTAACTAAAACACCAGTATTTATCCAAGAATTTAAATTTGGAAAACATAAGGGTAAAAATGTGCAAGAAATAGCAAAAGAAGATGCTGGATATCTAAATTGGATGAGAAATAATATGAAAGATTTAGATGAAGATATGAAATATACTTTGGATAAAGTTTTAGGTTAATTTAGTAATTAACCTTTTTACAAAGATAATAGATAATAAACGTATTGAAATCACTAATAAGATGATTCCACTAGCTTAAAATAAACTACAATGTATCAATACTATTATTGTGCAATAACTGAAAAATTTCTAGGTGTTAGTAATTTTAAGTTTTCACCTTTTAGTGATTTTAGTTCATTTGAGAAACCTTTTTTTGAAAATAATACATATGTATCTACTTCCATATTTAATTGTTTTGCTATCTCTTTTAGTTTTGTTAGTTCACTTTTTTTGATTTTTGAGTTTGTAAATTTTGTTGAACCCATGATTAATTTGTTTTCTTTTGTTGTTGCTATTAAATCAATTGAGATTTTTTCATCCCAGTATCTTCCAATATTTACAATTCTATCATCACCTTTTGCAATAACTTGCTTTAGTACTTCATGGCTTAGTTGATTAAAAACTGTTGAGGCAAACTCACTTTTGTTGTTTTCCCATAGTTTTAATCCCTCTTCAAAATTTCCATCTCTTATACCTTTAAATACAGGAGAAACAAAAGCAAACCAAAAATGTGCAAATGGAGTTGTAAAAAATAGTTTTTCAGAAATTGATTCATTGAATTCTTGGTTTGCAAGAGCAAATCTTGATTTTTCAAGTTTTAACATTCTTCTAGAGCATTGTTTATCAACTGCATCTATTCCATCATTGAAAGATATTTTTAGTTTTCTAAATGCTGAGTTTGTTCTTCTGTCACCTTGAGCAATTGCTGTAAGTATTGCATGGTGTTCGTTATTTCCCATAGTTATTTCACCAATATCATTTCTTAGATATTTGTATTTTGCAAAGATTTTATCTTCTATTTGTTCTTCAAGTGGTAAATTGATATTTGCTGAAATTTTAATACCACCAAAAACTGCAAAGTATTCTATTGCTTTTTCCATATCAGTAATATGATTGTGTGTACAAAATGATTTAAATTGGTCTGTGATTGATAGTTTGTTTAGTATCATAAATATATGCCCTTTAATTTTCGCCATTATAACATTCTTATATATAAATACCAATTATAAGATAATAAGTATAATTTAGGACATTTTAGTTACAATTTAAATTATTTATAAGGAATCATTATATGACTATACGATCTAAACTTACATTATTTTTAACAATACTTTTTGCAACTGTTATGGGAAATTCGTATTTTACATACAATTTAGAGCAATACTCTCAAGAAAAAATACAAAGAATAGAGCATACAAGTAAAATTATAATGAATATGAAAGAGTATCTTATGGCCATGCAAGATGCAGAAACTGGACAAAGAGGGTATTTACTTACTCAAAATTCAAAATATCTTGAACCATATCACAACGGTATGTCTGATTCAAAAGATAGATATATAATTCTTCATAAATTAATAGATGATGCAACAAACAAAAATATACTTAAAGAGATAAAAAAACTGGAGATAAAGAAATATAATGAATTGCAAGAAACAATAAACCTAGTAAATAAAAATAAACTAAAAGAAGCATTAGTGATAGTAAAAGGGGAGAGTGGAAAAAATATTATGGATAATATTAGAAAAAGAACAGATCAACTTCTTTTACGTGAAACTGACCTTTTAAATGAACATAAATTACAATTTACAATTTTAAGAACAAGAACAGTTACTTTAATAACAGTAAGTGTTACATTTTTTATAATGATGGCATTATTTACGGTATTATTTTTAAATAGAACATTATTTGAGCCTATGAAATTACTTCTAAATTCTACTAAAAAAATTGAAGATGGTAAAGAGATAGATATATCAGATATTACTACTCAAGATGAGATGGGTTATTTACTTTCTAGTTTTTATAAGATGAATAAAAAAGTTGTACAAAGAGAAAATAAACTAATACATACAGCAAATCACGATGAATTAACAAATTTACAAAATAGAGTAACACTATATGAGTGTATCGATAAGGCGATTGAAAATTCTAAAAAACATGATACAAAAGTAGCTGTATTATTTTTAGATTTAGATAAATTTAAAGATATAAATGACACCTTAGGTCATGAAGCTGGTGATTTATTACTTGTTGAAGCTTCAAAAATATTTACTAAAAATGTTAGAAGTACAGATAGTGTATTTAGAATAGGTGGTGATGAATTTTTAATTTTATTAGAAGATATTACTAGTGTTTCACAAGTAAATATTATTATAAATAAAATTTTAAGAGCTATTCGAACTCCTATTTCATATAAAGGTGCTGATATACAAATTGCTGTAAGTATAGGTGTTGCAATATTCCCTGAAGATGGAACAACTCCAGATGAACTTGTAAAGGCTTCAGATATTGCTATGTATGCAGCAAAAAAAGATTTAGATGTAAACTATAAATTTTTTGATACGAAAATGTTAAAAAGACAAAGTGATTAATCTAACGATATTAAACTATAAATATTCTATAACAAAGTCTTAAGTATAACTTAGATACAATCCGCGTAATCTGAATAAGACAATAGAAGAACGAAATGAATTTATCAACTAAATTCTATAATATAAATCAAGCAAAATTATATTTTAATTTATCCCTTTTCTATTACAAAGTTCAGTATATAAAAGGAAATAAAATATGAAATTTGAAGATTTTAATCTTAAAGACGAGCTTAACCAAGCAATAAACAAAGCAGGGTTCACAGAACCAAGTCCAGTACAAGCTGACTCTATACCAATCATTTTAGATGGTCATGATATCATCGCTCAAGCACAAACAGGTACAGGAAAAACAGCAGCATTTGGACTTCCAGTTTTAAATAAAATGAAATGTGATGGAACAGTAGAAGTACTTGTAATCTGTCCTACAAGAGAACTTGCAATGCAAGTTTCTGATGAGTTATTTAAGTTTGGTAAATTCTTAAATATAAAAACAGCAACAGTATATGGTGGAACATCATATTCTAGACAAGTTAAACATGTACAAAATGCTTCAATCGTAGTAGCAACTCCAGGTAGACTTTTAGATTTATTAAAAAACAATCAAATCCAAATATCTCCAAAATGGGTTATTCTTGATGAAGCTGATGAGATGTTAGATATGGGATTCTTAGAAGATATTAAAAATATTTTCAAATTTGTTCCAGATGAAAGACAAACATTATTATTCTCTGCAACTATGCCTGCTCCAATTAAAAAACTTGCAGAAAAAATTCTTAAAGAACCAAAATATGTTTCTATTGCAAAAAAAGATATTACAAATACTAAAATTACACAATCTTACTATGTAGTTGAAGAATATGAGAGAGATGATGCTTTAATGAGATTATTTGACTTTAAAAATCCAAGTAAATCTATTGTATTTTGTAAAATGAAAAGAGATGTTGATAGATTAGCAACTTACCTTGTATCTCAAGGTTATAGTGCAAAAGGTCTTCATGGAGATATGGAGCAAAGACAAAGAGAAGAAGTAATTAGATCATTTAAAGCAAGTGCTGTAGAAGTTCTTGTTGCTACTGATGTTGCTGCAAGGGGACTTGATGTTAAAGATGTATCTCACGTATTTAACTACCAATTACCATTTGATGCAGAGCCTTATGTACATAGAATTGGAAGAACAGGAAGAGGTGGTAAAACTGGTGTTGCTGTTTCTATTGTATCTCCAAGTGAATTTAGATCATTGAAGAAAATCCAAGCTGATGTTGGTGCTAAAATGGAAGCTAAAATTATACCTACAATTGATGATGTTAAAAACAAAAATCAAGATGGTTTTATAAATCAAATCAAAGGTCAACATATAGATGATACTGTTTGTGATTTAATTGATTCTTTAAAAGAAGAGTTTGATTTATCTACTATTGCTTATAAATTAGCTACAATTTTATCAAATCAACAAAAAGTTAAAGGTAAAAATAATATCGGTAAATCTCAAAAAGATATCGAATTTTTACTAGAAAGAATGAAAAATGATAGAGGCGGAAACGGCGGAAGAAACAGAAGAGGCGGAAGAGGTGGAAACTTCAGAGGCGGACGAGGTGGTTCTGGCGGTGGAAGAAGTCGTGATGGTGGATCAAGAGGTGGATCAAGAGATGGCGGTTCTAGAGGTGGATCTAGAGACGGTGGATCTAGAGGCGGATCAAGAGGTGGTGGATCACGTGATGGTGGTTCAAGAGGCGGATCAAGAAGTAGATAAGGAAAATAATTGTGAGTGAAAATATTAAACAAACTAAACCTACTCATAATTACCTTATATACACACTAGCTGTGCTTACAGCTATTTTGATTAGTATAGGAGTTTATTTCTATACTAATTATGAAATCATAAAACAAAATGATTTTAAAAAAAGTTTTATTTCAAAATCAACACTTTCTTTTTATGATTTATCATCAGATATAAAACAACAATATATTTTAAAAAATAGTATTCCAAATTCTAATACTAAATATTTAGAAGAAGAGATTAAAAGATTAAATGTATTAGTAAATAATCAAGAATCAAAAACAATAATAAAAACAAAAATTATTACAGATACAAAAATTGTAAATAAAATTATAAAAGATACTGTAAATATAAATAGTTTTCAAGTTTCAAAATATAATGTTGCAAAATGTTATGATATGAAAGTAAATGATGATCAATTAAGTTCTAAATGTAAAAAAACAATTAGTAACTTTTTGAAAACCAATAAAGATGCAAAATATTTAGAAGTTATAGGACTACTATCAAATGAAGATTTTATATATTTAGATAAATTCAAAAAAAATCTTGATGTATTAGAAAAACTAAATGTTACACCATCTATTATTAGTAGACTTGAGAAATTTGCAGATTTCGGTTTAGCAAATAAAAGAGTTGAAGAAACTATTTGGTTTATAAATCAAACATCAAAAGAAAAACTACATATTTTTCCAGCAAATTATACAATAACATCAAAGTCTCATAATAAGGGAACAATAGTACGAGCTTATTACTAAATGTTTGATGTTACCATAATAGGAGCAGGAGCTAGTGGTCTTATGGCTGCGAGTAATCTTAAAGACTTAAATGTTTGTATCGTTGATTCAAATCCTAAAATAGGTGAAAAAATCAAAGTAAGTGGTGGAGCTAAATGTAATATCACAAATAAATATCTAAATGAAAACTATTATTTAGGTGATAAATTTTTTATAAAAAATACACTTGATACTTTCTCAAACCTAGACTTGCTAAAGTTTTTATCTTCACACAATGTAAATCCAAAACTAAACCCAAAAATAGTAAAAGGTACATATTTTTGTAACTCTTCAAGTGAAGTTATAAATATGTTCTCAAACCTTATAAAGCATTGTACTTTAAAATTAAATACAAAAGTAAGCAATATATCTTATGATGAATATTTTACAATCAAAACTTCAAAAGGAACTATAAAAAGTAAAAAACTTATAGTTGCAAGTGGCGGACTTTCTTATACCTCTTTAGGTGCTAGTGATATTGGATTTGAAGTTGCAAAATCTTTTGGTCATACAGTAGAAAAACTAAATCCAGCTCTTGTAGGGTTTACTGTACAAAAAGATCAGTTTTGGTTTAAAGAGTTAAGTGGATTATCTGTTGATGCTAAAATAACTGTACAAAATAAAAATGAAGATAAAAAAATACTTGAAGGAAAATTACTTTTTACACATAAAGGTTGTAGTGGACCAGTGATTTTATCTACATCTTTATATTGGAAGAAAGGTTCTTTTACAGTAGACTTTTTACCCTACAAAGATTCATATTTACCTAAAAGGGTAAGATCTGCTATTAAAGCAAATAAAATTGATGTGCATAATTATACTATGGCACCTGCTGGTAATTTTGGATATACAAAAGCAGAAGTTACAAAAGGTGGAGTAAATACTTCTGAGCTTACTTCTTCTTTTCAAAGTAAATTACAAAAAGATTTATATTTTATAGGTGAAGTAGTAGATGTTACAGGAGAACTTGGTGGATATAATTTTCAATGGGCATTTTCTTGTGCAATGTGCTGTGTGAACGAAATAAAAGGGGTTTAGAATGTGTGTAATTATTGCTGGAATATTTTCTTATTTAACATATATATTTTATATAGACAATGACTTTGTAAATGCAAGTATAAATGGTATAATTGCAGTGTTTTTTTTAGGACTATTAATTCGTAATATATTAAAAACAAAAAAAGAGATAAAAGAGAAAAATAAAAATTGAGAATAGCATTTATAGGCGATATTGTTGGTAGGCCTGGTAGAAAAATAATACAACACAATTTAGAAAATTTAAAAGAAAAACATAATATTGATTTTGTAATAGCAAATGGTGAAAATGCAAGTCATGGATTTGGTCTTACTATTAAAAATGCAGATGAACTTTTTAGGTATGGAATAGATTTAATCACTGGTGGAAATCATACTTGGGATAAGAAAAAAGATATGTTAGTACTTCTTGAAACAAAAGATGTTTTACGGCCTGATAATTATCCAAGCGAGATTCAAGGTAGTGGTTTAAAGATAATAGAAGTTGATTCTCAAAAATTTGCAATCATAAACCTTATGGGACTTTTTGCAATGCCTCAAGTTTTAAATCCATTTACACATGCAGTAGAATTAGTAAATAAACTTCAAGAAGATGGTATAAAACATATTTTTGTTGATTTTCATGCAGAAGCAACTGCAGAAAAAAGAGTGATGATGCAACTTTTAAAAGGTAAAGTTTCTGCTGTTTGTGGAACACATACACATGTAGGTACTGATGATGCTGAAATAAGTGAAGGTACATATTATATCACTGATATTGGTATGACTGGATGTCGTGACAATGTTATTGGAATGGAAAGTGATGTTCCTATTAAAAAAGCACTTACAGGTTTAGGAGGACATTTTAATGTACCAAATAACTGTAAATCTATACTTCAAATAGCAATAATTGATATAGATGAAAATGGAAAAGCAAGTGATGCTTTTAAGTTAAAACTATATGATAATAAAGAAGAAGTATTATCACAAACAATTATAAACTAAACCAAATCATAAATTAGATAAAATCTTAAAAAATATCTAAAAGTTCTATAAGGAAGATAAATGATTATTATCCCTCAAACAAAAGGTGGAGTTGGAAAGTCAACAGTAGCAATGCAAGTTATTGCTCCTTACCTTTACAAAAAACATGGTAAAAAAATAACATATATTGAAATTGATGATGAAAATAATGATTCACAAAGTTTTAATAGAACAGATATTGTAAACAAAAGAATGTTGAGTACAAATAAGCTTCAAGAGCTTGATGAGCTTATACTTATGGATGATAACCATGAAGTAATAGTTGATGTTGGTGGAAATAAAACATCAACTTTAGTACTTGATGAGATTGCAAAAGTTGGAACATTTGGAAATGTTAAGTGGATTGTACCAATGGGTGATGGTGAACTTGATGGCAAAAATGCAATTGCAACTATGAAAAAACTTAAAAAAATTGAAAATAACTCTCAAGATAATCTATTTTTTGCATTAAATAGAGCGATTTCTACTGAACCAGAATACTTAGAAGAACAGTTTATAAACTTCTTTGGACATAAATATCTTGGAAGTAATTCTACTATTACAGATTTTGTAAAAGATCCTAAATATTTTTCAGTTAAAAATGATAAAGTGATAACAATGAGTAGATATCTTGGAAGTACAGTATGGGAAATGGCATATAATAGTACAGATTTTGCTGCAAAAGCAATAGAAGCTAAAAATCTTGGAGATGTAGAAAGTGCTAGAAAATTTTTATTTTTTAGAAGAATACAAAACGAAGCTAAAGATTATGTTTTAAGTACTTTAAATCCTATTTTTATGCAACTTGATAGATGGATTGATATAAAATAATGGCGGATATGAGTCTAAAACAAGCTAAAGAGATAGCTGATAGATTGGAGCTTGCAGAGCTTAGTTTAACTGCACTTTTAGCAAATAGTGAGAAAGCAACAAAGCTTTTTGAAGAAACTTTAAAGCAACAAAAACAAATACTAACAACAATACCAAAAATGGATAACAAACTAAATACTATGAAAGTTTTAGTTGGGGTAAATATTGGATTTATTGTTGGGCTAGTTGTATCAAAATATTTTTTATAAAAAAGGGAAAGATTAAAAAAATGGATAAAAAACAAGAAGATATAATAACTATGTTTAATAATATTGCTAAAACTTATGATTTAGCAAATAGAATATTAAGTATGGGAATAGATAAAACTTGGAGAAACAAAGCTTGTAATATGGCATTTTCCTTATATGGTAGACCAAAGGTTGATACAATTGTTGATGTTGCTTGTGGTACTGGTGATTTGATGATTGACTGGAAAAAAATTGCAAAGAAAAATGGTATTGAACTGGATAAAATAGTTGGTGTTGATCCAAGTGTTGGTATGATGGAAGTTGGAAAGACTAAGATTGCTGATGGTATTTTTATTGAAGCAGGTGCTGAAAAAATGCCTTTAGAAGATGAGAGTGCTGATATTATTTCTATATCTTATGGTATTAGAAATGTTGTACAAAGAAAAGAGGGACTTGAAGAATTTGCAAGAGTTCTTAAACCAAATGGACTTATGGTAATTTTAGAATTTACAAAAAATGATAAAGATACGCTTACAGCTAAACTTACAAAGTTTTATATGAATAATATTATGCCAATTATTGGTGGATTGGTTTCTGGAAGTAGAGATGCGTATACATATTTACCTGAATCAATCGAAGCATTTATTACAACTGAACAAATGAAAGAAGAACTTAAATCTGTAGGTTTAGAGCCTATATTTGTAAAAGGTTATTCTTTAGATATGTCTACAACTTTTATAGCTCGTAAAATATAACAAACCATATGAACTCTCCTATAAGTGTAAATGAACTAAATCAACAAATAAATGGATTACTTGAAACTACATTTTCATCTGTTTTTGTTGAAGGTGAGATATCAAACTTAACATATCACAATAGTGGACATATATATTTTTCTATAAAAGATGCGAAATCTACAATTTCATGTGTAATGTTTAGGGGGAATGCTCAATATTTAAAGTTTAGACTTGAAGTTGGTTCTAAAATAGTAATCAGAGGAAATATTACAGTTTATTCTCCTAGAGGTACTTATCAATTATTATGTTCAAAAATAGAACCAAGTGGAGTAGGGGCTTTAGCTTTAGCATATGAGCAATTAAAAACAAAACTTCAAATTAAGGGATATTTTAATAAGGCATTAAAAAAAGATCTACCTTTATATCCTAAAAATATTTATGTAATTACATCAAATACTGGTGCAGCTATAGAAGATATGAAAAAGATATTAAAAAATAGATATCCACTTTGTAAAATGATATTATTCCCTTCTTTAGTGCAAGGTGATGAGGCTAAATATTCAATAGTAAATGGTATAAAAAATGCTGATAAATTATCATTAGAAAATGGTGAAAAAAATATTATAATAGTTGGACGTGGTGGAGGAAGTATAGAAGACCTTTGGGCTTTCAATGAAGAGATAGTTGCAGATGCTATATATAATACTACTGCACCAATAATAAGTGCAGTTGGACATGAAAATGATTTTGTGATAAGCGATTTTGTTGCTGATGTAAGAGCAAGTACTCCTTCAAATGCTATTGAAATATCAACTCCAAATATAAATGATTTAATGCAACTAAATGATAGTTTGTTAAGTGAGTTAAATAATAGGTATAAAAGAATACTTTCAAATAAAACTGTTGAAATTGATAATTTGAAAAAATCATTTTGTCAACACTCACTTGAAAATAAATTTCAATTTATACAAAGAGAGATAGATCAATTAAAACAAAACTTTTCTCAAACATTTAAAAGTATTATAAATATAAATGAAAATAAACTAAAGTTATTAAAAAGTAATTTTGTTATGAATGATCCATCAAAAAAAGATAGAATTGGTTTTGTTCAAGTAACAAAAAATAATAAAATTATTGATGTCAATTTACAAAAAGTTGACAATATGATAAATTTAGAAACTTCAAAATTCAAATTTGAGTGTAAAATTATCCAAAAACAAAAAATATTAAGCATATAAAAGATATAATACAAGTAATAAGTATCTAAAAAGGAATAACTATGGCAGTTGAAGAACAAGTTATTAATAGCTCAAACCCTAGTGAATATATGACATTTATCTTAGGTGAGATGAAATATGCAATAGAATTACCAAAAATTAGGGAGATTCTAACTTACCCTGAAATTATAACAGCATTACCAAATACTACTGATTGGGTAAAAGGGCTTATCAATTTAAGAGGGGAAGTTGTTCCTATTTTGGATGTAAGAATCAAGTTTAATACTGGTGAAATAGTATATGATGAAAATACAGCTGTTATTGCAGTAATTACTGAAGATAATAGAATGATAGGTATTGTAGTTGATAAAGTTGATGATGTTCAAAAAATTGATATCACTTATTTATCTCCAGTTTCAGATATGGGTTCAGCAATTCCTTCAAAATATTTAAAAGGTTTTGTAAGACTTGAAGACAATCAAATGTTAGTAATTATGGATATTGAAACAGTTATCCATAAAGAAGAACTTCTAAAATCGTAAGTAAAGGTAAAATAAATGCAAGCAAAAATTGCTAAATTAAAAGAGATTAAAATATTATTCGTAGAAGATGAAGTAGATTTAATAACAATTATTAGTGAAACATTATCAAAATTAGGTGCTAATTTTATTACTGCTAATAATGGGGAAGAAGGTCTACAAGCCTTAAAAGATAATCCAGATATACAACTTGTAGTTACAGATATTAATATGCCAATATTAAATGGTATAGATATGATTAGAAAAATAAGAGAAGCTGGAAATGATATTCCATGTGTAATTATGTCTGCTCATACAGAGCCTGAGTACTTAAAAAGTGCTGATGAGTTAAATGTAAAAGATTATATCTTAAAGCCATTTGACTTTATAAAATTCATCAATCTTGTTGGTGATTTAGATATATAACTTTTAAGATTAAGTGCTTTTAAAATGCACTTAATCTTGAACTTGTATTTATCCCTATTTGACTAATTGTAGTTGAAATAATTTTTTCCATAAACTTTTCCATCTCATCTTTTTCATTCCAAACAGCTTTTTTAACTTTTGCTTTTTTAACTAATAACGCTTTTGCTTTTGAAATAGTTCCAACTTCATCTATTAGATTTACATTTTTTGCTTGAATTGCTGTAAATATATGTGCATTAGCATATGTTTTATGATTTTCTTTTTTTAGTTTTCTTGCATTTGCTACATCAGATACAAACATATTATATGTACTTTTTATAACTTTATTTAGTTCTTGTGTTTCTTTTTTATTCCATGCTCTTGATGGTGTTCCAGCTTCTTTATATTCACCCATTTTTACTGTTTGAGTCTTAATACCAATTTTACTCATAAGTTCACTAGCATCAACACTTTGCATAATAACACCAATACTTCCAACCATTGATCCTGGATTTGCAATAATAGTATCAGCCCATATAGAAGCATAGTAAGATCCACTAGCCATAACTCCACTTGCATATGCAATAACTGGTTTGATTTCATTTAATTCTTTTATAGCATATGCTATTTCAACAGAAGGTGCGACTGCTCCTCCTGGAGAATTTACAACTAAAAGTACACCTTTAATATTTGAGTCTTTTTTGGCCTTATTGATATCTTCAAGTATAAGTGAAGCATCCATAATAGCTCCAGTTAAATTGATTTGTTGTAGGTTGGCAACTTGAATAGTTGATGAATCTGTATTTTTAAAAGTAAATATTAAAAATAGTACAAGAATTGTTGCTTTAAAGTTTCTTTGTATAAACTTTATTGGTGCAGTGATTGGTAAGAATATTATTCTAAAGAAGTTCATTTTTTCCCTTTATATATGTATTTGTTGTTTTTGTTGTATGAAGTATTATAGATGTTGTTAGTTCTTCAATATTATTTACAATATCTGGTAAATTAAAAGATATTATATCAGCATCTTTATTTATTTCTAAAATTCCTTTATTTAATCCAAGTGCATTTGCTCCATTTATAGTTGAAGCAAGGATAAGTTCTTTTGCTAAAATTTTAGGCTCATAATTTATATGCATAAAAAATGAATTTTGCATCTCTTGGAATAAATTAAGTGTATTATTTGAACTTAAACCATCAGTTCCTAGGGCAAAAGGTATATCTTTTAAATATGAAAGATTTAAAATAGTATTATTTAAAAGTCTATTAGAATTTGGACAATGTGTAATTGTTGCATTTAAATCTTTTATTTGAGCTAATTCTTTTTCATTTGCTTCAACACAATGAGTAAAACTAAGATGTTCAATATTTTTAAATAAATTTAAAAATTCACTTGGTTTACCTAATGAAATAGTTTGTCCTAGCATCTCTTTAAAGAATACTTCAAATTCACCACTAGAATGATTTAACCAATCATTTTCTGCTTTACTTTCTTGAAAGTGCGCAGATACTGGCATATTTGATTCTTTTGCAATTTTTAAAACTTCTCTTATTAAAAATGGATGTGTTGAATAAGGAGAGTGAATAGCAATTGCAGGTATAAAGTTGTCTTTTTTATTTGCAATTGCAGATTTTAGTTTTGCTTGAAAATCTTGATATAAAGTATCAATCATCTCTTGTTTTGAGCCTAAAACTTCTGTAAAATATACAACATTTATTGGTGAACTTATACATGGGTTCATATCAAATCCATATGATGAAATAGCACCTATAGTTGTAGTCCCTGATGAAATCATATCTTTTAATTCGTTACTAATTAAATCTTCAGTTGCTTTTTCAATAAGCTCTTCTCTATTTTGTATTACAGAAAATAACCATTTTACAAAATTACCATAAGATAAAGTTGTTTTATTTGCTGAAAATTCTAAATGTACATGTGTATTTATAAGTCCTGGCATTAGAACTGAATTTTCACCCATATATTTTATATCACTATTTGGATATATTTTTTCTAAATCATCAATAGTTCCAACAAATTGTATTGTTTCATTAAATGCAATTGCTCCATTTTCAATAATTTTGAAATCTTTATCACAAGTTAAAAGCCAATTGGCGTATAAAAATTGCATTGTTACCCTTTTATTATATATATTTTGTTATTATATCTAAACAAAAACAAAATTATTATAATTAAAGGAATTAAATGAAAATAGCAGTAATACAAGGACCAAACTTAAATATGTTAGGTGCAAGAGAGCAACATATTTATGGACCAATGACTTTAGAACAAATTCATGATCAAATGAAAGCAAGTGCTGAGCAAACTGGAGCAGAATTAGAATTTTTCCAATCAAACCTTGAAGGTGAAATTGTTGATAGAATTCAAGAGTGTATGGGTACAGTTGATGCAATTTTAATTAATCCTGCTGCATATTCTCATACTAGTATTGCAATTACTGATGCACTAAATGCAGTTGCATTACCAGTAGTTGAAGTTCATATTTCAAATATTTATAAAAGAGAAGAATTTAGACAAAAATCATTAACTGCAAGTGCAAGTACTGGTGTTATTACTGGATTTGGACCATTTGGTTACCATATGGGACTTATTGCTGTTACTCAAATAGTAAATGAAATCCAAGCTGCAAATGCTGCACAAGCAGAAGCTCAAGCAAAGTAATATTATGACAGTAGTAATTGCATCAGGAAATAAAGGAAAAATAAAAGAGTTTAAAAAGCTTTTACCTTCATATGATGTAAAAACCTTTAAAGAGTTATTAGGAGATATCGAGATAATCGAAGATGCTAATACCTTTAAAGGTAATGCTGTAAAAAAAGCAAAAACAATTTATGATGAGTTATTACTAAAGTATCCAAATGAAGAAGATTTTTTAGTAATAGCAGATGATAGTGGAATAAGTATTGAAGAACTAAATAATGAACCAAATATTTTTAGTGCTAGATATGCAGGGAAAAATGCAACAGATAAACAAAACAACCAAAAAGTTATAGATAATCTAAATAAAAAAAATAAATCTACTTCAAATGCATATTATACGGCATGTATTGCAATGATTTATAAAAATAAAATATATACAACTCATGGTTGGATGTATGGAAAAGTTGGTATACAAGAGATAGGTGATGGCGGTTTTGGATACGATCCTTTATTTACGCCTACAGGATATAATGACACTTTAGGAATATTAAGTGATGAAACTAAAAAATCAATCTCTCATAGAGCTAAAGCTGTTAGTTTAGCTATGAAAATATTAAAAGTTATTTTATAATACTATCATAGCTTGAGATATTTGTACTATCTTTTGTTTTGATGTATATATGATATTTCACTGAATCATTTACATCTTCTTTTCTTATATTTAAAGAAAATCTTTCATCATCTAAATTAAACTTACTTATTTTTTCATCATCATTTTTTAAAATAAATTTTTTGATATTATACATATGGATAGTTGATTGTAAATTTAGGTACTTAAGTGTATTTATTTTTGAAGAGTAAGTTTGGTTTTGAACTATATTTATTGATAAAAAGGAAAAGATAACTAAAAGTATAAGTACACTTATTAGTCCAAATCCTTTTTTACTCATAAAATTATAATTTCAAGCTCTAAATCTATATGGAATTCTGTTTTTACTTTTTTCTTTGCAAGGTTTATTAACTTAATAGCTTCATCATAAGTACCACCACCAAGGTTTACTAAGAAGTTTGCATGTACAGAAGAAAATGACATATTACCTATACTATAGCCTTTTAATCCAACATGTTCGATTAGATATCCAGCAGAAAATTTCTCTGGATTTTTAAAACAAGATCCTGCGCTAGGAAGATTTGGTTGATTGTTTCTCATTTGTATAAACATATCTTGTTTACTTTTTCTAAAACCTTTATCAACACTAAATGTAACTTCAAAAATAATACCATCAATTTTTGTATGTCTATATGAATACTCGATATCATCTTTTAAGATTTCACCATCTTTTGTTTTAACAGAAGTAATATATTTAAATATCTCCCATTCTTTAAGACCAGCATTCATTTTAGCTAAACCACCAATATTTCCAGGAAGTTTTGCCAATAATTCAAAGTTTGCAATATCATGTTTTTTACAAAATGTTAGTAACTTACCCGAAGAAGTAGCTGCACCAACAATTAGTTTGTCATCTTTTAAAAAGATATAATCAAAATCATCACCTAAAATAGCCATTTGAGGTGGTTTATTTGATAAAAGAATATTGTTACCTCTACCTATAATTGTATATTTTTTATAATCACCAATATCATTGATGATTTTTACTTTATGTTTACCACCAATATTAATCGATGTATGTTTTTTAAAATCTATTATTTTCATAATTGAATTATAACTAAACTATTTCAAATTATTCATTAGATACTTTTTTGCTTATATATATAAATAAAAATGAATGGTAAATATTAACTTAAAAACTATATTTATAATTATTATATCTTTTGATATAATAATTTAAATTAAAAATACGGAGTATTTAAAATATGATAAAAAAAGATATAAAAGATGAAAAGTTAAATTCAAATCATCACACACTATTTAAATCAAAAATTGATATTAAAGAGATTAAGTTATCAAATGATACTTACAAAAAAGAACCAGCACATACAAAATATAGATTATTTATAGATTCTTTTATGGAAAAAGAAAGAGGTCTTCATGAAATATTCAACGAACTATGGAATGCAGGTGAAAATGATAAATTAGAACTTAGAATAAATTCACGAGGTGGATTGGTAAATGAAGGTAGTCAGTTTTATTCTGTGATAAAAAATAAGTTTTATAAAAGAACTACAACTATACTTGACTCTTGTGGTTATTCTATGGGTGCACTTACATTTTGCATGGGAGATAAAAGGATAATTACTCCTAGAAGTGACTTGATGTTTCATGATTATTCAGGTGGAATTTCGGGAAAAGGTGGAGAGATAAAGTCAAGATTTAAACATAGTGCAAAGCATTTAAGAGATTTTTTTAAAGATGTTATTTTAAAAAATGGATTTTTAAGTAAAGAAGAGTTTAAATCTATGCTTATAGGTCAAGATTTTTGGATGGATGCAAAAGAGCTTTGTAAAAGAGGAATTGCTACACATGTATTAGTTGATGGGGCAGAAATAAGTGCTAAAAAATATTTAAAAAGTATCAAAAAGAAATAAATTATTGCTTTAGTTTTTGCACATATAAGTTATGTTATAATGCAAAAAATCAAGTATAGTAAAAAATACAAAAAATAGGATATACAATATGAGTTTTATTGAAACAAGAGGAAATGATGGTGTAAGAGCAAAAGAAGTTGAATTTTCTCATGCTATTTTAAACCCAATAGCATCACACGGGGGACTTTATATCCCAAAAGAATTACCATCTTTAGGTGAAGAGTTTATCTCAAGCCATATAAATAAAAACTATAAAGAGTTAGCTTTTGATATATTAAGCTCTTTTAATGTAGATATTGATGATGAAGATTTAAATGAAGCATTAAGTTTATATGATAAATTTGATGATGCAAACAATCCAGCACCAGTTGTAAAAGTAAAAGATGATTTATTTGTAAATGAACTATATCATGGACCAACACGAGCATTTAAAGATATGGCACTTCAACCTTTTGGTTCAGTTCTTTCTTCAATTGCTAAAAAAAGAGGTGAAAAATACCTTATACTTGCTGCAACTTCAGGAGATACAGGACCTGCTGCTCTTAATACTTTTAAAAACAAAGAGGGTATCCAAGTAGCATGTCTATATCCAAATGGTGGAACTAGTGATGTTCAAAGACTTCAAATGGTAACAGAAAATGGGAAAAATCTTAAAGTATTAGGAATCAATGGAAACTTTGATGATGCACAAAATGCACTTAAAAGACTTCTTGATAGTGATACTTTTAAAGAAACTTTAGCTTCAAAAGGTATAAACTTAAGTGCTGCAAACTCTGTAAACTTTGGAAGAATTATATTTCAAATAGTTTACCACTTTTGGTCATACTTAGAACTTTTAAGACAAAATGAAGTTAAAATGGGTGAAAAAATATATCTTGTAGTTCCATCTGGAAACTTTGGAAATGCACTTGGTGGATACTATGCTAAGAAAATGGGACTTCCAATTGAAAAGATTTTAATAACATCAAATGAAAACAATATCTTAACATCATGGATAAATGAAGGTTCATATAATCTTAACGATAAAGAACTAATCATGACAAAATCTCCAGCAATGGATATCTTAAAATCTTCAAATATTGAAAGAATTATGTTTGATATGTTTGGATCTTCTAGAACTAGAGAGTTAATGGAAGATTTAAATACTAAAAATGAATTCCATTTAAATGAAAATGAACAAAAACAAATCCAAGAGATTTTCTCAGCTACTTATTCTGATGATACTTATGGGAAACAAACTATCAAAAAATATTTAGACTCTGGATACTTAATGGAGCCACATACTGCAACATGTATAAAAGCTTATGAAGATTTGAAAACTAAAGATTTAAAATGTGTTATTTATAGTACAGCTGAGTGGACTAAATTTTCACCTACAGTGTTAAATGCACTAAATGAAGATACAGTATCATATAGTGATAAAGAAGCTTTAGATAAGATCTCTAGTGATTTTGATGCAAAAGTACCTGCTCAAATCCAAGAACTATTTTCTGCAGATATAATTCATGATACAATTATAGATATCAAAGATTTAGAAAAAGAGATTGTAAACTTTATATAGTTTACTTTTTCAAGTATAAAAAAAGGGGTTTGTCAAAAGACAAACCCCTTTTTTATTTATAATAGTAATACTTATTTAATAGTCATTAAATAGTTAAGAACTGTATCTATAAATGCATCATGTTTTCTTTCTTTTAAGTATGCAATATATAATGTTCTTTTCATAACATGTTTAGGAAGTCTAGTAATAAATAGTTTTCCATCTGCAACATATTCTTCTATAGCTTTAAGTGAAGCAATAGAAACTGTTGGTGTATCATCTTTTGGAGCATGAAGTACAGTTTGCATAATTGCAGTTAAAGATGAAGATTCTGTAATAACATTAAATGTTTCACAATCATCAAATTCTGACATCTCAAGATATTCTTTAAACAGTTTTCTTGTATGTGATTTTGAATCTCTACAAACCCATTTATAATCAAGCATATTTTCATTTTTTACTTTTTTAGGAAGTGCTTGATTTGAGAATATTACAATCTCATCTTGAATCCACTCTCTATAAATAACACCATCTTCAAAGATAGGTGACTCAATTAGTGCCATATCTGATTTCTTATCTAAAAGTAATGTAATAGCATCTTGACTTAGACCTACATTTACACTTACTTCATTGTCTATTTTTACTTTAATATCATTTAAAACTGTTGGAAGAATATAATCCCCAATCACTTTAGATGTTGAAAATATAAATGTTATGTCTTTATTGATAATACTTAAAAGTTGTTGTTCAGCAGCTGTTAATGACTTGTAAAGTTTTTGAGCAATAATAAAAAGTTGCTCTCCTTCTTTAGTAAGTCTAATTCCATTTTTCTTTCTATCTAATACTTTTGTATCTAAATAGTCTTCAATATATCTCATTTGTTGTGTTACTGCTGGTTGAGAAATACCTAACTTTGCTGATGCTTTTGAAAATGATTTTTCTCTAATTACTGTTAAAAAAGTATTTAGTTTAGTAAAATCTGATAACATTTGTTTTCCTTGATAAATTAATAATAATAATCATAACATATATTTATATAAATATTTATTAAAATTATAATATTTTCTTAATTTTGTTATATCTAAACTATATAATTAAATATGTTTTATTATAATTTGGAAAAAATTTGTTATAATAATATAACTTTAACAAGGATATATTATGCTTTCATCTTTAAATGAATCACAAAAAATAGCAGCTACCCATATTGATGGACCACTTTTAATACTTGCAGGAGCAGGGAGTGGAAAAACAAAAACAATAACAACAAGGCTGGCATACCTTATATCTATAGGGATAGATCCTTCATCTATCCTTACACTTACATTTACAAATAAAGCAGCAACAGAGATGAGAGAGCGTGCATTTTCACTTATAGAGCAGATGTCTTATCCTCCTCTTCTTTGTACTTTTCATAAGTTTGGACTACTTTTTTTAAAGTTTCATATATCAGCACTTGGAAGAAAAAATAACTTCGTAATAATAGATACAGATGATAAAAAGAAAATAATTAAGATGATTGATAAAGAAACTACAACATCTATTTTAGCAAATGAAATCTCAAAATTTAAAAACTCAACAATGACACCACAACAAGTAAAAGATACTTCTCAGGATAAGTTATATGCAAAAATAGCAGATGTTTATGAAAAATATGAAGCATATCTTATAAAAAATAATCTTGTTGATTTTGATGATTTATTACTTTTAACATATAAAATATTAAATGAAAATCCAAAAATAGCAGAAGAGACAAGCAATAGATATAAATATATCATGGTAGATGAGTATCAAGATACAAATGAACTTCAATATAAACTTCTTAAAAAAATATGTGGAGAGAATAACAATATTTGTGTAGTTGGAGATGATGATCAATCAATTTATGGATGGAGGGGAGCTACTATTAAAAATATCCTTACATTTGGTGAAACATTTGAAAATACACTTACTATTAAACTTGAAAAAAATTATCGTTCTACAAAAAAAATACTGCAATATTCAAATGCATTAATAGAACATAATCGGGATAGACTTGGAAAAAAACTTATCTCTACAAGAGGTGAGGGTGAAGATATTAAGCTATATGAATCAAATGATGAAAATGATGAAACAAGAAAAATAGCAGATGATATTAAAGTACTTTTAGAAAAAGGTGTAGAGGCAGGTGAAATTGCAATACTTTACAGAGTAAATGCTTTAAGTAGATCACTAGAAGAGGGATTTAATCGTGCAAGAATAAACTATAAGCTTGTAGGTGGAATGAAGTTCTATGAAAGAGCAGAGATAAAAGATTTAATTGCATACTTTAGAGTTATTACAAATAAAAATGATAACTTTTCTATAAAAAGAATTATCAATAAACCAAAAAGAGGAATAGGGGCAACTACTGTATCAAAACTTGAAGTCGAGGCAATAAGACTTAAAAAATCAGTATTTTCTCTTTTAGAAGATTTAGAACCTGATGAACTAAGTGAAGTAGTTGGTAAGAAAAATGCAAGAACACTAAAAGTATTTATGGCATCAATAAAAGATTTACAAGATATATTACAAACTAGTAAGATGAGATTTATTGATCTATTTGAAGAAACTTTTGATTTTAAACAATCTTATGAAAAATTAGCTGATGGTGCAGATAGAATTGCAAATATTGATGAATTCTATGGATACTTAAGAGATTATTTTTTACAAAATATGGATCTAAATTTAGAAGACTTTTTAAATGAAGTTTCACTAAAAAGTGACCAAGATGGTCTTGATGGTGAAGCAATATCTATGATGAGTATACATGCATCAAAAGGTTTAGAATACGAATATGTTTTTATTGTTGGATTTGAAGAAGGTTTTTTCCCTCTTGTAGGTGATGGAACTGATTTAGAAGAAGAAAGAAGACTTGGATATGTTGCATTTACAAGAGCAAAAGATAGACTTACAGTTTCTCATGTACATTCAAGATTTTATAAGGGTAAAAGAACACAACTTACGAAATCAAGATTTTTAAGTGAATCAGGACTTATAAAAGGAAGTCTCACAATTGCAAAATCCAAAGCATATAGAAAAGATGATTTAGTTAAGCATAAGATATTTGGTATGGGTCGGGTTCTTAGTGTTTCTAAAGCGGGGAAAGACTTGAAGCTAAATATTAACTTCGGAGGAAGTAAGAGAGATATCTTAGCATCGTTCGTAGAAAAAATCTAAAAAAAAGTGTTTTAGAGTAGCATTTACTTTGAATTTCAAATTATATTTATAAATTTATTCAATCACATACTCATGTATGCTCAATCTTAAATTTATAAATATAATTCAAACTTCTTTGTAACTACTACTCTAAAACACTTTTTTTGGTTTATTATCGTAGACAATAAAAAA
>Ga0256826_1000298_pt1 | contig 28986 bp, 27 predicted proteins | sample CV79metaG_FD_185975 | JGI IMG/M metagenome (GOLD analysis project Ga0256826, IMG submission 185975) | Hydrothermal vent microbial communities from East Pacific Rise, Pacific Ocean - CV79 | ecosystem: Environmental > Aquatic > Marine > Hydrothermal vents | place: Pacific Ocean: East Pacific Rise...
GAGCTAGAAGCATTTTTAGAGTATATAAGTGTTACTAGAGCACTCTCTAAAAAAAGTGTAGAAGCCTACAAAAGTGACCTTCTTCAGCTAGAAGAGGGGTCTGGAAACTCACTTGTTTCTTTGGACTCAGATAAGTTACTCTCTCTTTTAAGCCAGTATAAAAACAAACGCACCCTCAACCGTAAACTCTCCTCTGTAAATGCTTTTTTTGACTTTTGTTATAAAGAGCACTTTCGTGAAAAAAGTGATAAACTAAAATTTGCTAAAATTCCGAAACTTTTACCAAAGTACCTCTCATTTGAAGATGTTAAAAATGGACTTGCCCTTATAGATAGAAGTAGTTGGCTTGGAGAGAGAGACTATGCATTAATACTTTTTTTATATGCAAGTGGGACTCGTATAAGCGAGTGCTTAGCTCTCTCTAAAACAGATATAGAAGGTGAGTGGCTTCATATACGTCATGCTAAGGGTGAAAAGGAACGCATAGTTCCACTAGCACCTATAGCAATAAAAGCGATGCAAAAGTACATAAGGATGATGCCATTTGAGCAAGAGTTTATCTGGAGTAATTACCAAGGCAATAGACTCAGTCGTATAAGTGCATATAAAATAACTCAAAAGTATCTTGGTGTATCTCCTCACATACTTCGTCACTCTTATGCAACTTCACTTATAAGTGGTGGGGCAGATCTTCGTGTTGTGCAAGAGCTTCTAGGGCATGCATCACTTTTAACTACACAAATCTACACACATATAGAAAAACAAAACCTCAAAGAGACAGTAGAAGTTTTTCATCCAATGGCATAATAATAACTGATACTATTAAATTTTAATAAAGAAACATTAAGATAAAATGGTTATATGAATAATTTAGAAAATATTATTAAGGCTACTTCAAATATTCGACTTCTATATGTTGAAGATAATGAACAAGCCCGAATACCAACCTTAGCACTTCTTTCAGAGTTTTTTAAAACTATTACAGTTGCTGTTGATGGTGAGGATGGTCTAAAACAGTTCGACAAAAATGTGATAGATCTTGTTATCACAGATATCAATATGCCAAAGATGAATGGTTTAGATATGATAGAGTCTATAAGAGAGCAGAGTCGAGATACTCCGGTACTCCTTCTCTCCGCTTATAGTGAAATAGAGTACTTTAAAAAGAGTATAGAACTCGGTGTCGATGGTTACCTCTTTAAACCAGTAGATATGAACCAGTTTTTAGAGCTCATTTCTAAAGTTGTTGAAACTATAGAGATAAAAAAACAGCTTGCTGATAATATGCACTTTTTAACACAGTATGAAGAGGCAACAAATGAGACTGTTATAGTTTCAAAAACAGACCTTACAGGACATATATCTTATGTAAATAGACTCTTTTGTGAAGTCTCTCAATATACTCAAGAAGAGCTTATCGGTCAAAACCAAAATATTATTCGACATCCTGATAATCCAGCTTCACAGTATGAAAACTTATGGGATACTATACAAAACAAAAAGCAGATATGGAAAGGGATTATTCGTAACCGTGCCAAAAATGGAAGTAGTTTTTATGTTGATGCCGTTATAAAACCTATTTTAGACATTAATGGAAATGTTTTAGAATATATTGGGATGCGCCATGATATTACAGAAGTTATGAGTCCTAAAAAGCAACTTTTAGACTACATTGAAACTGCAAAAAAACCTTTTATTTCACGTATACAGATAGAGTCTTTTGACAATCTACAAAATTACTATGGGTATGAGTTTGCTACAACTCTCGATAATAATTTACAAGAGATATTAAAGCTAAATAAGCCTAAAGAGTTTGACTCGTTTTTTACTCTTGATAACGGAGGTTATATTTTTGGAGTAGATTTAAAAGAGAGTAGTGAGGAAAGATGTTTAGAACTCATTAAAGTCCTTCAAGAATTTCAGTCTTACATTAGTTCTATAAAAATAGAGATTGGAAATATATCGTATGATATTTCTGTACTTCTTGCTATATCTTATGACAATAGTGTGTATGAAAATGTTCGTTATGGGATTGCACAGCTTATTAAACAAAAAGAGAACTTTTTAGTGACAAATGAGCTTGCAAACAGTATTCATACCTCTGCACAAAAAAATCTTAAAATCTTACAAAAAGTAAAAGTAGCTATAGATAAGTCTAAAATAGTCTCTTACTTTCAACCTATAGTAAATAGTGATGGAACAGTCGCTAAGTATGAGTCTTTAGTGAGACTTATAGAAGAAGATGGAACGGTTATGTCCCCATACCTCTTTTTAGATGTTGCAAAACAGGCTAAGTACTACACTCAAATTACTTCTATAGTTTTAAGAAACTCATTTGCTGTTTTAAAAGAGATAGAAAGTGAGGTAACTATTAACCTCTCTGCTATAGATATAGAGCAGAAAAATGTAAGAGATGAGATATATGAACTCTTAGAAAAATGTGGTAAGAGTTCTAAACGTGTTACTTTTGAGCTCTTAGAAGATGAAGAGATAAAAGATTTTGAGGTTATACGAACCTTTATTCAAAGAGTAAAATCTTTTGGTGTTAAAATCGCAATTGATGACTTTGGTTCTGGTTACTCTAACTACGAGAGACTTCTTGACTTTGAACCAGACATTATAAAAATAGATGGAAGTTTAGTAAAAAATATAGAGACTTCAGAGTTCTCGGTATCTGTTGTAACTTCGGTTATTTTCTTCGCAAAAGACCAAGGTATGAAAGTTGTTGCAGAGTATGTAGAGAATGAAGCAATTTTTAAAATACTAGTAGACTTAGGTGTGGACTATTTTCAAGGTTACTATTTTGGCACTCCTAAACCAATAGGTGAAAATCATGGTAAGTAATTTTATAAACACTAAGTACCACCCAAAACTAATAGAAACAATGGTGCGAGTCACAAAAAATGGAACATTGATCTCAAACATAGTAGCACCCCTTCTTACACTTTATGTGGTCTGGGAGTACATGTCGCACTTTGTGATTCTTATATGGTTTGGAATAAATGTTCTTTTTTACATACTACGTTATATCATTGGGGAGAAGATTTTAAAAATTCTTTATACTCAAAATGATTTAGTATATGTCTACCTTAAACAGATTTACTTCTTGAGTTTCTCATCCGCACTACTCTTTGGTCTACTCATCTGGTATGGGGTTTTAATCTCTATGCCATCACTTAGTATATTTATACTAGCTATAGTTATATTTGCTCTTACTGCAGGCTCTATAGCTACACTAGGAAGTGTTTTTGTTGCTTACTTTGTTTATGTTGTGACAAATTTTGTTATGTTGATAACTGCACTTTTATATAATGGAGGGGAAGAGTTTATTCTTTTTGGAATAACAATGAGTGTACTTTTGGTTATCTTAGTTACAGCAGGCTATAAACATCATATACTTATTAGAAATGCTCTCTCTTTAGATGAAACATTTAAAATTATCTATGACAACTCATCAGATGGGTTAATGATCTCAAAAAATGGAAGATTTATTTCATGTAATAGAGCTATTTTAGATATGTTTCACTTAGATAGTGAGAAGGAGTTCTTGGAGACAAATGTCTCAGCATACTCACCAAAATACCAACCAAATGGTGAACGTTCATTTATACGAATGGCTAGAATGGCAAAAACAGCTCAAGAAGAAGGCTCTGTCTCTTTTGAATGGTTACATAAAAAGTCTGATGGTGAAGAGTTTTGGTGTGATGTTGTTCTCACTAAAATTTACCTAGATGGAGAAGAACTACTCTATGGTTCATGGAGAGATATAACAGATAGAAAAGAGATACAACTCTCAGAAACACTGCATAAACAAGAGATAGAAGCTTGGAATGCTAATCTTGAGTCTTTAGTTCAAGCTGAAGTTGAAAAAAATATGCTTAAAGATAGACAGATGCTCCACCAATCACGTTTAGCACAGATGGGTGAAATGATAAGTATGATAGCTCACCAGTGGAGACAACCTCTCTCTGCCATTTCTGCCGCAAGTGCACTTTTAAACTTAAAATCACAACTCAATAAGCTTGATAAAGAGACAGCTGGTAATATTTCTAAAGATATTTCAAACTATGCACAGTATTTAAGTGCTACAATAGATGACTTTAGAGACTTTTTTCAAAGAGATAAAAATAAAGAAGCAACAAACTATACTTATTTGGTGAAAAGTGTTCTGAGCATTATTGAAAATTCTCTGCATAGTCATCATATTGAGATAAAAGAAGAGTTACTCTCCTTTAATAGTTTTATGGCTTATAAAAATGAGTTAAAACAGGTCATTATAAATATAATGAAAAATTCACAAGATGTACTTTTAGAGAGAAAAATAGAGAACCCTTATATACTTTTAAAATCATACCAGAGTGAAGATGCTTATGTTTTAGAGATATCTGACAATGGTGGTGGTATAAATGAAGAACTATTTGAGAAGATTTTTGATCCGTACTATTCGACAAAAAGACAAAAAGATGGAACAGGTTTAGGCCTGTATATGAGTAAAATAATTGTAGAAGAACATTGTGGAGGAAAACTCTCTTGCTGTAATATGCCGGATGGTTTGTGTTGTAAAATGGAGATACCGATTGCATAGCAATAGTGATATAAATAATAAAATTTTTAGTAGAGCCTTTTTAGAATCGCTCTTTTTAGTTCAAAACAAGTGGCACCAACATGGTGTTTTGGTCCATACACTTCGTGTAACATACCACTGTATAAAAGCAGGTGAGTATAAAATGTTTGCAGCAGGGCTTCTCCACGATGTAGGGAAGCCTTTTACTGCGTTTAAAAAAGACGATGAGGACTATGAGTTTAGTGAGTGGAGTTTTACAGACCATGAAGAACGCAGCTACCAGATAATAAAAAACTGGCCCTTTGTGAGTGAGTATACAAAAAAACTTGTTCGCTACCACTATCTTATACGAGATATTAAGAAGTCTAAGAAAGAGGACCTTGAGCGCTACTCTCAAAAACAAGCTATTTGGGAAAGCCTTGATGATGCTATGCATAAAGATTTAGCCATATTTCTAAGCTGTGACGATGCTGGAAAGGGTAAAAAAAGAAGACCGTAGTATAATACTCTTATGAAAAAAATAGCTCCCTTTTTAATTGTTTTAGTTTTTGTTGGCATTATTGTCGCTCTTTTTCTCTCTCTTGGTAAAGTGCAGAAAATGGTTGTCATAAAAGAGGGGAACATAGAACAAAAAGTGCTTCGCATAGTTCTTAACAAGTATCAAGATAGTGATTGTGGTATGGTTATAAAAGATATGACTTATGTGTCAGAAGTGATAGCACCCGATGGAAAGACTTGGTTTTTTCATGATCATGGTGGTTTTATACACTGGCTTGAAGATAAACCTTTTAAAGATGAAGCTGTTATATGGGTAAGAAGTAAAGATACACAAAAGTGGATCAATGCAAAAGACGCTTACTACTCCTTAAATGACATAACTCCTATGGGGTATGGTTTTGGGGCATACGAAAAAAAGAATGAAAGTTTTATAAACTTTGATACAATGCGACTTAAAATGCTTCGCGGCGAGACTATGAATAACCCTAAAATAAGAAAAAAACTTCTGGAAAAATAATGGAAACAGTAAACATACTTACAATAATTACCATCGCGTTTCTCGGCTCATTTGGTCACTGTATAGGAATGTGTGGTGGTATAGTTGTAGCCTACTCAACAATAAAAATAAAACCAGAAAGTTCTAAAGTTAGTCAGTCTGTGGCACATCTACTCTACTCTTTTGGTCGTGTTTTTACATACTCTATACTTGGAGCTCTTTTTGGAGCTTTAGGTGGTGTGGTGCTTTTTTCTAACAATGCTAATGGTATACTCCTCATAGTAGCGGGAGTTGCCATGATACTCGCAGGTCTTTCACTTATGGGTAAGATAAAATTTTTAACACTTATAGAACACTCTTTTTCTTCATCTTCTTTTTATAAAAACACTTTTAAGAGTGTCCTTCACTCAAAGTCAAATGTAAGCTTCTTTTTACTCGGTATGCTAAATGGTCTACTTCCTTGTGGATTTGTTTACTTCTTTGCCATTACTGCTGCAAGTACGGCTGACCCACTTTATGGTGCTTTAGTTATGGCAGTATTTGGGATGAGTACTATTCCTGCTATGTTTGGTGTGGGGTTTTTGGCATCTCTGGCATCTGCTACAAGCTTTAGAAATATGATGATGAGCCTCTCTTCTGTTGCCGTTATACTCTATGGGGTATTTACGATTTATAATGGTTATGGTTATATAGCAGATCCACAAAAGACACTGAGAGATTGTCATAAGTAATAGGGATGAAGAGTAATAATATGAAAAGTTTATTAATTGCTCTGAGTCTAGTTCCCCTTCTTTTAAACGCAGAGTCTACAACACTTTTTACAGGTGACTCCGTAGTTCCTAACGATAAACCCTACTATAAGCATAAACTTAAAAATAGCAATGTAGAACTACTCTTTACACAAGAGAATAAAGAGTTTGCGCAAAGAACAGCAAATATAGAAGATAACTTACACAAAGAGTATGAAAAAACATTTGACTGGAAACTCGATGAGACTCTTTATGTCGGACTCATCTCAGATAAAAACCAGATAGCAAATGGCTTTTCAACACAGTGGCCAAACAATAGACAGATAAACTATGTGGGTGGGACAGAGTCTATAGACTACTTCTGCTCTACTTCATGGCTCGATACACTCCTTTACCATGAGACGGCACATAACTACCAAATAAACCTCAAAGAGAGTGTAGTCTCTCAGACCCTTCACTCTGTTTTTGGAAATGGAGTAGTTGTTCTCCCTCTTCCTCTCATCATACCAAATGTAGCAGATAACTCTTTTATGTTTGAGGGAAATGCTGTACTCAATGAGTCTTGGCATAACAATGGTGGCAGACTCTACAGTGGTCGTTTTGTAGCACAGACTGCACTACAAGCAAAGGCTGAGAATATAAACGCAGCCTATGTTTATAACTCACGACTTGGCTTTCCTTATGGAGAGATTTACTATATACAGGGTGGTTTTTACAACTACTTTTTAGCAGAAACCTATGGACTAGACAAGGCAAACGCTTATTTTAAATACCACTCTAAAGATTGGTGGTGGCCATTTTTTACAAATGCAAGTATGAGTGAAGCAGTTGGAGTAGACTTTGAAAATACTCTAGATACTTTTGCTAAAGAGCAAAAAGAGTTTGCACAAAACCTTACTTTAGCAGAGGGTGAACATATAGCTTCTTCACAGTTTTTCTCATCTTTAGGAAACTCTCAAGATGAAATATTTTTCTTAACCAACGAGAGTGGAGTAAGAGCAAGTGAACTCCTTGTTCTAAATAAAAAGAGTAAAAAACTAACAAAACAACGAGAGAGTTTTTTAAAGGGGAAAGTGCTTAAAGTAGATGCAACTTACTACACTCAAGCGAGTCGTAAAACTTCACCAACTCAAATAACCCAAGGGCTTTTTGATAAGGCTGCGTTTATTAAAGAGGGGAGTGAGTCTAAGATGATTCAGGCCTACCTCTCAGATGGTCGTGCTGTTTACTTCGATGTAAGCTCCTCTTTTTCTCAAGCCCAACTCTATGTAGGTGATGAGTTTTATGCACAGGTAAACTCTTCTGTTATAGTTGACAGAGAAGATAATCTCTACTACTTTAAACAAGAGAACAAAACAAGAACACTTTACAAAAATAAAACACCACTTTACTCATACCAAGGTTTTTATGGAGTTGTAAGTGATGTAGACTCCAAAGGTCGCGTTTACTTTGTGGCTTCAAGTAAGTATGGCTCTACTCTGTATAGTTACTATAATGGAGCAGTAAAACGCAGTAGCAGGGCCGATAACATCGTAGAAACAAGACTTGTAAATGATGGAGAGGTCCTTATAGCTGCTATAAGCGAAAAAGATTACTACTACACTATAAATTCACTTGAGAGCTTAGATGAAACACCTTATGAAAGAAAACTCTTTTTTGAAGATAAGGCTTACTATAAAAGTTTAAGAGGGGAAAGGGAGGAAGAAGTTACTCTCAAAGAGTCCTATAGTGCTCCCTTAGATATGCACTACAGTGGGACAAATGTATCTTATGGCTTTGACTCTATACTAGGAAGTGTAGGAAGCATAAACATAAACTTTGGAGATCCACTCGCTCAAAATAGTGCAAATGTATTTTTAAGTAAGGATACTGCAGGTGTAACCATAGCAGGAGTAGGGTATGAGTCTGCTCAGTACATAGTAAATCTGAAGTTAAATGCTTATGGTGTAGTAAACAAAGATGGGAGAGACTACCTTCGTGACTATGGTTTTTCTGCTAGTGCAACACTGCCTCTTTATGAAGCAGGGTACTACCGATCTTCTGTAGAAGTGAGTTACTTTCAAGACTATGATACATCTGAGAGAGAACCACTCTCTACAACTTTTTCACTTCAAAGATATGAGCGCTGCGGTGTGAGTATGTATGCAAACTCTTCTCATGACTTTGAGCTTTATGGTGTGAAGGAGAGAGAAGATTTTATGTATGGTGGCTCTTACATTTTTAGACATGACTTACCACTAGAGTTTTATGTGGGTCTTGAAGCAAAATATACACAGAGTGATGCACAAAATAGTTTTAATGCAAGAGGTGTAAAACTGAGTACTTCTTCAAACACAAGCGATATGGACCCTTCTCTTATAGATATACCAAGTCTAAACAACTCACTCTATGCAAAAAGTGGAAGTTATGGTGGGGCAAATATATCTAAGGTTATAAACCTCTCGGCTTACTTTTTTACTTTTCCTGTTTCACTTAGACGGGAATCTCTATATGCTAAGTATAGATACTATGATATAGAAGATTTTGCACAAAGAAGTTACACATTTAACGAGACAAGATTAGGCTTGACACTTGCAACTGTTTTTCTAAACTCTTTTGTTGTTCCTGTAAGCTTTGAGTACATCATAAATGATGCTACTTTTATAGAAGATAGTAGTAAGTTTCGTTTTTTAGTAGGGAGTAGTTTTTAGTATTAAGGTATAATAAATAAAAATAATATATGTAAAGGTCAAAAGAATGAAGAGTTCAATTATAGAAAGTATTAAGTCTCTCCCTCCACTCTCAAAAACAATTATGGATATAAATACTGTATATGCTGATGAAGAATCTGGAATTGGAGAACTTGCAAAAGTAATTGAACCCGATCCAATGATCGTTGCAAACCTTTTAAAAACAGCAAACTCTCCTCTATATGGATTTGGAAAAGAGATAAGAAATGTTTCTCAAGCAGTAAGCCTTTTTGGTATGAGTATGACTCGTTCTATCGCTCTTGGAAACTCTGTGCGAAAACTTTTAAATGTTGACATGAAACCTTATGGTGTAACCAGTGATGATTTTGCCGATGTTTCAGCAAAACAGGCAAAACTAATTTTAAGTTGGTATAACACTATAGACAAACAAAAAGCAGACAAACTCTACCTCGCTGCGTTTTTACAAGAGACTGGAAAAATCCTTATCTCAAGTGATATTATTCAAGAGGATGAAGATGTAAGTTTTCAATCAGAGATAGAAACATCAAGTAACATCGCACAAGTTGAGAAGTCGTATGTAGATGTAACAACTTCAGAAGTAACTGCCGCTGTATTTGAGCACTGGGGTTTTGACGCGGAGTTTGTAGAGATGATAAAGTATGCCGACAATCCAGCTGCTGCACCAGAGGACATAAAAGAGTATGCAACTGCACTTAACATTGTGAAGACTATTATTCCTATTAATAAACCATTCGCAGAACAGTCTATTAACTTCGGTCTTCGTAAAGCAAGAGATGCTGGCTATAAGTATGAAGACCTAGAAGATATACTCGATGATATCTTGGATGTTATAGAAGCTAGTTAGACTTTTATATCTTTATCTAGATATACTAAAACCTATACCAATTTTTTCTACATAATCATCATAGTGATTAGTATTCGCCACTTCAGGTGAACCTGCAAAGCTAGACATTGTCTCCCCATACCCTGCAAATGCTTTTAGATATAAAAAGAAACTCTTACCAAAAAGTGGATAACTATAACTTGTATCTATAGCCCCTTTTCCCTCAAAGTTATTACGAAGTAGAACTGTCATAAGGTGCTTTTTATAAGGGAGTATAAACTTTATGTGACCATATCCTAGTGTATCTGAGAGTTGTGGGTTGTAGTCAAAGTTGTCATCAAATCTATACCATCCTTGAACCTCTGTAAATATGCTCTTATATTGAAAATATGCAGCGAGTGTCATGTAGTTCCATGCTCTTTCATCCGGAAGGCCAAGCCCATTTGACATATGTGCTAAAGAGAAACGAACTGCTTTAAAGTACTCTGTTTTTGTCGGTACTGTTACAAAAAACTCTGGGTTATAGTCACTTGCTCTAAAGTAAGCATCCCCAACATAAAACTGCCAAAAAGAGTGTTGTGTATATGCAAGGGAGTAGACTTCATCAAGACCTAAGAGGTTTGGAAAGAAGTCGTACTTCACACTAAACTGAAACTCAACTTCATTTCCTGAGGTATAGCGGTCTCCTACTTCTCCATAACTACCATTTACTCGAGCACTTAAAGGAATAAGATAGTTTGTTTTATGAGCTTTTACATTAAAAATAGAGTAAAGATATTGATGAATAGTATCTTTTGTATCTTGATTTTGAACAGGTGAAAGACTTGAGTATAGTTTATCGTTTGTGAGGACTAGCTCTTTGTCCACCCGAGACTTATCATCTTCATAGTGTTGCTTTGCTGCTAAAGAGTACCACTTGAGTGCTTTGTCTTTATCTACACTACAACCCTCTCCATGTTCGTACATATAAGCGAGTATATATGCAGCATCATTGTCATTTTCCTTAGTTGCCAGTTCTTTAAACCCTACAAATGCACTCTTATACTCTTTTTGTTTATAGAGTTTATAGTAGCTATCGTACTGAGATTGGTCTGCAAGTAAGTGTGAAAGAGTAAAAAGAAATATAAAGATAAGTTTGTTCATAAAACACCCCTGTTTTTCTTATTATACATAAATTTTACTGTGCTATAATTCCCATACAAAATTAAAAGGTCATTTATGAGCAAAACAGTTACTATTATAGATACATTTGGATTTTTCTTTCGAAGTTTTTATGCTTTGCCACAACACTTAAAAAACAAAGATGGTTTTCCAACAGGACTTCTTACCGGTTTTACAAACTTCATAGCAACACTTCAAAAAGATCACGATAGTGACTACATAATTTTTGCCATAGATACTAAGGGAAATACATTTCGTAATGAGATAGACCCTAACTACAAAGCAAATAGATCTGCTCCACCACCAGAACTTACTATGCAACTCCCTGTAGCCATAGAGTGGATAGATAAGATGGGATATAAGACTCTTGGTATGAGTGGGTTTGAAGCGGATGATATGATAGCTACCGTTACTAAGCTTGCAAAAGATAAGGACTATACTGTAAGAGTAGTTTCTCACGATAAAGACCTTTACCAACTCATAGAAGATGGAAAAGTAACTGTAGTAGATGCCATTAAACGTAAATCTGTAGATGAGAAAGCTTGTTACGATAAGTATGGTGTAACTCCTGCTCAGTTTATAGACTACCAGTCGATCCTTGGAGATAGTGCCGATAATGTTCCAGGTGTAAAGGGCATAGGAAAAGTAGGGGCTGAGAAGCTACTCAAAGAGTATGGAACCTTAGATGAGATATATGCTCATGTCCAAGAGGTAAAAGGGGCTAATGGGAAAAAGCTTATAGCAAGTAAAGAGCAGTGTTATATGTCTAAAGAACTGGTAACGCTCAAACAAGATGTTTTTGACTCTATAGACTTTGAAGAGTATAAAATGAATGTTGAAAATCCATTTTTAAATATTTATGATGAGTTAGTAGAGTACGAGCAAAATGCTATTCTTCGTGTACTTCATGCTAGAAACCAAGTAAGTGACTCTAAACGCGAGAGTGCAGCTGCGGCTGTAGTAGTTGAAGAAGAGGACTATGGTGTGAAGCTAGAGTTTAAAGCGACACTACTTACTGATGCAAAAGAGTTAAACGCAGTCCTAGCTAAACTTACTCCTGAAACTGTAGTTGCGTTTGATACAGAGACAACAGGACTAGAGTATGACAAAGATAAACTAGTAGGCTTTAGTTTTTGTACGAACGAGGACGAGGCTTACTATGTTCCTTTTGCTCACTTCTATCTTGGTGTACCAGAACAGATAAGTGAAGCAGATGTAAAGTCTGCTATACGAAAAATATTTAACTCTAAAGTAGTTGGGCATAACATTAAGTTCGATATGCACTTTGTGAGTAGATTTTTAGAAGATGATTCACTAGAAGTATATGCCGACAGTATGATACTTGCATGGCTTATAAACTCTAACTCTGCATTAGCTCTTGATAAACTAAGTGCAGCACTTTTAGGTCATACTATGGTTGCGTTTAAAGATACTGTAAAAAAGGGTGAGACTTTTGCAGGAGTAGAACTAGAAGATGCTTGTAAATATGCAGCAGAAGATGCTTACATCACTGCTAAACTTTATAATCTTTTTCTAGAGAAGTTAGAGCTTCAAGGTGCAACACACTTAATAGATGAAGCAAAGGAAATAGAATTTCCATTTATAAAAACACTTTTAAGAATGGAAAAAGAGGGCATAGAGGTTGATGGTAGCTTTTTAGAAAAGTTTTTAGTTGAGGTGAAAGAGACATTGTCTTCACTTACTGCAAGTATCCATACATTAGCTGGTAGTGAGTTTAACATCAACTCTACAAAACAGTTGGGGGTTATACTTTTTGAGACTTTAGGACTTCCAGTTGGCAAAAAAACAAAAACGGGTTACTCTACAAATGAACAGGTTTTAAGTGGTTTACTTGACGCACATGAGATTATTCCTAAACTTTTAGAGTACCGTGAGGTTTATAAACTCTACTCGACATATATTGAGCCACTTCTAAAACTTTCAAAAGAGAGTAAAAGAAGTAGAATTCATACTTCTTTTGTACAGACTGGAACAGCAACGGGGCGTTTAAGTTCTAAAAATCCTAACTTGCAAAACATACCAACAAGAACACCTCTAGGTGCGAAAATCCGTAAGGCTTTTGTGGCTGGTGAGGGTAAAAAACTTATAGGTATAGATTACTCACAAATTGAGCTGCGTTTACTTGCTCACTACTCTAAAGATAGTGTACTTGTTACTGCATTTAAAGAGGACAAAGATATCCACTTGCAAACGGCCATAGTACTCTTTGGTGAAGAAGAGGGACCAGCGAAACGCTCCACTGCAAAAACAGTAAACTTTGGACTTCTGTATGGAATGGGACCCAAAAAACTCAGCGATACTCTCGGCATCACTACAAAAGAGGCAAAAGAGATTATTGAGAAGTATTTTGAGTCTTTTCCTACTGTGAGAACTTACTTTAGAAGCATAGTTGATGGCTCAAAAGAGAAGGGTTATGTAGAGACACTTCTTAAACGTCGTCGTTACTTCGACTATGAAAATGCAACACCGATGTTTAGAGCAGCATACGAGCGTGAAAGTGTAAACTCAGTTTTTCAAGGAAGTGCGGCAGATTTAATTAAACTAAGTATGAACAAGATTCATAATGTAATAGCCCAAGAGAACTTAAATGCTAAGATGCTCCTGCAGATTCACGATGAGCTCATCTTTGAAGTAAACGCAGACGAAGCAGAAGTTCTTGGAAATAGATTTAGAGATATTATGGACTCTATTATGGAGTTAAACATCCCACTCAAAGCAAGTCTTAACATTGGTGACAACTGGAGTGAGTTGAAGTAAACTGTTTACTCCTTTAGTTTTCTACTTGCATACCACCACAAATAAAACGCAGCGGAGAGTATGATGGCATCTAGTCCTAGCCATAGAGTGTAGATGTCTAACTTTAAGTACTTCAGTAGACTAAATAGCAGTATAGGTGCTATGAGTTGTCTGTAGACACTTATGGGGAATATGATGGCTGGTTTTTTTATGCCTTGGAGCATTGAGATATAGATAAAAATCATTACAAAACCAAAGAAAGAAAAACCACATATTTTGAGATATAAGAGAGCCTGAGCTATTACTTTTGGATCATTTGTGAGGATACCTGCTATCTCTTCTCCTATGGTAAAAAAGGCTATAACTGCTATGCCGCTGACTAAAAACCCAGAAAATAGAGCAAGTTTTGTCGCCTCTTGTATGCGTTCATAAAGTTTTGCACCATTGTTTTGAGAGATGATAGTGAGTGTTGCTACACTCAAACCTACGACGGGCATTAAAAATATCTGCTCAACTCTCATCCCAATACCAAACGCCGCTACAGCTTCTTTGCCATATGGTGCTACGAAGTAGGTAATTAGGTACATTCCAAATGCCATCATAAACATGTTTATACTTGGTGGGAAACCTTGTTTAAGTAACTCTCGTAGTATCTCTTTGTCAAATGTGTACTCTTTAAAACCAGTGTATAGTTTTGTCTTAGTGAGTTTGTAAAAGAGATATGCAACTGTAATAAACTCTGAAATAACAGTAGCGATGGCTAAACCACTCACTCCGTAGTTAAAGTACACAACAAATATATAATCTAAAAAGATGTTTACAATAGAAGTGAAAATAAGAATATTTCTAAAGGACTTTGTGTCTCCTGTTGCGTTTAGGAGGGCATTGAAAAAGAAAGAGCCTATGAAAAACAAAACTGCATACAAAATGATGTTAATGTAGGCGAGTGTAGTCTCTACATAACTAGGATCGCCTAATAGACCTACAAAATAAGGGACAAAAAGAAGTCCTGCAATACTAAGGATAATGGATAGGCCAATAGCAAAGACGATGCCATTAAGGGCAATATGCTGTGCTTTTTGAGTGTTGTTCTCTCCAAAAGCATTAGCAACCAAAGAAGTAAGTGCCTCACTCATCCCAATAGCAATAGCTAAGATCATAAAAAATATAGAACTACTCAGAGCTAATGCAGCAAGAGCTTCCGTGGAGATGAGTCCAGCAAAGTATGTATCTGTAAAGTTGTAAAGTGTATGAAAAAAGTAACCCATCATTGCAGGAATGGAGAGGGTTACAAGGTGGCTTTTAATAGAGCCTTGTGTTAAGTCAGTATGCATTTATCTCTTTTGTGTAGAATAAGACAAAAGTATAACAGATAATTATAAAGAAGCGAGACAATTATGAACTATAGATATATTGGTAAAACAGGATTAAGAGTGAGTCCTATCTGTATGGGGACAATGACTTTTGGAACACAGACTCCAGATGAGAAAGTAGCCTTTAAAATAATGGACAAAGCTTACGATGCAGGGGTAAACTTCTACGACACAGCAGAACTCTATCCTGTGCCACCTTCAGGAAAACTAGCAGGACTTACAGAAGAGATAGTAGGACGATGGCTAAAAACTAAACCTCGTGATAGCATCATTCTAGCGACTAAAGTTGCAGGTGCTGCTAATGGCTGGTTTGTGCCGCCTATTCGCCATGGAATGACAGCTATTGATAGTTTTCACATTGAGCGAGCGGTGGAGGGGAGTCTCAAACGATTAGGGACTGACTATATAGATCTTTACCAGATGCACTGGCCCGATACTCTTGTCCCTATAGAGGAGAGTTTAAAAGCTTTTGATAGACTTGTTTCAAGTGGAAAAGTTCGTTACCTTGGGACTTCTAATGATACAGCTTATGGAACGACAAAGGCACTTATGACAAGTGAAGCTAAAGGCTATGCACGATTTGAGTCTATTCAAAATAACTTCTCTCTTTTAAACAGAAGATTTTTAGATGAACTCTCGACTCTATGCGAAAAAGAGCAGGTTTCATTGCTTCCCTATTCGCCTTTAGGTGGAGGTGTTTTAAGTGGGAAGTATAATCAGCCAAACAACACAGAAGGTCGTTTTGCTTCGTATATGAACACAACTGACAAGAGACAGCGTTTAATGGCAGAGAGATTTGCAAATGAACGCTCTCTATCCTCGGTGCAGAAGTATCTAAAAATTGCTCATGAAGCGGGACTTGACCCTGTTACTATGGCTACAGCTTGGTCAAAACAGTTCTCTTTTGTAGCCTCTACTATTATAGGAGCTACAACACCCCAGCAGTTAGATGCAACTTTAGCTGCTATGGAGTTAGAACTGAGTGATGAAGTTTTGCAAGCTTGTGATAAGGTACATCAGGAGATCCTTTACCCTATGGGGTAAATTTATAGTTACTTATTTGTAAGTTTATAAACATAGGAAAAAACTTCAGCGATTGCCTTGTACATCTCAGCGGGGACTTCTCTATCTACTTCTAGGTGTGAGAGCATCTCTACGAGGTCTTCATCTTTCTTTATGGGGATGTCATGGAGTTTTGCTATTTTTATGATGTTTGCAGCCGTATAGCCTTCACCCTTTGCTGTGACTTTTGGAGCAGAACTTACCTCTTTGTCGTACTTAAGAGCTACGGCTTTTTCTTTTTTCTCACTCATGCTTTTACCTCAAACCCTGCGTTTATACTCTCGTTGTCACTGCTATATGCAGATGATAAAGAGTTTGCATCATCTAAAAAGCGAATACTCATAGGCATAACCCCCACATCTATCAGTTGTTTTTTTAAAGAAGAAATATTCTCTTGAAGTAGTTTTTTAAGTTTAGGACTCTGGGTTGTAATGTTTACATTGAGTTGGTTTTGCTCAAACATTCCTAAACGCAGTTTAAGCAGACCGAACTCTTTGAGTTGTAGCTCTATATCTGTAAAAAACTTTCCATCTTTGGCATTTTTAAGTGTAATGTTTCCATCTTCTAACATATCCCACTCATAAGGAAGGTAGAGTGATGTTGCATTTGAGAGATGAGAGAGAAGTTGTTGGTAGTCGATTTGTAAGAGAAGTTTATCTACTTGTTTTAATAGCTCTTGTCTGTTTGGTGAGGCAGAAGTTTGTAACTCCTCTTGGGCTTTGAGTAAAACTGCTTTAAAGTCTTGGGAGAGTGTCTCTTTTATCTGCGTTTGCTTTATAAGTTGCTCTGGTTTATTTAGTAGTGTGAGTCTCTCTAAGAGCTGTTTTGTATCTTTTGAAAAGAGTGTATCCTTTGGCGCTATTGTCTTGTCCACCGATGAGTTTAGTCTCTCTTGAAGTTTATTAAGGAGTGGCTGAGTCTTTTTAGTAAGCTCTGTAAGTGCTGCTAAGTCTGGTTTGTTTATGAGTTGTGAAATATCTTTAGAGATACTCTTAAAAACTTCACTATTTAGAAGAGTTTTTAAATCGCTTAGTATTGTTTGTACATTGGGCAATTTTGTCGTTTGGAGCTGTTTTGTTAGCTCTTGAAGGGACTCTTTTAAAACAAGTTGTGGCGATTGGATATTTTTAAGTTTGTTCTCTAAAAAAAGACCACTATTTTCTATTTTACTCTGTAGGTTTTTCTCACTCATATCTTTTACACTAGTCAAAAAAGAACTCAGTTTTTTCTCTAGTGGAAGAGGGTTCTCCTCTTTCTTTAAAGTGTTGAGTAACTCCTTAATAGTAGTCGTAACACTTCCTAGTTCTTTGAGTGTAGGGTTTGACTTTACTAAAGAGAGTAGTGTTTTGTCTTGACTAGGGTTTTGTAGGCTACGTTTGAGTAAACCCTCTACTATGGAGTTTAAATCTTTACTTTTTGTAAGTGTCTCTAACTCTTGTGGCGATACACTCTTTAGTACCTCACTCAAGGCCTTATTAGTATTTGCTAAGATGATGTTAAGTGTTTTATGAGCGTTGAGACTTATCATGCTTAAGTATATCGTTTTTTGGTATAATATAGACATAAAGGGGATGTTTATGATTAGTGGTTTTAGTGGTAGTGCACGAAATTATACTTTTACGCACTCTAGACATGTGGGAGGAGGGAATCTTCCTATTCCGTTTAATATCCCTAATGTACTCTATAATCTTCTTTTTGAAGATTTTGGTCTTGTTTTTACTCGTAAACAAGAAGATATGATAGATGCAGTCTCATTTTCTTACAAAGCAGTACAGCGAATGGAAAAGAGATATGCAAAAGAAGAGCAGGTTCTGATGCAAAAGATGCTTCAATCATCAGACGATCAAGTACTTAAAGATGCGCTAGAAGAGTTGCAACTAGATAGGTTTCAAGCAAATCAACACTTTAAAGAGTTAGTAACTGTACTTTCTGAACTTTTAGAGAGAGAACAGTATGAAAAACTGATGGCATTTAGTGGAATTCCTGTATAAATATAAAACAAATAAGAGAAAATATGAAAGAAAATATAGATAAAATATTAACAATTTGGCATAAACATTTTGAAGATGAAGAGAATCAGTATAGTGAGTTTGAGCCCTCAGACATTGAGTACTTTGTAGGCTGTATGCTTTACAATCACTTTGCATTTAGTAAGTCTTTAGAGAACTTAAAGACTATGGACTTAAGCTATGATTTTTTAAGCTCTTGCGGTGATGAATATGATGAGATTCAAGCTCTTATAAAAGAGATAACATTTGAGAGTGAAGAGGAGAGTTTAGCCTTTTTACACTCTTATATTGAAGAGTCTCGCTCTAAATATAAAGCTTCAGAACTTTACTTACTAAATAGACTCTACAACCACATAGAAACACTTGGGGATATTTACTCAGGTAGCTTAAATGTCGATCATGTTGATTTTCAAAACCCACTCTATAGATAGTAATGTTAAAAAAATATCTTATTAGCTCTGAGCCCTCTTATATGCAACTAAGAAAGCATCTTCCAGACTTTGCTCTCTACCGTAATAAAGAGACCTTATCGTATGCTTTTCATGCTCAAAACTTTATAGAGATGTCAAAGGCTTTTAAAGAGATGAAGAGTTTTTTGCATCAAGACTATAAGCTAGCAAAAGAGTTGGGAGCAACGGGTGTACACCTGACTTCCTTACAGTTTGACTCTATAGTAAAAGCAAAAGAGTTAGGGCTTGAAGTGATCGTGAGTACACATACAAAAGAAGAAGTTTTAAGTGCTCAGGAAAAAGGTGCTGATTATGTGACATATAGCCCTATCTTTGCAACACCAAATAAGGGTGAGCCAAAAGGTATAGAAGAGTTACATAATCTTTTAAACGCAACTGCTATGAAGGTTTTTGCTTTAGGGGGCATAGTAAACACGGAGCAAGTAAACGCAGTCGAAGAAACAAGTGCATATGGTTTTGCTTCCATTCGTTACTTCTCTTAAGTTTTAGCTTTTTAATGCACCAGCCAGATAACCGCTAGCAAAGCTCCACTGTAAGTTGTACCCACCACAGGGGCCATCAAGATTCATTATCTCTCCACAAAAGTAAAGCCCTTTAATAAGTCTACTCTGCATTGTTTTTGGATCTATCTCTTTGAGGCTAATTCCCCCACGAGTTATCATCGCTAGTCTAAAACCATCGTGCCCATTTACCGTAAGTGGAGTCCAAGCTAAAATACTTATGAGTTGTGCTCTTGTTTTTCCCGACTGCTTTTTTAAGCCAAGTTCTAAGTCTACACCTGCTAATTTACAGAGTTCTAGACTTAGTGCTTGTGGGAGTAGGGTAGAGACAAGTTCTACAATATTTAATGCCGGGTTTTGAAGTGCTTTTTCTTTGAGGTGTTTAGTAATCTCTTCTTCATTTTTCCCTTTTGTGAGATTTAAAAGAAGTGGAACTTCACCATACTTTTTAAGAAGTGGTGTTATTTCTCTTGCAAAGTCTAAAACTACAGGACCTCGTATGCCTGACTTAGTAAAGATGAGATCACCTTTTGCACGGAGTTTTTTATGTTTTTTAATGTCTACTCGAAGTTCTACTTTTGCTATGGTGTCAGCACGACAAGAACTCACCCAAGACTCTTTTGTTTTCAGCGGCATCATCGCCGGAGAGAGTTCTGTGACCTTATGTCCTAACTCTTCAGCGAGAGTATAGCCATCGCCTTCTGCACCTAAAACAGGATAACCAAGACCACCTGTTGCTACTATAACATTAGGAGCATAGTAGGAACTATCTTGTGTTTTTACACCCTCTATATATTTGCTTACAAGAAGAAGTCTCTCCACTCTTTGCTTGGTTATAACTTTTACACCAACTCTTTGCATCTCCTCTTGAAGCCCTGCAATAATAGTAGCTGAGGAGTGCGAAGTGGGAAAGATTCGAAAACCATCAGGAGCATGAGTCTCTACCCCAATCTCATCCATAAACTTTACAAGTTCTTTGTTGTCAAAGGTTGCTAGTGCATCTTGCATAAAACGACCATCACGACCAAAACGAGCCATAAAGTCTTCATTTGAGAGAGTATTTGTAAGGTTACAGCGACCACCACCGGTTGCTTTGAGTTTAGAGGAGATGTTTGAGAGTTTTTCAAGTAGGAGTACTTTTTTACCCTCTCTTGCTGCAACTATGGCAGAGATTATCCCCGCAGCACCACTTCCAATAACGATGAGTTCATAAGAGTCTTCATTCATAAGTTTATTTTACTATAATTTCTTCAATGAAAACATATTATGGCAATAGAGAAAAATGTTATGAGTGCTACAGACCTAAGAGTTCGTGCATGTGCGAGCATTTTGAACATATACAAACCCAGACAAAATTTATAGTTTTAATGCACCCAAAAGAGTTCAAAAAGGTAAAAAACAATACCGGACACTTTACTCATAAGAGTTTGACAAATTCCGAACTCTTCATTGGAATAGATTTTTCAGAGCATAGACGTATAAATGAAATAATAGCGACACATGAGAGTTACATACTCTTTCCCTCAGAGCATGCCATAAATCTTACAGACCAAGCACCTAAAAAGAGTGATAAAGCACTTGCTATTTTTCTCATAGACTCAACATGGGCTTGTACAAAAAAGATGTTTACACAAAGTACAAACTTAAACAGCCTCAAACATATGAGTTTTACAACGACAAAAACTTCTCAGTATGAGATTAAAACGCAGCCAGATGAAGCTTATCTCTCTACTATTGAGTCCACACTTGTTGTTCTTGAGTTGTTAAATAAACAGGATATTGAGCAGATTAATGTATCACAACTTGAAGGTTTTTTACGACCATTTAGTAAAATGATAGAGTATCAAAAGGCCCTCATCGAAAACCCTTTGAGTCATGCTGTGCGTTTTAAAAAACATAGTCAAAAATAATTATAAAATCATATAAATATCAACTGTTTTATAGCTTAGATGTGATAAAATTCCGTTATGAAAAACTATATACTTCTTTTAAGCACACTATTTACTATTGTTTTTATTTCTGCTTGTGGTAGTCCCCAAGCAAAAATCAGTCATAAAAACCCGATTACACCTGTTTGTACTATAGACAAAGTTTCTGCACCTAACTGGTGTTGTGATGGAAATCTTAACTCTCGTTACATAAGTGTATATAGCCATAATGCAGATAAAAAACTAGCTACTGATGTAACATACTGGAACTTTCAAGAAGAACTTTTTAACTACTTAAAAACAGAATTGTCAACTAAAAAAGATTTACACCTCTCTAAGCAAGATGTTCGTGCTGTTGTAAATGCGACTATCCTCGATATAGACTTTATTCATGAAAAATGGAATGGGCCCGAGTATTATGTGATGTATAAGGTCAAAAAAAGTAATGCAGACGAGATTCTTGCACAAAATGTAGAAACATACAAGCATACAAGAGTTTATGACAACTGTTTTAAAACAGGACGAGTATACTTAGAAAAAAGCTGTAAAAAGAAAATAAATAAATTTTTACAAACAACACCATTGAAAGATAAACGCACAATAATTATAGAAGTTCATACCGATAAGGCTGGTTCAAGTAGTAAAAATTTAGCTATTTCGAAACGTAGAGCATATAATGCTAGTTCGGCACTCTACTACAAAGAGTATAGAAATTCAAAAGTTTACTACATAGGTTTTGGTGAGACACAACCACTTATAGACTCCGAGAGTAAAAAAGCAAATATTATTAACAGACGTGTTGTTGTCTCACTTAAAAATAAGTACTACAAAGTTCAAAAAAATACATATAAAAAATATACTAAAAACAGAACAAAATCAAAACCAAAAACTACAAAAAAAAGTACTACACGAAAAACTTCATCGCCTGCTGTTGTCTCTCCGGTCATACTCCCTGCAGTAACAGATGTTAAGAGTAAGAAAAAAAGAGTCACTAAAAAACGGATTAAAAATGTAAACTTAGTCCGTTATACAGGGAAGGCAGATACAGGTTGGATGTACTTTGGTCCAAAAAGTTTAAGTAAAAAGTTTAATATAAGTTGTGCAGATGATAAGCCAAGAAAAGTGAAACGCCAAGCAATTAGTAAGTCTAAAAAAAGAGAGTTTGTCTCAGGACTCTATAACAAGCGTATCTCTGGAAACTTTGGTGATAACTATGTTGAAGTGAATCCTGTCTATATGTTTGAAAATGGTGCTATTCCTATAAGTAATCCAGTCGTGACTCTTTATGGAAATGAGAGAAATATAGAGAGATTTCAAACTACTGTAAATACTTACAGAGGTAAAAGAGGGATTCTTTATAGAATCTTCGTCAATGGAAAGAAAAAGATGGAGTGTATGGACTTAGTTATTCCTTACAGTACTAAAAATGTTTCTTATGGTCGTGTTTATATGAATGATGAAAATGGTAAACTTAAAGAGTATAAGTTTACTAGAGAGTAAACTTATTTATTAAACATCACTGAGCCGAGTCTAATCATGTTCGACCCACACTCAATAGCTTCTTCAAAATCCCCACTCATTCCCATAGAACATATAGTTGCATTTGGAAGAGTTTTATAGATCTCATAAGTAGTCTCAAAACTTCTTTTTATAACTGCCTTATCTTCACTGTGTGCACCGATGCTCATCACACCTTTTAAGTTAATGTTGGGACAAGTTGTCATAATAGTCTCATAAGCATTTGTAGCATCTTCTGGCATAAACCCATGCTTAGACTCCTCTTTAGCAGAGTTAATCTGTATAAGGGCATCTAGAGTCATATTTTTAGCTTCTAGCTTCTTTTGTAGTTCCTCGGCTAACTCTAAAGAGTCTAGAGCATGAAAAAGTGTAGGGTCTATGTCTAAAAGGTTATTTATTTTATTTTTTTGAAGGTTACCAATAAAGTGCCACTCTAGTGGAAGCTCATCGAGTTCAGCCGACTTTGCTTTTAAGTCTTGCACTTTGTTCTCACCGTAAGCACGTTGACCAATCTCGTAAAGTTTAGATATATCTTCACTAGTAGAGTACTTACTCACTGCTACTATTTTCACTATATGATGATCACTCACCTGAAGACGAGCCGCCTCAACACGACGGATTACATCGTCTATATATATTTTGTATTGTGTTTGTGTCATAATTATTTCCTTATCCAACTAATCTAGTTATATCATTAAAAAGACCAAGTCCCATGAGGCCGAAGAGGATTACCCATCCGGCTATTGTAAACTTCATCATTACGGCTTCACTTGCTTCTCTTCGGAAAATGAGTTCGTAGAGATTAAACATAATGTGACCACCATCAAGGGCTGGGATAGGGAGGAGGTTTAGAACTCCTAGGTTTACACTTATAAGTGCTGCGAAAAACAGAACACTCATCCAGCCTTGCTCACTTGCATCTGAAGTGAGTTTTACTATGCTTATAACGCCGCCTAACTCTTTTGCTGGTACATCACCTGTTATAAGTTTTTGTACACCTGTAAAAATCATAGTACTAGCAAAAATAGTTTGCTCCCATGCATACCCAAAAGTTTCACCTACACTAAGATCAAGTGGATGTGTAACACCTGCAGAAGAGATACCGATCATTTTTCTCTCAACAGTCTCGCCAAACATATTTTTTGCTTCATTTAACTGAGGTGTGAGTATCTTATACTCAAAGAAACCATTTCTTAATATCCCCATATCGAGACTTCCACGACTAGTTTTAATAATCTCAGCCATCTCTTTCCACGTCTCTACTTTAACTGCATTTATAGATGTAATAGTATCGTTTGACTCTAGTCCTGCTATAAAAGCTGGAGAGTCTTTTACTACTGTACCTATAACGGGAGAGAGTATTTGTGGACTACCAAGAGCGATAGCAAGGTAAAGAAAAAATGCTATTATGAAGTTAAACGCAGGTCCTGCTAAAAGTATAAATATCTTTTGAACGGGAGTCTTTACATTATAGCTATCATTATCTGGGCTTTTTTTTGTGGGGTCAGAGTCATCTTGACCTTTCATCTTTACATAACCACCAAGAGGAATGGCAGAGATAGTCCAGTCCGTATTGAATCTTCTAAAAGTAACTAACTTCTTACCAAAACCTATACTAAAAACTTCTACATAAACACCCATAAGTCGTGCTGCTAAATAGTGCCCTAACTCATGAAAAAAGATTAGTCCGCTTAGAACTAAAAGTGATATTACTATACCCATTAAATTTCATCCTTTAAAAGTGCTTTTTTAAAGCCCCATAAGTACTCTGATCCAGAGTAAACTGTAAGCACTACTGCAAACCATAAAAGCTCTTGAGCAAATGGCCAGTGCATAAGTAAAAAGCCTATTGCTATCATCTGAAAAACTGTTTTTACTTTTCCTGCTAGAGAAGCTTTTATATCAAGGCCCTCAGACACAGCAACTGTACGAATACCTGTTATGAAAAGTTCACGAATTATGATGATGTAAATAGCCCAAGCTGAAGCTTCACCCATTACCATAAGACCTAAAAACGCAGCGATTGTTATCATCTTATCTGCGAGAGGGTCTATGATAGCTCCTAGCTTTGTTTTTTGATTCCACTCACGTGCTATAAAACCATCAAAAAAGTCTGTAGCACTTGCGACTATAAAAAGCATAGATGCAAAGTAATAGCTCCATGTTATATGAAAACCATTTTCGGTGAAATATGTAGGATTAAGGATAATCCAGAACATAAAGGGTGCCAAAAGTATGCGTAAAAATGCTAGAAAATTTGGTAAGTTTAGCAAAAAATGTCCTTGAAATATTAATAGTGTGATTTTAGCTTGTTAATGCTTACTTTGCTATAAGTTAGTGTACAAATCTTCTCTAAGCAAGCTTATAATAAAGAAATGATAAAATAAATCAATTATTAACAAGGATGATTATGACAAGACAGGAACAACTTTCTGAAATAGGAAAGATGCAAATAGAGGACTATGGCTCTAAGTTTATTATTCCAGTGCCTCATAAGTTTTATAAAAATTCGAGCGATATCTTTACTCAAGTAGAAAAAAGAGGTTGGACAATACTCAATCGTCATCTCAATGCAAAAGGGGAGACGATACCTAAGCAGTTCGGTGCATACAATATTAAAACTTATATTTATGAAAATATGATTCCTTATTATTTTGACCATGAGGCTCAAGAATTTTTAGATGAGAGTAAAACTTTAGTACTCAAAAAAGACATACATCAGAAAATGCATATTGCAGGTTTTGATTTTACATTAGTAGATATTGACTTATGGATATTTGAAGAGTATATCTCATTTTTTACTATAAATGTAGATATAGATAAAACTAAATATAGTGTAGATGAACTCATAGTCTTTAATCGTTCTTTGAGAAACTTTAAGTTTTTAACAATGGAAGTTTTAGGTGATACTATAAACTTAACCCAACAGCCAGTTTATGAGGGTGAAAAGTATGTAGTTTTAGAGAAGTTACTAGAGTTAACTCTTATAGATGATGAATCATTTTTAAATGTTAAAACAATAGATTGTCAATACAGTGTGACTAAAGAGCGAGATAATGAGCTCTTTCCCATTTATAACTCTTCAGCAAATGCAAAACTATTAACAGCAATCCAGACAAAAAAGACAACATTCTCAAATGGAGAAGAAGTTGAACCCTTTGATAAAAATTTAATAAATCATCTTTCAGTAAATGAGATGAGTATTTTAGATGAGGCTCCTTTCTACATTGCAAGTTGTTCTTCTATGCAGGGAAGTGAAGTGAGTTTTATAGCACATGATGATTACATATACTCTTTAGTTGACGATAACGGTTATAACCTTTGGAAGTACTCTAGTGGAATTACTCTGCATGACTCATGTGCTTTTATAGGTATGGGAGGAGAAGATAAAAAGTGTGGTCCTCTTGTCTCGAATATGCAGAGTGGTTTTTACTTTGTATATGTGCTAAACCTTTACATAAACTTTCAGATTAGACATATTGAGCATCAACTCATAGATGAAAACTTTGAGTCTATAGATATTAACTACTGGTATAAAAAGCTTCAAAAACTGAAAAATCAGTTTATCACAAGTGATATTGCTATTAAGTTTCAAGAAAATGAGGTACACAACTCTATAAGTACTGCGTTTAAAAGTGCCGATATGCTTGAAGAGGTGACAAACAACTTGATGGAGACAAAAGAGATAACACAGAGTAATCGTGGTGTTTATATGACACTCTTTGGGTTTATCTTTGTAACTATTTTTCAAGAACCAATTCAAAAGTTTGTAGATACCTATAGTATATATGTAATTCCAGCACTTCTAGTCGCTGCTGGTTTTGTGTTTATATATAGAAAGAAAATAAGAAATCTTATAAAGCAGTAGTATGAAATATGAGTTTGTAGCAGCTGGAACTAGTGTTGTAAGAGAAGATAGAACAAAACTCTATCTTGATGTAGGTAATGCACTTCGTTTAGCTGTGATAGACCATCATCAGCTAAAAAATGAACAAAAGAGTGCTACACGTCTTGTTATGGAAAACCCGCATTTCATACCTCTACAAACGCAGACTATTATTCTACATAACTCTCCAGATTTAGACTGTATAGCCTCTTCTTGCCTTGCTAAATATTATCTACAACATAAAAAATTCCCTCCTTTTGCTTTAGAACTAGCTGCGTTTTTAGACAAGTCAGATTTTGGGTTTAGTTTAGAAAACAGAGTAAATCTTAGTTCACTTTTTAGCATTATAAAGTCTCAAGTAAAGAGTGCACAAGAGAGAGTAGCTCTCGGACATACTCTTATAGAAGAGATGTCTAGTTATGGGTTTGACTCTAAAAATATCCCCTTACTATATAAAAAAGAGTCTCAGCTTATTTATAGTGATAGAGATATTTATGCCGAAGATAAAAAGTTAGCTTCTCTTGTAGAGGGTAGACTCTCTAAACGAGTAGACTTAAAAAAAGAGAAACTCAAAGCACTCACTTTAGTAGAACCAAAAAGTAGACTATTTAAAGAGTGGGCGAGAGAAGAGGGTTTTGACTTGCTTATAGTAAAATGGAGTGCTCAAAGAACAGTTATCTCTCTTAAGGCAGATAGTTTTTATACGCTAGAGGGAGTAGGTGACTCTTTAAACAGTTTGGAAAAAGAAAAACGCCAAGAGTTGGGGATAAAAATAGATGAAGAAAATCGTGAAGGGTATGATATACCCGACCCTTGGTATGATGGACGTGCACATAACTTTACTATTATAGATGCTCCTAGACGTGGAACATCTTTGAGTTTTAAAGAGATTTTAGAGTGTTTAAGCTAAAAACTCGTACATATTTGCACGGCCAAATTTTTGTGCAAGCATTGGTGCTGTAGCACCTCTACCATTTGCTATGGTTTTGTCAGCACCTTTTTCTACTAGAAACTTTACAAGTTCTGGCATATCATCCATAATAGCCTCCATAAGGGGAGTCCAACCAACACCGTCTATCTTGTTTATATCTGCACCACTCTCTAACAAAAAGGCAACCATATCTCGTCTATCTCTTCTTATAGTTATATGAAGGAGAGTCCAACCATATTTATTTGAAATATTTATATTATCAAGTTTAAGAGTCATCTCTTTAAAACTTTCCATATCATTCTCATATACTTTTTTTTCAAAAATTGAAAATTCTTCTTCTGTAATTTGCATAATTATTCCTTGGTTTATTTATAATGAAAGTATATCAAATAACTAGATACAGTTAATTTACTTTACAGTAAATAATAAAAGTAGTATACTTACTTATAATAATTATTAAAAGGACAAATAATGGAACATATATATCTTTCAAAAAATGAGATAGAGCAAGCTTTACGAACACATGCTATAACGAATAAAGAGGCAAAAAAATTACAGAAAAAAGTTGATTATCAAGTAAAAATATATAAGGTATTACATAAGTAATGCTACAAAAAGTTACACTTAAAGTAATTTTATTATTATTCTCGATCCTATTTTTTGGTTGTCAAAGTCAAGAAAGTAAATTTTCACTTGATGGAAAAAAACTTCTAGAACAAAAGTGTGCAAGTTGTCATAACTTAGAGATGCCGCCAGCACTCTCAAAAGATGAGCTCGCACCACCTATGATGGCTGTCTCCTTTCATATATACAGTTTTGTAAAGCCAAAAGATGAGAGTCAAAGAATGAGTAAGGCTATTGCTTTTGTGGTTGACTATGTACAAGATCCGTCTGTTGAAAAGTCATTCTGCGATAAAGAGAGTTTAAGTAGATATGGTCTCATGCCTTCTCAAAAAAATAATGTAACTCAAAAAGAGACTAGAGCTATTGCTACATATATGTTTTCACATTTTACACAGAAAAATCTTACTCAAGCACAAAAATTAAAAGCTGAGTATGATGCTCTTGCAGAGGGTAAAAAAATAGCTTTAAGATATAAGTGTTTGAGTTGTCATAATGTGAGTAGAAATATGGTAGGCCCATCATTTAAGTCAATAGCAATGAAATACAGAGATAAAGACGTATTAATAGAGGGTATTAAAAATCGAAGTAGTCGAAAATGGAATAAAAAATCAGCCGCTATAATGCCAGCATTTAAAAATTTGAGTAATGAAGAGTTAGATGAACTGAGTAAATGGATTTTAGAGACGAAGAGTCTCTAAGAGAAGTGAATGTCTACTGAAAAGAAGTAGCACCATCTATCACGATAACCTGACCAGTTAACCATGAAGCTGCATCTGAACAAAGAAAAGAACAAGCTCCTGTTAAGTCAGTTGCATCACCCATACGAGAAAGAGGAGAGCGTTTAACAACTTCTGCTTTTACTTCTTCGTAGTTAGGGAAAGCTTTAAGTGCGTCAGTGTCGATTGGACCACCACTTACAGCATTTA
>Ga0256826_1000299_pt1 | contig 28906 bp, 27 predicted proteins | sample CV79metaG_FD_185975 | JGI IMG/M metagenome (GOLD analysis project Ga0256826, IMG submission 185975) | Hydrothermal vent microbial communities from East Pacific Rise, Pacific Ocean - CV79 | ecosystem: Environmental > Aquatic > Marine > Hydrothermal vents | place: Pacific Ocean: East Pacific Rise...
GATGTTTGCAACAACAGCACTTGCAGTAGCATCTCCACCAGCACCAGCACCATAATAAAGTGTTTCACCAACTTTATCACCAATAACTGAGATACCATTCATAACACCATCTATCTTTGCTATCATCTCCTCTTGTTTGATTAAACAAGCGTGAACACGAAGCTCTACTTCATTTGCATCTTTTTTTGCGATACCTAAAAGTTTTATGGCATAACCAAACTCTTTAGCAAATGCTATATCATCTTGAGTAACATTCTCGATACCCTCTATCAAAATATCTTCAGGTTTTGCATCTATACCATAAGCGATAGAAGCTAAGATAAGCAGTTTGTGAGCAGCATCATAACCACCAACATCAAACGATGGGTCAGCTTCAGCATAGCCTAAATCTTGAGACTCTTTAAGGATTGCATCATAAGCCACACCCTCATCTGTCATCTTAGTCATCATATAGTTACAAGTACCATTCATAATACCCACAATAGATTCTATATGATTAGCAGATAAACCATCACGAAGTGCATTAATGATAGGGATACCACCAGCAACACTTGCTTCATACTCAAATGCTATATCTTTTGCTAAAGTTTGAAGTTCATAACGGTGATATGCTAAAAGTGCTTTGTTTGCAGTAACAACAGCTTTTCCACTTTTTAAAGCTCGTTTCACAACTTCAAAAGGCTCTTCCACTCCACCCATAAGCTCTACAACTATATCTATCTCGCTATCGTTTAAAATATCATCTACATTATCTGTAATAACAATATCTAAACCTCTATCTTTTGCTAAGTTTTTCACTACACCACTTTTAACAGTTATATCAACACCAGCACGAGCTGAGATAACATCTGCATTATCTTTTAATATATTTGCTACACTTGTACCTACTGTTCCAACACCGATTATTCCTACTTTTATCATTTTTTTAAGCTCCAACTTCTTTTATAAGATTTATTATTTTTTGTATTATAGCTCAAATTTTTTACTTTATAGAAAAAATAACATTCAATATTAAAAATATAGTTTGAAACAAACTTTTAATTATTTTAGATATTAAATTAAAGTAATCATCAAACTATATTTTTAATATTATTAGTAGTAAAGTATATCTCTGCTACAATGATTTTATACAAAAGGAGTATCTAATGAAAGAGAATGAATTTATTGAACATATACAAAAGTTAAACATAAAATCAAATTACAAAGAGAGAGTACTATATCTACTTTATATATTGATGGCATGGAAAAACTCTTCCGATGATATAAAAGGAAAATTTAGTTTTGAAAATTTTTATAACTCTAAAATAGAGATAGAAAAATTTTATGAGATACTTGAAGAGATAAAATCGGAACTACTTTTCATTGAAATATTTTTATCAAGTGATATTTCACTATTTAAAAATCAAACAACACTATTAGAAGAGAGTGACCTTATTCAGCTTTGTAATTTTATACATTCTGTAAAATCATTACCAAATGTATCTATTGGTTTTAAGATAATTCATGAATATTTTAATAAAAACTCGAAAAAAAATGATGAGTTATACATAGATTCAACTATTGCAGAACTCACTGCTAAATTATTAGATAATGATGCTAGAACAGTATATATCCCTTTTAACAATAGCTTTGAAGTTCTTCATTATATGAAAAATAAAAAAGTTTATAGTGAATCTAACAATAGCGCACTTATTCCTGAACTTTTAAATATATTGGATGATACAAATATAATCTATAAAGAGAGTGAACCTCTTACTGAACCATCATTTATAAATCAAAATGCACCACATCTACTTGAAAAGTTTGATAGTTCTATTTTATTTTTACCTTTTGGTAGAAAAAATGAAAATAGTCATATCCATTTAGATAGTGATAAATTTAATCGATTTAACAATACAAAAAGTATTGTTCTTGATGTAGCTTCTGCTGAACATACTTTAGCACAAACAGAGGTTCAAGCTATCCTTTATATGCCAGTAGGTTTTACATATAGAAGTGGTTCAGAAGAAAGATTTAGAGAAGATTTGATAAGAAATAACTATCTTGAAGCAGTTATACAACTTGCCCCAAATCTTAACTCAAATACATCTATTGAAACAACTTTAATCATTATAAACAAGAAAAAAAGAGGTGATAGAGTCCATTTTATCAATTTAAAAGATAGTAGTTTTTTAAAAAAAGAGGGACGTAAAGTTATCTTAAATAATTTTGAAAAAATTATAGATATATATAGGGATAAAAAAGAGATAGAAAACATCTCTGCTATCATCTCAAATGAGGAGATAAAAAACAATAAATACTCATTTGCTATCGACAGATATATCAAATCTAAAGAATCCAATCTTATAAAAAAACATCTTCTCTCCTATAAAGTGCAAGAGCTTCAATCTATGGCAAATATCAGAAAATCTCAACTTTTTTCAGATGAGGAGAGAGGAAGAGGTATATATGAGTTAGCACCTTCTGATTTTACAGATGCTGGTTTTACTTTTTATCATAGTAAAAATAAGATGAAAAGGATTAAAACTCAAGAACGAAAACTACAAATATATAAACTAGAAAAATATGATATTTTGCTTAGTACAAAGGGTACAATAGGGAAAGTAGCTCTTTTTGATAAGACTCCAGATTGTGATAATGATATAATTGTTTCTCAAGCTAATGTGATTATTAGACTCTATGATATTAAAAAAGAGAGTAATGAGCATAAATTTAAAGCTATTGAACTCTATATGTTTTTCAAATCTAATATAGGACAGATTATGTTAAAAGAGTTAGTTTCAGGGACAGCTATGCCTCAAATTTCAACTGATGATATGAAAAAATTAAAAATACCTATACTTACAGATAAAGAGAAAACACAAATTCATAAGAATTTTATCAAAGAGATAAAAACTATGGAGAAGATAGATAAATTAAAACTAGAGATAGCTGATATTCATCGAAATTTTTTAGGAGAGATTTAATATAAGCTTTCAAAATAAATATAATTATATAAGTTAATAAACAAGTGGTCATATGTTCATTATAATTCAGAGAATTTTTTATTTAATACACTAAGGAGAGATATGAAAATTCTAGTAATAAATGGAAATATTTTAAACACTGCTGATGAAGTTATCACTAACTTCTTAAATAATCAAATCTAAAATTATGAAATCTCTTCGCTGGGTCTACTCCCTCTATTATGAAGGTTTTACCAATATGAAAGTTGGTAAAACTCTTTGGTTACTTATTGGTATAAAACTTTTTATTATGTTTGCAATCATTAAATGGCTCTTCTTTCCAAATATTATGAAGGAAAATTTTCATTCAGATGAAGAGAGAACAAACTACATTTTAGAACAACTTACAAAGGAGAATTAATGGAGCATACAGATATACTTGTCGATTATTCACGTGCGCAATTTGCACTTACAGCACTTTATCATTGGATATTCGTTCCTCTCACACTTGGTCTTACATTTATTATAGCCCTAATGGAAACTATTTATTACAAAACAAAAGATGATAAATATAAAACTATTACAAAATTTTGGATGGGACTCTTAGCAATTAATTTTGCTATTGGACTTGCTACTGGTATTATTATGGAGTTTGAGTTTGGAACAAATTGGTCAAACTACTCTTGGATTGTTGGAGATATCTTTGGAGCTCCTTTAGCTATCGAAGGTCTTATGGCATTCTTTATGGAATCAACATTTTTTGCCGTTATGTTTTTTGGTTGGGATAAGGTAAGTAAAAAAGCACACCTGACATCAACTTGGCTAGTAGCTATCGGTTCAAATCTTTCTGCTCTTTGGATTCTTATAGCAAATGGTTGGATGCAACACCCAGTTGGAATGAGTTTCAACCCAGATACAGCAAGAAATGAGATGGAAAACTTTTGGGAAGTTATCTTTAACCCAAATGCTGTTTCTAAATTTTTACATACTATTAGTAGTGGATATGTTCTTGCTTCATTATTTGTGATTAGTATTAGTGCATGGTATCTACTAAAAAAACGAGATACTGCTTTTGCTAAAAAAAGTATAGTTATCGCTGCTAGTTTTGGTCTTATAAGTTCTATATTAATGCTTTCAACTGGTGATGAATCTGCACATCAAGTAGCTTTAAATCAACCTATGAAACTTGCAGCTATGGAAGGATTATATAAAGGTGAAGACAGAGCAGGAATTGTAGCATTTGGTCTTCTTGAGAGTGAAAAAGAGATAGGCGATGACAAAGACCCATTTAAGTTTATGTTTGAAATCCCAGGTGCTTTATCATTTCTAGGGTATCACGATATTAATGCTTTTGTACCTGGTATAGATGACCTTGTATTTGGAAATAAAGAGCATAATATTCTTTCAGTCAAAGAGAAAATGGTTATAGGAAAAAAAGCTGTAACAGCATTAACTGATTATAAAAAGTATAAAAAAGATGGTGATACAATAGCTATGAATGAAGCTCTTAAAATCTTTAAGGCAAATAATCACTATATGGGTTATGGGTATCTAAAAGACCCTAAAGATGCTGTTCCAAATGTTGCTCTCTCTTTTTATAGTTTTCATATTATGGTTGGAGCTGGTTCTTGGTTCTTAATACTTTTTATATTAATTCTTTATTTCAGTATGAAAAATGAATTAGCAAGCAAAATTTGGCTTTTACGTTTAGGTGTTATTACTCTTCCTCTTGGTTATGTAGCTCAAGAGTGTGGTTGGATAGTTGCAGAAGCTGGTCGTCAGCCTTGGGCTATACAAGACCTCCTTCCAGTAGGTATGGCAACATCAAATGTTGCAGCAACAAGTGTGATGATTACATTTTGGTTATTTGCTATTCTTTTTACAACTCTTCTTATAGCAGAGATTAAAATTATGCTTACACAAATTAAAATTGGACCGGAGGGACATTAAAATGTTTGAATTAATTACTCTACAACAATATTGGTGGTTACTTGTAAGTGTGTTAGGTGCTTTATTTGTCTTTATGACTTTTGTACAAGGAGGACAAACACTTCTTTACACTTTAGCAAAAACAGAAGATGAAAGAGATGTTTTAGTAAACTCTCTTGGTAGAAAATGGGAGCTTACATTTAGCGCACTTGTTATGTTTGGTGGTGCTTTATTTGCTGCATTTCCTCTTTTTTATGCAGTAAGTTTTGGTGGTGCATACTATGTTTGGATGGCTATCCTTTTTTGTTTTATTATTCAAGCTGTTTCTTATGAATATAGAAAAAAACCAAATAATGTATATGGACAAAGATTTTATGAGATACTGCTTTACCTCAATGGAACAGTAGGTATCTTTCTTATTGGTGTAGCTTTAGCAACTCTTTATAGTGGTGCTAACTTTGAAGTAAATGATATGAACCTTTCTCATTGGACTACACAAACTTATGGTTTAGAAGCTTTATTGAACCCATTTAACTTAGCTTTTGGTGCTATGTTAGTTTTTCTTTCAAGAGTTCAAGCAGGACTTTATTTTTTAAATAGTGTAGATGAGATAACTATTACCTCAAGAGTTAAAAAAGTGGTTCAATATAATTTTATACCATTTTTAATTCTTTTTCTCTATATATTTGTTACTATATTGTTTCAAACTGGTTATGTATATGATTCTACTACACATATAGTAACTGCAGAATCTATGAAGTTTTTAAATACATTTCTTGCACATCCATCACTTCTTCTAATCATTTTAGCAGGTATTGGTAGTTTACTTTATGGTGTATATCTTGGTTTAATTAAAGAGGATAGTAAAGCTATATGGTTTACTGGTTTAGGTACTATTGTAACTGTAACTATTTTACTTTTTGTTTTAGGTATTCATAACTCTGTCTATTATCCATCATTAGCAGATTTACAAAGTTCATTAAGTATCGAAAATAGTTCGGGAAGTCATTATACTCTTAGTGTTATGAGTGTTGTATCTCTTCTTGTACCTATTGTACTTGGTTATATCGTTTATATTTGGCGTTCTATGGATGCTACGAAAATCACTATTGATGAAGTTAAATCTGATTCTCATCATTATTAGGAGAAAGTTATGGAATATTTATCTGAAATTATTTGGTATGCCTCTTGGCCTATAACTATATTTGTAGCATTAAAGTTTGTGCAACTCAATGTAACACATTTAGAAAATATAGTAAAATTAGAAACTATGAGCGAATCTTCTCACTCATAGTTTCTAACTAAGTAGCAAATTATATCTTTTATAAAATTTGCTACTATGATATTATGTTTTAAACTTATTACTCTCAAGTTCAAGATTATTGATTACATTATCAAGATTTGACGAAATTACTTTTAGTTTATTATAAACCTCTTCTGTAACATCATTATTTTTAATCAACTCATCAATTTCTACTATTAAAACTCTAGCATGCGTATTGATTTTTGTCGTTTCTTTTAATGCTTTATGAGAATTATCTATCGTTATCGTTAATGAATTCATCGTATCATCTGATTTTTCCAATAATGTTGTAGTTTCTGTTCTTATTTTAGAAAAATCTTTCACATTATCCTCTATATCTTCTTGTGCTTCAGTAATTCCTTGTACTATTATATTGACAGCAGCATCTATCTCTACAAGACTTTTTTGTGTTCTTTCTGCAAGTTTTCTTACCTCATCTGCAACAACAGCAAAACCACGTCCATGTTCACCTGCTCGTGCCGCCTCTATCGCAGCATTTAATGCAAGAAGATTTGTTTGGTCTGCAATATCTTTTATAATCGCTATAACATCTTTAATTTGTGAAGATTGCTCTGCAAGTGTTGTTATCTTAGTTGCTATTGTCAATTCATTTTGAGCTTCATTATCAATCTTTTCAACAACGTGATTTAATGTAGATGTCATATCGTTTAATGTTTTTTGAGTTGTTAAAACATCTTCAACAGTAGATATAAGGTTCTCCTCTGCTACACCCAAATCATCCTCTATCTCATCTGTTAAATGTTTAATTTTTGTAATCGCTTTTGTTTGCATCTTCAGATTAGATTCTATTTTTAATGTTATATCATCCGTTGCTTCAGCTAACGTAACACTCTGTTCTGCCGATGTTTTTATATTGTTTACAACTTCCGAGAGCTTCATTATAAATTTATTAATATTATGTGCAACTACTCCTATCTCATCATTTGCCTTTATATTTATCCTATTTCTAAGGTCACCCTCCCCCTCTGACAGGTCTTTTACTCTAACTGTTAATTTCTCAATAGGTGCTAAAATAAACTTTTGAATCATCACTAATAATAAAATAATAGCCAGAATAAAAATAGTAAAAGAGACAATAAATAGTGTATTACGAAGTTCTATTGCAGATTCAAATGCTTCATCTTCATCCATTTCAGCAATAATTATCCATCTTCCTTGACCATTAAAAATAGATAACTCTTCATAAACACTTAATACAGATACATCTCTATAATCATTAATAATCCACTTTCCATTTTTTGAACCATTTTCAATAACAGCTTTTGTTGAATCTGTTTTTACTTTCCATACTCCTATTGTTGTACCCAATTTTTGAACAACATTATCTTTTATATCTTTTTGAAATCTTGAATTACTTTTCATCATATAGTCATCCCCTACAAGATAACACTCTCCAGTTTTTCCTAAACCTGCTTTTTCAAATTTATCATCAAATCGCATAATAGAGTTAATAGTATCTACTGGCATTTGAAAAATGATAGCTCCAACTTTTTTACCATTTTCAAATATAGGTGTTCCTATAAATGAAGCTGATGAGTTATAACTTGGTTCATAAGGATGAAAATCATCAAAAGCTATCTCTCCTTTATTCATTCGAAGTGCTTTTTTATAGACTCGTGCTAAACCTGTTTCAGCATAAACACCACTTTTCAGATTTGTTGCAAAATCTTTCTCTTTAAAATCTGTATAGACAACATCCCCTTGAAGATTTACTAAAAATATATCATATAATTTGAATGATGTTAAAAAACTATTAAAGGAGTTATGATATTTTTTATGTGCTGTCATATAACTACTCTTATATCTATTATTATAAAAAAGATTGTTTTTTGAACCTACTGCTGATTTATTATCGGCGATAAATATATATTGTGCAACAACTGCATTTTTATTATGAGGAATATAACTTGTTATATCTCTTCTTTGTGCAGAAAAAGGTACATCATAATTTACATTATTAAGATACTCTCTTTCAAAATTATTTTCTAATCTCATCTTTACTTTAGATATATTAAGATGCAATTCATCCTCTAAATGTTCAAATCCATAGTTAAAAGCATTAAATGCTTTTTTTGTTCCACTTTGTTCAGATAGTGATGTTAAAAGTCCACCTAAATAATCAAAATAATTTTTAATTTCTCCATGTTTTGCAACCTCTATACTTGTCAGTTTTTTTAACTCACTCTCTTTAATAGTTTTTGTTGAGTTAGATATAGATATAGATATCATAATGATAGACATAATCGATATAACTGCAATAACAGTAGATAATAACTTTATTCTTATCGTCATTTTTTTTCCTTATATAATTTATTTTAATAAAATAGCATAAGCTTATCTAAAAAAAACTTATTTAAAAAGAAATTGTGATAATTCAATTTCTCTATTCAAAAATATAGCATTATGCAATAAATTTTATTTTTTATACAATTTATTGCTATAATTTCTTCACTAAAAAATTAGGATATAAATTGACTGGACAAATAATGGTAACGTATAAAATTTTATGTGAAACAGACCTTAACAAAATAGTGCTTTTAGAAGAGCTTTTTCAAAATGAAAAAATAGCTAAAGTTATAAAAAGTGAATTTGCAAAGGGGTTTAGAAATATAGAGATGGTTTCAACAGTAAAAGATACATCATTTTCAATAGAAACTATCAAAGAGTTATATACATTTGAGGTTGAAAAAGATGATTTTGCAGATATTTTTGTTTTAGCTGAAGAGGATGCTACAAATAAAAAACTATTTAAAAAAGGATGTTCTCGTATAGAACTTGTTGATATAGAAACAGTATAAAAAGATAGGAAAAGGGAGGAAAATTTTCCTTCTTCCTAATACTCTTTCAACTCTTTAATATTTATTTTACGTCCCACTTTTGTAGGTGCATCATATCTATCCTTAGGTTTTCCATCAAAACGGTGATTTCTCTCCCCACTTTTTCCTGAAAATTTTCCTTTTCCTTTCTCATCATATCCTAAAAATTTATTTGGTTCTTTCTTTTTCTTTGCCCATTTATCAGTAGAATCAGATTTTTTAAAATCTCTTTTTTTAAAATCTTTTTTATCATCATTATTTCGAGGTTTTTCATCTTGAAATTTTGCATCATAACGTTTTTTTGCAACCTCTTTAATCTTAGTCTGACTCATCTTTTTAGTCTCTGTTTTTATAGGTTGTTTCACAACATCATATGTAAAATCATCAATAATTTCCTGTTTAATAGAACGACCAAGTAACATTTCAATAGGATAAAGACTTTTTTGTTCACTAGCATCTACTAAAATAACTGCACTTTGTGTTGCTTTACTCACTCTTGCCATATAGACAATAGCTTTAATAGGAATATCATAGCTAATAAGCATTTTACAACTTATATTCTCTTTTGATGTAACAAGTTCTTTATCTGCTATAATCTTAACAGTTTTATCTTCTATCCCCTCTTTAATAAAATCGATATTATTAGAACAAACAACTAAAATATCATCACTACTATTTTGAGAAATTATTTTATTTAAAAGTTCGATTTTTTTATCATTTGGGCAAGGATAAACACGGTGGTTATTAGGTTTTATAGTTATAGTATTGATTGACATCAAAAATCCTGTATATTATTTATATCATTATATCTTTATATCTTTAATATCTGCAAATTTACTAATCTGATTTATCTTTTCATTTAAAAAAATTAATAACTCTCCCAGGTGCGCCATTCTTTCCAGTTGCTGTATGACAGTTATTACAACTAAGATATTTTTCTGTATTGTGTGAATTTTTCTTTGAACTGTTTACCACATTTTTATCTGTATTATTCATTATCACTTGAGCTGTAAATTTATAACTACTTGAAAGAGCCGAATCCTTACTATAAAAATTTCCTGTACCTCTTCTACTTTTAACTCTATAAATAGGTTGAGAACCTCCATCTAATAATAATCTAATAGTAAAACCATCTGCATAATTTTTTGAATCTGTTCCATTAAGTGTAGTATAAACAGTTCCACCAGATAAAAAAGCTTTTCCATTTGCACCTTTTGCAGGAGCTGAATGACAACTTAAACAAGATTTTCCTTGATTATGTTGAGAAATAACTATTTCAGAGTTTTCATCTTCCTCTTTGTTCTCATCTTCTTTCTTTTCATTCTTATCAGTCATATTCTCTGTTGTACTATCTAATGTTTGACCAACAGTACTTGTATCTCCACATCCGATGAAGTTCATAAATATAATAGAGCTTAAAAGTAATTTTATTTTCATAACGCTTTCCTATGTATTAAGTTTTTTTACCAAATAAATACCCTAATGCAAGAGTAATTACAGGAGAGGATTGTTCCCATTTTAAATCTGGAAAAAATAATGTTGCAATTAGTAAAGCGAAAATAGTGGTTCCTGCAATATTTGTGGGAGCGTTAGATGAATTTCCAAAAATTTTACCTAAAAAACCTATATCTATATCCATCTGTTTAGACTTTATTGCATCTGAATTTCCATCCGTAAACTTTGTAGATACTCCATCTAAGGTATCTCTTTTACCAATATTATCAATATCTGATTTTGACATAGAACTATCCTGCTAACAATTCTGTATAATATTTTTTTATTGCATCATCTTCTAACCCTATATGATGCTGATTATGTTTAAATACTTGAGACCAAGGGGTATTTTTTTTATGTGTTAAATCTATCAATTCATAACCACTATATTGTTTATAACTATCCCATACTTTATCTAAAATTTTTATTATAACTTCATAATTTTCATCTTCTTTATCCATAATAAATATTTCTTCAATGAAATGAAAATTATCATCAAATGTTATCTCTGTAGAAAGTTCTGTTACAGATTCTTTTTTATAGTGTTTAAAAGTGTGATATATGGAGGGAACAACTGGACCAAATTGCCAAGCTTCAATCTCCTCTGAAAAAAGTTTTTTATCAAGAATTGCAAGTGTATAACCATATGATATATAAACAATTTTTATTAATTGTAAAGGGGTGATAGTATAAGCACTTTTTTGAATAAAATAATTGGCAACAGCTAATGTTCGTTGCATAATAAACTCCTTTTATTTATTTTTATATTAACATTTTTATATAAAAATTAGATAAAAAGATATACTTTAATCTTCTTTCATAAGAAATTTTTATAAATTAAAGAGTAGAATAACATCATAAATTTAATACAAGGTCTTTATTATGTTACATCCAGCAGTTGCACATTTTGCAATGTCACTTCCTATTATCTCTCTTATTGTCGGTATCGCTTACCTTATTAAACCCAGTGAACTTATGTCTAAAATCTCTACCCGTTTTATGCTTGGAGCTACTATTTTTATCATTATCGCTTTTTTTACTGGTAAACACGATGGGGGAGAGGTATATGCTCTATTAAGCCCTGATGGACAAGAGATATTGAAAGACCATAAAACATTAGGACTTTCTCTTCTTGCATTGATGGTTGTTACAACTTTAGTAAAAATGGTTGGTTGTAGAAAAAAAATGATGAAAATTGAGATAGTTGGTATTGCTCTTGTTGCTCTTGTATCTTTAGGTGTTTTAGCCCAAGGTAAAATGGGTGGTGAACTTACTTATAAATATGGTGCACACGTAGAAAAGTATTCTGATGGTATGGAATGTTTAGCAACTGAAGCTGAGATGGATGATGAATAAAACCTTTTTAGGTTTACTTCTTCTTTCAAATCTTTATGCCTATGAAAAAGGTGATACTATCTCTAATGGTATCGCCTTACATATCGGAGCCACTCAAGAGAAGCTTTATATTGTAGATTTTTTCGCATCTTGGTGCGGTTCTTGTAAAAAAGAGATTCCTCTCATCTCTAAAGTAAATAAACATATAGATAAAAATAGAGTAGAAATTATAGGGATAGATGTAGATAAAAGAGTACAAAATGGTATCAAGTTTCAAACTAAACTGAAAGAAAATAATAACCTAAATTTTAGAGTTATTAATGACCCTCAAAATCTTGTCATATCCGAATTCTCCCCTATTGGAATGCCTACACTCTATTACATTAAAAACAGAAAGATAGTAAAAATCATTACTGGTGCTGTTGATGATATAGATAAAGTTCTTCTACAAGATATAAAAGAGTTGGAATAATATATGAAAACTATCACTCTTATATCTTTTTCTATTATCTTTTTTTCAGGATGTGTTCAAGATGTTAAACCTTGGGAAAAAGAGATTTTAGCAAAAAAAACTATGGAAGATTCATCTGGAAACCCTTTAGGCAAACAGTTTGAAGAGCATATTTATTTTTCTAAAGAGGCCTCTAAAGGTGGTGGTGGAGTTGCTGGAGGAGGTTGCGGATGCAATTAAAAATATCATTAGCCGTTGCTACACTACTTTCAACTATGGCATTAAATGCTGAAGATTATGTCACTGTACAATATCTCCAATATAATGAAAATAATAATAGAACAGATGTTTCTGCACCTTCTATTATGATAAATAAAGATTTTGGAACAGATTATACTCTTAATGCTGGATTTGTAGTAGATGTAGTAAGTGGTGCTTCACAAAACTATTATGATAAAAATTATGATGGAACAAGTGGTGCTTCTTCGGATGCTTCAAGTGGTGCTTCAGCATTTGCTAGAGCTCTTGATGTTAAAGCTTCTGATGTAGAGTATGGTAATACTAACTATGAAGATAAACGAGTTGCCATCAATCTACTCCTTACTAAACGCTTAGAGAATAGAGATGAGATTATAGTTGGTATCAACCAATCTAATGAGAGTGATTTTTATTCAACAGAGTTATCAACTCAATATATGCACTGGTTAGATAGCTCTAAAAATCAATCAATCTCAGTTGGTGCATCTTATCAATTCAATAAAATATTGACATATTGTAATGATGTTGGAGCAGATGGATGTAGTGGGGCAAGTGAAGCGATGGATGCAACAGCATTCAATGCTGAAGTAAGTTTTTCTCAAAATATAGATACTACAAGCGATGTAAATATCGCTCTATTTTTCTCAAATGATGATGGATATTTAGATAATCCCTATCTAAATGTTATAAGAAATTATAAATCAGATGGTAATGCTGATGTTGTAGGAGAAAAACGTCCCGATTCTAAAATGGCTTATGGTTTCGCTTTCAAATATGCAAAGGCCTTGAATGATAATTTCACTCTTCATTTAGGATATAGATATTATCGTGATGATTGGAGTATAGATTCTCATACATTAGATGGCGATATTTTGTATGAATTTGGCGATGATTGGATATTTAAAGTTGGTCTAAGAGAGTATATCCAAACAGAAGCTAATTTTTTTAGTGGTTATAAAAATCATTTTACAGATGAGAAATATGCCTCAAGTGACCAAAGATTAAGTGCTTTTAATGCAATGACTTATAAATCAAATATCGATTATCAGCTAAATGATACTCTTAATATCAACTTTGGAATAAACTATTATACACAAAGTACAGGATTAGATGCTCTCTATTTTATAACTGGCTTTACCTATGGGTTTTAAATGAAAAAATTTATTTACAGATATGAAGCTATGAGTACCCCATGTGAAATTACTCTCTATGCCCACACTAAACATCAAGCAGACAATACAGCAAATGCTGTGTTGTCTGAAACAAAACGCTTAGAACATAAATACAACTATTACAATAAAAATTCTCTTATCTCTCAAATAAACTCCCGAAAAATCCAAACTTTAGATATTGAAACAAAATCTATTTTTCAACGCACAAAAAAATATTATAAACTTACAAATGGTCTATTTGATATAACTATTGCAACAGTAAAGGATTTATATAGGTATGAAAAAAATATAGAACAATTTACTCAGAAGATAGCAATATTAAAACCTTTTATAGGGACAGAACATTTTAAAATCCAACGAAATAAGATACGATTTGATAATCCTTATACAAAGATAGATGTAGGAGGCTTTGTAAAAGAATATGCTGTTGATAGGTCGATAACTATTATTCAAAATTATAAGATAAATTCAGCAATTGTTAATTATGGGGGAGATATATATGCCCTTGGAAAAAAACCTGATAACAGTAAGTTTTCTATTGGGGTTAAAGAACCGCTCCAAACAGATAAAATTGCTTTATATGTCCAATTGGAGAATGAAGCTTTAACAACATCAGCATCCTATGAAAGAAATTATACTATTGAGTCACAAAGATATTCACATATTATCTCGAATAGAAAACTTCAAAAAGATGTAAATTCTGTATCTGTTATCTCAAAGAATTGTGTTGAAAGTGGAGTTTATTCTACCTCTTTAATGATAGATAAAAATCTTTTTTGTAAAAATAAAGTTATTATCTTATAGAGTAAATTCTCACTCGGTAACCATTATGTAACTAAATTTTCATATAATTATTGATAAATTTTATACTAGGCTATTTAATGGAAAAAATCTTTCAAAAACTCTCACTTGCTAGTGCAACAGTTGTGTTTGTTATTCTTCTGGGTATTTTTTTAACACTTCTTTCATCCTCTAAACTTGCTATAAATGAGTTTGGTTTTGATTTTATTACAAATGCTGACTGGAATAAAGAGGTTATTATAGAGAGTTCTCAAACTGTTTCTGATGATACAAGTATTGCTGATGATGATATTGATGATGAAGAGATAGCCGATGAAGATGAGATGCTTTTTGATGATGAAGATGATGAAGATAGCGCTATCACTAAAACAGTTTATGGTGGTTTAGTCCCTATTGTTGGAACAATTCTTACAACTCTTATCGCTTTAACTTTCGCACTTCCTATCGCGATGGGGATTGCAGTTTTTCTTGCGGAGATAGCTCCTAAAAATATCTCAAATATTGTAGGTATAGCGATAGAGCTTTTAGCTGCTATCCCCTCTATCATCTTTGGTATGTGGGGGCTTTACTATTTTGCTCCTATTGTCGCTAATCTTGTTGGTGGATATCAAGTCTCTTTACTTACAGCAGGTCTTGTTTTAGGTGTGATGATACTTCCATTTATGGCAGCTATAACAAGAGATAGTATGAATACAACACCTGGTGTTTTAAAAGAGTCTGCATATGCACTTGGTGCTACAAAATTTGAAGTGATTAAAGATATAATCTTTCCATTCTCAAAAACGGGGATTATAGGAAGTATCATATTAGCTCTTGGTCGTGCTTTGGGGGAAACTATGGCAGTCGCATTTTTGATAGGTTCTATCTTTGTGCTTCCAACAGCTATAAATTCTCCAACTATCTCTATCCCCGTAGCGATGGCAAATAACTTTGGTGAAGCAAGTGGTCTTGGAGAGTCTGCACTCTTTTATCTAGCACTAATTCTTTTTATAATCAGCTTTGGAGTTATCTCTATCGCTAAATTTTATTTCCTCAAAAAGGCTAAATAATGAGTAGACTTCTTATAAATAAAATCTTTTTAGCACTCTCTGTTTTATCAGCAGTAATTGGCCTTAGTTTTCTAGCATGGATTTTAATAACGCTTTTTATCAAAGGTTTAGGCTCTTTTCATTTTGGACTTTTCTTAAATGACCTCATAGATGGAGGACTTCGTAATCTTATCATCGGTCAATTTATTCTTGCTGGATTAGCATCAGCGATAGGAATTCCACTTGGAATGACAGCAGGTATATATATACAAGAGTATGGTAGAGGACGATATGCTGAAATTATTCGTGATTTAAGCGATATTATGATGTCTGCTCCCTCTATTGTTATCGGTGCATTTGTATATGCTGTTATAGTTGTACCAACAGGAGGAACAAGTGGTTTTGCTGGTGCTATTGCATTGGCTATTATGATGATTCCTGTTGTTATCAATACTACCGATAATATGTTAAGTCTTGTACCAAAAGAGTTACGTGAAGCTGGTATAGCATTAGGTGCTTCAAAATATAGAGTAATTTTAGATATAGTTATAAAAGCTGCAAAAGTAGGCATAATGACAGGAATATTACTTGCTTTTGCTCGTATTATAGGAGAAACTGCACCATTGCTTTTTACATCTGAAACATCAAACTACTTTAGCTTAGATTTAACTGAGAGTTTTCCATCGCTTACCGTAAGTATCTACGATTTAGCAAATGAGCCTGAAGAGTCTAGTCGTGATTTGGCTTGGGCAGCTTCATTTATATTGACAGTTTTAGTTTTAATTATAAACTTGACTGGAAGATTTTTTACAAGACAAAAGGACTAATATAATAGCAAAAGGAAAAAATGAAGGATTAAAAGAGGTTGGTAAAAACCTATTAACTTTGGCCAATCTTATTTTAGTTTTATTTCTATTTAATACTTATATGCAAAAACAAGACTTTAGTATAATTGGGGTAATATTATCACTTTATACTGTAAGTATGCTTTATTTAACTGGTTATAAGATGATTAATAAAGGAGATTTACAATGTTAGAATTTGGAATAATTACTGCTACTTTTGCAACTATCGTAGCTATCACTTTTTATATATATGACAAAAAAAATCCAACATCAAAAGCTCATTAATATCTGAAAAGCAAAAAGATTTGTTAAAATAATTTCATATTTACACAGTAACCATTATGTAATCAAAAAATACTATAATCTAGTATACAAAATAGCAGGACTAATACAATGCCAGTAATGAACATTAAAAAATTCTCTTTTACTTACCCAAAAGTAGAACATCCATCTCTACGTAATATCAATTTACCTATTATAAAAAATAAGATAACAGCACTCATAGGTCCAAGTGGTTGTGGAAAATCAACACTTCTTAGAAGTATGAACCGTATTCACGATGTTTACCCAGGGAATAAATATGATGGAAAGATAGAACTTCTTGATTTAGAAAATGGGAAAATGAATAATATCTTAGATATTAAAAAAGAGAATGAACTTATAAAACTCCGTCAACAAGTTGGAATGATTTTTCAAAAACCTACACCCTTTCCTATGAGTATTTTTGATAATGTTGCCTACGGTTTAAAAATAGCAGGACTTAAAAACAAAACAGAATTAGCAGATAGAGTAGAACAAGCTCTACAAGATGGTGCATTATGGAAAGAGGTTCACGATAGACTAGGCAAATCAGCTATGGGTCTTTCAGGTGGACAACAACAACGTTTATGTATCGCCCGTGCTGTTGCTGTTAAACCAGAGGTTTTACTGTTTGATGAACCAACATCAGCACTTGACCCCATAAGTACTGGAGCTATTGAAGAGCTTTTAGTTGAATTAAAAAAAGATGTAAGTATCGCTATCGTGACACACAATATGCAACAAGCATCTCGTATAAGTGATTATACAGCATTTATGTATTTAGGGGATTTGGTAGAGTATGATAAAACTGAAACTATTTTCTTAAATCCTAAAGAGAAACAAACAGAAGATTATATCACTGGGCGTTTTGGTTAAAAATAAAATTAAAAGGGAAAAAATGGTTACAAAATTTCAAGAAAGTTTAGAAGAGATTCAAAATAAAGTTTCAAATATTGGAAATGGCTTAGTAAGTGCTAATGAGCTTCTAATCGAAGCTATTCAAACGTGTGATACAGAAAAATTTGATGATGCAAAAGGGTATATAAAAAATATTAGTGCAAAAACTGATGCGATAGATAATGATATTATTAAAGTTTTAGCACTCTATACTCCAGAAGCAAGAGATTTGAGAAAAGTTGTAGCTTATCTTAAAATTACAAATGAACTTTCACGTGCTTCATCCAATACAAGAAGTTTTATCCGTGGGTTTACTGATGTTTGTAAAGATGTAGATGTAGCAACAATAAATGAGTATGCTATCCCTATGCAAAAAGCCACAGTAAATGCCATAAAAGTTTCTATAAATATGTTAAAAGTTGATGATGAAGATGAGATTAGAGAGATTTATAATGAAGTTTTAATAGAGGAAAACAAAACTGATGACCTCTATGAAATGGTAGAAAGAAATCTACGTCTTCAAGCTAATGGTGCTAACAATTTTGAAAAATATCATAAGATGTTACGTGCATTACGAAAAAGTTCTAAAATTGCATCTCGTGCTATTAGTATAGCAAATCTATTAGTATATGCTAAAGTTGGTGGAAATTTTCATAACTAAATCAAAAAAGGTAGAGTAAAGAGAAAATCTCTACTCTACTTTTTCTCTTTTTTTATCTCGTTTATCAATTTTAATATATATATGAAGTATCTCTATGGCAGCTGGTGTTATACCACTAATATTCATAGCAGACTGTAAAGTTGGAGGATTAAATTTTTCCAATTTTTCAACAACCTCTTTACTTAAACCACTCACTTTATTAAAATCAAAATTTTCAGGAATTAAAATCTTAAGATATTTTTTCATTCTCTCTATCTCATCACTCTGCTTATCTATATAACGAGCATATTTCCCCTCTACTAAAATTTCCTCTTTTATATAATCATCATATTTAGCAAGTTCAGGGACTATTTTAAGCATCTTTTCTACGTCAAAAGTTTTACGAGCCACCAACTGTTGTGCTGTTGCTATATCTTTTATAGCCATCTCATCCATCTCAGCTAATTTTGCTATAAACTCTTTATTTGGTGTAAATTTTGTATCTTCTAAAAGTTTTGCACCCTCTTTTATCTGTTTATCTTTTAATTCTACTTTTGCATACACCTCATCAGATATTAACCCTAACTGATGTCCATACGAAGAGAGTCTAGTATCTGCTGATTCTTCACGTAAAAGAAGTCTATACTCTGCACGAGATGTAAACATTCTATATGGTTCATTTGTCCCTTTTGTCACTAAATCATCTATCAATACACCTATATAAGCTTCATCGCGACGTAAAATAAGAGGTTCTTTTCCTTGTAGAGAGAGTGAAGCATTTATACCAGCCATAATTCCTTGTGCAGCAGCCTCTTCATATCCTGTTGTTCCATTTATCTGACCAGCTAAATATAAACCTTTAATTTTCTTTGTTTCTAAAGAGTGTTGTAACTCTCGTGGGTCTACAAAATCATACTCTATGGCATATCCATAACGTACTATTTTTGCATTTTCTAATCCTGCCACAGAGTGTATCATCTCTCGTTGTACTTCTGGAGGAAGTGATGTACTTAAACCATTTATATAACATTCTGTATTATCCATAGTTTGTGGTTCTATAAACAGATGATGTTGCTCTTTATCTGCAAATTTACTTACTTTATCCTCTATACTTGGACAATATCTTGGACTTTTTCCAGCTATCTGTCCAGTAAAAAGTGGCGCTCTATAAAAATTTGAGGAGATTATCTGATGTGTTTGCTTATTTGTATAAGCTATGTAACATGGAAGCTGTTTTTTAGTTTTCACAAACTCTTTACGCTCTGTTCTAAAACTAAAAGGGTTAGGAATAACATCACCCCCCTGCTCCTCCATTACTGAATAATCTATGGTTGAGCTATCTATTCTTGCACAAGTACCAGTTTTAAGGCGTCCCATCTCTAAACCACAATCATCCCGTAAAGAGTCGCTTAACCCTATACTCGTCTGCTCTCCAAAACGTCCACCAACTTGCTGAACTTCACCTATATGGATAATCCCTTTTAAGAATGTACCACTTGTGATAATCACTTTAGAGGCACTATACTCATTTAAAAGGTCAGTTTTTACACCCTTTATAACACCCTCTTCTATTATCAAAGATTCTACCATCTCTTGTGCTAAATCAAGATTTGGAGTGTTAAGAACAACATTTCTAGCTATTACACGGTATTTGTCCATATCTATTTGAGCTCTACTTCCTCTTACTGCTGGACCTTTTGTTTGGTTGAGTATACGAAACTGTATTCCAGCTTCATCTGTTATAAGCCCCATCTCACCACCAAGAGCATCAAGTTCACGTACTAGATGACCTTTTGCTAAACCACCTATGGCAGGGTTACAAGATGTTGCACCTACATTTTCAGCTAACATCGAAATCATTAAAGTTTTATTACCCATTCTTGCACTTGAGAGTGACGCTTCTACACCAGCGTGACCACCACCAACTACTATTACATCATAATTCATAAGTTTATCCATATTTATTTAGGCGAATTTTATCATTTTTAAGTATCATTTGCATAATATAAAGAGAAATTAGTGAAGGTTTTAAAAATGAGTAAAGATTTATACAAAGACTATATCCCAGAAATAATAGAATATGATGAAAAAATAGATGGAAGTGATGAACATAAAATTAGAGAAAATCATCTTGAAGTGAAAGAAAATCTACTCGAAAAAATTAGAAAAGCAAAAGCAAAAGCAAAAGGTAATAAAACAACTTTTAGACAAAATATACGTACAGAAAATGAGGATTAAATGTTTACAGGACTTATAAGAGAGATAGCTATTGTTCAAAATTTTGTAGGAAGTACTTTAACATTGAAAGCAAAACTTCAACCAAAAATAGGCGATAGTATAGCTATAAATGGTGCTTGTTTAACTGTTACAAAACTTTTAAATGATAGTTTTAGTGTAGAACTTTCTCCTGAAAGTCAAAAGCTTTTAGCTATTGAAAATTATAAAGGAGAGGTGCATATAGAACCTGCTATGATGATGGGAGATAGATTTGAGGGGCATATTGTTCAAGGGCATATAGATGCTATTGGAACTATTAATGAGATTAAAAATAATGGAAACTCTTATGATATGTTTATCGAAGTAGATAAAAAGTTTATTCCCTATATAGTACCAAAAGGTTCTATCACAATAGATGGAATTAGCTTAACGGTTAATGATGTAAAGAGTTCTATATTTCGACTTACTATCATTCCTCATACTATGAAAGAGACACTTTTTAAGAACTATAAGAAAGGCTCAAAGGTCAATATAGAAACAGATATGTTTGCTCGTTACATCTCCCATATAATCGCTCATCAAACAGAAACAAAAAATCTTACTTGGGATGAAATTGATAGCATTTCGGCACAGTTTTAAGGTAGTTCTATCTTAAAAACTGCTCCTTCACTACTATTTGAAACAGTTAATTTTCCTTTACAATGCTCCTCTATAATCGTCTTACTCATATAAAGTCCTAACCCTGTTCCATTTTTTTCTGTTTTTGTAGAAAAATATGGGTCAAACACTTTTACCATAACCTCATCTGTCATACCACCCCCATTATCACTTATCTCTAAAATATTATCATAAGTTTTTAGCACTATTTTTGGCTCTTTTATCTCTTTTTCTAAAAGAATATCTTCAGCATTTTTGATAATATTTAAGATAACCTGTTTTATCTCATTTGGGTAACTGTTAAAAACTCTTTCTGATTGTAACTCTTGTACCAAATCTATATTTTTATTTTTAATTGATGTACCTATTATACCTAGAACACTTCCAATAAGTTTAAGATAACTTGTCTCTCTTATCTCTTTATTTGGTTTAAAAAAATCTCTAAAATCATCAATAGTATTACTTAAATGTTGTGAATAACGAGAGATATTATTTGTTGATTTTATAACAAATTCTTTATCCAAATCGTTAAATTCAGCTTTTAAGTTAAGTGCTGTACTTGTACTGCTAATAGCATTAAGAGGTTGTCTCCACTGATGAGCTATCATACTTATCATCTCTCCCATCTGTGCTAACCTTACTTGCTCTAAAAGCTGTTTTTCTAAAAACTTTCTTTCACTAATATCTTGTGCTGTACCAACAGAAACAAGTGCATTACCCTCATCATCAAAAGTTGTTTCACACCTTTGCTCTATATATTTAGAATGATTATCTCCTGTAACTATTCTATGAGTTACAATAAAATCTTTTTTATCTTTTATATGTTGATGAAAAGCTCGTTGAATTTTAGATATATCATCTTTAAAAATATAGTGAAGACAATCTTCATTTGTTTTTACCTCACTAACCATCTTATCTACTTCAAACATTGTATAAACTTCATCACTCCAAAAAAGCTCTTTTGTTCTATTGTCAAATTTCCAAAATCCTATCTTAGCTATCTTCTCTGCTAATCTTAAATCATGTGTTGCATTTTCTACTCTCTTTTCAAGTTTAATATTAAATCTTTTTTCTCTTAAGAAAAAGAGGACTCCTACAAATAAAATTAGAATAAACAATGATGCAAGATAAAAGAAAGTTTCCCAATCAAACATCTCTTCTACCTTTATATTATAATAACTCTGCAATAAATTTCGTCGTTTCATCTGAGGAACTGCTTGTATCGCTTTATTTAAAATCGATTGTAAAACAGGTTCTTTATTACTTACCCCAAAACCTCCACCTATCTCATTTTTCATAACTTTTGTCATAATTTTTAATTGGTTACTATAATATTTAGCTATTGAGGAGCTAGCATCTAAAGAGATAGTTACATATCCAAAAATTCTATCTTCTAAAATCGCTTTATATGGTTTTGATTTTATGTAGATAAATTTAATATTTGGATATTTAGCTTCAAGAAATTTTTTTAATGTACTAAATCCATATTTTATACCTATTGTTTTATCTTTTAACTCTTTTAAAGATGAAAAATATGGTTCATCTATTTTTGTGCTTAATACAACTTGGTCAAATGAATAAGCAAGAGATGGAGTTAAATAATCATAATAGTTTGGTTTAGTAATAATAATTGCAGTAGTATCACACCAACCCTCTCTAAGATACTCCAACTGTTCCACCCAATCATCTGTTTGAACATAGGAAAATTTCAACTCTGTTCTTTCTGAAATTAGTTCTATAAAATCTTTTGAGAAACCATAATATTTACCATTTTTAGAGTAAAGAAAAGGATAAAATGTTTTATCATAACAAACCTTTATCACTTTTTTCTTTTGAAGATATTTTTGCTCCTGTTTTGTAAAAAGCTTAGAATATCTATTTTCAATACCTAAAAGATGATTTAAAGTTTTTTCACTTTTGGGATTATATTTTTTTTTAATATAGTTAAATTGTCTTTTTAAAAAGAGTTTATCAATCTCTCCTAAATTATAACGACTTGCAAAAATTATATTATCGATAACCTTAGCCTCTGCAAGTAAAGCATCTTTTGAAATATTATGAGAATATTTTTGAGATATAATATCAACTAACTCCTCTTTATGTTTAAGAGCATATTCCCACCCTTTCATAGTTGCTCTCTTGAACTTTTTTACTAAGAAAATATCTTTACTATATCTATCTGAAGTTGTAAATATCTCATTTTGAAGCGAGTATAAACCATAATCACTAGGGTCTATAACATTGTATTTAACTCCTAATTTATCTAGTTTATAAAGTTGGTCAGATTTATAAGCACTCATAGCATCCACTTTTTTATCCACAAAATCTTTTATATCAAAAGTATGAGGTATAACTTTAATCTTTTTCACATCTATATTTTGCAACTCAAACATAAAATTTAACTCGGTAATATCTGGAATAGTACTCATAAAAGTTTTTCCATAAAGTTCTTTTAATGTTTTAATCTCAGGCTGTGTTACAATTACAAGAGCAGATTTTTTAAAAATACTTGCGATAAGGACTATCGATTTATCATTAAGATAATCCATTATAATAGTAGAACTTGCAACCCCAAAAGTAGCTTTATTATTTATAACTTCATCAACAATATTCATACCAATTTCATACTCTTTCAATGCAACATCAAGCCCCTCTTCCTTATAAAAGCCTTTCTCTTTTGCTGCTATAAAACCTGCGAATTCAAATTGATATTTCCAGTTTAATTGTAAAGATATATGTTGCAACTCATGTGCATCTAATGATGATATAAAAAGAGAAAAAATAATCAAAAATTTAAAAAAATATACCATTTAAAAACTCCAATAAAAATATTTTATAATAAAATCTTATTATATCTTATTTATTTCCAATTAAAAACTATTATTTAAAAAAAGTTTCTCTTTAATATTTTATGTTATAGTTTCATATTATCACTTTAAATAGTAACTTTTTCATGAGGAATAAAGATGAAAAATAGCTCTCCCAAAAACTTCAAATCTTTAAATTTTATATCGATTTCACTCTTTTTTATATCATCTCTTTATGCAGGGTATATCCCACTAACAGATAGTATAGGTCACGAAAAATCTTGGGTACTTTTTGGAGTAACAGGACTTAAATCTACGGGAGCAGGTTCTGGAGCAGATTCTGGAAATTTTTCAATCACAAATGATAGTAAAAATATTATAATAGATACTACAAAAGATGAAAAATTTACAGAGGGTTTGATAGACCCTTTAGTAGTTAATGCCCCTAGTTTAGGCAAACTAAAATCTCTTACACTTCCCTATATTCAAGTACGTATAGATACAACTGATGCTACTTTTAGTGCAACCCAACCTATCAACACCATCTATGTAACTATGGAAAAAGATAGCGGCCCAGATTTTGTTGTAAGTTATGCCTCATCTCTCGAAAATAGAGTGATGGAATATACAATATTTGATGATGATAACAACAGTAATTGTCACTCAGTTGTATTAAATTCATCACATAGCTATAAAAATCCAGCCTATGGAGAGTTGATACAATCACTCTCAGCTATGTCCCACCCTTTTCTAAGTGAAGTAAGAGATATTGTCGATTTTAATCTTACAGACAATCCCCCTATTGTAGCCTACTATGATATAGCTTTAAACCAAAAACAAGCCACTGTCAATAATTTTCTAAGACTCTACTCTTATGATTCACAAAATAACCGATGGAATCTTTTTGATACACGTAATAATGATGATGTTAATGATTTTACAGAACTTGAAAATGGTAGAGCATATTGGGGTCAGATGGATGGAGAAACAAATACAACTGGAGGAGTTGTTTTAGGAGATTCAAATATCTCAACAGCTCAATACTCTCAAATCCTAACAGATGGATGGAACCTCATCTCTTTTAATCACCAAAATTCAACGATTAAAGAAACAGCAACAGGTTTAATTTTAACATTAGAAAGCAATCAAGGTCATATAAAAATTTGGAACTCTTCAGCTAATAGTTACACAGAAATAAGTGAGATAGAGGGTGGGGATGAAACAAAAATATTACACTCTTGTCTTAATATAAATCAAGCGATACGAGAAGCTAAAATAGCAACAACGATGCCAAAAAGTTTTTATCTCAAAGCATTTCCTATAAGTACAACAAAAATAGTTCTTATCTCAAATAGTAGATTTATAGTCGATGAAGTTTCAGGAGTAGATACACTTAGTGCTATCACAACATTAACAGGTGCTATCCCCTATAAAGTCAATCCTCAGTATATAGATAGTATCGATGATACACAAGAGATGAATTCAAGTACAGTTTTAGATACAGATAGCTATGGAGCGATGTCAAAATATGGTGAATATAGTTTGATTGTTGAGCCATTAACAGGAGCAGGAACAGCATCAGAGCTTTCAGCAAAAATAAAATTACAAACTCTCTCAGATGATGCAACAGATGCAGAGTTGGTAACTATACAAACTGACACGCAAACAGTTGCTAATGATTTGACACTTACAACTGGTGGAGCAACTTTTACATCAACAGCACTAGATACAGATTATGATAGTAACATATCAGTAGATAAAATTCTCATAGCTTCTCAACAACCATTTTATATAAAAGATAATACTTTTTCCAGAGTTTTTAGCTATTCAGATGAAGACAATAGTTCAAAATTAAGAGTAATCGGCACAGGAGTAGAGGGTGAGATAGAGGTTAATGGTGTGCAATCAGCTGATGAGTATGCAACAGCCATTAATGGGAACTATAATATAAATGCTAATGATATAGGTGATAAAATAGTTATCTTCAGTACAGCCAAAGATGCACAAAAATTTCAACTTTATGAAAATATATCCCAAACGACAGCCGACCAACTAGAGCATAATACAACAGATAATGATTTAGCAAAAGGTGCTATAAAAGGAGTTTATTCACTTCATAGTTTTATAAAAGCATCTCTTAAAAATAGTATCAATCTTCAAGTTGATACACCTGATGCAAATGATGATAATGTTCAAATATCTTTAAAAGATATTTTTGGAAATATTCAACATATCGACCTTTATGCAGATGATGATACAAAAGATGATGATATTAACTGGTCAATAGCAGTAAAAAATAGAGTGAAAGAACTTTTAAAAACTTTTAATCTTATAGCTACTGTCGATACAAATGGTTCAAATGGTACAAACGGTACAATAGATGTAAATATAACAGGTATTAATCTCAAAGATATAGAGTTCAATTTTGATTTACCAGATGATGATAATGAAACAAACAAAATGTTTGGAGATGCCAATGTTACATTAGGCTATATAACAACTGTTTCTCCAGACCTCACAGATAACCTCTCTTTTAATCCCATCCATAGCTCAGGATATATCACAACTGGACCGTTATATACTATAAGAGATGCTGGATTTGATATGAAAGCGATGATAACAGCTAATGTAAATATATCGGACAAATCTATCAGTTGGGAGAGTATAGATTTAACAAAAAATGATATATTTAACTCTCCTGAATATACACTTTTTCAAACTGATAATAGCTTAGGCTATTGGGTCTATTTAGAAACAAAAACGAAAATAGAACCTGTTATATTAGATAAAAATGTAAAAGTAATTTATAGCTCACATTTCAATAGAGATGGTACAACGTATAATGATATCTTTGGTTCTATCGCTGTTAATATTGATAGTGAAGATAGTGTTGTAAATGCTGTAATAGATGGAAAAGAGATAGAGCTAATAAAGAGTAAAACAAGTAACTACCATATAGGCTATATTAACTCCTATGAACTCTCTTTATTATCAGGAAATAACTACTCAATCTATCTTAATATCTCAGATACAAAAGGTTCAAACTTACTCCATACAAATATTGATAAAGATATAGATTTTATAAAACCCTCTAAACCTATTGTTGATATTATAAGTTCAAGTACACAGCCAGATAAACAGGGAACATATTTTGATGATAATGGTACAACTGTAACTCTGAAATCAGATACAGATGTCACTGGATTTTATGTTTTTAATGGTCAAATTCATGATTACAAACCACTTTCAGCTCTCAACAAAATAGGAGAGTTTGAGAAAGATGCACACGACCAATACTCTTTTTGTAGCTTAGGGGGAATAAACAGATTAACAACAGCAGACCAAGAAGCTTATCATCTTAATATTATCGCCGTAGATGGAACAGGTAAATTAGGAGGTGGAAATGCTTCAGATGTAGCATTACAAGATTATATCCCTATCTTGAAGAACTCTATTAAACTATCTGATAGAGATAATAATGAAAGTGATTCAACTATTCAAGGAACAATTTATGGAGCAGATTGTAGATATAGTGGAAAACAAGATGCTGATGTGAATTATGGAATGGAGATAACTTCTGAAGATGAAAATGAAACTGTTAAAATAGTTTACCAACCAAAAGGAAGAGATGTAACAAACCCTATTACACTCTTTTTTGATGGAGATGGAAATATCACTGCAAAAGTAACCTATTCTGAAAGATATGTTGGCAGTATCGTTTATTTAGATGTCAATAATAGTGTATACTCCTATAAACTAATAGACACAGGGAATGATAGTGACCATCCTATTCAATTAAACACAGATGAAAATGTCACAAAACGTCCAAATCAAAAATTATAAAAAAAGGATTTATATGAAAATCAAATCTATTGTATTGATACTATTTCTATTTGCTATCTCCTTAGAAGCTCAAGCAAACAGATACTATCTCTTAGGTGCAACCTCTCAAAATATAACAAAAATTTCAGAAATAAATAGTATAGTTTGGGATTATGACGCAAAAAAGTGGAGTGTTTCTTCCCCTTTAAAAAGTGTTGATATATCAACTTTAAATTATAAAAAAGATGGCTATATATTGATAAATAATAATAGTAAAAATGATTATCAGCCACTTAAAAGAGGTAATACTTATATAATTCATAAAGGTTGGAACTATTTTAATACACCTAAAGATGGTATAGATATAGTAAAAAGTTTTCATAAAATAGAAAATATTCAATTTATATATAGTTATGATAAAGTTTCAAAAGTATGGGCTGGATACTCTCCACACAAAGAGTTACAAATGAAGATGGCATCTACAAGAATTTTAAATTTAAGATATATAGAACCTCATAGAGGTTTTTATATCTATGCATCACAAACACTAAGAGTAAAAATAGAGGCAACAGTTATAAATAAACAGTGTCAATCCATACTAGATAAAGGTTACTCTCTTTTAATAGCCACTGGAATAGATAAAAAAGCTGTTTATAACAGTGAAAAAACTCTATCTATCAAATCAAGATATGCTTCACATTATAGGAGAGGTATCTATAATGATAGTCGAGTCGCACTTATATTTGATACAACAAAAGCCTCTTTAAAATCTTCAAATAAACTTAATAAATATGGGCCAGTAAACCCATCTGTTATAATAGAATATGATAAAAGTTTAGAAAATAGTTGGTTCTTTATTTTTGATTATTTTCAAAAAGAGTGTTATAGAGGTATATTTCCATCAAAAAAAATACCACCATTTAGCACATTACAGAAAATAGAATAGAGGAAAAAAGATGTTTAAAATTTTATTGAGTTTATCTCTATTAGTAACCATCTCATATGCTACTTCTCAATCAAAGAGTTGTACAAAAGATTTAATAGATATGACAAGTTTTTATTATTTAGCAGAGAAAGAGGCAGATTTTAACGACATGAAAAAAGCTATTATAGATTTTAAAAAAAGTTATAACTCATCTTATTTAGCACTTGATAGCTGTGAAGATGA